>OLFT01000228.1_pt1 | contig 78545 bp, 77 predicted proteins | sample 1604921 | NCBI WGS metagenome assembly OLFT01 (sample SAMEA3888897, study PRJEB22519) | human gut metagenome | biome: human gut; feature: human-associated habitat; material: faeces | place: Denmark | collected 2013 | reverse complement strand
ACTATATTTCAATAATTTCAAAGAACTATTTATCAACTTTTACGGGACAGTAGTGATTCATTTTCAACAATAGACTTATCTTCCGAAGCACCAATAATCAAATAGGAATCTGTACAAACATCATTTGGCCCTATAATTTCTGTCCTTGAAACGATTCTGAATTGGCCGTTTTTATCAGGTTCACCGGCATGTTCAGCTGTTACTTTGCTCATAAGAATTTTGTATTTAGAAAGTAGTTGATTTGAAGCTGAAACAGCAGTTTTAGGAAGCCATGATACACCTTCGCTTGATATTAAACGAAGATATCCAGATTTATTGCCTCTAATATTTGATGATAAGCCAAATGGATTACGTGTGCTTACTATTGAAGCAAAGGTCTTGTTTGATTGACATTTCTGAATTATATGGATCGCAGGATTATAACGAATGAATACTGTAAACTGATCTAATGGGCGTGATACAGTGTCACGTAAAAATCCTTGGACAGTCGTAATCGAACAATCCCCATGATAGTTAGCATCCCATAAAATATAATTTACTCCTCCACCAATACTTGAAGTTGGGAAACAATCCTTTGCATTTATATAATCGAAAATATAACGAATTCGTTTATCAGACAACATATTTGCCCTAAATGAGTCCAATCCTTTACCTCCTGCAAACCATCTAGAAGGCATAATCATGGAAATATATGTTGGATTTATATGTTTAGCTATTTCAACAAATAAGTTATAAACAGGTTTTGCACTTACTCCAGCCCCTCCATCCATAACCTGATATGGTGGATTCCCCACTATTGCATTAAACTTCATATTATCATTATCTATGGCCTTCCAGTAAGAGCGGCCTTTGGCAACTTTGGCAATAAAGTTTTCAGGCTTGTTCTTGATCTGGTTGATTAAATCTTCAAAATATCTTGTATTTACTTTAGCTTTACGAAACCCGACAAGTGTACGTTTGGTAATACTCTTCGCCATTGGAGTTTTACAGATAACAAAGATGTTCTCAGCTATGACCTTGTCCCATACAGCCTGCTGCTCTTCTACTGTTTCTACAGCGAACAAAGAAGCCTTTACCCTTGCCCGGTAAATGCCATATGCCATATAAAGCGGATAAAGTCCGGATTTGGAATTGATTTCCAAAATACGGGATTCAGGGGAGAATACTTCTGCGGTAACTTCTCCTTTATCTATAAACCGTGGTTCAGAAATCACATTCTGATACTCTGTGTCATAGAAGTTATATCCTCCTATACAATCGCCAAGGTGCATGTTTACCACGCGCCACGGAGTAAGCACCGTTTCCTTATCCGGATTACGGAAAGTACTGAAGATGTCCGTAATCCGTTCGATTCGTTCCTCTATACTCAGTTTGTCCCCGGCACGGGCCAACGCACGGATTCGTTTTCCAGCCGCACAGAATATTTCCGGGTCATAGTATTTTTTGAAGCTGTTGAATTTCTGCTTGGTCACTCCCTTGGGCATGAACTCTTCCCATGACTGCGGGTCAATGAGTGAGGCAAAATTATCAATCGTGATTTCCTGATTCTCATCACTCAGTTCCGCACCATAAATCAACAGGGGCATACGGATGGATATGCCACGGAGTATGGAAATGGCCGCTTCTCTGTTCTTGGTTTTCATTTTCAGTTCTTCCAGCCGTTTCCGTTCTTCCTCCGTAAGTTCCTTCTTGGGTTTCTTCTCCAGATTCTCCTTTTCCTCGTATTCCTCATTATTCAGGCCTTGACTGTTGATGTCCACCTGGTTGGTTTTAGGCATGGCTTTGGTCTGGCCGATGATCTTTTTCAGGGCATCGAACTCCTGTAGTTCCAGATCATCCAGCTTCATCAGTTCATCATTATACAGGCTGTTGTCCTCAAACCCGTTACGGACGACACGTTCCACATATACCCGTTTCAACTGTTCCAACATACGGGGTACATCAAAGCGGTTCATCTGTGAGCCATCAATGGATATGATGGGACAGAAATTGATAAACTCACCCATAGCCTTACGGTCGCTTTGTGAAGTTTTTCCGGCTTTGGACGATATTTGGACTGTTTCAGCAATCACTTTCAGGGTACGGTCAGGGGCAAAATCAAAAACGTAGCACTGCTCCTTCATCCGTCCATTGATGGTGGCCGGTGTCTGTACGCGGAAGATGGTCTGCATATAACTGGATGCGGCTGTATTATAGGAACCGGACAGCATGAATACGGCAGTCCATGCCTTTACACTTACTCCGGTCGTCAGCCGTCCACAAGAGAGGGTAATGGTCCGTGTAGCATCCGGATCTTTTCCGAGAGCCTGTTCCACGGCTTCCAGGGCATCACGGCTCTCCTCGTCCTGATCACCGTCACCGGCAACATTGACCACCTTGAAATGCTGGAACACCGGATGTGTCTGGAGCATGGCACTCAGTGCCCTTGCTTCCTTCACGCCGGGCACCATCCAGAGTGTATGGCGGAAAATATTCCGATATTCCTCGTTGGCATATGGATAAAGGCTGTCCTTGTCCTCCTTGGTAAGAAGATTCAGAAAAGCCCGCACATCTTTTTCATGACAGAAACTGCCGGATTCATTGACCCGGAAAAATTCCCTGAAGTTAAAGGCGACATCTTCATCTACAAATTCATGAAGCAGCCGTCCCAAATCGTAGGTAAAGATATTGAGTGTAGGCAGTGAGGCATACGGATTGGGATCGCCAAAATGGAGTTCGTCCCAGCTCACCTTGGCCCGCTGTTCCATCACATAGTCCCATGTATAGATTTCATCCTCCTTGAAATCATCCAGCAGATTGAATGGAGTACCTGACAGGCGCAATACTTTGGTCTGTTCCTTGACCAGCTCTCCCATAACCGCTTTACCCAGTTCGGTCTGGGTGCCTTCGTGCGCTTCATCAACGATAATCAGGTCCCAATCGGTAGCAAATACTTCGTTGTTTTTGTCGAAGTTGCCACCAACAAGTTCAGAACCACGCAAATCCTGCATGGATGCAAAATAGACATAATGCAATCCGTGGCTTTCTGCCTGCCGTTCAAGACTGCTGTAGCTTTCCCCGTTGTTCTTGGAACCGTATGCAAAATCCTTGCGGTCGTAAAATATCTTACCGAAATCCTCAAACCATCCGGCATCCACCACAGGACGATGAGTCAGAATCAAGGTACGCTGAAACTCTATATCTTTGACAACCTGCAGGGCAGAAAGCGTCTTTCCGAAACGCATCTTTGCGTTCCAGAGCATCTGGTTGCCTTTCTTAAACTGCTTTTTGGTCTTGCTGATGGCTTCCTGCTGTTCCGGCCGGAATACAATCGGGGAATATTCACGGGTAACTTCCGCTGATGAAAGAGAGCTCCGGCCTGCCTTGACAGCCGCAATGGCACGCTTGACGGTTTCCAGATCGGTGATGAACCATTCATTGGCCTTGTTGACTGTATCGAAGACTTTCTTTTTGATACCGGAGCGTTCCAGGACATTATGTACTTCCTTGTCGTTGAACGAACGGAGTCCGCCACGGTTGTAAACAGTCAGTTCCGTATATAGCAGATCGTATGCGATGCCTGCCGTCTGTGTGTATTGGTTGATACGCTTTCTTGCCGCTTCATTGAGCACCTTGCTGTTAGGAGACAGGCCGAACACGTTTTCATCCTCACAGGTTGCCTCGCCAATCTTCAGGCATCCACGGTGTGCCGCATCATTGATACGGAACACATAGATCAGTTTTAGTTTCAGGGACGATGTGAATCTCATGCTTCTTCATTTATGAGGTCGATAAATCGGATTCGTTTCCCCTTTTTGCCTGTTGCCTTGTCTGTAGCCCGCCAGTCCTTGATGATGCAATAAATTCCGTTGTGCTTGGTCAGGTCATTTTTCAGACAGCCCTCGCACGGTTCCCGTCTTTCAATCGTACCGAACAGACTTGGTTCCATCCGCACACGTTCTCCACAACTGTCCGGCACAACACCTTTCAGTCCGTCCATCTGCCATACATTCCAGGAGATGATATAGGCTATATGGTTGATGGATTTAATTTGCGGATCTTTACCGAACTTGTCCCGGTAATATTCGAGGAAGGATAAGAGAAGGGCTTCACGGGCAAGAAGAAGACTGTCGCCCTGCCATTCATAGGCGTAGATGCTTCTGTAAGCATCCTTGGCTGCCTCCAGCCATTCACGCGTTGTCGTAGTATTCTCACTGACAATACGGAGTTTACGGTCAAGCAGGCCGATACGTTTCTCCACGGGAATGAATGTTCCGGTAGTCGTATCATACCTGCTTACCAGATAAGGAGCTTCTCCACAGGTGATTTCCAATTGGTTTTCCCGTACATAGTCTTTCCATGTCCTGCCTTCAGGAAAAGCAATCTTATCAGGATTGATTTCCCATGAATGTGTACCGTCTTTAGATGTCACTTCATGGTTGAATACATCCTTTCTGCCAAACCAGGCTTCATCGATAAGGTTGTTCTGGGCATTACATATCCAAGACGGAGTAAATACCTCCGCCATTTCCCGGGAACGTGTGCTTTGGGTATCCCTGTGTTTCAGGACACGGGGCATGACTACATGACCGTTCTCTCCGGTTATCAGCTCTGGAAGAATCTGCGATCCGTATTCATAACCTCTGCCGAGCGGTTCATAATCAGAAGTAGCCCAGAATATATTACACTGTTTTCCTTCCTTACTCGTTGTATGATCTTTGAGCAAGGTATTCAGTAAGTCGGGTGAAAATTCTTTCAGCTTGTTCTCCTGTATGTCGGCTTCTCCGGTCGTTTTCTCCATCTTCTTTCTGTGCGTAAAGGGGATGAGAAAGTCCCAGTGTCTGCGTCTTTCTTAGACAGAGGGAGATTTCAAGCTATAAGGCTGATTTGCTGATGAATTATATGTAGGATTGCTAAACAACAGTTGAAATTCAATGACTTCCGGATGAAATTCCAACGGCCGGAATTGCAGGATTTTCAATAAAATGTATAACTTTGCGCAAGAGTGAGTCCCTCTGTCTAAGAAATGAATGCTTTTGCTAAACATTCTCCAATCCTACAGACCTTTCAGAATTTGTGCGTTAGCTTTGTCCACTACGGAGTTGTCCAATGAGGCCAGATAAATTTGTGTGGTAGCCTCGGAATCATGTCCCATCCCTTCACTGATAACCGAAATCGGAATGTTCTTGCCTTTGGCTGCGCTTGCCCATGAATGACGGGCACAGTACATGCTAAGAGGAACGGATATATCGGCCAGTCTGGCTATTTCTTTCAGGTTCCTGTTTATTCCGGACATGACATTCCTGTAATGCTTGTGCGTATCCTTAAAAGGATATTTCAATATCGGCAAAAGATAAGGACTGAGACTGTCTTCCAGGTATTTGCCGACAATTTCCTGCATACATTTTTCCCACCTGATAATCAGCTGCTGCCCGGTCTTTCGTCTGCGATACGATAAAAATCCGTTCTGAAGATCTTTCTTTTTCAGGTGAGCCATATCTATGAACGACATGCCACGGGTATAGAAGCTGAACAGGAACATGTCCCTTGCAAATTCCAGATTAGGCTGTAAGGACAGATTAAGATTCTTCATACGTTTGATGGCGGATAAGGGAACGGCACGCTTGACGGTCTTGTCCATTCCCGTATAGACGTGCCTGAAAGGATTGCGCTGTTCCACCAGTTCCTTTTCCAAGGCACGGTTATACACCGCCCAAAGAATACGCATGTAGAATGAACTGGTATTCCGTACGGCACCTTTTCCATGAAGATAGGCTTCATAAAGCTGCATCAAATCCGAATCGATTTCAGACAACAGAATATCCCTGTCTCCTTTGAACTGCATGAAACTTTTCAGAGTACAGGAATAATTTTCAGCCGTGCGTATCTTGCCCATCTGTTTGAGACGGGCTATGATACCCTGCATGAAGTTGAACAGCGACTGTCCCTCTGTATTGTTATGAAAAGAAGCGACAATATCATCTGCCGTATATGCAGCTTTCCGGTTATTCAGTTGTCGGATAATCATGTCCAGCCGCTTCAAGTCCCATTCCATGCGTTCCTGCAAGGAAAGGAGCAGATTGCTTCGTTCCGAACTACTGACAATGATACAGCTTCCAGCTTCGTTCCATTCATCCGTAAATATCCGGTAATCCGTCTTTAACTGACGGATTACACGGTTCTGGATAATCTGATAATAGACGGTACCTTCCTTTCCTTCTATGGTGGAAGGTCTGAATTTCACTTTTACACTGGCCATATCAATCGGATTCAGATTCTACCTGTAACTTAAGTTTCTCCTGCATCAGGCTGTCGGAAACAGCTTTCAGCTCGTTTTCGTACCCGTCGGCCTGTTTTCTGACCCATTCGATGGCCTTCTCGTCACGATGGATGTCAAAAACCTTGTTCAACCAGAGAATATCTCCCGGAGTACATCCGCTCCAGGAGCGGATGGCACGGAACTTCAGGGCGTCGTCTGCATATTGCCGGTTGGACTGCCAAAGCCTGATATTTCCCCATAAGGACAGGCTGCATACCACTCCCATTCCGACCAAAAGAGAAAATACTTTGCTTGACCTGATGTCAAAACTATGCCGGTGAATATGCCTTACGCATGTCAGGATCACTTCTTCTGCCTGTCCATCAGTAGGTGTTTCGGTCTTCTGTTCCAGCTTCCCGTTTATCATCTCAATTTTGTTCTTGATTTCTTCAAACAAAACATATACATTGTCTTTTTCCATACTTTACCATCTTATTTTACGTTGTTTTTTCTTTTTCTTCTTTCTCAAATAATCGTCCGGATAACCTTCAGGTTGTTCCGGTTGCGGGTTAGGTGTGAACAGGCCTAAAGAACCGCTGTATAATTTATTGCCATGCGGTTCCTGTTGATATGCCGGTTCACTCGGAACAGCTACCTGTCTTTGAGTTTCCGAATGTGGAGGTGTCTTTAATGCGGCATCTATCTTGGAATAGCTGAACTGCCTGTCAATCTTGGAACCGCTGAAGGAATAGCCGTTCATGATGAACACGATACCCTGTACTTCATCGGATTTTCCCTTGTATTTGAACCGTACATCCACTCCCTGTTCGCTTAATCCGGCAATCAGTTCCTTCCAGTTCCCGGCCTTTCTGACTTCCGTTTTAAGCAGACTGTAAAGTTCATACTTTGTCTTGTCCGGTTCCCTTAAACGTTCAGTCTTGACATGATCCTTACCTTTGGCCATGTGTAGCCCATATTTCAAGGTCAGTCTACCATAATCCGGCTGGTCAGCCTGCTTTCATCCTCTTTGGAAAATCCCAGTGCAATGTGTCCGACCGGTCTGGATACTTTCGGATTCATTCCGGCCTGTGCTTCGAAAGCCTTTGTTATTGTGGCAACATCCTCAATGAACAAGCCGGCATGTGCGATAATTCTGGCATCCTTTTTACTGTCAATGATATAACCGGTAACCTCACGGAATCCGCTTCCCTTTACAATCTTGGCAATCATAGCAGGATATGGTTCAGCAGTTCTTCGATTCTTGCCACCTGTACACGGCATTCCAGCTTTGCCGTCTCGAATCCTCCGGCATTTGCCTTATGAGCCAGCTGGTTCAGATTGTTCGCCATACCGCATAGCTTACGGATATAGTCGGAATGTTCCGCTGTAAGTCTTTGACGGACATATCCCTTACGGAAACATTCTCTCAGGTATTCGCTTGCCGATATGCCTGCGCTTCTTGCCCTGCTTTTCAGTGTATAGTAATCCGGTGTCGCCAGTTTCACGGTAACACGGTATTTCAGTTTGTCGGTCGTACTCTTGGGAGGACGGCCACCCTTGTTGTTTCTTTCTGTATTCTGTTTCTTTTCCATCTGTTGACTATTGTTGTATAAAATGAATGTACTGATTAGACCAGCGGGATGAACCTCTCACTGCATCCAGTAGTGGGAGCAAGCGGTTTCGGTCTGCCCGAAACACAAACTTGCTCCACTAAAAATCAGAGTCCCGCTATTTTGAGCATCTCTGAATATCCTCCTTATAAATCCGGGAGAAATAATACCGTTGTCTGTATCATCTTATGGAGGAGACAGACCTGTTTTTCCGTTTCTGTTCATCATGTATTTTCTCATTTTGTTTGCCATGTTCCGATATATCTCGGAATGAATTGTCTGGCAAAAAAAGAATATAAGTTCCCAATAGTCAAACAGTTGGTCGGGATGTGGCAACAATGTACCCTGTTGCAGTTTGCATGCAGGGTAATCGGTGTGGAATGCGGTATTTTTCCTGTTTGATGAAACAATGAACCGGGGATTCAAACAGTTACTGATTTATTGACTTGAATATTTACTGACTTAATGTCGTATTGTCGTACTGTAGTAAATATTCATGTCTGTGAATTATTGAAGGAACACTTCTTTGCTTCCTTATCTAATCAATGGTTTGGAAAAGTGATGAAGTAAGGTTACATGGAAATAAACCATTCCTTATCCATTGCTATGGACATTTATTGAATCAGGTTCATAGATCTTTTATTCTGTAATTCATTATTGGATGGAGTCCCTGAATATAGGAATATTTGCAGAAAAGGATATGAATGTGGCCTCATAACTATGATAATCAGCGCCACATGCTGCCAGTTAAGCGGAAACCATTGCCTTTCAGAATATATGGCTTTTCTTTGTCGCAAACAACGAAAAAAGAATAAACATCAATCAACAAAAAAAGGAAACGATATGGAATTTGTAGGAATAGAAAAACAACTGTTTGAGGAATTGGTGCGTAAGTTTGAATACTTTGAGCATCGGGTCATGGAAATTTGCAACCGGGAGAACGATAGGACGCTGCACAAGTGGATGGACAATCAGGACGTGTGCCGGTATCTGAACATCTCGCCCCGTACCCTGCAGACACTCCGTGATAACGGTACCCTGCCTTTTTCTCAAATCAATCACAAGATATTCTATAAGCCGGAAGATGTGCTGGGTATCGTCAAGAAAGTTGAGGACAGAAGAAAAGAGGCATTTTACAGAGGCCGTAATATATAGCAGAAACAATAACCACTAAATCCATAATAACATGAGTGAACTGAGAACAGACAGCAGAGAATGGGTACACCGTATCATGGGAAGCCTTGACCGTATGTTGGTCGGGATTGAGAATCTGGCGGTCGGGAACCGTCCCGTGCTGGGCGGTGAACGCTATCTGACCGACAAGGAAGTGTCGGCGCAATTGAAACTGAGCAGACGCACGCTTCAGGATTATCGTAATGAAAGGAGAATATCCTATTACCAGTTGGGAGGTAAAATCCTTTATCGGGAGAGTGACATAGAGAAAATGCTTCAGGAGAATTATCGGGAAGCATATATGAGTGGTAAATAAAAGAAAGGCATAAAGGCTGTGTGCCGGTTTTGATGAACCGATGTCACACAGCCTTTATGCTTGTATGATGAACAATTATAAATCTTCAGGCATGGGGATGACAAGGATAGAGTCACTGCACCGGATTCCGTAGAATACGTCACGAACCCGCCCCTGCTGAGGAACCAGCACACCTTTTTCCACCAAATCTTTTATATCGCGTGCTGCTGTATCTGGTGATACCTTTACACGTTTTGCCCAGTTCTTGGCCGTCAGTTTGCCGGGATAACCGTCCAAATATAAATTCAAGACTTCACATTGTCGTTCGGACAGGACTGTTTCGGCATGGGTTTGCCAGAATATGGCCTTGTTAAGAACCTTCGACAATGTTTCGTCGGATTGCTCGACGGAATGGAGCAGGCAGTCAAGATACCAGATGATCCATTCAGTAATCTCGCAATCTCCCTTCTGTGTTTTCTCCAATATGTCGTAATACTGTTTTTTATCTTTGTTTATCTGATGTGAGATACTGAAAAAACGCATCTTTGAGTTTTCGGCCTGTGAAAGTGCCATATCAGCAATGGCCCGTCCGATTCGTCCGTTTCCGTCATCGAAAGGATGGATGCATACAAACCACAAATGGGCTATCGCCGATTTTACATAGCCGTTATGTGCATCTGAATTGAACCAGTCCAGAAACCGATTCATTTCTTCGTCTATTCTTTCAGGAGCAGGCGCTACATAATGTATCTTTTCCCGACCGAACATTCCAGAAATAACTTTCATCTCTCCACTGCGGTATCGAGCTACATCTATTTTCGTTGGACCGCTCCATCCGGTAGGAAACAGGCAGTTGTGCCAGCCGAAGAGTCTTTCATGGGTAAGCGGACTGCTGAAATTGACGGTTGCGTCAAGTGCCATTTCCACTACTCCGTCTATATATCGTGAAGATTCGGTCGGATTCGGTAGTTGTACTCCGAGTTTGCGGGCTACAGATGAACGTACCTGTTCATTGTTCAATTCCACTCCTTCAATTTCTGATGATGCAATGATGTCATGAGAAATGGATTCAACTACGGCAGACATCTTGTCGTTAAAACCGATTACACTAAGGCGTCCCATCAGATAACCGACAGCTTTGTTTACCTTGTTCAGTTTCTCATCGACAAGTTCCTTGTTCCACGAAAAGGAAGGCCATTCTTTATGTTCATGTATATACATAGGCATCACTGTTTTCTGCAAATATACGGTTTTGCGGATAATTAACCGCAAATTTTGCGGCTTATTATCCGCATGAAATAGTGAAATCAATATTTATCAGCATTTTAGATATGATTTATGATGACCATTCATCATGCAGATAATCATTGACTTTTCAGATTGGAACAGTCTGCTGATTATATACTCACGTAATTGTTGGGCCGGAAAAGTATTAATCTGAAAGGCAAGCGCAAATATCATTTCCAGGTTATAGACTACCTGATACCCCTCTTTTAACGGAATACGTTGTTCTGCGGTGAATGATTGCAATATCCCCAGCTTATATATTCTTCTTTTCGCTGCTCGTAAGGTCGGTGCAACTACATTGAACAAGCCGACAAGTTCGGCTTCGTCCATACGAATCTTATCAGGATGGACAGCAGGAATAACAATCCTGCCGTCCTCCATTATATGGATAATGTCTCTTTTCATAAGCTACAGGCAATTTGAAAGTACATCCCTTACATTATTCATATCTTTCAGAATGGAACTGTCGAGTACCCTTGCATAGTGCTGCGTCATCTTGATATTGGAGTGACCGAGCATTTTGGCTACATTCTCAATGCTTACTCCATTGGCCAAACAGACAGATGTGGCGTATGAGTGACGGGCGGTGTGGGTAGTCAGGTTCTTCTTTATCAGGCATAGGTCGGCAATCTCTTTCAAGTAACTGTTCATCTTCTGATTGCAGGGAACAGGCAGTAATACTCCTTTCTTTTTGCAGGCAGGATAATCTGCATATTTTCTCAGGATTTCCAAAGGAATATCCAGTAGCGGAATGTTACACATGTTCTTTGTTTTCTGACGTGGCTTCCTGATCCACAGGTTTCCGTTATTGTCTTTTACGATATGCTCAGGGGAAAGCTGTTGTACGTCAATGAAAGCCAGGCCGGTAAAGGCCGCAAAAATAAAAACATCACGGACTACGGTGATTCGCTCCAAAGGAAACTCCTTGTGGTAGATAGTCAGCAGTTCGTCCATGGTAAGAAACTCACGGATTACTTCTTTTTCGTGGAACTTGATACCGATAAACGGGTCTTTGGCTATCCATTCATTGGCCAGTGCCAGATTGGTAATTTTCTTCAGACATTTCATATAACGGATAACAGTATTCTGCTGACATTCCTTTTCAGTCTTCAAATAAAATTCAAAGGCACGTACCAACTCACCGTTGACTTCCACCAGCGGCAGATCATCCTTTCCGTATTTCTGTCTGATAAGTTCGGCAAGATAGCGCTTGCAGCTTTCATAACGGCGAACGGTAATCAGGGCGTAGTCTTTACCGACCAAGGCACGGCATTGACCATTGTGCTCCTGCATGGTACCGATGAGAGTGCGTACCGCTTCCGGTTCTTTGTCCTGTCCGAAAAATATTTCCTGCAACAGACGCGCTGTTATAGGCCGGTTCTGTTCTTCCAGCTCACAAAAAATCTGATGTAATTTAATTCTCGCATTTTCGATATAGGCATTCAGATCACATGATTTGCGGCTTTTGCCTCTGGCGGATTCCTTAGCCTGACTCCAGAGAGACGGGTCAATGCTTTTGCGGATGTTGTTTTCAACTCGCGTACCATCTACTGTGATACGCATACAAACGGATGCTTCTCCGTTTTTCAGCAGCTTGGTCTTCTTCAAGAAGAAAAGCACATTGAATGAACTTCTTTTCATTTTCCTACAGTTTTTAGTTTGGACAAAAGTAGAAAACCGACCACGTTTTCTTGATACGCAAAACATTGCAAATCAGTGAGAAAGACTCTAATTCGGTGGAGATTTTTGCTCCACCTTTTATCTCCACCTTTTGCTCCACCTCAAACGGTAATATTTTGCCGTTTTTTGCGTGCTTGGGGAAAACAAAAAATCCCGATTTCGCTTGGAAATCAGGATTTTACTGTCTTTTGCTTTTCTTCAAAGTGGTGCCACCAGGAATCGAACCGGGGACACAAGGATTTTCAGTCCTTTGCTCTACCAACTGAGCTATGGCACCATCGTTTGTTTTGCGAGTGCAAAGTTAATAGAGGAAGTTGAATTGTGCAAATATTTTGATGAAAAAAATAAGAAATTTTTATCGTTGGTATGTAATGTGTTGTTTATCAATTATTTTTAAATTTAAAAATTTTCATCGAAAGTGGGCGGTTTGAGGCGGTGGGAGCGTCGGTTGGTGGGGAGAGAGCAGAAATGTGTGGAAAAAACGGGTGCTTGTCGGTGCTTTTTTGACGGTGGAAGGGTTTTTCTCTGCTTTTCGGGTGGATGAGGGACAGGCGGAGCTTTGATTTCTCGGTTATTTTGCGTAAGTTTGTGGTGGGCAGAGCCTTGAATTGTGCTATGGAGAAATTGATGCAATATATATGGGAGTACCGGCTGTGGAATCCGTCGTCGATGACAACCAACGACGGCCGCCGGGTGCGAATCATCGACCCGGGACTGCGGAACACGGATGCCGGTCCCGACTTTTTCAATGCGAAAATCGAGATTGACGGCTATGTGTGGGCGGGGAATGTGGAAATCCACTACCGCGCTTCCGACTGGAAACGCCATGGGCATGACCGCGACCGGGCGTATGACTCGGTGGTGCTGCACGTGGTCGACAAGGACGATGCCCCGGTATATCGCAGCAACGGCGAGCGCATACCGCAAATGGTGATGAAGTGTTCGCCGCGTTTTTCCGAGCGATATGCCGAGCTGGTCGACTCGAAGGTGGAACTGCCCTGCAAGGCCGTGATTCAGGCGATGGAAGGGCTGGAAATGGCCGAATGGGTGCAGTCGCTGGCATTTGAGCGGCTACAGGAAAAAGGCCGCCGCGTGAAGGAACTGCTTGAGCGTTATCATGGCAGTTGGGAGGATGCGTGCTACGTTACGTTGGCGCGCAATGTCGGTTTCGGCACGAACAACGACGCTTTCGAACGGCTGGCGAAAAGCTTGCCGCTGACGCTGCTCCACAAGCATGCCGACTCGCTTCTCCAACTGGAGGCCTTGTTTTTCGGTCAAGCCGGACTGCTCGACGGGCCGTCGGGCAACGGTGACAAATACTATGAACAATTGCAGCGCGAGTACAACTATCTGCGCACCAAATTCATGCTCCGCCGCCCCGAAGGGCTGGTGTGGAAGTCGTTCCGCATGCGTCCGCAGAATTTTCCGTGGCGGCGCGTGGCGTTGCTTGCCCATTATGTGCACAATGGTTTCCGCCTGTTTGCCGACATTCTTGAAGCAAAGGGCGACGAGGAACGCCTGCGCTCGCTGTTCAGCGTGCAGCTGACGGGCTACTGGAGCCGCCACTATTCGTTTTCGCATGAGTCGCCCGAACAGACGGCTGCTATCGGCAAAGGCTCGGTCGACATCGTGCTTATCAACACTGTGGCCACGCTTTATTATGTGTATGGTGAAGTGACCGACAACTACGAAATGGCGCAATGTGCCGTCGACTTGCTCGAAAAACTGCCGCCGGAGCGCAACCGCATCACCGCGCTGTTTGCCTCGGCCGGCGTAAAGATTGACAGTGCGTTGGTGTCGCAGGCGGTCATTCAGCTCTATAATGCCTACTGCCTGCAACGCAAATGCCTTTATTGCCGCACCGGCCATCGGCTGCTCAGTGCCGCCGCCCGTGCCGATTAGCGTTTGCATACTGCTGTAAAACATGTTTTATACTGTGTTAAAAGGTAGCAAATCTTAAAAGTTTGCTATAATTTTGTCAAATGCTTAACAATGGAAAAAATTTTCCATTAAATCATAAAGAGAATACTCTATAATATAGCGAATATGTTAGAAAAAACCAATGTAAAAACTCTTGAGAATGTAGTAGTTCGCTTCTCGGGCGACTCCGGCGACGGCATGCAGTTGGCGGGTAATATCTTCTCAAATGTGTCGGCAGGGGTAGGCGACCAGATTTCGACATTCCCCGACTATCCGGCAGAAATTCGTGCACCGCAGGGAACATTGAGCGGTGTGTCGGGCTTTCAGGTACATATCGGTAAGGGCGTTCACACTCCGGGTGATGAGGCCGACGTGCTGGTAGCCATGAACCCGGCTGCGTTGAAGCGCCACGCCTGTTTCTTGAAGAAAGGCGGCGTAGCGATTGTTGACATCGATTCATTCAAGGAATCGGATTTGAAAAAAGCGCTTTACACGACAAACGATCCTTACAAGGAAATCAAACTCGACGCACAGGTCGTGGAAGTCCCTATTTCGTCGATGGTCAAATCGGCGTTGGAAGGTTCCGGACTCGACTTGAAGTCGATGCTCCGTTGCAAGAACATGTTTGCTCTCGGTCTGGTTTGCTGGCTGTTCGACCGTCCGCTCGAGTCGGCTCTCCACTTGTTGCAGAACAAGTTTGCCAAGAAACCGGCCATTTACGAAGCTAACGCTAAAGTGATGCGTGCCGGCTATGACTATGGCCATAACATTCACGCGTCTGTTTCCACATACAGAATTGAAGCCAGCCAAGCCCGTCCGGGCATTTATACCGACGTGAACGGCAACACTGCCACTGCGTGGGGTTTGATTTATGCCTCTGAAAAATCAGGACGTCCGCTTTACCTGGGAAGCTATCCTATCACTCCGGCTACTGATATTCTTCACGAACTTGCCAAACGCAAGGACTTGGGCGTGAAGGCCTGTCAGATGGAGGATGAAATTGCCGGTATCTGCTCGGCTATCGGTGCATCGTTTGCCGGCGACCTTGCTGTGACCACTACTTCCGGTCCGGGTCTGGCTCTGAAGAGCGAAGGCTTGGGATTGGCTGTCATGGCCGAACTTCCGCTGGTGATTATCGACGTACAGCGTGGCGGTCCTTCTACGGGTCTGCCTACAAAGACTGAACAGACCGACTTGCGCCAGGCATTGTACGGCCGCAACGGCGAATGTCCGATTGTGGTGCTTTCAGCCGCATCGCCGACCGACTGTTTCCACATGGCTTTCGAAGCTGCACGTATCGCCATCGAACACATGACACCGGTTATTCTTCTTACCGATGCCTTCATTGCCAATGGTTCTTCAGCATTCCGCTTGCCGGAAGAAGGCGAATATCCTGCCATCACTCCGCGCTATGTGCCGGAAGACAAGAAAGAAGGCTGGCATCCGTACGACCGCGACGAAGAATCGCTCGTGCGCTACTGGGCTATTCCGGGCACTCCGGGCTTGACTCACCGTCTGGGCGGTCTGGAAAAGGACAGCAAGACAGGTGCTATCTCGACTGACCCTGCCAACCACGAAAAGATGGTGAAAATCCGTCAGGCAAAAGTCGACTACATTGCCAACGACATACCTGAAGTTGATCCTTACGGCGACGCTGATGCCGACACACTTGTTGTGGGCTGGGGCGGTACGTTCGGACATATCCACGAAGCTGTCGACATGCTCCGTGCCGAAGGCAAGAAAGTGGCAATGGCCCACTTCCGCTACATCAACCCGCTGCCAAAGAATACCGGCGAAGTGTTCAGCCGCTACAAGAACGTGGTGGTTGCCGAGCTCAACCTCGGTCAGTTTGCCGATTTCTTGCAGGCAAAATTCCCGCATGTCAACATTTCACGCATCAACAAGGTGCAGGGACAGCCGTTCCTCGTACACGAGATTGTAGAAGGCGTAACAAAAATTATGGAGGGCTAAGCTATGGAAGAAATGAAATATCAAGCATCAGATTATAAGAGCGACCAATATGTGCGTTGGTGTCCGGGCTGCGGCGACCACGCTATTCTCAACGTGCTCCACAAAGCCATGGCAGAGCTTGGCGTAGCTCCCGAAAAGACAGCCGTCATTTCGGGTATCGGCTGTAGCTCCCGTCTGCCGTACTATATGAACACCTACGGCTTCCACACGATTCACGGCCGTGCCGCTGCCATCGCTACCGGCTTCAAGGTTGCCAATCCTGATATGACCGTATGGCAGATTTCCGGCGACGGCGACGGACTCGCCATCGGCGGTAACCATTTTATTCACGCCGTACGCCGTAACGTGAACATCAACATGCTGTTGCTCAACAACCGTATCTACGGTTTGACAAAAGGACAATATTCGCCGACATCGGAACGCGGATTCGTGTCGAAGTCATCTCCTTACGGAACGACGGAGGACCCGTTCATCCCGGCTGAGCTCGTGTTCGGCGCACGCGGCACATTCTTTGGCCGCAGCCTCGATGTAGAGCTCAAGACTTCGCAGGAAGTGCTCGTTGCCGCTGCACGCCATAAAGGTGCGTCGGTAGTCGAACTGCTCCAGAACTGCGTGATTTTCAACCACGGCATCTATAGCTTCGTTTCCGACAAGGAACTGCGTCCTGACCACACTATCCACCTCCGTCACGGCGAAAAAATGCTGTTCGGAAAGAACATGGAGAAAGGTCTTGTGCAGGACGGTTTCGGTTTGAAGGCGGTTGTTGTAGGCGAAGACGGCTATACGCTTGACGATGTGCTCGTTCACGATGCCCACTGCCAGTCGAACTTCCTCCACCAGCAGCTTGCCATGATGGACGGCCATACGCTTCCGCTCGCCATCGGTATTATCCGCGATGTTGAGGCACCTGTCTACGACGAAGAAGTGGCACGCCAGACCGAACAGGTTGAAGCAAAGAAAGGCTTCCACAGCCTCCGCGACATGATTCTCGCCGGCGAAACCTGGGAAGTGAAATAATCACCCGATTTCGTTTTGACTATATGATATTAAAACGGCCGGATTCCCGATGGAGTCCGGCCGTTTCCGTGTCCAAGAAATAGCCGTAGGCGTAACCCTCGCGGGCGACACCTGCGGCGTGATTGGTTGTAAATAGGAAACCTCTAAAATAAAATGAAGTTGACTGCTCTATTCCTTTCCGCCGCCCAGCGCGTGGTAGAGGTTGATTACGCCCTGGATTTCGTTGAATTTGTCTTCCGCCATGGTCAGTTCTGCCTGAAGCAGGTCCTGTTGGGCGATGAGCACTTCCAGATAGTTGGTCGAGCCGTAGTCCATCAGCAATTGGGTGCTTTTGACGGCTCTTTGCAGGGATGCAATCTGTTTTTCGTCGAGCACAAGCCGCTGCTGTGCCGTCTGCCATTGGGTGAGTGCGTCGTTCACTTCCGCTCCGGCATCAAGGATGCTTTGCTGGAAGGAGATAAGCGCCTCTTCCTGCTGCGCCTTCGCTATTTTCAGGTTGGCGATGTTCTGTCCGCGGTTGAAAATGGGCTGTAGCAGCGAATCGACGGCGTTCAGCAGCCATCCGCCCGGATTGACGATTCCGGCACCGCCGCTGTTGGTCCAGCCGGCCGTTCCGCTAAGCGAGATGTTGGGATAGAATGCCGCGCGTGCAACATTTGTGGCGTAGTATGCCTGTGCGAGCGTGGCTTCCGCCTGTCGGATGTCAGGACGGTTGCCGAGCAGTTGCAGGGGTACTCCCGCCGACAGTTCCGTCGGGAATTGCTGTTCGTCGAGCGTAGTCCGCTCGATGCGTCCCGGCGCCTTTCCGAGCAGCACCGACAGCGAGTTTTCCACCGACTGTATCTGCTGTTGCAGGCTGAGCACGCTGCCTTCCAGACTCAACTGGCTGGCTTCCGCCTGTGCGATGGATGCATCGGTTACCGTGCCGAATGTTTTCAACGCCTGAAGCGTGCGCACATAGTCGCTCCAGTTTTCCGAAGTGCGGCGACTGATGGCAAGTTGTTCGTCGAGCATCAGCAGCATGTAGTAGCTGTTGGCTATGGTGGCCACAAGCTGTGTCTGTACGGCCTGGCTGTAGGCTGTGTTTTGCCAGAGCACGGCTTTTGCCCCGCGTTTCTCGTTCAGGATTTTTCCGAATAGGTCGATTTCCCAACTTGCCGATATCGCCAGTGAGTAGGTTTTAGGTGTGCTTTCTCCCTTGAACTGTCCGATGGAGCCGTCCGCTCCGAGCGACAGCGAAGGAAGATAGGTCATTTTCGAACTGAGCAAAGCCGCCTCCGCTTCTTTCACCTTCAGCAGGGCGATGCGCATGTCGGCATTGTTTTTCAGTCCCGAATCAATATGTTGCTGAAGCAGCGGGTCGGCAAACAGTTCTTTCCACGACAGTGAAGCCAATGATGTTGTGTCGCCGTTTGCCGCCGGCTGGCGGTAGAGGCTGTCGCTTGCGCTGACAGTTTCCGGACGTTCATAGCTTTTGTAGATATGACAGCTTCCGAAGGCAAATGTCAGCGACAGCCCGATGAGCATATTTCTTATTATTTGAGTCTTCATGAGGTTATTCGTTTTGTGGTTCGACATCTGCCGGCTTTTTGCGGTTCGGCATCACTTTCTCCTGAATGTACTGGAATACGCAGAACAGCACCGGAACGACAAACAGCAGGGCAACCGTACCGATGAGCATACCGCCCACGGTGCCCACGCCCAGCGAAATGTTGCCGTTGGCACCTACGCCCGTAGCAAACATCATCGGGAGCAGACCGAAAATCATGGTGAGCGAAGTCATCAGAATCGGGCGCAGACGCACTTTTGCCGCTGAGATGGCCGCCTGTGTAATCGACAGTCCGTGGTGGCGTCGTTCGGAAGCATATTCTGTCAGCAGGATGGCTGTTTTGGAAAGAAGTCCGATAAGCATAATCAAACCCGTCTGCATGTAGATGTTGTTTTCCAGTCCGAACATCTTCGCGAACAGGAAGCTGCCAGCCAGACCGAACGGAACGGAAAGGATGACGGCCAACGGAATGAACAGACTTTCGTAGAGCGCACACAGAATCAGGTAGATGAACACCACGCAGATAATGAACACGATGGCCGCCGTATTGCCGGTCGACGCTTCCTCGCGCGACATGCCTCCGAACTCAAAGCCGTAGCCTGCGGGCAGCACTTCCTGTGCTACTTCGCGTACGGCCTGAATGGCCTGGCCGGAACTGTAGCCGTTGGCAGCCTCACCGTTGACGGCAATGGCCGAGAACAGGTTGAAGCGCGACAGGCTTTCCGAACCGTAGACACGTGTCAGTGTCAGATACTGTCCCAGCGGCGACACCTTGTTCCGCTTGCAGAGTGCCGCATCGACTTCCACCAGATATTGCGGATATTTGGTGTCGAAAGTCGTGTAGGCACGCGACACTTCCGGACGCTTGTTCAGACGGTCAATCATTTGTCGTGTATATTTCTGCAAATCGTCGATAGAGCCGCCCTTCTGGTCCTGGATATAGATTTCAAAACCGCTGCTGAGTCCGTAGCCCGGAATCATCGGTTGTCCGAACGCACGGATTGTGGCATTGGTGATATGGTCGGTCAAACTGTAGATTTTTTCGATGACGGCTGTCATGTTGTGTTCATCGCCTTCGCGTTCCTCCCAGGGGAGAAGACGGATGATGAACTGTCCGTTCGAAGCACCTTCGCCGGCTGTAAAGCTGTTACCGGTCACTTTCGAGAAAATCTGGATTTCAGGAATCTTGTTCAGTTCCTTTTCCACTTCCAGCATTACCTTCTTGGTTTCGGCAAGGTTGGTACCCGGTGCCGTCTGTACGTTGATGAACACGGTTCCCATGTCTTCCGAAGGAACAAGGCCGGTTTTGGTGGTGTTCATCAGCAGAACGAGTCCGCCGCACGCAACGATTGTCAGCGCGCCTGCCAGCCATTTGTGTTTCAGGAAGAACATTACGCCGAACTTATAGCGGTTGACAAGGCGGTTGAATCCGGCATCGAAAGCGATGTGGAAACGCGATGAGAAGCTCATCTTCTTTCCGTTTCCGCCTACGGAGTGGGGAGTCATAATCAGGGCGCATAGTGCCGGACTCAGCGTCAGGGCGTTGATGGCGGAAATGGCAACGGCAATCGCCATCGTCAGGCCGAACTGTGTGTAGAACGTACCCGTCGTACCGCCGATAAAGCATACGGGGATGAACACCGCCATGAATACAAACGTGGTGGTGATAAGTGCGGAGGTGATGTTGCCCATTGCGGAAATGGTGGCGGTATAGGGCGATTTTACCCCTTCGTCGAATTGCGCCTGCACCGCTTCGACCACCACAATGGCATCGTCGACCACCGTACCGATGACCAGCACGAGTGCAAACAGCGTCAGCATGTTCAGGCTGAAGCCTATGATGTAGAGGAACGCAAACTCTGAAGGAATATGTAGACGACAAGCACAACGAGGATAATGGCTTCAATCAATGTCTTTACCACATTCTTGATGGAAGCGTCGAGGAAGTCCTTGGAACTCATCAAGTCGACAAGTTCCACACCTTTCGGAAGCGATTCCGATATTTTTTCCACTTCGGCATCAATAAGTTTGATGATTTCATTGGCATTTGAGCCGGATGTCTGTGCAATCATACAGGTTGCACCCGGCTTGCCGCTCACCTCACCGGTGACGGTGTATTTCAGCAGTCCCAGTTCGACAGTCGCTACATCTTTCAGGCGCAGCACTTCTCCGTTGTCGAGTGCACGGATGACGAGATTTTCATAGTCCTCCTCGTTTTCATAACGGCCGCGGTATTTGAGCACATACTGGAACGTGTTTTCCGATTCCGAGCCCAGTGTTCCGGTCGGCGATTCAATGTTCTGTTCGGCAAGAACCGTGGCAATGTCGGAGGGGACAAGACCGTATTTTGCCATTTTGTTCGGGTCGAGCCAGATGCGCATGGAGTAGTCGGAACCGAACACGTTGGCTTCACCGACACCCGGAATACGCGACAGTCGGGGCTCGATGTTGATTTTCATATAGTTGTTGAGGAACTCCTCGTCGAAAGAGCCGTCAGGGCTGTAGATGGCAATGGACTTGATGTTGCTCGTCTGGCGTTTGCGGACGGTGATACCTGTTTTTGTCACTTCAGCCGGCAGAAGTCCCTGAGCCGAAGCGATACGGTTCTGCACGTTCACCATCGCCATGTCCGGGTCCGTGCCCTGGCGGAAATAGATGGTGATGCTGGCCGAACCCGTGTTTGTTGCCGAGGAAACCATGTAGGACATGTTTTCCACACCGTTGATGGATTCTTCCAGCGGTACAATCACACTTTTCTGTACCGTTTCCGCGTTCGCACCAGTATAGGTGGCTGACACTTTCACGGTAGGCGGAGCAATTTCAGGAAATTGCTCGATTGGCAGTTGCGACAGTCCGATAGCGGAAATATGTGAAGGCACTTGTTGTGTTTGTCCTGTTGCTGGTTGTTACGGAACTGGTCAGCCGTTTTCCGATGCCTGACAGCAAAGGGGCGTCTGTCGATATCCGTGTACGCAATCATTTCCGGATGCAGACGGTGTGGTTCTTTTTTCTGATTGTCACCGGTTTTTCGCTCGCCATCGAACTGATTTACGAACTGTTCCGGCAGAAGTTGCAGCAGCAGGAGATAGAAACGGAAAAGAACAAGGCCATGCTTGCCGCCTACAAGTCGCAGATTAATCCGCATTTCCTGTTCAACACGTTGAATGCCTTGTATGGGCTTGTCGTGTCGAATTCAAGCCATACGGAGGCCGCCTTCATCAAGTTTTCCAACATCCTCAAATACATGTATTCGCAGACGGATGTCGAGAAGATCGACATCGACAGTGAAATCAGCTATATCCGCCAGTATGTCGACTTGCAGAAGTTGAGGCTGAACCATCATACGAAAGTGGAACTGGAGTGCGACATCGATGACGGCAGCGGGCAGGTGCCGCCCATGATGCTGATTACATTTATAGAAAATGCGTTCAAATACGGTTCGTCGCCTGATGAGGACTGCACTATTTTTATCTGTATCAAGGAGAGCGGCAGTGTGCTGACGATGACTACCCGCAACCGTGTCATGAAAGAGCGCAGCGAAGATGCCATGGCGGTGGGGATGGAAAATTGCCGCAAGCGGCTGCAACTGCTTTTCCCCGGACAGTATGAACTGAACACGCAGCTGCTCGACGGCGTGTATGTGGTGAACTTAACAATCCGTTTGAAATGAAAAATATAACCTGCATAGCTATCGACGACGAACCGTTTGCATTGACTGTCATCAAGAGTTTCTGCGAACGGAAAGGGGGCATCAGCCTGACGGTTTACGACGAGCCGCGGGTGGGATTTGAGGCCATAAAGCGCGAACAGCCCGACCTGGTGTTGCTCGACATTGAAATGAACAGTATCAGCGGACTGGAAATAGCCCAGCATCTGCCGGAGAAGACGGTGCTTGTTTTTACAACCGCCCACGCGCAGTTTGCGCTGGAAGGGTTCAATCTTGATGCCGTCGATTTCCTTCACAAGCCGTTTGCCTACGACCGTTTTGAGGTGGCGCTCAACAAGGCTTTCCGGCGCATTGCCATAAAAAATGCGGTGCAGACAAAGGAAAGCATCACCGTGAAGCAGGAATACAACAATGTGGTCATTCCTTTGGACGACATCCTTTATGTGGAGGCTATGGAAAACTATACGAAGATATACCGTCGGGAGAAGGGATACGTGCTGTCGCGCATGAGTTTGAAGTCCATTCTTGAGATGCTTCCCGAACAGCAGTTCTTCAGAATCCACAAGTCGTATATCGTGCCGGCCCACAATGTGGCAGGTTATGTCAGCCACCGCGTGACCCTGCACACTCCTTCCATCGAACTGCCCATCGGACGGACCTACCTGCCGGCATTTATAGAGTGGATTGGGAAATAAAAAATGAAGAGTTGCCAATACCACATTGACAACTCCTCCCCAATCATAATGAAATAGCGGTTACTACTTTTTGTATTTATCCGTTTTCATTCAAAAGCACGGAAGTTTGTGTGCTAATTTTTGTCTATTAAATTACTTTGTAAACTTTGCTGCCATTTGTTCATTCATTGTTTTTCATTTAGATAAGGTTGCTGTGAATGTTTTTCGATATGTTTCTTTAACTTGCCATTGTAAAGCTACACAAAGATTTTGATAATGTCAAGTGGTTGTTGACCAACTCCCGAAAATTGATGACAAAAGTAAAAAAAGCCTCGGCGGATTGCCGAGGCACTATGTCGTTATTTTGTCAGCAGGTCTGTGTAGTAGCTTCTTACATCAGTCCATCGGTAGAACGGGAACTGGTCGGTGGCTACCGGTATGTGCACTTCCTTTTCGTTGTGGAGCACCTTGACAAGAATGTCGTCGGCTGTTCTTCCCTTTTTCTTGAAGAACACAAGTTGCAGGTTGGCGGCCATCGGCGAAACCTTGAAGTCGGTCCAGTGCTGGTAGACGGTATAGGGGTCGCTGACGCAGGCATCGCAGTTTTCGATTCCCATCAGTGCCGTGAGCGGCGTAATGTTGGAGTCGTGGGCGAAACGGAGTGTGGCGGCGGTATTGCCGTCGGCGATGGCAGCATCCGCGCTCTCGATGATGTTGCGGAGCAAATCTTTGTAGCTGTTCATAATGGCGCCTTTGGCTGCGGCATGGTTGGCGTTGGTGCAGTAGAACTGATAGTTGAAGCATTGCCAGAGGTCATACAGTTCGTCGGGCGTGAACAGATCGTAGAACGACACAGGAGTTTCCATGTTCTGCATGTCGCTTGCCACCCAGTAGAAATCCCATACGAGTTCGAACGGGTCGATATTTTTCAGCACATATTCATCGTTGCAGAACAGGGCTTTGACAAAACGGTCGGAATGAGTGTGGGCTCTGCGGAATTTTTCGTATTCGATACGCCACGGGCCGTTGTTGCCGGTAAACGCATTCGCCTCGTCGGAGCGGCCGGTGAGATAGCCCATGTATTTGCGGCTGGATTCGTAGTATATGCTCAGTTTAGGGTTCAGTTCCTTCAGGCGGTCGCCGAAGGCAGCCATACTCATGGCACATCGCAGAACGATGGACGAACGGGCAGAAATAGTGCGTCCGTCGGCAAATACTTGCGGATAGTTGCGGTACATGCGTTCGGCAATGCCGCGGTGCTGTCTGACACCCAGCGGCGAAAGGTCCTCGGCGCATCCTTCAGCTTCCTTGTAGATTTCATGCAGGCGGTTGAGGGCATCCTTGCCGAGCGGAGTCAGTGCGTTGGCCTTGTTGGCATTTTCCATTGTGCGGATAACGTCGGTATAGTCGGTTTCCGCAAGCAGGTAGCGCGAACCGTGACGGCCGAAGTGGCTTATGTAGAACGGTGTATAATCTTTTGGTGCAGGTGTCACCTTGTTGTTTTCAACCGACGGATAGGCGAAATACACGCCGGCAGTTTTTTCGATAGTACCCAGCACTTCCTCTTTGGTAGTCTGGGCACAGAGGGATAGTGTTCCGAAAAGGGCAACAGCAACAGTTGCCAAAATTTTGTTTTTCATACTGATAAATTAAAAAGTTAAAAATCCTAATGGCTCTAATCTTTTTCTATCCTCATCTTTCATACAAGCTATTGCAAAGCTATAAAAAAAGCGCATAAGATTCTCTTTAATTAGGAGGAAAATGATGGTTCACTTCCGTTAAAATTCGGAAAAACGCAAAAAAACTATTTACTTTGTAAGTGCTAACGGCAGTCCGACTGCGTCGGATCGAATTCCTTTTATTACAAAGAAACAGATTATGGCATACAGCAAATACTATGTGGTTTGGGTGGGACGTCACCCGGGAATCTACGAATCGTGGGAAGAATGTCAGGCGGAAACCGACGGCTTTCCGAATGCCCGCTACAAGGCTTTCTCCAACCGCACGGAGGCTATCCTTGCCTATCGCGAGAGTGACAGGGAGGCTTCGCAGGTGCTGCGTGCCATTGCCAATCATTTGAAGGAAGAGGAACAGCCGGTCGACTATAGCATGATTCCCGAAATACAGGTGGAAAGCATTGCCGTCGATGCCGGTTGCCGCGGCAATCCTGGTATTATGGAATATCGGGGCGTATATGTTCGCACGGGACAGGAAATTTTCCGTGTCGGTCCGTATCACGACGGAACGAACAATATCGGCGAGTTTCTTGCTATTGTTCACGGACTGGCTTTGCTGAAAAAGAAAGGCAGCAATATGCCGATTTACAGCGACAGCAAGATAGCCCAGAAATGGGTGCGCGACAAAAAGTGCAACACCAAACTTATGCCCACCGAGCGCAACGGCGAACTGCTGGCCATCGTCCGCCGTGCGGAAGCCTGGTTGCAGAACAACACCTATTCCAACCCGATTATCAAATGGGAAACCGAACGCTGGGGCGAAATCCCCGCCGACTTCGGCAGAAAGTGAGGTTGCCATAGGTGTTTATAAATCAGCAGCTTGTGCTATGAAAATATTTGAAATGTTTTGTAATTTAAAATAGATTTATTACCTTTGCACCATTAGAACCTGCCAAGCCTCTTTACAATGCTCAAATCGGCGGGTCATTTTTTTATATACCTGTATCTAATGTATGAAGAAGCATTTTACTAAACCATATTCTTCGCCGAAAGAGATAGTTCAAATTCTAAAAACTCGCGGTATGGTCATGGATGATGAACAGAAAGTTGAAAATTACTTGCTGAACATTGGTTATCATAGACTGTCCGCTTATGTGTTCCCATTTTATCGAATGCCAAAGAGCGACTTGATTTTGAAAGACAATGTTACTTTTCGGCAAATTCTTACGCTGTATCGTTTTGACAAAAAATTGCGACTTCTGCTTTTCAATGAGATTGAGAAAATAGAGGTAGCCATTCGCAGTGTCTTGGCCAATATCGGGTGTCAGGAATTGGGAGACAAGTATTGGATAACGAAGCCTGAATACTTTGCGAATCCCGAGAAGTTTAAACAGACTTTAGCCATTATTGACAAAGAACTGACATCAAGCAAAGAAGACTACATTGGTGACTTTCGGCTGAATTTTATCGAAGATTATCCACCTGCATGGATGATAACAGAAATATTGTCATTTGGTAACTTGAATTATATCTATTCGAATATTGCCAGTAACAGGTTGATGAAGCAGATTGCCGGTTATTTTGGATTGAAACCTCAAGTTTTTACTTCTTGGTTGACGGTGCTTGCCAATCTTCGTAATATGTGTTGCCACCATGCAAGAGTTTGGAACAGAGATTTTATGTTAAATCCGGCAGAGCCGCGAAAAACGGCTAACGTATGGTTAAACGCGCCAAATGTAGATAAGAAAAGAATTTACTATCGTTTGTGTATAATTCGCTATTTTTTGGTGTCAGTCTCTCCTGAAAATAACTTCAATGAGAAACTTTTAGATTTGTTGGCCGACTTTCCGTCGATAGATATTGCAGCAATGGGATTTAGTCAGAATTGGGAATGTGAAGATTTATGGAAATAAAAATACAAACAAAAAACACCCCGGCGGTGCTCTGCTCGCGCAGAACAGCGTCGGGGTGGCTGCTTGTAGGCTTAGAAGCCTACGGGGCGTTGCGTTCGGCTGTTCGCCCCTAAATTTACCCTACGTTCGTTGGCTTTGATGACGTCTTCTTCCATGATGCGGCAGAAGTCGTCTTTTGTTGGTTGTGCAATTTTCATTACCCGCTTAGCCATTTCGGGCTGAATGCCGGTTTCTATAAAATTCTTTATCCAGCGGGCGTTGCTGAAATTTTTGTCCTTGTGGCGCACCTTGTCGTCGGCAATCTTTTTCAGTGCGGTTTTTGCCTCGGGTGTCAGTCGCATGGCCTTTTCTTTCAGCTGCCGTTCGCCGATTTCAATCAGTTCGTCGGCGGAATAGTCGTCGAAATGGAACTTGTGGGCGAAGCGGTCGAGAAGGCCCTCGTTGGCATCCATCATTCGCATCAGTTCCTTTTCGTAGCCTGCAAAAATGACTACCATGTCGGGGTCGGGTTCGCTCATCATCGGTAGCAGTGTTTCGATGACACGCATGCCGAAATCGCGGCGGTCCTCACCGCCGGAGAAAAGCGTGTAGGCCTCGTCGATGAACAGCACATTCCCGCGTGCCGAACTGATGATGCTTGCCGTGTTCGCCTCTGTGTCGCCGATGTATCGTCCGACAAGTCCAGCACGATTGGTTTCGATGACGTCGCCTTTGGAGAGCAGACCCATAGAGCGGTAGATTTTTCCTACCATTTTCGCTACGGTTGTCTTTCCCGTTCCCGGATTTCCGAAAAATAGCATGTGGTTGGGCATGGAACTTTTTTCGGGTAATCCGAATTTCTGGCGCATTTTCGTGAACCGTGTCAGAGCAAACGAGTCGGCCATGTGCGATTTCAGATTTTTCAACCCGACAAGGCTGTCGAGCTCCTTCATGCACTCTTCAAAAGATTCCGTTTTCAGAATGTTGGCCTGTTCATCGAAATCTTCCGCCGTCAGTATGGTCGAGCCGGGGTTGCGGCGCTCGTGAGGCATCAGGAACGTCTGTTCGACAAGTTCCTCGAAGTTGCTGGCTTCCCAGGCGGAAATGTCGCTTGACTCCATAAGTTGTGCCACGAATTCGTGCATCCGTTTCAGAAACGGTGCGCTCATCGTGTACTGCTTGCCGGCTATCATCGTTTCCAGATAGTTGGCCACCACATCTGCTCCGCCGATTCGGATTGTAAATCGGTCGTTGAGGCGGATGGCGCGTGAAATGGACGGGTTTTGGCGGCAAACCTGATGGAATTCCTGTTCCGTGCAGTAGATGGCCAGTGTCCATGCCTTTTCGTTAAGTCCGTGAACTATCTGTCGGGCAATTGTTTTGCCGTCGCCATAGGTGAGGCTGCTGACATCTTTACCCAGCACGATGTTCTTTTCCGTGCATTTGAAGAAAACCGTGTTGGTGTTGCCCAACGGCTGGTTTTGCAACTCGCTGATGTTTTCTTGTACGGTTGTGAATGTGACTCCCGAGTTAATGTCGGTCATTTTCGAAGCAAGCAGTCCGGCTACCCGATGGGCAATCGACTGACTTTTCGAAAGCACAGCGTAGTGGTGTGATACCTTGTCCTGCTTGGTCGGATGCATTTGCTGATAGTCGGCATATCTTATGGCAAGTTTCAGTTTGTCATCGGGATGGAGCGGAAATTTCAGCAATGCTTTTCCCTGCAACATGTTGGCAAACGTATACAGCTTTTCCACGTTTCTCGTTTCCGTCCTGTTCAGGGTGTGGAAGGTGACTTTTCCGTCGGCGGAAACCGTCATGCGTGCAGCATGGATAATCTGTTCGTCTATACTGAAGGCGATGCTGTAATTGCCCGGCTTCCAGGAAACGGAAGGCGTTAGCGTACATTCCATTTTCTTTTTGTTCGCTTCTACTATCTGCTCGTTTTTGGCTACGAGCATAAGCTGTTCGTTGAAGAGCGTGGCCTGTAGTTTGATGTAGGCAGCAGTTGGTTTCTCGAATTGCGCTGTGATTTTCAGCGGCGAGAAGGTGAAATGCGGCTTTGCCTTGCTGAAGGATGCAGATTCCCCAATGATTTTTGGACGGTCGCCCACCTCGTTGTTGTAGATGTAAAACTCGATGTAGGAGTGGTTGCCGATGGTTTTCCAGTTTCCTTGGTTGATGGCGGTATCGGCCACCAAAATCATGTATTTTCCCTGTGTTCCCTGATAGGCACATTCGAAGTAGTGGCAGAGGCCATCGATAAACGTTTTGTCGTTAGGGGTGGCCATAAGAGTCGGGCGGTTGCTGTTTTCGTAGATATACACAGTCGGACTGCTTGGATTTTCCTGTTTGTGGTTGATGGAAAAAGCAATGTAAGGATCATCATTGTAGTGTGTCGTTTCATTTACCAGCATGGTTTGACTCAGGTCAAAACTGCTTGCATCGACCGATATGGATTCTACCTCTGTCCGGCTGCTGCCGTTTTGGGGAATGTAGACACGTCGTCCGTTAATGGTGGCAGGCCTTAGCGATTGAAGTGTGTCGCTGTCTACTTTTTGCTCCAATCGGAAAGGTTCTTCCGCTTTTTCCTCCTCTGCGCTTTCTTCCTCGTCATCGGCGATGAATTCTTCCAGCAGTCTTTCGAACTCTTCTGCGTCGATATCATTTTCGTCTGTTTCCTCGTTTTCCGTTTCTTCGGATGTATCGTTGAGCAAGTCGTCTGTTTCTTCGTCAGTGTCAAATTTTTTCATAGAAATGTAGGATTAAAGTTTGTGAATCAAATGAAAGAATGTGGGGTAAATGTGGGGTTTGGATGAAAATCAATGCTCCCGACGTGGGAGCATTGACACACGCATCCAGCCTGTACATTTCCCTACGCGTACAGAAGCTCACGAAGAGCTACGTCCAACCTAACGTTGCCGGAGGTGCGTGTTTTTTCGATGAAAAAAGAGTCTCCGGTGTTTCTTTTGATTTATGGTGAAGGCGTGCACGGCGGACGTGGGCCGTCGGCATACGCCTGCGGACAGTTCGCGGTTGCCGGACAGAAGTCTGTCCGGGATTGACGATACATTCCGGGTGTCGGAAGCTGAGGTCCCGAATGGAGGGGGTAGGGTATGGCTGAGAGGTATAAGCTCTTCAGCCGCAGAATGTCAAAGAGCGTTTACGCTTGGGGGTATCAGTCCCTGTTCCGCTTCCGTGGGCGAAAGCAGATGCGCTGTTAAACTGGATAGGAAATCATGTTCGTTACCTTGAGGAAAGTCGGTCACTCTATTTCTTGGCAGCCGTGAGGCGGCGTTCGAATCCTGCCGTGAGTTCAAGGTCGGACGTACGGCAATCAAGCGACGACAGTAAGGTCGAAGTTCCGAGGTTCGGAAAAGGGCAAACACATTCTATGACCGTTGTGCGGCCATATCTTTTCTCATTACTTGTTGGGGATTAATTCCTTTTTTTGGCTGTAAATTTTTAGTTGTGTTTCTTTTTAGTATACGGAATTCTAAATTTCCCGCTTTTTTATAGTTGCTGCGGATTTTATTCCAAACTCAAAATTAGGAATAATTTTTGAAACTTCCAAATATTTATTGAAAAATTTTAACCTTTGATGGCTAAACGGTTGTTGAAATGGGGAAAATCTTTATGACAGACGGAACTGTTTTTTGGGACAGACGGTGAAATTGTTGCAATTTTTATAGCGTGCGTCAAAAAATGGCACATGTTGCTGCTACCTTTACCGCAGAAAAAAAAGATAAACTATGGCGAGCGATTTATTTAACAGATATATATGGCTGGTTGACACCATATATCGGGCAAATGGTATTACGTTTGAGGAAATCAATGCAAAGTGGTTGAGAAACAACATGAGTGAGGGTATGGAATTGCCTTTGAAAACCTTCCACAACCATCGTAGGGCTATTGAGGAGATGTTTGATATCAATATCGTATGCCATAGACGCGACGGATACAAATACTATATTGAGAATGCCGACGATATGGAAAAGGGCGGTGTCAGGGCTTGGTTACTCAATACGTTTGCAGTGAACAACCTTATCAACGAAAGCCACCACTTGAAACGGAGAATCGTGTTTGAGCAGATTCCTTCCGGACAAAAATTTCTGACTCCGCTGATTGAAGCCATGCGCGACGGGCTGGCGGTGGAATTGAAATATAAAAGTTTCTGGCGTCAGGACGAATACGTGGTAGAGGTTGAGCCTTATCTTGTTAAAATTTTCAGGCAGCGGTGGTATTTGCTGGCAAGAAATATCGGTAGGGATACGCTGCGGATTTATGCTTTGGACAGGATTCGGGAACTGCGACAAACAGAAAAAACATTCTCGATGCCTAAAACATTCAGTCCGGAAGACTATTTCTACAACTCGTTTGGAATCATTTCGCAAGACAGTTGTCCGCCGGAGTTTGTCGATTTGAAAGTGTACGGCACACAGCGTAAATATTTCAGAACCCTACCGCTGCACCATTCCCAGGAAGAAATCGAGAATGCGGACGAGTATTCCGTTTTTCGCTACTATCTGTCGCCGACATACGACTTTGTGCAGGAAATCCTTTCGCATGGTTGTGAAGTGGAAGTGCTGTCGCCGAAGCATGTCCGTGACGAAGTCCGATGGCACGCGGAAGTGATTGTGTCAAGGGGGTAATTATTAGGTAAACAAATAAACCGCCAGAAATGGCGGTTTATTTGTTGGTTCAGGGCTTTTATTCCAACGGCTGGAGGGAGACGATTTCCACTACTTCCAGCGCATTGTCGTAGTCGGCGGCGAAACCATCGTCGAGTTTGCCGAGATTCTTCACTTTCAGTACGGCTTTGACAGGGGTGGCTTTTTCCACTCCGTCACCGGTGAGCGAGCGGTAGTCGCTGATGAGCTTTCCGCTTTTGTCAATAATCCATTGCTCCGTTGTGTCGCCGTCGGCTGTGAACGCCCGTACTTCATGGGCAATTACCAGTTGACCGCTGACGGTGTAGGTGGAGTCGGTTTCGGCTACCGGTGCGGCTGTCTGAGCCGCTTCTTTCTGCGAGCAGGCAGAAAGGGCGAGAATTGCCGATGCAAAAAGAAACAATTTTTTCATAGTATGTATTGAATATTAAAAAAGCTCCGTCGGAGTCGGCGGAGCTTCGTGTATAATGGGTTATTACTTTTCGCGCATAAAGATGTTGATTGGTGTTCCCCTGAAGTCCCACTGTTCGCGAATCTTGTTTTCAAGGTAGCGGCGATAGGGTTCTTTCACCCACTGCGGAAGATTGCAGAAGAAGATGAATGTAGGAATCTTTGAGCCTTTCAACATTGTGATATATTTGATTTTCACATACTTGCCCTTGTTCGCTGGAGGCGGATATGCGGCAATCATTTCCTGCATATAGTTGTTGAGTGCCGATGTCGGAACGATGCGGTTGCGGTTGTTATAAACCTCAACGGCCGTTTCCAGCACTTTGTAGATGCGTTGCTTTGTCAGTGCCGAACCGAAGATGATGGGGAAGTCGGTAAACGGTGCGAAGCGGTCGCGGATGGCTGCCTCGAAGTGCTTGATGGCTGCCTGGCTCTTGTCCTCCACGAGGTCCCACTTGTTGACACATACCACGAGTCCCTTGCGGTTCTTCTGGATGAGCGAGAAGATGTTGCTGTCCTGGCCTTCGATACCGCGAGTGGCATCAATCATCAGGATACAAACGTCGGAATTTTCAATGGCACGGATGCTTCGGATAACAGAGTAGTACTCAATATCCTCGTTCACCTTTGTCTTCTTGCGGATACCGGCAGTGTCCACCAGATAGAAGTCGAAGCCGAACTTGTTGTAGCGCGTGTAGATGCTGTCGCGTGTCGTGCCGGCAATGTTCGTCACGATGTTGCGTTCTTCACCGATAAAGGCGTTGATGATGGACGACTTTCCTGCATTCGGGCGTCCTACGATGGCGAAGCGCGGAATTTCTTCCAGTTGCTCTTCTTCCTCTTCCTTTTCCGGGAAGCGTTTCATTATTTCGTCAAGAAGGTCTCCAGTTCCCGAGCCGTTGACTGCTGAAACGCAGAACGGGTCGCCCAATCCGAGTGAATAGAATTCAGCCGAGTTGTAGATCCATTCGTTGGAGTCGGCCTTGTTGGCGATGAGGATTACCGGCTTTTTCGCGCGGCGCAGGATAGCTGCCACGCTGTCGTCGAGGTCGGTAACGCCGTTCATCACGTCGACAACGAAAAGAATCACGTCGGCCTCTTCGATGGCGATGGATACCTGCTTGTTGATTTCACCTTCAAATATGTCTTCAGAGTTGACTACCCAACCGCCCGTATCGACGATGGAAAACTCTTGTCCGCACCAGTCCACTTTACCGTACTGGCGGTCGCGGGTTGTGCCCGAAGTGTCGTCGACGATGGCTGTACGAGTCTGCGTCAAGCGGTTGAACAGCGTTGACTTGCCTACATTCGGCCGTCCGACGATGGCTACTAATCTTCCCATATCTTTCTGAATTATATTTTTGTTTTTCTAAATTACTAACTGTTATTCAATATATCCGAACGAGCGGAGCTTGTTCTCGCGGTTGCGCCAGTCCTTCTCCACTTTTACGAAAATTTCCAGGAACACGCGTTTCCCGAAGAACGTTTCGATGTCGCGGCGTGCAGCGATGCCCACACGTTTGAGCTTTGCACCGCCTTTGCCGATGATGATGCCTTTCTGGCTGTCGCGTTCCACGTAGACAACCGCCATGATGTGGATGGCATCGTTGCTTTCGTCGTACTTTTCAACAAGCACTTCGGTAGCATAGGGCACTTCCTTGTCGTATTCGAGCAGGATTTTCTCACGAATGATTTCTGTCACAAAAAAGCGTGCCGGCTTGTCGGTGAGTGCATCCTTGCCGAAGTAGGGCGGAGAGTCGGGCAGCAGTTCCACGATGCGCTTCATCAGGTTGGCAACGTTGAAATTCTCCTTTGCCGAGAGCGGGAAAAGTTCGGCGTTCGGCAGGTATTTCTGCCATAGCTGCATTTTCTGTTCCAGGTCGGCATTGCCTTTCAGCAGGTCGATTTTGTTGATGACGAGCAGTACGGGCACCTTTTCCTTCGCTACCTTCTCGATGAAGTCGAGGTGTTTCGTCGCGTCTTCCACCACGTCGGTCACATACAGTAGAACGTCGGCATCAGTCAGCGCGCTTTCCGAGAAGTTGAGCATGCTTTCCTGCAGCTTGTATTTCGGCTTCAGTACGCCCGGGGTGTCGGAGAATACGATTTGGTAGTCGTCCGTGTTGACAATTCCCAGAATGCGGTGGCGTGTTGTCTGTGCCTTGGATGTGATGATGGAAATACGTTCGCCAACGAGGTTGTTCATCAGCGTCGACTTTCCGACGTTCGGGTTTCCGACTATGTTTACAAAACCGGCTTTGTGCATAATTTGTTCAGTGAGCGTTTAAAAATAGAGTTGATGTAAGATAACAAAGCGGGAAACGGTACAAGAAAATTCCGCACATTCCGGAGGCTGAAAGTTCGGCTTCCGGCGGATTCTTGTGCCGTGTCCCGCACGATTGTCTATGCTGTTCCTTTATATAGGTGTCGGTTAGATGTCCCAAACAATGTACATTGCACCCCAAGTGAAGCCGGCTCCGAAGGCTGTAAGCACAATCTTGTCGCCTTTCTTCAGCTTGTCCTTGTTCTCGTCGAGACACAAAGGAATAGATGCTGCACTCGTGTTACCGCGATATTGGATGTTTACGAGCACTTTGTCTGGATTGATGCCGAGGCGGTCGCCCACAGCTTCAATGATACGCAAGTTTGCCTGATGAGGAACGAACCAGTCGATGTCGTCAACCGTCAGATTGTTGCGTTTCATTACATCTTGCGACGATGTAAGCATGTCAGTTACAGCGTGCTTGTACACGGCGCGGCCTTCTTGGTAAACGAAGTGTTCGCGGTTGGCTACGGTTTCCTGAGTTGCCGGATGAGCTGAACCGCCTGCTTTCATCACCAGATGAGGCAGTCCTTCTCCGTTCACATGGAAGATACCGTCGATAACTCCCACGTTCGGTTCTTCTGTCGGCTCAACCAGAACGGCTGCAGCGGCATCACCGAAGAGCGGACAAGTTGTACGGTCTTCGTAGTTTGTCATACTTGACATCATTTCGGCAGCAACCACGATTACCTTCTTGTACATACCGCTGCGGATATATGCGGCAGCTGATTGAAGAGTAACGATGAAACCTGCGCAGGCAGCCTGAATGTCATAAGCGTAGCTGTTGCTCAAGCCGCATTGGTGCACAATGATAGATGCTGTAGACGGGAAACGGTAGTCAGGGTTAGAAGTGGCGCAAATCACCAAGTCGATATCTTCCGGTTTGCAGCCGGTGTTTTCGAGCAGGCGGTTTACGGCGATAACTCCCATGTGGGAAGAACCCAAGCCTTCACCCTTTTGAATGCGACGTTCCTTGATGCCCACGCGTGTGGTGATCCATTCGTCGTTTGTGTCTACCATTGTCGACAGTTCGTCGTTGGTCAATATGTAGTCCGGGACATAAGAAGCTATTCCCGTTATTCTTGCACTAAACATTGTAGAAAGGGTATTCTGTTAAACAAATATGTCCTAAATTGGTATTTAGGACAATCTTTTTTTCACAGCGACTTTAACCTTCGGATTAGAGTGCTGCGTTTTTCTCGATAGCTACTTTTCCACGATAGTAACCGCATTCGCCGCATACTGTGTGATATACATACCATGCACCGCAGTTCGGGCAAAGTGCCAATGTAGGAGCTACAGCTTTATCGTGAGTTCTTCTCTTCGCTGTTCTTGTTTTAGATTGTTTACGTTTAGGATGTGCCATTTTCTTATCTATTTTTATTTGTTATCTAATAAGCTCCTCAATGCATCCCATCGAGGATCAGTTTTTACTTCTTCGCTATCCGATTCACTGTCGGAAATGGAGGCCAGGTGCTGGTTGAGCTGTGCCGTCATCTCGGCGTTGCATTCTCCTTCCGGGTGAATGTGTTTCAGCGGAATGGTCAGCGCGATGGTGTCGTAGATAATCGACGACAAGTCCAGGTCGTTGTATGATTCCGGAATGATTAGCGTTTCGTCGCTTTCGTCGTTGTATTCTTCTCCGTACTTCACAACAAGGTGATAGTCGGTGTCGACATTTAGCGGCATATCGTCGAGGCAGCGGTCGCAACTGATGATGATTTCGCCGTTCATTTTGAATGAAAGGTCAAAAATATCACCGTCATGTTTTACGTTCAGCTCGACAGAAACCTTACCCGCGTGAATATCCGCGCTTTCCATTTTACTGAAAAACTCGGTATCGACGAGGTAGCTAAACTGCTGATTACCAGCAGGCATACCCTTTAGGGCTAATTTGTAAGTTGTCAATCCTCCCAAAATTCGCTCCGTTAAAACGGCACAAAGATACAAACAAATTATTGAATTATCAACCTTTTACGCTTTTTTTCTGCATTTTAGCGTGAAACCGCCGCCGAGGATATTGTCTGTCGGATAAAAAATTAGACGGATTCTTTTCTTTTTCCTTTTGTTTGGCTTTATTGCTATGCATATATGTGAAACAGAATAAATAATGTAATATTAACATTCTACTGTTTCCTATTTTGGAAACTTTTTCCTATATTTGTAGAATATAGGATATGTAGAAAGATATATGGTATGACGGATAGAATTGAAAATATAGGTTCAATGATTCGGAATGAACGTATTCGCAAAGGACTGACACAAGAAGAACTTGGCGAACGGGTGGGTGTCGGTAAGGCTCAGATATCTAAAGTTGAAAGTGGAAAGGGCCTTACGATAAAAACCGTGACAAAGGTGCTTGATGCACTAGGCTTGTCGGCTTCCGTTGTCTTGCAGAATGAGCAGGCAATTGATAAGAACATGATTGCTTATATTGTTGCTGCTATCAGTGAATTTGCGAGGGCTCATCATATTTCTGTTCGGGAAGCAAACAATTATTTGATACGTTTCAAAGGCATTGATTTTCTTACGGAGCATTATGATGCAGAACATTTGCTTTCATTCGATGATAGTGTTCAGGATCTTACACAAGTTTGTCTGAATAATGGAGGGGGTATTCAATGAAGCTGTATCATGGTTCAAATATGGTAATTGAACGGATAGATTTGTCAAAATGCAAACCCTACAAGGATTTCGGACAAGGATTTTATCTGACTGAAATTAAAGAACAGGCGGAGCAGATGGCAAAACGCACTTCTGCCATCTATGGCGGAGAGCCAACTGTAACTGTGTTTGAGTTCGATGAAGCGGCATTGCGTATTCTTTCGGTAAAGACCTTTGAAGAACCGAATGAAGAGTGGGCTTTGTTCGTTATGGCAAATCGTAGCAGGCATAATATGCAACCGACACATAACTTTGATGTCGTGATTGGACCGGTTGCCGATGATACCATTGCAACTTTGTTCCGTAATTTTGATGACGGCATCATTGACTTGCAAATGCTCGTGAAAGGCTTAAAATACAAAAAGGTTTCATCGCAATATTTGTTTCACTCGGCGGAAGCCATTAAATATTTACGCAGAATATGAATAAGCGAACGCAATATCTGGTGGAGGGTATAACCAAAGACATAATTACTTACCTAATGCAAGATAATGGGTATGACTTGCCAACTGCTCTCAAAGAATTCTATAACTCCGAAACCTTTGCAAAACTTTCAGATGAAGCAACCGGACTCCATATTGAAAGCTCGGCTTATGTGTATGAAATACTGAAAGAGGAATTAAGGTATGGGAAGATTAAATTAGACTAGTCAGTTTCTATCTTTAGCCTCAATTCGCATTTTGCAATGTTGGCTTCCTCGTAAGATTGATTCACAAATGGTTACTTGGAATGTTTTATTTTTCCATAACGAATGTAGGACGTGGAGAATGCTTTGTTTGGAACATTCACAAAGTAATGGAGTAGAAACATAGCCTTGCCGATGAAGCATGCAGGTACATTCCATAAAATATAGATAATAGGCAGTACCTTCTTTAATGGTTTCACTTTTTACCCCCGGTAATTTACTAGCTTCAGAAAAGAAAATGTCCAAATTACCCTTTGCTTTCGCGTATAGTTCTCGGTAGACTTGCAAAGTTCCGCATTTTACACAGTTCTTTCCACATTCCGAGAAAAATGATGCTCGCTGTTCTGGGGGCAGACAGCTTATCCCTTTTTCAAAACCTTTGAACCAATCAGATAATTCCATTGTGTTTTTAGTGATGAATATTGATTATAATGTTCTGTGTGTGAAATCTTCTTTAATTAAAAAATAGAAGGTGTGCTTTTTGACACACCTTCTCATTGTAGTATATTTTCTTGTCGAAAATTAGTCGAGGTCGGTCAGCTCGCGGATTTTTTGTGGAATCTCGATATTGTTGTTGAGGTCCTTGAATTCTTCGCTGCCTTCGCCGATGGCGAATACCGGAACCGGGTTACCTGTGTGGGAAGTGGTGGTGAAGCCGATGCCGTATTTATGGTTGAGAATGTCGAACACGATGGCTGTGAAACTCCAGAATTCCTTGTAAAGTGTCTTCTGTGTGCGGTCGTCGTGAGCCTTCATGCGGTCGTAGCTTTCTTTCATGCGTGCTTCCTCTTCTTCGTTGATGCCGATTTTAGTCCAGAAGCCCAGTTTGTCGCTCATGGCTTCCTTCATTTGTTCCCAAGTGAAGTCGCCGTTTTTCGAACAGAAGTCATTGAACTGTTCTTTTGAAATTTTCTGGCAGTCCATTTCCTTCAACGTGATGTTCTTCGGACCGTTGTTCACTCCTACGGTCATGCCGCCAGTGTCGTGGTCGGCAGTGATGACGATGAGCGTTTCTTCCGGATGCTGAAGGTAGAAGTCGTATGCCACACGGATACATTTGTTGAAGTTGAGGATTTCCTTTACAACAGCTCCGCCGTCATTACCGTGTGCGGCATGGTCGATGTTGCCGCCTTCCACCATCATGAAAAACTTCTCGGGCGATACTTTTTTCAAATGGTCGAGGCAAGCCGTGGTGAGCTGTTGTAGTGTCAGGGCACCTGCGATGCTGTCAACGGTATAGCCGATTTCGTTCGGAGTTACAGGGGCATGGCTGGTGAGCAGCACCTTGTCGCCGGCGTTGGCTTTGTTGAGTGCATCCAAGCCGTGGACAACGGTGAATCCGTTGGCGCGGTAGTTGTCAAACACCTGTTCGGCTTTTTCTTTGCTCTTTTCCGCAACGTGAGTGCCGGCTCCGCCCAGGAAGTTGAAGCCGCATTTTGCACCGTCGGCGTTGATTTCTTCATACATGCCTCGGTTGGTCTGGTGTGCATAGAAAGATGCAGGTGTTGCATCGTCGTATGCCACTGAAGTGACGAGTCCTACACCGTAGCCTTGTGCCTTCAGTTCAGTGGCAATGCTGGTAACGGCAACAGAGTCGGGCGTCATGCCTATCATTCCGTTCTTGGTCTTGTTGCCGGTAGCAAGGGCAGTGCCGGCGGCCGCAGAGTCGGTTACCGGGCTGTTGGCCGAGTAGGTCATTGCCATTGACGCTACAGGGAACTGCATCATCAGTATGTTTTCGTCGTTGTTAAGAACGAGTCTGTTGTAGGTTTCCGTTGCCATCACATGTCCCATGCCCATGCCGTCGCCGATGAACATGAAGATGTATTTCGGCGTTGCGTTTGCCGCAAGGGCGAGGCAGAAAGCTCCAACCAGTAAAAAAAGAGATTTTCTCATAAGTCTGTTTTTATTGTTTGTTGTTAAGTTTCAAAAGTTCTTCCATGATGGTGCGGTCGTTTGACAGACGGGGAATTTTTCTCTGTCCGCCGAGTTTTCCGCCTCGGTTCTTGAGCCATTCGTCGAAAATTCCGTGACGTGCCGTGACGATGGTCAGCCGGTCGATAAACAGGTTTTGGAATCGCTTTGCCTCATAGTCAGAGTTGGCCTCCTTCAGATGGCGGTCGAGCGTTTCGGCAAACTGTTCCATGTTGTCGGGCATTTGCTCGAATTCAATGAGCCATTCGTGCCGTCCCTTGCTTGTCCGTGTAGCGAAGACTGGCGCAACGGTATAGTTGGCGATGGCTCCGCCGCATTCTTTCAACGTACGCTCCAAGGCTTCATCCGCATTATACACCATCAGCTCTTCGCCGAAAGCGTTGATGAAATGCTTGGTGCGTCCGGCTATGGTGATTTTCACGGGGTTGGTCTGTTCGATTCTTACGGTGTCGCCCAGACGGTAGCGCCACAGGCCGTTGCTCGACGATATGACCAGTTCGTAGGTCTTGCCTTTTTCCACGCCGTCGATGGCTACAGTTTCCGGGTATTCCTTGTCGGTTTCCGACAGCGGAATGAATTCATAGAAAATGCCGGAGTCGGGGATGAGCATCATGCCCGGAGAGTCCCACGAAGTCTGGACGGCGAAGAATCCCTCGGAAGCGTTGTAGGTTTCGAGGTAGTGCATCTTGCTGCAATCCGTGATGGCATTATACTGTTCGCGGTAGGGACGGAAGCTGATGCCGCCGTGGAAAAACACTTCCAGATTCGGCCATACGTCGTGGATGTTGTCGACACCCTTGCGTTTAAGCACTTCCTTGATTACGGAGAGGAACCATGACGGAACGCCGGAAATGTTGGTCACGTTCTGGTTAAGGCTTGCTTCTGCAAGTGCAGGGAGCTTGACGCTCCAGTCCTCCAACAGTGCAATCTGTTTCGACGGAATCCGCACCAGATTGGCGAGCGGGTTCATGCGGTCAATCAAATTTGCCGAAAGGTCGCCCACCTTGACGTTGTTGCCCGGATGGATTTCGTTGGCAAAGCTGCCACCGAGAATGAAAGCCTTGCCGTCGAACACCCGGCTGTTGGGATTCAACTTCAAGTAATGTGCCACGGTGTCGAACGTGCCTTGGTAATGGCAATGACGGAATCCCTCCTGAGTGATGGGGATATATTTACTTTTGCCGTCGGATGTGCCCGACGACTGCGCATAGTTCTTCACGACTCCATGCCATAGAATGTCCTTTTCGCCTTTGAGCATGCGCATCACGTAGTCGCGAATGTCTTCGTAGTGTACCAGCGGGACTTGCCTGCGGTAGTCGTTGTAGTTATATATGTGTTTGAATCCGTACCGTTTGCCGTATTCCGTTTCGGCTGCGCTTTTGAGCAGCTTTTTCAGTTGGGCAAACTGGATTTCGTCTTCATATTTTTCAAAGTTACCGCTTTCTTTTATCCGCTTCATGAATATGGGACGAAGCAGAGAAGTCAATGTCAACATATTGAGTCCAGTTACGTGATTGCAAATGTAGCGAAAATATTATATATCTTCAACGTTTATCCGATTGTTTCTTTTCTGTCGGCGGAATTGCGGCCGGCATGGCGGTTGTGGCGGGGGATACAGGCGGTTTTTTATCTGCTTGTTTGGCTATTCCCCCCACTTGAATTAACTTTGCAGAAATATTTTGATTGGTATGGAAAACGTGAAGAATCTGGACGGAGTCCGCAACCTCCTTTTTGACTTGGGAGGGGTGATTATGAATCTCCGTCGTGAAAACTGTGTGGAAGCGCTGGAACAGCTGGGTCTGAAAGATGCCGATGAAATGTTGGGACTTTATTGCCAGACCGGACCGTTCATGCAGTTGGAAGAAGGAAAGATTACGCCGGCCGAGTTCCGTGCGGAAATTCGCCGCCGCATCGGCTGCGAAGTGAGCGACGCTGAAATGGACGATGCTTTCAACCGTTTCCTTCTTGGTATTCCCGTAGAACGTCTGTGCGCGCTTGAATCCTTGCGCAAACAATATAAAATCTATATGCTTTCGAACACGAACGCCATCATGTTTGACAGCAAAATCAAAACCGACTTTCAGATTGACGGAAAGAACAGGGAGGACTACTTCGACGGAATGTGTCTTTCCTATGAGGAAGGCTGTGCGAAACCCGATCTGCAGATTTTCCACAACGTGCTCGACAAGTTTGGCATAAAGGCGGAGGAAACCTTGTTTTTCGACGACTCGCAGGCTAATCTTGAGGCGGCTGCCCGTTTGGGCTTCCGCACCTGGCTGGTAGAGCCCGGCACTGAATTTATGGAAGCATTCAAATAATAACCGGCCTGGAGGATGAATGTCGTAGCACAGGGGGGACGGTTGCAGGTTCCGGTGGCTGCTACCATCGGAATGTTTGACGGCGTACATGTGGGACACCGTTCGGTACTTGCTTTTTTGCGGAGCGAGGCCGGTCGGCGCGGACTGTCGTCGGCTGCCATCACCTTCCGCCGGCATCCGCAGGCTGTGCTGCATCCGGACGTCGATTTTCCGGTGCTGATGACACCCGAGGCGAAACTGGAGGCACTGGCGGAAACGGGAATCGACTACGCTATCGTATTGGATTTCGACAAGCAGTTGTCGGAACTTTCTGCCCGTGAATTCATCCGTCTGATACGCGATACCTACGGAGTCCGCCTGTTGCTGGTGGGCTATGACCACCGTTTCGGTCACAACCGCAGCGACACGTTTGCCGACTATGTGGACTATGGCCGTGAACTGGGGGTGGAGGTGATGCAGACTCCGGAGCTCGACACGCCGTTGGGGCATGTCAGCTCGTCGGTAATCCGTCGGCTGGTGGCTGCCGGCGATGTGGCGTTGGCCGCGCAGATGCTTTCCCGTCCTTATCGTCTGGAAGGCACCGTCGTGGGCGGATTTAAGAACGGCCGCAAGCTGGGTTATCCGACGGCAAACATTGCGCTTGCCGACCGTTCGCTGCTTTTGCCGAAAAACGGCGTATATGCCGTCCGTGTGCATGTCGACGGAACGCTTTACGGCGGAATGCTCAATGTCGGGGTGCGTCCCACTTTCAACGGCAGCGGGAAAGTTTCGGTTGAAGTCAACATCTTTGATTTCGACCGCGACATTTATGGTTCGGCAATAGCCGTCGACTTTGTGGCGCATGTCCGCGACGAACGGCGCATGGGGTCGCTCGACGAGCTGATGGCACAGCTTGCCGCCGACAAGATGCAGATACAGGAAATATTAAAAACAACTCTTATATGAAAATCGTAAACTTTGCAGAAAGCCGCTCGCTCGTCAATCAGTATATGATGGAGCTTCGCGACGTGAATATCCAGAAAGACATGATGCGCTTCCGCCGCAACATCGAACGTATCGGCGAGATTGCAGCCTATGAAATTTCAAAGACTCTTGACTACAACGACGAACTGACAACGACCTGCCTGGGAACGGCACAAAGCCATACTGTAAAGAACACGCTGGTGCTTGCCACGATTCTCCGTGCCGGACTTCCGTTGCATCAGGGTCTGCACAATTATTTCGACCATGCTGAAAACGCTTTTGTTTCAGCCTATCGGAAGTATATCAGCGAAGATGATTTCCGCATTCATATCGAATATATAGCCGCTCCGCTCATCGAGGGCAAGACATTGGTGCTCTGCGACCCGATGCTTGCTACCGGTTCTTCGATGGAACTTGCCTATGAAGCTTTGCTTACAAAAGGAACGCCGGCGAAGATACATCTGGTGTCGGTCATCGCTTCGCGTCAGGCTATCGAATTCATTCGTGACAAATTCCCTGCCGGCACTACGCTTTGGGTGGCAGCCATCGACGACGAGATTAACGAGCACAAATATATCGTGCCCGGTCTCGGTGATGCAGGCGACCTTGCTTTCGGCGAAAAAGAAGGATAATAGGGTTCTTAAATCGTGTTATAATATAGCGTGCAGTAATTAAAAAATCTTAATAAAAATAGCTGCGCAAACCACTATATAATTAAGGCGTTGCGTATTCGGCGATAAATCAGTATATTTGCAAACGGAATGGAAATGGAGGGGGCGGAAGTTCTCTCCATTCTTTTATTGGTACATAGCGTTTTATTAACCACTAAATCAGAAAAAAGGAGGAAAAGATGATTGATAAAAGTGCCTTGATAGAAACGTTGACTAAAGGAATGGCGGACACCGACCTTTTCCTCGTTGACGTGACAATCGGAAAAGACAACCGCATTGTGGTGGAGATTGACAGCGACACGGCTGTCGACATTGAAGAATGCATCCGCCTGACACGCCTGGTGGAAAATGATTTCGACCGTGATGTGGAGGACTATGAACTGGAAATCGGCTCGGCCGGACTGACATCGCCTTTGAAGGTCGTGCGCCAATATGTGAAGAATATCGGAAACGAAGTGGAAGTGCTCACTGCCGACGGCAAAAAGCTGAAGGGCACGCTGGCAAACGCCGACGAAGCAGGCTTTGTGCTGGCCGTCAGCAAGAAGGTAAAGCCGGAAGGCGCCAAGCGTCCGGTAGTGGTGGAAGAAGAACTTCCGTTCAAATATGATGAAATAAAATACACTAAATATTTAATACAGTTTTAATTAATACGATGGCAAAGAAAGAGGAACCCATAAGTATGGTTGACAGCTTTTCAGAGTTTAAAGAACTGAAAAACATTGACAAGACAACTATGATTAGTGTACTTGAGGAATCATTCCGCAATGTACTGGCTAAGATGTTCGGTTCGGACGAAAATTTCGTTGTAATTATGAACCCGGACAAGGGCGACTGTGAAATCTATCAAAACCTGGAGGTCGTAGCTGACGGTGAAGTGGAAAATCCGAGCATGCAGATTGGCTTGACCGAAGCTCGTGAAATTGACCCTGAGTGTACGATTGGTGAAGAAGTGACTAAGGAAATCGTGTTTGCCAAATTCGGCCGTCGCGCTATTCTTACCCTTCGTCAGACTTTGGCTTCAAAGATTCTCGACTTGCAGAAAGATGCCGTTTACAACAAGTTCAAGGCCATGGAAGGCGAACTCGTTACTGGTGAGGTTTACCAGATTTGGAAGCGTGAGGTGCTTATCCTCGACGACGACCACAACGAGCTGATTCTTCCGAAAGAAGAGCAGATTCCGTCTGACCGCTATCGTAAAGGTGAAACTGTACGTGCTGTCATCAAGGAAGTGCAGAACACGAACAACAACCCGAAAATCATCGTTTCACGTACAAGCAATGAATTCCTCCGTCGCCTTTTCGAACTGGAAGTTCCGGAAATCCACGACGGTCTGATTCTCCTCAAGGCCATTGCTCGTATCCCGGGTGAAAGAGCTAAAATCGCCGTTGAGTCGTACGACGACCGCATCGACCCGGTGGGCGCATGCGTCGGCGTGAAGGGTTCGCGTATCCACGGTATCGTTCGTGAATTGAAGAATGAAAATATCGACGTCATCAACTATACATCCAATCCGCAGCTCTTCATCGAGCGTGCATTGAGTCCGGCAAAGATTTCGTCAATCCGCATCAAGGAAGAAGAAAAGTATGCCGAAGTAATGTTGCGTCCGGAAGAAGTTTCGTTGGCAATCGGTAAGGGCGGTTTGAACATCAAGCTCGCCACTATGCTGACCGGCTACGAAATTGATGTATACCGTTTCACTGACGACAGCGACGATATCTATCTTGATGAATTTAGCGATGAAATCGACGGCTGGGTAATCGATGCGCTGAAGAATATTGGCTGCACGACTGCCAAGAGCGTACTCAACATGCCGCGCGAACAGCTGATCGACAAGGCAGACCTCGAAGAAGGTACTGTTGACTATGTAATTGATGTGCTGAAAGCTGAGTTTGAAGATTAAACAGCTTTCTTTCCAGCAGGATAAAGAGTTAGATTTTTATCGGGTGTGGAGCATGTGAGGTTTTAATCTTTCCATTTAAAAACCACTTATTAAATAATATGGCAATAAAAATAAGTAAAGTAGCAAAAGACCTGAACGTGGGAATTTCGACGCTGGTGGAATTCCTTCAAAAAAACAACCAGAATGTTGAGGACAATCTCAACACTCGTATTACCGACGAACAGTATGAAATGCTGGTGCGTGCTTTCAAGAATGACAAGGATTTGAAGTCCAAGTCCGACAAATATTCTTCGGACCGTCATAAAGAGAAGGCAAAACCGGCTCCGGCTCCTCATGTTGCGCCGAAAGAAGAAATCAAGACTGTTGTGGTACCGCAGCCAAAAGTGGTAGGCAAGATTAATCTCGACGAAATCAACAAGCCGAAAGTGGTGGAAACGCCGAAACCTCAGAAAGCGGAAGAGAAGCCGGTGGAAAAACCGGTAGAGAAAGTTCCGGTGAAACCGGCTGCCGAACCGGCTCCTGCAAAGGCAGAACCGGCCGTTGCTCCGGCCAAGGCGCCAGAAGCTCCCAAGCCTGCTCCCGAAATCAATATAAACAAAGGATTGCAAGTGAATACCGAAACCAACGAAATAAAGACGGTCGTAGAAACGATTTCTGCACCGAAGATTATTGGTAAAATCAATCTTGACGAGCTGAATCAGCAGACGCGTCCGAAGAAGAAGACTAAAGAGGAAAAGCGTCGCGAACGTCTTGCAAACAAAGGCAACAATGGCAATGCCGAAGGTGCCGAACAGAAAAAGAAGCGCAAGCGTATCGGCAAAGAGAAGGTGGACATTGAAAACAGCTCCAACCAGAATGCAGCTCCGGGCGGCCGTAGCGACGACAATCAGAAGCGCGGCGGCAAGAACAAGCAGGACCGCCAGCCGAAGGTGAAACGCCATATCAAGCCGGAGGTGAGCGAGGAAGACGTACAGAAGCAGATTAAGGAAACTTTGGCACGTCTGACCAACAAGCCACAGAAGAAGAGTGCAAAATGGAGAAAGGAAAAGCGTGAAGCCTTCGAAGAGCGTGAACGCGAAGAAGCCGAACTCGAACGCGAAGAAAGCAAGATCCTGCGCATCACGGAATTCGTGACTGCCAACGACCTTGCCCTGATGATGGATGTTCCTGTCAACAAGATTATTGCCACTTGTATGAACATCGGTGTTATGGTTTCCATCAACCAGCGCTTGGATGCTGAAACCATCAATATCGTAGCGGAGGAATTCGGATTCAAGACAGAATATGTAAGTGCAGAAGTTTCAGAAGCCATCGCTGAAGAGGAGGACGACGAAGAAAGCTTGCAGCAGCGTCCGCCGATTGTAACGGTGATGGGTCACGTTGACCACGGTAAGACTTCTTTGCTCGACTATATCCGTAATGCAAACGTAATTGCCGGTGAAGCGGGTGGTATCACTCAGCACATCGGTGCCTACAATGTGAAACTCGACGACGGCCGCCGTATCACGTTCCTCGATACTCCGGGTCACGAAGCGTTTACGGCGATGCGTGCGCGCGGTGCGAAGATGACCGATATTGCCATCATCATCGTAGCTGCCGACGACAACGTGATGCCGCAGACTGTCGAAGCTATCAACCACGCTTCGGCTGCCGGTGTGCCTATCGTGTTTGCAATTAACAAAATAGATAAACCGAACGCCAACCCTGACAAGATTAAGGAAGAGTTGGCCAACATGAACTACCTGGTGGAAGACTGGGGCGGTAAATACCAGTCGCAGGAAATTTCTGCCAAGAAGGGTACAGGTGTTGCCGAACTGATGGAAAAGGTGCTGCTCGAAGCCGAATTGCTCGACTTGAAGGCAAATCCCAACCGCAAGGCTGTCGGTACAGTCATCGAATCTTCGCTTGACAAGGGCCGTGGCTATGTGGCAACTGTGCTCGTGCAGAACGGTACGCTGAATGTGGGCGACATTATGGTGGCCGGTACAAGCTACGGTAAGATTCGTGCCATGTTCAACGAACGTAACCAGCGTGTGACTACTGCCGGTCCGTCGGCTCCGGTTCTTGTACTGGGCTTGAACGGTGCAACTACTGCGGGCGACACGTTCAATATTCTTGACTCAGACCGCGAGGCGCGTGAAATTGCCAACCGCCGCGAACAGTTGCAGCGTGAGTTGAAGGAACGCACACGCCGTATGCCGGGTCTCGACGACATTGCCCGTCGCCGTGCTCTGGGTGAGTTCCACGAACTGAACCTGATTGTGAAGGGTGACGTGGACGGTTCTATCGAAGCGTTGAGCGACTCTTTGATCAAGCTGTCTACTCCGGAAGTTCAGGTGAACGTAATCCACAAGGCTGTGGGTGCTATTTCCGAATCCGACGTTACTTTGGCTTCGGCTTCCGATGCCGTAATCATCGGCTTCCAGGTTCGTCCGTCAGTCGCTGCCAAACGTCTGGCTGAGAACGACGGTGTTGACATCCGTCTGTACTCAATCATCTACGATGCCATCGAAGAGGTGAAGGACGCTATGGCAGGTATGCTTTCTCCGGAAATCAAGGAAGAAGTTACCGGTACGGCCGAAGTGCTCCAGACTTACAAGATTTCCCGTGTGGGAACGATTGCCGGCTGTATGGTACGCGAAGGAAAAATCAAGCGTACAAGCAAGGTTCGCCTTATCCGCGACGGTATCGTTATCTATACCGGTGACTTGGGTTCGTTGAAGCGTTTCAAGGACGACGTGAAGGAAGTGGCTTCCGGCTACGATTGCGGTTTGAACATCAACAACTACAACGATGTGAAGGAAGGCGATATGATTGAAGCCTTCGAAGAAATTGAAGTTTCGAAGAAACTGTAATAATACCGTTTACCGGAAATGATGCGGGTGGCAGGCATTAACATCGGCACGAATCTTGGCGACAAGGGCAGGAATCTGCGCTTTGCCGTCGAAGAGATAGAGCGTCTGCTTGGCTGCCGTGCCCGCAAATCGTCGGTTTACGTTACCGAACCTTGGGGCTATCAGTCGGATAGCCCCTTTTTTAATATCGCAATAGAAGTGGACACCGACCTCGGCGGCAGCCGCCTGCTTGAAGTGGTGAGAGGGGTGGAGCGTGCGGCGGGAACCGGAGCACACCGCAACGGAGACGGACAGTATATCGACCGCCTGCTCGACATCGACATCATTTATCTCGGCAGCGAGGTGATTGACACGGAAACGCTTTCCGTGCCTCATCCGCGTATGGCGGAAAGGGCGTTTGTGCTCGTTCCACTTGCGGAGGTCAACCCCACATGGCGACATCCGCTGACCGGACTGACAGCCGGCGAGATGATTGCCCGGCTTCCGGCCTCGGAACTGGAGGGCGTTGGGAAACTTACCGGCATATTGTGATACGTGAGAATTAAACATTGACAAGAACGAAGAAAAATGAAGATTGACAATATAGATTTGGGCGAAAAGCCTGTGCTGCTTGCGCCGATGGAGGATGTGACCGACCCGTCGTTCCGCCTTATCTGCAAGGAACAGGGTGCCGATATGGTTTACACGGAATTCGTTTCGGCCGATGCACTGGTGCGCAACATCAACAGCACGACACGCAAGCTCCACACCAATCCAGCGGAACGCCCCGTTGCCATTCAGATATACGGCAAGGAGGTGGAACCGATGGTGGAGGCAGCCCGCATAGCGGAAGCGGCCGGACCGGACGTGATTGACATCAATTTCGGTTGTCCTGTGAAGAAGGTGGCATCGAAGGGTGCGGGAGCCGGTATGCTCCGCGACATTCCCAAGCTGCTTGCCATCACGACTGCCGTTGTCAAGGCCGTGAAGCTGCCGGTGACGGTGAAAACCCGTCTGGGTTGGGACTGTGAGAACAAAATCATCACTACGCTTGCCGAACAGCTTCAGGACTGCGGCATCAAGGCGCTGACCATTCACGGACGCACACGCAGCCAGATGTACACCGGAGAGGCCGACTGGACACTGATTGGAGAGGTGAAGAACAATCCGCGCATACAGATACCGATTATCGGCAACGGCGACATCACCTCGCCCGAAAAGCTCGCCGACTATTTCAACCGCTACGGTGTCGACGGCATTATGGTGGGCCGTGCATCCATCGGTGCGCCGTGGATATTCCGCGAAATGAAATACTATCTGCAACATGGCGAACCGATTGCGCCGATTCCCGCTTCGGAAAAAATGGCGTTGCTCCGCCGTCAGATTCGCGAAAGCATCGACAACATTGACGAGTACAGGGGCATTCTGCATATCCGCCGCCATTTGGCTGCCTCGCCGCTGTTCAAAGGCATCCCGAATTTTCGTGATACGCGCATCGCCATGCTTCAGGCCAAGACCTTTGCGGAGCTTTCGGCCATTCTTGACGAGATTGAGAACACGCGGCTTTAATTGATTGCTTTAAAAAGACTTAAACAGTAGTTGGAATAGGAAAAGAATTGTATTTTTGTGGACTGCGATTTTTTGACTACTCATTTAATAACACAAATTTGATATGAAAAGACTTTCTGTAATTTTAGCGGCACTGTTTGTTTGCCTGTCCTCAGCAGTTCAGGCCGCTTCCTATAAGATTCCTGTAGGGGAATTCAGTGAATTGGAATTGGACGACAATATCAATGTCGTGTATTCCTCCAATCCTGACTCGGTAGGCTATGTGGCATTTGAAACGGAACCGGAGTATGCACGCTATATCATCGCAACCAACAACGGCGGAAAACTTCGTCTGCAGTTGGAGCAGGAAGGTGTGGAGATGGCGAAAAAGCCTACGCTTTATGTCTATTCTTCATTCCTTTCCAAGATTGAGAATTCAAAGGACAGCACACTTTATGTGAGCGGTGTGAAGCCGGCTGCCAAGATTTCCGTGACTTTGCAGGGCAACGGCAAGATTGTGGCCAAGGATTTGGATGCTACCAATCTTGACTTGAAACTGCTTACCGGTAAAGGTACGGTTGAGGCTTACGGTAAGTGCGACAATTTGACGATTAACAATGTGGGTACTGGCGAAATCCGTGCTGTTGGCGTTGTGGCAAAGGATGTGAAATGCCGCATTGTCGGAACGGGCAATATCAGCTGTCAGCCGACGAATACGCTGAGTGTAGGCGGAGCCGGTACGGGAAAAGTTTATTATAAGGGAGCGCCAAACAAGGTGACTACCTCAAAAATCGGCAGCATCAAGGCCGTGAAGGTGGATATTGCCGAACCTACTGTCGTGGAAGAAGAACCGGCTGCTGAAGAACCGGCATCCGAGGAAGGCTTTACCGATATTTAGAATGGAAGAGAGTGATGTGAAATTGAAAACGGCGCGCACGCTGAAGTGGAACACTATCGACAAGTTCGCTTCGCAGGTGCTGTATGCCGTGACGGGAGTGGTGCTTGCCAACGTGTTGTCGAAAGAGGACTTCGGGTTGGTAGGCGCCATTCTTGTGTTTCAGTCCTTCGCATCGCTGTTTGTCGACAGCGGCTTTTCGAGCGCGCTGATACAGAAGAAAAATCCGACCGAGAGGGATTATTCCACGATTTTCTGGTTTAATCTGGCCATGAGTGTCGGAATCTATGTGATTCTTTGGTTCTGTGCTCCGCTGATTGCCCGTATGTTCGGCGACGAACGGCTGATAGGCCTTTCGCGGGCCATGTTCGTGTCGTTCATACTGAGTGCGCTGGCCATTGTGCAGACCAACCGCCTGATGAAGCAGATGACCGTCGCGCGTGTGGCCGTCGGCAATACCGTCGGGCTTGTCGTGTCAGGTGCTGTCGGTATCTGGCTTGCCATTGCCGGCTACGGTGCATGGGCGATTGTGTGGCAGACACTGACACTTACCGGCGTAAAGTCGCTTTTCCTGTGGCTGACTACCGGCTGGGTGCCCCGCCACCGGCTCAGCATGGCGTCCCTGCGCTCGATGTTTTCCGTGGGGCTTGGCGTGATGTCGAGCTCGTTTCTCAATACGGTTTCCCTCAATGTCTATTCGTTTGTCATCGGTGCCTACTATAATTTGTCGCAGTTGGGCTGCTATACGCAGGCCGACAAGTGGAGCAAAATGGGCATTACCTCGTTTTCACAGATTGTCACATCGTCGTTCTTGCCCGTGTTGAGCGGATTTCAGGACGACAAGGAACGTCTGTTGCGTGCCATGCGCAAGATGAACCGTTTCGCCGCTTATCTGCTTTTCCCGACTTTTCTGCTGCTGATTACCGTAGCCGAGCCTATATTTCATATCCTGTTCGGTACGAAGTGGGACGAGGCCATCGTGCTGTTTCAGATTCTTGTGGCCCGCGGTATATTTCTGGTGCTGACTTCGCTCTACAACAACTATATCCTTGCCATAGGCCGTTCGAAAGCTCTTGTCAGCTATGAGGTGGTGAAGGACGTGCTGATGGTTGCCGCCATTTGTGTCACTATTCCTTATGGAGTGACGGAAATGATTTGGGGACAGTTTGCCGCTTCGGGGCTGTTCTATGTTTATGCACTGGTGTTCACCGGCCATGTGACTGGCTATCGGGTACGGAATATCGTGGGCGATGTGCTTCCCTACTTTTTCATTGCGCTGCTCGTGGCGTGCTGCCAGTTGGCTGTGGGAGCCTGGCTTTCCAATGCGTGGCTGTCGCTGCTGGTGCAGAGTGCCGTGTGCGTAGTGGTTTACTACGGCATCAACCGTCTGCTCCGTTCCAATATCCAGCGCGAGGTGCTCACTTATGCCTTCGGCCGTTTCCGTAAGAATAAGGCGTAGGGTTCTCTGTAAAATAATCAGCTTTTTAGTGACATAATTTACCCTGATGGTGGTGTCGGGCGTCCGGATAGTGCGGAGGTCGCGATTGTGTGGTTGCGTCGTGTCGTGTTTCTTCGTAATTTTGGATAAAAAGAAAAAGGGAAAGGAGGAACAACGTTATGAAACATCTGTTGCTGACCATCATTTCGCTGCTGCTGTTCGTGCCGTCGCTTTCGGCCGACGACTATTACCGCAAGAAAGCGGAAAGCTACCAGCGCGAAGCGGAATACTATCAGAAGCGTGCCGACAATTATCGCCGTGAAGCGCAGTACTATCTGGATCGGGCGAAAAGCTATCAGCGCGAGGCGGCCTACTATACGAAGCGGGGCGACGCCGACCGTGCGAAAACACAAATGAACTATGCGGAGTCGGCTCTCGACAAGTATGAAACCCAGATGCGCTATGCCCGTCAGGCCGACGAAAAGGCGGCGCAATATCTGAAATGGGCGGCCGATGCCCTTGACCGGTAATAATCTTTTAGTTTAATATCTATGTTGAAATTATTGTCACGCCTGTTTGGCCGTAAAGAAAAGAAGAATGCGGAGCCGGAACCTGTGAAAAACGCCGTGGAACTGTCCGTTGTCGGCTGTATCCCCATGTCGTTCGGGGTGATGTTCAAATGTGAGGTTTCGGGAGCAGTGGTGTTGCGGGGCGGTATGCCGCTTAAAATGGTGAATGGCAGCCGCGCGATAGCGCTTACCTGCATTAATGTGGAAAAGGACTATACGGTTTCGTGCGGTGAAACGGAATGCAACGCCGGCGATACGGTCTGTGTTACAGTTGAACTGACTGAGGAGCTTCGTACCTTTCCTTTGCGGGGAGCGAAGCTGGTGGTATAGGGTTTCAGTTTACGGGTTTTTTCCGGGTATTGATGAAAAAACGAGGGCAGCGGAATTGCATTCTGCTGTCCTCGTAATTGTCTGATATTTCAAAATGGAGTTATGCCCTTAAAACGTGTAACGTACACCCAACGAGAGTGTCAGCGTCTTGCGGCTCCAAGTCTCTTTCAAGAACGGATACTGCGTGCGGAAGAAATATCCCCAATGCTGTCCGGTTTCCACAGCCGCTTCACCGAGGACACCGAAATTGAAACGTTTCATGAAATTCTCCGTCGTGTTGGTCACCATGTTTGATGTCTGGTAGGCATATTCGCGCAGCACAAAGGTTTCCTGCACGTAAGGACCTGCTCCGATGCGAAGCCCCACCTTGTCGGACAGCGGTACCCGTACGTTGAACACGATGGGAATGCTGATGTTCCACATACCGCGCCAATCGTAATGGTTGCCATAGAAATCATAGAAGTTATTTTTTGTCCATGCTCCGTTGTTGATATAGTTGATTTCGAGTTGGGGCGACAGGCTCACATATTTTGAAAAGTTGATTTCGTAGCCTCCACCCAGAAAGCCGCCTGCTCCCCAGCCGTAAGACAAGCCGGGGTATAGTTCCTGTGTGTTATGCGACAAGTTTGCACCGCCATACACATGCCATCTGTTTTCGGCAGCATTGCCGGAAATTAGTCCGACCATACATAGAATTGCAATAAAAAATACTTTTTTCATGATGTTGTCAATTATTATGATTGGGTTCTTATTCGTCGACAAAATAAGGCTAATTATTCTTCGTTAACAAGTATATTGGGTTAACAAATATTAAATGGGGGGGGTGATTGTTAAATCTTATTATTGATGTATGTGGCGTGTATTTTATTGTCAAACAGAAGGGTTGGTTCTCCGTTGCGTTGTCGGTAGTTGGGTGAAATGGTTGTCGGTTAAAAAATAAGTCCGGAATGCCAAGGTTGGCAATTCCGGACCGTTCATTCATATTAGAAACGTATCAGGCTTTTGTTCGCTTAGAAAGAGAATACCTGTGCGGCAATCTGGAAATATCCCTTGTTGCTCTTCGGGTTGAACAGTGCTTTTGCTGTGATAGGCATTGCGTAGTTCTTGATTGTCAGATTGTAGGTAGTAGCCAGGCTGATGTGAACAATGCCGGCAGATTCGCCGTAGAAATTGTTCTTGATTTTATTTCCGGCAGCGTCTTTGGCAGGCGAGAGGGCAAATGCGGCTCCCAATCCCGGAGTTACTGTCCATTTTTCGTTCTTGTAAACCGGATATTCCGCATAGGCGAAAGTTGAATACAGGTTCTTTTTGTTCATTGCGTCACGGTCGCGGCCGTAGAGTACGGTTGACCAGCTGAGCAGCAAAGGAACCTTTTCGCTGATGGTGTAGGAAAGGGTCGCGTCGATGAAACGGCCTGTTTCGCCTTTCTTGTAGTTGAAGAATTCGCGGTTGTTGTAGGTAGCGCCCGGCGAGAAGTTGTAGATATCCCAGATAGAGAGGCTCAGCCGGTTGTAGGAGAGGGTTACATAGTAGTCAAATTCCTTGTATGAACCCGTAACGTTTGTGCCGCCCCAAAAGCCGGCGCGGATGTATTGATTTTTGTCGGAAACAGAGAGGTCGGTTGAAAGAACAAGACCGTCGCCGACTTCCATACCGCGCCACAGGTGGTTGTTGCTAACAGTTCCACTCATGTGCAATTGGGCGTTTGCAACTCCAAAAGAAGAAATCATAAGCAGGAAACTTAAAAGTCCTGTCAGTTTTTTTGTCGCTTTCATAATTAGAGGTATTAAATTAGTTGATGTCTTACGTCTTTAAGGTGAATTAAGAAAGGTTATAGTATAAGCTTCGTCATACTTATTGGCATTTCGTTCTTTTGTTTCGTAACGTAATTGCAAATATTACGAACGTAGCTTTGTTTTTGTTGCTATGTCGCAAAAATAAGTCAAAAAAATGGGAAATAAAAGATTTTGAGCTGTTTTTTGTGGTTTCTACCTATAAAATAGATAAAAATCAGTAAATTTTGTGTTTCAAAGCGAAATATTTTATGTTTTGTTGTGAAATCTTTAGGTTCCAAAAGGAAATATTTATGGGCAAGAAACAGCAAAGGGACTGCGGTTTTCTGACCGCAACCCCTTTAATGTTTGTTTCTGAAACGGTGTTTAGTGGCAGCATCCGTCGCCGCAGCCGCCACAATTGTGGTCATGACCGCCGTCACCGCATCCGCTGCATCCTCCGCCGCATGACGGGTGAAGTTCCTGTTCGGTAGCATCGCGCACGGTCAGGATTTCGCCTTTGAAATGTACTGTCTTGCCTGCAAGCGGATGGTTGAAGTCGACTTGCACGTTTTTCTCGCCAACGTTCAGCACAAGGCCCTGTACAGGATAACCTTCAGCTGTCATCATGGTGATGATGGCGCCGTTGTGTACGTGTTCGCTGTCGAATTTACCGTCTCTTTCAAAGAGTTCGCGTTCCAAAGTCATCAGCAGCTTTTCGTTGAATTCGCCGAAAGCGTCCTTTGGTTCGATGACGGTGTCGAATGTGTCGCCGACTGTTTTTCCTTCAAGTGCGTTGAGGAGGGCTGGCAATACGTTTTGTTCAACGCCGAACACAATGCATTCCGGATGCTCTTTGGTCATTACGAGCATTGTTTCTTCTTTAGTGCCGTCGAGCTCTGAAAGTTCGTATGCAAGTTCAACATACTTGCCGTTTGTAACTTTTTCCATATATTATCCTATAAATTAATTACTTAATCGAAAATCAAGTGCAAAGGTACGATTTTCTTGCATTAAAAAAGATAAAAAAGTTTGGAATAATGCGCGTATTAACAAATTTTTCTGTATCTTTGCCATCGGAAATCTGAAATGCCCAGGTGGCGGAATTGGTAGACGCGCCAGTTTCAGGTTCTGGTGGTGTAACAGCTGTGTCGGTTCGAGTCCGGTCTTGGGCACAAGAATTTCAATCCTTCCTGCTTGCAGGGAGGATTTTTTTTGCCCTAAAATGAAGGTTTGGGCGAAATTTGAGTACATATATGTTAAATAAATCAAACGTAATGCATTTTTTTGCTCTATTGCTATGCTATATAACATAATGTTTGTACATTTGCAATGTGTTTTTCATGGTATTAGATTTAAGGTTAACAAGATTGGTTGTCGTGAGACAATCAATTTTTTTTATACCTACTTGTGCTTAAGCAAGGAGTATCAAGAAATGAGACTAAAAATAAGGTTTTTCATTATGAAGTAGGTATAAATAGAGTAAATAAAAACTCTTGTCCCAGAGGGGGCAAGAGTTTTTTTGTTTTTGTATCAGAGTTGTGTTGTCTATTCCGGATCTGTCCAGTCGCCGTTTGCCTTGATAAGGTCGATGAGATGGGTCAGGGCTTCTTCCTGAGGAATATTGCGTTCGATGCATTCCTTGTTTTTGTAAAGGCTGACTTTTCCGACAGCCGCACCTACATATCCGTAGTCGGCGTCCGCCATTTCGCCCGGGCCGTTGACAATGCAGCCCATAATGCCGATTTTGAGACCTTTCAGGTGGGATGTTGCCGCCTTGATTTCGCGGACGGTCTGTTGTAGGTCGAAAAGAGTACGGCCGCAGCTCGGACAGGAAATGAATTCCGTCTTGCTGACACGGAGACGTGCAGCCTGAAGGATACCGAAGGCGTAGCGCACGGCATCGGTTTTTTCTGCCAGTTGCGGCGCTTCCAGCAGAATGCCGTCGGCAAGGCGGTTGATGAACAGTGTGCCAAAGTCGGCTCCTGCCTTTATCTGTACGTCTTCCGCTTCAGAGTCGTTGTACGACATGCGTACCACTATCGGCACTGTGCAGCCGCAGTCCGTCAGGCGATGGATAAAGGCTTGCAGTTCGCCGACCGGGTTCTGATGGCGGGAAGTCAGCAGAATGACGGTGTCGGGAGTAGCTTCGGCTGCGCGTGCCACTGTTTCGGCATCGGCCGACGCGTCGGCTTCCATCCAGTTGATGCCGTCGGCATGTGCCCGGCATTCTTCCAGTGTGTAGTCAGGTTGGAGCTTATAGCCTTTCAGTTCTTCGCGCGACAGGGCGGTGAGCACTACCGGCTGTTTGCCGCCACCCACCGGTCCTACGGCTTTCGTAGTGCGCCGTTGCGGCTCTATATAATTATAGGTTTGGGCAAATGTACCGTGAATAGGTGCATGTCCGGCGCGTGCCGTGATGTAGTCCACCAGTTTTCGTGCCACCGGTATTTCCAGTTCCGAGTCTTCGCTCAGGGATACGCGGATGGTGTCGCCGATGCCTTCAGAGAGCAGAGCACCGATTCCAACAGCCGACTTGATGCGTCCGTCCTCACCGTCGCCGGCTTCCGTCACACCCAGGTGCAGCGGGAAGTGCATGTTCTCCTCGTCCATGGCCTTGATAAGGCGGCGTACCGTTTCTACCATTATGACCGTGTTCGAGGCCTTGATGGAGATGACCACATTGTAGAATTTCACGCGGCAGCAGATTCGGAGGAATTCCATTGCCGATTCCACCATTCCGGCAGGCGTATCGCCATAGCGGCTCATGATTCTGTCGGAAAGCGAGCCGTGGTTGACACCCAACCGTACGGCTGTGTTATGCTCGCGGCATATTTCAAGGAACGGGATGAGCGCCTTGTCGATTTTCTGGATTTCTTCGCGATATTCCTCATCCGTGTATTCCAATTTCTTGAATGTGCGCGCCGCGTCCACAAAGTTGCCGGGGTTGATTCGTACCTTGTCGGTAGTCACCGCTGCCGCAAACGCCGCTTTCGGGTTGAAGTGGATGTCGGCAACGAGCGGCTTTGTATAGCCGTCGTCGTGCAGGCGCTGGCGGATGACGCCGATGTTTTCCGCTTCGCGCACTCCCTGAGCCGTCAGGCGCACATAGTCGGCCCCGGCATCGAAGATGCGCTTGCATTGTGCGACACTTCCCTCCGTGTCGAGGGTGGAAGTGGAGGTCATCGACTGTATGCGGATCGGGTTGTCGCCGCCAAGAGGTATGTTGCCGATTTCAACGACAGAGGATTTCCGTCGGATGTAGTTGAAGCTGTCCATAGTTGTAACCTGAAAAAAAGATTACCCTGCACTGATTCGCGCAGGGTAACCGTGGTAGGAAAAATTCGAATTAGTTAGTTTTGAATTTGTATTCGATGCGCGAAAGGTCTTCGTTGGCTTTCACGATTTTTTTAGCCAGATTCTTTTTGTAGGTTTCCAGTTTAGCAGCAATCTTTTCATCGGAAAGCGCCAGCATCTGGATGGCAAGGATAGCGGCATTGAGTCCGCCGTTGATGCCGACAGTGGCTACCGGAATGCCCGGAGGCATCTGAACGATGGCAAGCAGGGCGTCCATGCCTTCAAGCGTAGATTTGATAGGCACGCCGATTACCGGAACTGTGGTCTGTGCGGCGATTACTCCCGGCAGGTGTGCTGCCATTCCGGCCGCAGCGATGATTACTTTCAGTCCGCGTTCCTGTGCGGAAGTGGCAAAAGCGGTCACTTCTTCCGGAGTGCGGTGGGCTGAGAGCGCATTTAGCTCGAACGGGATTTCAAACTCGTCGAAAAGTTTTGCGGCTTTTTCAAGAACAGGCAAGTCGGAAGTGCTGCCCATGATGATACTTACAATCGGTTTCATAATATCTTTTATATATTAAATGTTTACAGAAAATATACACATACAAAGCCGTTGACGGTTCCGGCAATTACCTGCCAGAACGTGTGGCGTTCCATGGCGATGCGCGATGTGCCGAGGATTCCGGCGATGACAATGGCGATGCAGATGACGGGAAGCAGCTCGAAAATGCCGTCGCCGTCAGCATTGATGCGGCATACGAGGGCTACAAATCCGCCGATACCGGCCATGTGGGCGCTGATTTTCCATGCGAAGTTGACAATCATCGATACCAGTGCCGCGCAGCCGCCGCCGAACATGAACATCCAAAGCCATTCCGGAGCGTTGATGGACGCCAGATAGAGGGCGCTTGCCACGTAGCACACAATCGTGATGACGTAGGGGATGAAGCGTTCCTTGCGGTTGTTGAGATGCGGGTCCTCAATCAGCTTCAGCGCTTTCAGCAGCAGGATGAGCGCAACCGGCACTACGCAGGTGAGCAGGAAGATGACCGACAGCACGGTCAGTTTGGCCGGAAGCGTAAGCACCAGCAGGTTGGACATCCAGAGTGATACAATCATGCCGTAGGTAGGCATCAAAAGCGGACTGAGCAGTGCCGAGAAAAAGCTGGAGATGTAGTGCAGCACTCTCATGGCCTTTGCTTCCAGAGTATTTGGTATTTTGTTCATTATATCCATTTTCAAGTAAAAATTTTGCAGGTTTATAATTCTTTTCTCAGTCGTGCCACCGGATAGCCCAGTTTCTCGCGATATTTTGCGATGGTGCGCCGGGCAATTTCGTAGCCTTTCTGCTGGAGCATTTTGCAGATGATTTCATCGGAGAGCGGCTTTTTCTTGTCCTCCGTCTCGATGATATTCTTCAGTTCCTTTTGTATTTCGCGGGAGGACACGTCCTCGCCCGATTCGTGTTTCAAACCTTCGTTGAAGAAGAATTTGATAGGGTAGATGCCGCGTTGTGTGCTGACGTATTTTCCTGCCGTTGCCCGGGAAATGACAGAGATGTCGTAGCCGGTGATGGCGGAAATGTCCTTCAGCACCATGGGCTTCAATGTCGCTTCGTCGTCCGACAGGAAGAAGTCGCGCTGCCAGTTGACGATGGCCTGCATCGTGTTGAACAGAGTTTCCTGTCGCTGGCGGAGCATTTTGATGAATCCTGCCGCCGATTCGTATTTGTCTTTTACGAATACGTTCGCCTTTTCCTCGTTGCGGTTGGCGGCCTTGCGGTTGGATAGTCCGTCGTACATCAGCTGGTAGGTCTGCTCTATCTGCAGGTCGGGAATATTGTTGAGCAGTGTGAGCGTCACGTTGTTTCCGTCGACTTCGACGTTGAAGTCGGGAATGATGTGCTGCGTGTTGCCGTCGGTAGAGTTGTAAAGGCTTCCGGGTTTCGGGTTCAGTGCGCGTATGGCGAGCATGGCATCCTTGAATTCCTCCTCCGAGATTGACATTGCCGACATGATTTTGTCGAAATGCTTTTTGGAGAATTCCTCGAAATGCTTGTCGATGATTTCGTAGGCGTGCATGTTGCGCTTGGAGCCTCCGAGACGTTCGAGCTGGAGCAGCAGGCAGTCGCGCAGGTCGGTGGCGGCTACACCCGCAGGGTCGAGGTCGCGGATGATTTGCAGCACGTTGGCCACTTCCTCGTCGCTGATGTCCAGACCCGTCTGAAAGGCGATGTCGGACGCCATTGACGGCACAGTGCGGGTGAGATAGCCGTTGTCGTCGATTTCACCGATGATGTAGTCGGCTATTTGCATCTGCTCGTCGGTCAGGTTTCGCTCGTTCACCTGTTCCGTCAGGAAGTCGATGAGGGAGTTTTCCGATACGATGGTCGGTTCGTAGACTTTGTCGTCAGGGCTGTAGTTGTTTTCCTTCAGGCGGTAGCTTGGAATTTCGGAGCTGCGTTCGGCCGGATTTTCGCTTTCGGGCGTGCCGGCTGTGTGTGCCGTGTCGTAGCCGTCGGGCATATCGTCCATATCGCGGAAGTCGGCCAGCTGCATGTCCTGCGACGATTCCTTGAACACCTCCCCGTCCTCGGTCAGCATCTTTTCGCTTTCGGCGGGCGATGCCACTTCAATGGCGGGATTGTCCTCAATTTCCTGGCGTACCTTTTCCTCAATTTCAAGCTGGCTCATTTCCAGCATTTTTCCGAATTGGACCTGCTGCGGAGTGAGCCGTTGAACTTGTTTCTGTTCTTGAGATATGCCTAAAGATTCCTTCATTTTGCGTGTTACAAATCTACGATATGCGAAATTACTTATTTTTGACGGAAATATTGCCGATAGAAACCCTTTTTAACGCAAAAAGCTATTTTCCGAGCAATAAAGTGGTGACGGTTTGTCCGACCGCTTTCAAAGTGCTACGGTCAATGAGGTTCATCGTGTCGAAAGTGGTGTGCCATTGCGGGCAGAAGCCCGTAGGCGTGTCCGTACGCTGGTCGATGATGTCGATGCAGGGAATGCCGGCCTTGATGACGAACACATGGTCGTCGGTCATGGCTCCTCCTTCACGGTTGACAAAACGGTCGGAATAGCCCAGTGAAGCCGCTGTTTCCCACACTTTGTCGACAATGCTTCCGGCGTATGCCTGCGAGAAATATTCGCGGGCGAAAACGGCATTTTTGTCGCCCACCATGTCCAGCAGAATGCCGAACGACGGATAGGTGTAGCCGCTTCTGTGGGGCGTGCTTACCCAATGCTGTGTGCCCAGTGCCCATGACTCTTCGCTGCCGTCGGATGCTCCCCAGTCCTCGGCATCGGTGAAAAGAATGTCGATGCCGGCCTGCGGTTCGTGTTGTTGCAGCAGGCGTGCGATTTCCAGCAGGACACCGACGCCGCTTGCCCCGTCGTTAGCTCCCATTACCGGCTTTTTGCGGTTGTCGGTGTTCGGGTCGTGGTCAGCCCACGGACGGCAGTCCCAGTGTGCTAGCAGCAGGATGCGGTTGGGCTTTTCCGGATAGAATTCGCCGATGATGTTGCGGGCCTTCAGCACCGTGCCGTCGAAGGCCTTCAGGTCGGCGTTCTGTTCCGTCACTTTCGCTCCCCGGCGGCGCAGTTCGCCTGCCAGATAGTCGCCGCATTTGCGGTGGGCTTCGGTGTTGGGTACTCGTTCGCCAAAGGCACATTGTGCGGCAACGTAGGCGTATGCGCTGTCGGCATTGAACTGGATGGACGGTACGACCGCCTGCTTTTCCTGCGGCTGTACGGTTTCCGCTTTTTTCGTAGCCGAAGAGGCGCAGCCCGACATGGTGCATAATGCGGCTGCCAGTATAATCAGATTGTTTCGCAAATTCATAGTCCTAAAATTATTATTTGCCAAAATTAGCGAAAAAAATCAGGAAGTTGGTCATTTTACATGTTCGTGCATGTATTTTCTGACCATCGCCTTGCCGAGAACCGAAAGTCCGAATGCCGCCAGAAACACATATTTCATTTCAGCCGACTCGTTGACTGCAAGCATGGCCAGTGTGCCGAAAAACAGCAGGATACCGACGGGAAACTGGGTGCGGTATTCGAGCGTTCGGCAATGGCGGGTCCATTTCAACCCCTTCATTTTCAACGGTGTCAGCAGTCGTAGGGCAAGCAGTGCGAAGAACAGCACCATGACGATGGAGAGAATGGCCGTGAACCAGTTCCATTCGTGCCGGCTGTCGGCACTGAAGAATGATGTGTAGAGGTAACCTGTGCCGAGGATGAACTCCAGCAGCGACAGTGTGAATATGAGTTCCTTTTTCATAGGCGTATGTTTTAAGGTGCTTCCTAATTTAGTGATTTTTTTTTGAAAGACCGGGCGTCGGCGACGAATTTTCTGCGAAAAAAACGGCAGAATGCCATTGTCTGAAACATTCTGCCGTAGCTTGTCGGAAATTAATCCCAAATCGGTAATCGCGCCGCCAATCATGGGCTTGCTTTCGATTGCGGTGCGGGGTCTTTAGGTTTAAAAATATTTGTCGGTTAATACCTGCATTACCGGATAGGCGTCGTCGCTGTCGCCATACTGTTCTTTCAGTTCCAGCAATTGCTTTTTCAGCTCTTTTACAATGTCCTGATATTTCGGGTCATTGTAGAGATTTGTCATTTCGTGGGGGTCGTTTACCATGTCATACAGTTCCCAACCCGGTGGCTGAATGGAGCGTTTGGCCGTTCCGCGCTTGTTCAGCGATTCGCCGTAGTAGAAGATGAGTTTGTAGCGGTCGGTGCGGATGCCGTAGTTGGCAGGAGCGTTGTGATAGACATCGGCGTTCTGCCAGTAGCGGTAGTACATGGCTTTTCTCCAGGTTGCCGGAGTGTCGCCAGTCAGATTCTTTCGGAAGCTTTCCCCTTGCATGTATTCCGGCTTTTTGATACCGGCGAAGTCTAGAAAAGTCGGAGCAAAGTCGATATTCAGTGTGATGTCGGTATTGACATTTCCCGGTTTTATTTCTTTCGGATAACGAATGAGGAAAGGCATCCGCATGGATTCCTCGTACATCAGCCGCTTATCGAACCATCCGTGTTCGCCGAGGAAAAATCCCTGGTCGCCGGTATAGATGACAATCGTGTTTTCGGTCAGTCCGTTTTGGTCCAGATAGTCGAGTATCCGGCCTACGTTTTCATCGACTCCGGCTACACAGCGCAGATAGTCCTTGATGTAGAGCTGATAGGCCCAACGGCGTTGTTCGTCGCGCGTCATGCCTTTCGGAATCGCGCATTTCAGGTCGGTGGAGTCCATGTGTTCAAGGCTCATGTGGAGCTGTCGGCTATAGGCGGCCTTGCCGTCGTAGGTGTCCAGCAGGTTGTCGGGTTCGGGAACGGTGGCGTCTTTCAGCAAATCTTTGAATCTTTCTGCCGGCTGCCATGGGCGGTGAGGCGCCTTGAAGTGGCACATGAGGAAGAAAGGCTTGTCTTTGTCACGGTGTTCCAGATAGTTGATAGCCTGGTTTGCCACCACATCGGAGGAGTGGCCTTCATATTTGGTGCCTTTGTAGCCTTTTTCTTTGTTCGGGTCGCTGCCCCAGTTCCCTTTTTCGATTAAAATCGGATTGTGGTACCGTCCCTGGCCGGGGAAAACGTTGTACCAGTCAAAGCCCGTCGGCTCGGCGTGGAGATGCCATTTTCCAACTACGGCAGTCTGGTAGCCTCCTGATTGAAATTCTTTTGCAACGTTGGGCAGTGACGGACTTAGCGGGTCGTGAAGTGTGTAGACCTGATTCCGGTGGCTGTATTGTCCGGTGAGTATGGCACCGCGGCTGGGGGTACTGATAGAGTTGGTCGCATAGCAGTTGTTCAGTCGGACTCCTTCCTCGCCGATTCTGTCGATGTTTGGCGTGGGCAGGACGGTGCTGAGTATGCCTCCGTAGGCGCTGATGGCCTGTGCCGTGTGGTCGTCAGACATGATGAACAGAATGTTGGGCCGTTGGTCGGGTGCATTTTGGGTTTGTGCCGGACCGGCAGCAGTCAGGCATACAAACCCCGCAAGGCAGATTTTAGTATTCATAGTATCTGTGAGGGTAAGTTGTTTGTGGTTGAATGTTTAAGTTTGTCAGGTAAAGTTACTTAAAATCTCGTTTCCTTTGTCGGCATTATGGAGAAAAAATAGGTTGAGCGGCAGAAAAATATTGTCAGTATGAGGGATTTGGCAGCAGAAAGAGCGGTTTTGCCGGATTTTATGTTTTTTTTATTAATAAAATGTGTATTGACGGAGAGAAAACCATACCTTTGTGGCTTGGAAATGTATGGCTTGGCGGTAATTCGGAAAAGGTATTTCGGGGAGCGGTCAGGCTGATGGTATAAACAATTTTAGACAATTTATAGAATGGACAAACTAAGCTATGCATTGGGTATGAGCATGGGTCACAATTTCATGGGCTCAGGCATCAAGGAACTCAATGTGCAAGATTTCGCCAACGGTGTTGCCGCAGTTTATGAAGGCAAAAAACCTGAAATGACTTACGAGCAGGCAAAGCAGACAGTGCAGGAATTTTTCATGCAGCTGGAAAAGGAAATGCAGGAAGCCAATCAGAAAGCAGCCAAGCAGAACCGTGAAATAGGCGAAGCTTTCTTGTCGGAAAATGCAAAACGTGAAGGTGTGAAGACTACAGCCAGCGGTTTGCAATATGAAGTGCTCGAATCGGGCAACGGTGCGCAGCCGACAGCCAACGACCGTGTGGAAGTGCACTACACCGGAAAACTTATCGACGGAACAGTGTTCGACAGCTCAGTAGAACGTGGCGTTCCGGCTACATTCGGTGTAACTCAAGTGATTCCGGGTTGGGTGGAAGCCTTGCAGCTGATGCACGAAGGCGACCAATGGCGTCTTTATATCCCTTCTGACCTTGCCTACGGTCCTAACGGTGCAGGCGGGCTGATTGGTCCGGACACGACTTTGATTTTCGATGTCCAGTTGTTGCGTGTAATCAAATAAACAAACTAAATAAGACTAAACGAAATTATGAAAAAACTGTTTTTATTAGGTGCTGCTGCACTTATGTTGACAGGTATTAGCTGTAAAGGCAATGCCGGTTCTACAAGCGATTTGAAGACTCAAGAAGACTCTTTGGCTTACTATTTCGGCCAGATGTGGGGTAATGGTGTTGGTTCTGAATTGATGAACGCTCCGGAAGGCGCTAAGCTTGACAAGGCTGAAATCATCAAGGGTATGCAGGTTGCATTTGCTGCCGACACTACTCAAAAGGCTTACATCCAAGGTTTGCAAATCGGTTTGACTATCACAGGTCAGCTTCAGGCTCTTGCTGCTCAAGACAGCATCGACATTGACAAGGCTCTCTTGTTTGCTGCATTCAAGGACGCTTTCTTGGCTGACTCAGTTGCTTCTCCTCAAGCTGCTCAGGCTCAGGTAATGTCATTGATTCAAAAAATCAAAACAGAAAAGATGGCAAAATCTCCGGAAGCTATCGCAAACAAAAACGCCGGTGAAGCCTATATCGCTGAACAGATGAAGAAAGATCCGTCTTTGAAAAAGACTGAAAGCGGTTTGGTTTACAAAGTAATCGCTGAAGGTGAAGGCGTAACTATCAAGGCTTCTGACCGTGTTAAAGTAAAATATACAGGTAAGCACATCGACGGTAAGGAATTCGATACAAGCGGTGACGAACCACGCGTATTCTCTCCTTCAGGTGTTGTTCCGGGCTTCGGCGAAGGTTTGAAGATGATGAAACCGGGTGCTCACTACATCCTTTACATCCCTGGTGACCTCGCTTACGGTGTAGAAGGACAACCTTATGCCGGTATCAAAGCTAACGAAACTCTCGTATTTGATGTTGAGGTAGTTGGTCTTGCTGACTAAAGAGCAATCTTGAAATCCATAATGTAAGGACGTCTTCCCGCGAGGGGAGGCGTCTTTTTTTGTTGCGACAAGGCCGGTAATGATGTTTTAGGCAGTTGTTACAAAAAAGTTATAAACTGCATTTTGACAGCAAAAAAGGAGAATAAGTTTCGCAAACGCATGAAAAGAAGGGTAAAGCTCCGCATGTTGCATCTGTTTTGATAAACTTGCGAACTATGCGGTTTCATATGCTCAGGAACAGGACTTTATAGAGTATTGCTTTTTTGAATATTTGTTTATATTTTTGTTGTCTAACTCTTTTTTAAAAACTTGTCTTATGAAAAAATTATTACTTTCTTCTTTGATGGCTGTTTCTGGCTTGTTCGCCATGAACGCAGCTGAGGTGACTGTTCATTTCCCGGACGCTTGTGCTGACTTGTTGGGCGGGAATAGCAATGTCGTTCTGACAACTTTTGAAGCTGAAGGATTTACTTTCTCTTTTGAAAAAAACGGAGGTCAAACAGATCCTGCCTATTATCAATATATTAATAACTCCACAGGTAAGGATGAAGGTGCTGTCCGTTTGTATTCTCAGAATACAATGACAATTGCTGCTCCTCAAGGTGCAACAATCAATGCTATTGACTTTACACTTGCCGGTGGTACATGGAACTGCGGTGACGATGCTTCTGCATATCCTGTTTCTGAAGGTTCTTTTGTTTTCTCTTATGATGATAAGACTGCAAACTGGACTGGTATCGCAAATAATGAAGTGAATATTTCTGTTACAGCCAACAAGAATCAAGCAGGCAAATTGCCTCAACTGCGTGTGATGAGCTTGAATATCTCTTATTCTGAGGGTGAAGTAACAAAATGTTCTAATCCTAAATTCAGCCTTGACGAAGGTTCTTACTATGGTACACAGAATGTAGAGCTTACTTGCAACACTGACGGCGCTACTATCGTATACCAAATCAACGACGGTGCAGAAACTGAATACACTGCTCCTATCGTGTTGAGCGAAGTTGGTTCATACACAATTTCTGCTTATGCAAAGAAAGACGGTATCGACAACAGTGACAAAGTATCGGCTACTTACGAAATCGCTGCTCCGGCTGAAGTTTCAAGCCTTGCTGAATTCCAGGCTGAAGGTGAAGCTAACGGCGGTAAAATCGTGTATAAGTTTACTTTCCCTGTGACTGTAACTTATCAGAACGCAAGCAACCTCTATGTTAAGGATGCAGAAGGCGGTGCTATGTTGATTTATGGAAATCAAGTTCCTAAATATGAAGTAGGTGATGTAATCCCTGCTGGCATCATGGGTGAATATAAAAACTTCAGCGGTCTTCCAGAAATGCAGTATCCGGTAGCTGAATCATTTGCTGATGCAACTCAGAACGTACCGACTTATCCGATCGCTATGAAGGCTGGTGAAATTACTTTGTCTGACTTGAACAAGGTGGTTGTTGTTACTGGTAACGTTGATGAAACAGGCAAGGTTGTAACTGATGCAACTGGTAGCTTGGCACTTTACTATCAGAAGGCTTGGAACGTAGAAACTCCGGCTGCTGGTGAATATGACGTAGTTTGCGCAGTTGCTGTTTACAAGACAGATCTTCAGGCTTATCCTATCGCATTCAATGAACCTGGTTCTGGCGTGAACGATGCAGTTGCTGAAGCTACAACAGTTGTTGCTACTGCCAACGGTATCGCTGTCAACGCTGCTGAAGCTTGCACAGTTGTTGTTTACAACGCTGCCGGTCAGGCTGTAGAAACAGTAAACGTTGCTGCTGGCGAAAGCACAGTAAATGTTCCTGCTGGTTTCTATATCGTTAAGGCTGCCAACACAGTTTGCAAAGTATTGGTAAAGTAATAGAACGAAAACAATAAATTCAAAACGCGCGGTCGGCTTTCGAGCCGGCCGTGTTTTTTGTGGGTTTACGGTTTACAGTTTACAGTTTACGGGGACTGTGTGGGGTATGAAAAAACGGTTGCAGAGTCGGAATGGATCTGCAACCGTTTTTTCTATCGTGTGTAAGCCGTGTGGCTTAGTATTGTTCCTTTTCGTTGGGGAAATCGCCGGTCTTCACGTCGTCGATATATTTGGCAACGGCATCGTTGATGATGGTTCCCAGGTCGGCATAGCGGCGGAGGAAACGTGGAGAAAATCCCTTGTTGATGCCAAGCATGTCGTGCATTACCAATACTTGTCCGTCACAACCGCCTCCGGCACCGATTCCGATAACAGGGATAGTCAGCATTTTTGCCACTTTCGTAGCGAGTTCAGCCGGAATCTTTTCAAGAACGAGGGCGAAACAGCCGATTTCTTCCAGCAGTTTGGCATCCTCTATCAGTTTGTTGGCTTCCGCTTCTTCGCGGGCACGGACGGTGTAGGAGCCGAATTTGTTGATTGACTGCGGGGTCAGTCCCAGGTGTCCCATGACAGGAATTCCTGCGCTGAGAATACGTTCGATGGATTCACGGACTTCCGAGCCGCCTTCGAGCTTGATGCAGTCGGCATGGGTCTCTTTCATGATGCGGATGGCAGACGAAAGAGCTTCTTTCGAGTTGCCCTGGTAGGTACCGAACGGCATGTCGACCACAACCAGCGCGCGTGTTACAGCACGCATGACCGATTTTCCGTGGTAAATCATTTGGTCGAGTGTCATCGGAAGTGTTGTGACATTTCCTGCCATGACATTAGATGCTGAATCACCCACGAGAATTACGTCCATCCCGGCGCCATCGATGAGTTTAGCCATTGAATAGTCATAGGCTGTCAGCATTGAGATTTTTTCTCCTCGCTGCTTCATTTCAATAAGGCGGCGAGTTGTCACTTTTCTCTTGTCTTCTGTGTAAGTTGACATAATTTGGTATAAATTGTTGATAGTTGGGGCAAAGGTAAGCTATTTTTTTTGATTGGGCTGTATTTGCAGGGTGAATTTGGCGTTGTTGCTGATGTAAGAATAAATATATGTATGCAAATTTGAAAAAGTTTTTCTAAATGTTAATTCGTGAAGCTGCCGTAAATTTTTCTTGAAAATTATTTTTATAGAAAACTTTCTTCATTGTATATTTGTGATTGACTAACGGTTCAAGCTGTATGACAGCGCGAAGAAACGTAGTCGAAAAAATGACCGCAGACTATGACAAGACACAAGACATTATCAAAAAAAGACGACAGCATTCCCAAAAGGCCTGTGTGGCTGATTGTTCTGGTTACGATAAGTGTGCTACCGGTGGTGGGATGGCCTTTTCTTATGATGGAATATGATTTTGCCAGCCGCGACGACAGTACCTGGCTGTTGTTGGTAATGTTTCCGGTCTACATGATTGCCTGTGGATATCTTGCATATAAATGCTATCCTATCCGTAAAGAAATAACATATGTGCTTCTTGTCATTATGTGGCTTTCCTACGGAGCGGCATTGCTGATATGAAACCTTTAAGAATTTAACATAAAACCACTTAAAACACAAAGCGATGATTATTGGAATTCCCAAAGAAATCAAAAATAGCGAAAATCGTGTCGCTATGACGCCCGCCGGTGTTCACGAACTTGTGAATCGCGGACATGTAGTTTATGTACAAGCCACTGCCGGAAACGGAAGCGGATTTTGTGACGAGGATTATGTCAATGCCGGAGCGAAAATTCTTCCTACCATTGAAGATGTTTACGGCATTGCCGAAATGATTGTAAAAGTGAAGGAGCCTATTGAGGCCGAATATAAACTAATCCGTAAGGATCAGTTACTGTTTACTTATTTCCACTTTGCAAGCAGCGAGCCGTTGACTCACGCTATGGTTGAAAACGGTTCTGTATGCTGTGCATATGAAACGGTTCGCCGTGCCGACCATACGCTGCCGCTGTTGATTCCAATGTCGGAAGTGGCTGGACGTATGTCAGTTCAGGAAGGTATGTATTTCCTCGAACGTCATCATGGAGGTAAGGGCGTATTGCTTGGCGGTATCCCGGGTGTTAAGCCGGCTAAGGTGCTTGTTATCGGTGCCGGTGTTGTGGGTACAGCTGCTGCCTATACGGCTGCCGGAACTGGTGCGGATGTCACGATTTGCGATATCTCCATCCCACGGCTTACTTACTTGCACGATGTAATGCCAAAGAACGTGAAGACTTTGATGTCTAACAAATTTAATATTTGCGAAGAATTGAAGCAGGCCGACCTTGTTATCGGTTCAGTGCTGATTCCGGGTGCAAAAGCTCCGAAGCTTGTCACTCGCGACATGCTGAAACTGATGCAGAAAGGCACCGTGATGGTCGACGTTGCTATCGACCAGGGCGGATGTTTCGAAACTTCACACCCGACAACTCATCAGGATCCGATTTACGAAGTGGACGGCATCGTACACTATTGCGTTGCCAACATTCCGGGTGCAGTGGCCCGTACATCTACGTTTGGCTTGACCAATGCGACACTTCCTTATGTGCTGCAACTTGCCGACAAAGGATGGCGCAAGGCTTGCAAGGAAAACAAAGAATTGCTCGAAGGCTTGAATGTTGTCAACGGTAAGGTGGTTTACAAAGGCGTAGCCGAAGCATGGAACTTGCCTTACACACCAGTAGAAGACGTTTTGTAGAGATTAAATAATTGGTACATTTTTCGGGGCGCAGTATGTGAATACAGCGCCCCGACTTTTTTTATTTTTATTATAAACAAATCTTGGCAATCTTTAGAGGATAAATTCGGACGTACCGGGGGTACGTCCCTACAATAAATGTATGGGAACAATGGGTAACACGTTTGATGTGAACACCGTGAAATACGGACATGCCCGTAAAGTGTGGCGTGAAATCCGTCACCGTTATCCGGGCGGTGGTATGGTGAGTAACATTTCCGATTGGGTTGCGGTTGGCAAGATTCCTGCCGGTACAGCAGTGAAGTTTGATCTTTCAGGCAAGACTTTTAAAGCCTATACGGACGAACAGATTAAGGCGGCTGAATCAGATATTACCACTCTTGGTATTAATGGCTATTTGCAAGAAGATGTTCTTGTAGCCAGTGAAAACACGAAGGCCAGTGGGACAGTAGTCTATGCCGGAGAGATTTATCAGTACATGTTTGACGAAAAAGTGGTTGCTATCCTGCAAAAGATTACTACACTTCCTCAAATTGTATGGGTGCAGTAGAAGAATTTGAAAATAACATTTAAAACACGACAATTGTATGAATACACTTCCTATTGATTTGTACAAGGTTATCGAATATGGGCTTGGTGGGGACACTTGGCAAGAATTTATTGACCGTTACAAGGAGAAGTATGACCTACTTCAAATTGATGGTTTTGAATTTGAAGCAACCAAGTTGGATTATACTTTCTCCCAGCTTATTACGAGCCTCGGCGTGAAAACGCTGCCAGCTTACGTTGATCCGGAAAGTCCGGGTTATGAAGCTGCATTGGGAGAACTCGAAGGAAGGACGGGTAATATCCCGACTCAAAAGAAGTTCTACCGTTTGAACCGTGTGACTGTGAGACAACAATTACAGCTGTTGCAACGGGTAGGCATGTCCGCATTGACGGAAGAGATGCAGAATGTGTTCTTGGGCTTGCTTGATGAAAGTGCTGACGGTCTTATCGGATCGTACTACAATGCGCTTACTCACCAGCGAATGAGAATTGTTTCCACGGGTAAGTTCACTATTGATACTGATAACAACCCACGTGGTTTGAAGGGTATCACTATTGACTTTAATATCCCTGAAAACCATTACCAGGTATTGGCCGGCACAAGCCGTTGGTGGACTAAGGATGAACATATTCCGGCAAATCAAGGCTCTGCCTCTGATCCGATTATGGATATAAAGAACAGAGTGAAAGAGATTCGCCGCAAATATCATTATTTGGGCAAGATCAGGATGGAGCTGGCGCAGGACTTGTGGGATGATTTAATGACTCATACTGCGGTTCTTAAACGTATCGGTCATTCTCTCTATCCGACTGTGACGGATGATAGTACGGTTATTGCCAATGCACAGAATGAAGATGAAGACCGCCTGAAAGCCATTTTCAAGAAACTGGTTAAAGTGGATGAAATCGTACCACGTGACAGCTATGCTTTTGTTGACAAGCCCGGTAAGGATGCAGACGGACAGCCTGATCTTATCACTGAACAAGTGGAAAACTTCAAGGCTACCAATATCGCCTTTATACCGGTAGGTCAGATTGGTACAATTCAAGGTGTGGAACCTTTGACTTTGGGATATGAGGCAAACAAGGTTGCTTCTTATGACGGTGGACGTTTGAAACTGACACAGAGAGCCAATCCTGAAACACATTCAATCTATATTGAAAGTGAAGCCGCCCAAATGTGTGTGCCGAGAATGCCGCAGTATATGTTCATTTCTACTGTGACTGTGTAACTCTTAACTTCATGCAAGAATGAGTGAGGAACTTTCTCATACGGAAGATATGACCATTGAAGACTTTTTGAGTGGCGCAACCGCTTATGAAATAGCGGATAACGCCCTCAAAAGGGTTCTTGTCAAGCGGAAAATCGCTTTTGGAACAATGGTAAGTGAACTGACCGAAAGGCAACTTGATCTTGCCACTGCCGATATTTATATGTGGTGTGCAAGCACTCCAAGCAGTAAGAATGATACCGAAGACAGTGACGGGGGATGGAAGCATAAGGAAGGTGGTTGGCAGACCAGCGCATACGACAAGCGGCAACTCCGTGAAATGGCGAAAGAACTGTATGAGAAATGGGATGAAGAAGTTGTAAAGGGCACTAAAATCAGAATAGTCAATTTTTGAGTATGAAAGTAAATAATCCACGGCATCCGCACAAATGTACTGTTTACCGAATTATAGGTGAGGATTCTTTCAGTGATGGTGAGAAGGTGATCTTGTATGAAGGTATATGCCGAAAGGAAGGTAGTACAAATTTGCGGACATTCAAAACCGATAATGTGATAAAGAGCGATTATCTGTTGAGCCTTCCCGGAATTGTTGAAGGAATATTGGCCGGTGATCTGATAGATGTCACGGACAGACAAGGCACTTTCACTCAATGTATGGTTACTGATAGCTATGCCGGAAATTTGGGAACAACTGTGTATTTCAATCTTGCAAAAAATTAACGCATGGATAACCGGAGCAATGAAGTATTGTTTGATGAAGGAATAAGGAAGGCAAAGGAGCTTGTTTCAGGATATATCTTTGATGTCTTGACTAAATGCTGTGAAGAACTTATCCAAGATGCACTTGATAACAAGTCAGGCTTTCGGAATCTTACGGGTAATACAATAACCAGTTATGCGTGCGGATTATTCATGGACGGTAGATTTTCCTATTTCGTTTGTAGTGGAGATTCAATGAAACAACCGGTGAGAGTAAAGCTGACTAAAGGTGAAACATTTGTAGGTGTCAGTTATGATAATCAGAACAGACGTTTTACTGGAACAATAGAAACTGATAAAGGTTATGGCGAAGCATTCTCCTTTGATTTCTTGAAAAGATATAAGTCGGAATCACGTAAAGGATTTGAGATAGTAATGTGCACGGGTACTGAATATTCAACCTATTTGGAGAATGTGTTGAATGCAGATGTTCTGACCGGAACATTTCAAAGGGCACAAAATACATTATTCAAGAACTTTAAACCAATGAAATGATGGGACGGACAGTTTATAGACGTATGGATATATTAAAACAAATCGCTGATGCAGTAACCGGCATTGGTGAAAAGGTTTTCATAACAGATCGTCCGGCTGCTGAACAAAAGGCGATGAAGGACTTTGTTGTTATCCGGTTGCCACAAACTATCCAAGATAAAGGAAGTACCTACCAAGACACTTACTGTCAGATAAACGTTTTTGCGCATGATCGCTCAAACGGTATTGAGAATACAGTCCGTTTGGATGAAATGCAAATGGAAGTGGTTTCAAAATTTCCAATAGTGACGGAATTGTTTTCAGCTGTAAGTCCACGATTGCTTCCCGGAGGAAATGACGGACTCGGTTTTCATTCCTTAATAATACAAGCGAAGCTAATAATAAACAAATGACACAAACTTAAAAAGATACGATTATGGCAGAGATTTCTATTACTACCAAACTGGAAGAGTTAAAGGTGCTTTTTAATCAGATGAAGGAGGTTTATTATGTGTCCAAAGTCAATAGTGACCTCGCAACTTTAGCGGCTTTTGATATGGAGCTGCCGGTACTCTCTGACGGAGTTACATTTGATACCGGAGCTGCCGATGTTTCCAAGATCAAGTTGACAACCGGAGCAACTTGGACTTCTATTGCTAATGCTGGAGATTCCGATATTCAGTTTCAAGTACCTTCCGTGGCAGGAAAGATCAATGACTTGTTACTGAACAAGAAAGCGGAAACGGTGACTATGACTGCTACCATTGATGGTGAGACTTATGAAGGTGAAGGTTACAATATCGAACCGAAGAAAGTAATCGGAGGACTCTTCATGCGTAGTGAAGACCGTCAAACAGCCTTGTTCTTACCGAATGTTGAGGGGTATAGCAACTTCGTCAGCGAGCAGGATAAGCCGGGGTACTTTAATGTATCTGTTTCTCCGTTGAATGATGCTAAGGGTGCCTCTATTTACATTTTACGTAAAAAAGTGTCCGAATAAAAAACTTAGGATATAACACTTTGCAAAATTCATATCAGCGAAAAGGTGGTGAGCTACTTGATACCGGCCACCACCTTTTTTCGTATAAAACACGATAAAATATGACAAAGAAGAATGACATAACACTTCCTACACCGGAGGATGAAAGGCTATTGAATGATGTGTTGGAAGACAGTGTGGACTATGTGGAAGTCCGAGGAAAGAAATATGGTATTTCATGGCTGAAAAGAGGGACTATACGCAAATTCACCAGTACCATGCAGAAATCGGGAAATGATGATAAGATCAGTTGCCAATGTGCAGCCGCTATCATTTTGAACGGATATTGGAAGATCAAGTTCTTCTATCCTTTCTTGTGGCGATGGTTCTTTTATATCAAACAATATGGAGATCATGAGCTGATGAAGGTTATAGCCGTCGGCAAAAAAAAAATTCCAGTGGAAGACTACTTGACTGCTACCATATATCTGACCGCGATGAAGGACACGATGATGACAATGACAAAAGAGGAAGCAGAGCATATCCTTCACGAACCAGCTACGGACAAACGTGGGAAATAGGCAAGTCCTATCCGTGGCTGACAGAGCCTTTGAGAGTATTTGGGATTCCAATAAGCAAGCCCTTGTTTGGTATTTATTGGGTACTTACAAATGCACAAATTGAACTATTGGCAATGGATGTGTCTATTGTGGTTACAGATTGTGACAAGGACAACAAGGAAAAGAAGCACGATACGAAGAACTTCAAATCCCCTTCCGTAAGCGAAATAGAGGATGCTGCCAAACGCTGGAAAGATAAGTATGGCAATGGAGAAACAGCAATTAACATTAATGATTATAAGTAACACAAACACAATAATATATGGCTGATCTCGGTAATTTATATTTTGATATACTGTTCCGTGATAAGACAGCGGAACAACGTAAAAAATTGAAAGCGGAAATCACCAAAGACTTGCAGGCAAAACTTGATGTGGGTTTTGACAAGAAGAAGTTGGTTGGCGATATGAAGACTTTGCTTCAAAGTGAGAAGTTTAAGATCAATGTGGTAGTGGATAAGGCCAGTACCACACAAGCTGTCCGTGCCGCCTTGCAAGCCGCCGGGTTGAATACAAACTTTACAGCAAGTGATTTACGCGCCGCCAAAGCCGCAGCCATTCAAACCAAAGCGGAGGCTTCTGCCGCAGCTGCACGTGAGCTTGCGCGACAAAGAGCCGCCCGTGCCGCCAAAGCGGAACTGGATTTGGCTAATGCCCGTGAGAGATCAGCCAATGCAGCAAGGCGGCACATGACAGCCACTCTCAATATGAATGGAGCAATGAACAGCCAGTTGAGTATTGTCGGACAATTAAGAAATGAATTTTTGGGGCTATACTCCATTTATGCGGCACAAAATTTCTTACGTGCAGTGGTTGATATTGGTGGTGAGTTGGAGAATCAGAAAATTGCAATGGCCTCTATCTTGCAAGATGAAGGCAAAGCTACAACCATATTCAATCAGATTAAGAAACTGGCTGTTGCTTCTCCGTTCGGGGTTATGGACTTGAATCAGTATGCCAAACAACTTTCCGCGTATTCTATACCATACAATGAATTGTATGATACCATGAAAAGGCTGGCTGATATATCAGCCGGTGTAGGTGTTGATATGGGACGTATCATATTGGCCTACGGTCAGATAAAGGCTGCTAAATTCTTGAAAGGAACGGAATTACGACAATTGACGGAAGCGAACATTCCTATGGTGGATAAACTGGCCGAGCGATTCAGCAAGTTGGAAGGCCGCATTGTCAGTGCCGGTGAAGTGCTTGATATGATCTCGAAAAAGAAGGTTACGTTTGAGGATGTAAAAGATGTTCTTTGGGAACTTACGGATGATGGTGGCATGTTTAATAATATGCAGGAAGTTCTTTCAGAATCAGTTAAGTCCAAATGGAAGAACTTGGCTGATGCGATTGACATTATGCTTGGTGATATTGCGGAGTCAATGGGTAGTACATTGAAATGGACTGCCGAAAGCCTTACCACCCTTGCTCAAAATTGGAAAGAAATTGTACCTTTTATAACAGCGGCCACAGCTGCGTTTGGAACATATCGGGTTGCGGTTTATGCAGGATCACGTGCCATGGGAGTGGCAAATGCTACATTAATAAAAGGAACACTCGCAGCTAAACAGAAAACAGCAGCGGATTTAGTGATGGCTTCCAATTACCGCACTTTAACTGCCGCTGAAAAAGGATTGATTGCTTCAAGAAATGCTATGACTACCGCAGAATGGAGGGCATTGGCTGTTAGTGGCGCATTGAACAAAGAACAAGCGTTGAGGTTGATAACACTTGGGAAAATTAAATCAGGTCAGGCAGGACATATTACCCAATTACTTAATATATCAAAAGCTGAACTTCAAGTGGCTATGTCAGCTGGAAAAGCTCGTGTGGCAATGACAATGCTTAGTTATGGAGCCAAACAAGTTTGGACTGCTTTTAAGGGTTTGTTCAATCCATACATGTATTTGTTCGCTGGACTTTTTGCCATTACTGAATTATGGTATAAGTCCGGGCAAAAGGCTGACGAAATGAACGAGCGTATTTCCGAGCTGACAACAAGAGCACAAGACGGTTTCAAGAATTTAACGAAAGAAGCTCAAAAATTTGCTGATGTTGATCCTTTTAAGGCGAATGATGCCTCACTGATTTCTTCTATTGAAGAAATGAAAACAGCATTAAAGGATTATTCTCCAGTTTGGGCAGACACTTTTAATGAAACGTTTAAGACTGATGATGAAGGAAATACGGTTAAAAGCCTTGCAGAACAATATATATTGCTTCGGAATGCTTTGAATGATACAAAAGAGGCTTATAGATTGTTGAATGCCATAAAAGGTACGTCTGAACATGCCAATGAAGCGACTGACGGTTATTTTGATGACAGTTTTCTTGAAAATATCAATGACTACATTGATGCGGAGGAACGGGTAAACAAGATTATTGGCCGCATGTCAGGCAGCTATATCGAGTATTCCACCGCCATGCAGAAAGTTATAGCCAAACATGGTGATTTTGCCAAAGCCGCTTCGGGTAAACCGCTGAAAGAACAGCTATCCATTCTCAAAGAATACCCCAAAGCATTGGCCAGCCTGAATAATGAGTTGCCTTTCACTGGAGGATATAGAGATGATATTTTTCAATTGCGGAAAGCGTGGAAAAACTCTAAGCGTATTTATATGGAAGATGTATTGCCGGATATGAAAGACTTCCTATCTGGGTACAAGTCGAGGCTGAAAGCTGCCGGCTGGGATTTGGAGAATTTGAGTGATGCGCAGAAAATAGCTATCGGTTTGGATATAAGTTCTTTCTTTGATACGTTCGAGAAGATGCCGAAATATATGCGAGACTTCTTTAACGAGAAGACTCTTGAAGAAGAGTTCAATATCAAGATTAATGCTGAATATACAGAAGCCAGTCAAAGTTTTTCTGATTTGCAGAAAAAGTTCAATGAAGCCACAGATGGGCAATTTGAAGCCCAAATAAAGGTTTCCACAGATTCAGAGAAAATCATTGAAGGAATACAAAAAGGATACAAGGAAGCTAAAGAGACAACAAATCAATTGAAGCCGGTATTGATTAAAGCCGGAATAGATTTGTCAGGTATTGGAGCTATTGACTTGTCAAAACTTCCCGACTGGCAGAAGCAAATTGTATCAGATTATAAAAAGGCTTTCGACACAATGCAAGCCGGTGAGAAAGGAGCTAAAGAAATCGGTTTTTCTCTCACTGATCCAAATAAGGATAAGAGCAAAAAGGATGCCTTTGCCGAAAGATTGAAAGAACGGGTAAACTTACTAAAGGAGGCATATTCTGAATATAAGAAGTGGACTGACATTGTTGGAAAGGGAGAAGCTGCCAGCAAGGTTAAAGAATCGGGTATTTTTGATTCCTTATTTAAAGGTAAAGAACCGGTGAATATTGTAAATTATCGGGATGAATTGAATAAGATTCTTAACCAGCTTGACGATAAGACCAAAGAGCGTAGGGAATTGAAAGTTTCTATACGGAAAGTGCTTTTGGATATTGATGCCAACGCTATGAAAGAAGCTTCGGATAAGGCCACAAAGGAACTTGAAAGGTACGTGTCTGATGTTTCAAAGAAATGGGATATATACAAGCAGCTTATCAATGCCGGTGCAAGTAAGAAGGATGCTTCAACT
>OLFT01000224.1_pt1 | contig 79621 bp, 74 predicted proteins | sample 1604921 | NCBI WGS metagenome assembly OLFT01 (sample SAMEA3888897, study PRJEB22519) | human gut metagenome | biome: human gut; feature: human-associated habitat; material: faeces | place: Denmark | collected 2013 | reverse complement strand
ACTCCCGACACCTGGTTTTGGAGACCAGTGCTCTACCAACTGAGCTATTCCCGTATTTGCGAGTGCAAAGGTAAGAATCTTTATTGAAATAAACAAGTCCTCACCAAACAAAATTCCCCTACACAAGCAAAAAAAATTCAACAATAAAAAAACGCAGCTTTGCTACTTAAGCAAAACTGCGCATATTTTCTCACCCCATTGCCTACATAAGGCTTTGTTCGATTGATTCTACCATATTCTTAAAATCCTTGTCAACCGACATTCGCTCGTCGATGGTTTTACAGGCATGCAAAACCGTAGCATGATTACGCTTCAACTTCATACCGATAGTCGTCGATGACATTTTCGTATGTTTTTTTGCCAAAGCCATAATCAACTGTCGAGAATCAGCCACATCACGCTTACGCGACTTGCTGTATAGCATTTCCGACGATATAGAATACTGTGAACAAACTTTTTCCACAATGCCTTCAAACGTAATCTGACGCTTTGAAATCTTCACTGAATTCGACAGCACATTTCTTGCCAAATCAATCGTGAAAGGCTGGTTCAAAGTTGTTGCATAAGCCATCAAAGAGACAAAGACACCTTCCAATTCACGCACATTGTCCTTCACATTCTGTGCAATGAAATCAACCACCTCTTCCGGCATCTCTACCCCAGCCTGCATTGACTTGCGCAACAGGACATTTTTACGCAAATCGTAGTCCGGACTTGAAAGCTCCACAGTCATACCCCATTTGAAACGAGAAAGCAACCGAGGTTCCATACCATCCAATTCCGACGGTGGGCAATCGCTTGACAGAATCAAATGCTTCTGCTTGTTATGAAGATGATTGAAAATGTGGAAGAAAGTATTTTGTGTTGCAGTCTTGCCCGACAATTCCTGAACGTCATCAATAATCAGCATATCGATGCTCTGATAGAAATTCAAGAAGTCATTCAGCGTGTTATTTTTTACCGCAGCTGTATATTGAGTGACAAAAGTACGGGCACTCAAATAAAGTACTCGGCTTGACGGATGACACTCTTTCATCTTAATTCCGATAGCCTGAATCAAGTGAGTTTTGCCCACTCCCGTCGGACCGAAAACAAACATCGGATTAAACGTCTGACATTTCGGATCCGTGGCTATGGCTTTAGCTATTGCATAAGGGAGCTTGTTGCTTTGGCTTTCGCAATAGTTTTCAAATGTATATATCGGATTTAACTGCGGATCGAGTTCCCCATATTCTTGCGGAGCAAATGGGTCAACTGCCAGATTGCGTTGTTCAACCGCACGGCTTTTACGAGGCTCTTCAGCCACAACATGCGTTTGTGGATCATCCTTAACAACATTATAAGAAAATCTCAAACGAATGTTTGAACCATACACACGCATCAAAGCAGCAATCAGAAGTTTGCCGTACTGGCCTTCCAAATGCTCTACATAGTAGGGTGTCGGCACATTCAGCACCAACGTATTTTCCTTCTTATCGTAGCTACCCACTTCAATCGGGGCAAACCACGACTCGAATTGAGCATTTGAGATATTGTCCTTTATTATTCTCAAACACTCGTTCCATAAAACAATATGTTCCTCGTTCATTCCTTCTTAATTTACACTGCAAAATTTGTCATTTTTTTTCAACAAAACAAATGCGAAATATTTTGCATTTTAGACACACAACATAAGACCCCTATAAATCAACAAGTTACAACAGCAGCATTCAGCGACGCTCATATAAACACACAATCACCTGTGTTACAACTTATTAGACCTACACCTCGCGACTGTATATTTATTATATCATCAGTCTATACCCCCCTTTTTATAGCAGTTTAGAGAATGCATAGCCTAAATTCGAAAATAGGTTGCTTATTTGGAATTATTCCAGATAAGCAACCTATCTCCTCATTTTCTGATATTCTTAGAATAATTTAAACTGCACATATTTTTTCGGGTGAGCCTTTAAATCTATAAATATCGAATCCAGGCTTAAAATAGTTGAATCAATACGGTTATACAGACCATCATCGTTCAGCAGCAATCCCAAAGTTGAATTTGTTCCGTTCAACTTGGTCGTTATATCAGCCAGATTATCCGTTGTTACTTTAACATTATCCATTGTTTCTGCAACTGGCATTTTCTTCAATTCTGCACTTATTTCCTTCAAATCCGCTGAAACAGTACGCAAATCAGCTGTTATTTCTTCCGCATTGCTTACCACAGGACCGACATGACCCGATACTGCTGCCAATTTTGCAGTAGTAATTTCAATGTTACGGGAAATAGCATCCAGACGTGTTACCATTTCATCAAGAGCAGGATTAGCCATAACACTGTCAACACTTGCCAAAATATTGTTCAATCGAGGAAGAATCTTGACAACCTCAGGCATTATGTCTGTCGAAATCTCCGACATCAAGTCCGAAGCCTTCGAACCGGCGATTCTTTCACCTTCTGCAAGATATTCGGTACCCGGAGACATCTGAAGAGCCAAACTTGCAGTACCAAGCATGCTTGAAGACATTGAGATACGACTACCTTTCGTCACTTTGATTTGGCTGTCCAAATTGACTTCCACCAATATATTTCCAGGGTTATCATAATCATAAAGGATATCCGTAACCTGACCGACCTTCATACCGTTCAAAGTCACCGGCGAAGCTTCCGTCAAACCGGAAACATCTTCAAACGATACATAATACATATTCGAAGACTTGAACACATTTATCCCTTTTAGGAAATCTATACCTACAAACAGAATTGCCAGACTCAGGATTAATATAAATCCAATTAAAATCTCTCTTGTGAAAAGTTTTCTCATTACTATCTATTTTACTCTTTTATCATTTTTAAATTCAACGATGAACGCTTCCTTAAATTTCTCACGAACTTTACGAAGTTCCTTTTGTGCCTTTGACTTATTGTCGGTCGCGCCATAAGTATACTTGTATAACCCGTTTTCGTAATAATAGTCGCAATCTTTCAAGCCCTTGAAATGGCTGCTGTTTTTCGGCAACTTTTTAGAACTCGTAAGAAATTGCACCTTATATATTAAGGTATCATCATTCTTTTTCTCGACTTTTTCACTGTCCTTGTTTTCTTTGACTGTGACAGTTTTTTTCGACTTCTTTTCTGTTCCTTTTACGGATACGGATTTAGAATAAAAATCGTTGGCACTCTTATATTGCACAAAAGCATCATATATTGAGCCTGCCAATTCTTTCTGTCCGGAATCTGAAGACAGATATTTTTCTTGTGTCGGATTACAAATAAAATCAAGTTCTACAAGCACTGCAGGCATTCCAGTTGCAGCCAACACCCAAAAACCAGCCTGACGAACACCATTATCCTTTCTTCCCACTTCGGAAAAACAAGACTGAACCATGGACGCAAACTGTACGCTTTGCTCCATATGCTTGTTCTGACTCAATTCAAAAACGATATAGGACTCAGTTGAATTAGGGTCAAAGCCACAATAACGTACAGTGTAATCATCCTCAAGAACAATTACAGAGTTTTCACGCTTTGCCACTTCAAGGTTTTCCTCCGAGCGGTGAAGACCCAATGTATATGTAGCAGCACCATGTACAGTCAAACGGTTTTTAGACCTACGGTCTACAGAATTGGTATGAATTGAGATAAACAAATCTCCGTGAGCCTTATTTGCTATATCTGCCCTTCCCTGCAAAGAAATAAAGGTGTCATCATCCCGCGTATATACAATTTTAACATCATCAAAATTTTCACGAATTAAATCACCTAACTTCAGTGCAACACCAAGATTTATATCTTTTTCTCGTGCCTTCTTACCAACAGCTCCAACGTCTTTACCACCATGTCCCGGGTCTATGACCACAACAAAGTCCCGACCAGATACAGAGGCCGTAGCCGTCAATAAACAAATCAACAATAAAAAGAACTTATATATGTTTTGCTTAATTGATTTCATTTTTCCGAATTCTTTGACAAAAGTACTATAAAAATTCTATTTAACGACACGCCATCTTCCTTTTATACGATTTATTTTAACCAATAACCCAAACTTTACCACTATTTGCGTAAAAAAAGACACATACAACAAACACATCTTTGATTTTTATTGTATATTTAGAATGAATTTATCAATCTCATAAGACTCATGCAAAATTTAATCTTAATATTAGGACTCATCCTCTGTGTTCAAAGTTTGTCGGGGTGTAGCGACACGAACACGCAACCGCTTGACATAAAACGTTTTGAAATAGACATCACAAAACTCGATTCTTTTAAAGATGCTGAAAAAGACAGTTTTCTCAGTAACTATTCAAAAGTCATTTCACTCTACATTCAAAACGTTTACCCTGACACCACAGAAACGACAGAGAAAAAACTGAAAGCGTATGCAAACTCCACATCATTCAAGTACTTTCAAAAAGACGTTGTCGCCAAATTTTCCGACATCTCGGAAATGGCGCGAACACTTGCTTTGGAAAAGCAGAATTTTGAAACATTATTGAACTTAGACTTCCCAGAGATTTTTACATCCGTTATCCCTTATAACCAATCCATCATTCTCGACAGCACAGCAGTCATAGTCGGACTTAACCACTATATGGGAACGGACTACCAGCCCTACAATACTTTTCCAAATTACCTGAGAGAGTTTAAGATTCCGGAAAAAATTCCATACGACATAGCCGAAGCATTTTTAAAAACAAAATTTCCATATGCCCCAAGCCAGAATACACTGCTTGAGCGCATGCTTTATGAAGGAGCCATATATCTTGCAGTCAAAAGTGCAGTTCCAACGTTCAAAGACAACATTTATCTCTGCATGGCCAACGACAAATTCGAATGGTGCATAAAGAATGAAGACAAAATCTGGAACCAAATTTTGATTGACGAAAATCTCTACACAACCGACGAGAAAATAATCAGCGGAATCATCATGCCAGCCCCATTCTCCAACCCCATTTCACAAGAAACTCCAGGAATGGTTGGAAGATGGCTCGGCAAAGAAATTCTAACGAAATATCAATCACGACATGATTTTTCAATCATTGATTTCTTAAAGAACAAGCAATACAACAATAGTCAAAACATACTAATCGAATCAGAATATAATGGACAAAAATAACAACATCTACGGATTGATTGGATATCCGCTCGGGCACTCATTTTCCCAATCATTTTTCAATGATAAATTTCAAAGCGAAGGAATCGATGCCGAATATCGCAATTTCGAAATTGAGAACATTGAAGACTTCCCTCAAATAATCAACGGAGACATCAAGGGACTAAATGTCACCATTCCCTATAAAGAACAAATCATTCCGTTCTTAAACCACATAGACAAAACAGCTGAAGCCATTGGTGCTGTGAATGTCATAAAAATTGACCGCCATGCGGATACCCTTATCCTTACCGGCTACAATTCCGATGTCATCGGGTTTACAGAATCTTTAAAACCATTGCTAAAACCGCATCATAAGAAAGCCTTGATATTAGGCACCGGCGGAGCATCCAAAGCCGTCAACTATGCGCTACAACAATTAGGCATTGAAACCAGTTTCGTGTCACGGTCAAAAGGCAAATCCGATTATTCATATAAGGATTTAAACGAAGAGGTATTTCAAAAGCACCAGATAATCATCAACGCCTCACCTGTCGGAATGTATCCTCACGTCAACGAATGTCCGGATATTCCATATGACTTTATAAACGAAACACACATTTGCTATGATCTCATCTACAACCCTGAGGAAACTTTATTCTTGCAGAAAGCCAGAATGAACAATGCCACGACAAAAAATGGCATGGAAATGCTCGTTCTGCAAGCATTGGCAGCTTGGAATATCTGGAACCAATAAAGCCATACTACGATGAAACTCACACTCGCAACCGCTCCATTGTCGAGAGTCCTTATTCCTTTAATTATAGGAATTGCAGGCTACCAGTTACAACTTCATCCGGGAGTGGTTGCAAGCGTGACCGTATTTTCCTTACTGCTCTACTGTATTCCTTATATCAAAAAGGATCCCTTTTTCAGATTAAGATGTCATTGGCTTTTCAATGTTTCTCTTTTTCTATTGCTTACATCTATCGGCTGGTCAATCGCCCACTTTCATCAACCGGCTGAAATAGAAAATCAACAATTGAACCGACCAACTTTCTTTAACTACACCATTGAAAAAATAGAGCAGAAAAACATTACGACGCAAGTCTATGGTTCTTCTCCAAATTTTAACCGACGCCCCGTTCACATTCTTTTAACCTTACAAGGAAACATGTACGACATCTCCCCTGGAGACATTCTTTGCTGTTATGGGGAAATTGAACGGATTAAGAGTTCGTCCATGCCCGAAGCATTTGATTTTGCCTCCTATATGGAACACCAAGGGTACCTTTACTCTGCCTACATCGAACGGAAACACTATGAAATCATTTCACATAAAGAAAATCTGTTCACTTTTGCCAACAGCATTAAACAAAACATCATCCGACACATTCATCACTTGCAGCTAAATGAAAACACTTCAAGTTTTATTATCACCATACTTACAGGCGAAAAATCTTATATAACAGAAGACACACGGGAACTTTTCAACGATGTGGGACTGGCGCATATTCTTGCCGTCAGCGGATTACACATTTCCATCATCCCCCTGATTCTTAATTTTCTTTTATATCCGTTCGAACGCTTGATACCTCGCTGGCTACGGCTGACGATGGTTCTGCTTGTTATTTGGTGTTATACACTCGTCACCGGCTTCTCGCCGTCTGCAGTCCGAGCAGCGATTATGACATCTTTTGTTCTAACGGCTCTCATATTTTATAAACGCAACTACGTATTGAATGCGCTATGCGGTGCGGCAATTCTCACACTGGCATTCAATCCATCGGCAATTTATGACGTCGGCTTTCAGTTAAGCTATCTGTCCGTATTAGGCATCCTTTTCTTTTCTAAAGTTTTGACTTTTGGGAAACGGAATACGTGGCAGCACAAAATATCTTCCTTCTTCGCCCTATCGATATCCGCCCAAATAGGAACAGTTGTCGTATCGCTCTACTATTTCCACACCCTTCCACTCTCCCTCATTGCAAGCAACATTATCATCGTTCCACTATTGCCAGTCTTTATGTTGGCATCCATATTGGCCACCATATTGTCATACTGCAACATCATTCTATATCCCCTGAGTATCTCGATTGACTATTTCTATCAATTTATCGAATTGTTCACCTCTGCATTACGTTCACTGCCATATTCCACAATATCAGATATCTGGGTGAACGACGTTTGCATCATTCTCTATTATCTGGCAATCGCCATCATTTGCCTGTTCATCCATATTAAAGTAAAAAAACACTTTTATCTATATCCAATAACAGGCATTATCCTGTGCTTCATTATCAATCTCTATATAAACAAAAACAGAAAAGAAAAAGGCTTTATTTTATCCGACGGTTATTACTCCTGCAATTTCATTTTTTACGACACGCCCAAAGCCTTTATCATAAATTCACTAAATGACACCACTGATATTCAAGACTTCATCAAAAGCAACAACAGGTTTTTCATTAAGAACAACATTACAGACATCACTGTGCTAACAGACAGTTTCAGTAATGCACAAATTCACTTCGTACATCCACAGGTCGAATGCTGCGGAAAACACATTGTATTTGTACAAGGCAATTACAAGAAAAAGCCACGACCATCAAAATCAGAACCAGTCGACTATCTTGTCATCACCAAGCGATATTATAATTCACTTTGCTTATTGTCTGATTTCTATAATGCCGACACCATTGTACTACCACAAGAAATCTATCCTAAGAAACTAATGGAATTTCATCAGGAGGCGGAATCATGCAGCATGCCCTATTATGATATGAAACAAAAAGGAGCTCTTATTCACAACGAATAACTATTTCACTTTTCCAGCCGTCACAAAAGTTCTGGTATAATATGGTTCTTTCAAGGAACTGACAATTACACCCCTACTTGATGAGGCATGCACAAATTTATTATCCTTGAGATATATACCTACGTGATTAACTTTCTTGCGACTTTTTCCGGTTGCAAAGAATACCAAATCACCCTGCTTCAATTCCTTTTGCTTGATTCTTTTACAGTTTTTACTTAATATAGACGCAGAGGAACGCTCCAACTTCTTATTGTAAACAGCCGAATACACTTTCACTGTAAAACCGGAACAATCCACACCTTTCCGGGAATTTCCGCCATACTTGTAAGGAGTACCCAACCAACGGGCACACATTTCCAACAATTCAATATTGTCGTCGGAATTAACCTTAACACCTAATTTTTTCGACAGACTCGAATAAGTGTCTTTTTTTGCGCTTTCATATTTTTCATGTTCATTCTTTACGGTCTGCTTCGAAGAATGACAGCCGGTCAATGCAAACAGCGCTAAGCAAATGACCATAATGGTATTAAATATTTTCTTCATAATTGTACTTATAAAAAACAAAACGGCAGAATCGAATCCAGACAACGAATCCAATTCTGCCGTTCTATTGTGGTTAATTATTTTTCTTCAGCAGCTGTTTCTTCTGCTTTTTCAGATTCTTCCTCTACAAAGTCAGTGTTTCCACTTTCCACCAACGTATTGTACCAAGAAATTATTTTCTTGATATCTGTGATATAAACTCTTTCCTGATCAAAATCAGGCAAAATTTCCAAAAAGAAATTTTTCAATGCATCCTGAGTTTTATAATCACTTGCGTTGACAGTCTTTCCTTCGAATTTTTTATAGATTGTTTCGAACACTTTTGTCAATTGAACTTCTTCGCCAGTCGTATAAACTGCAATATCACCAAGAGAAACGACTTTATCATGCGAGTATGCCGGAACACGTTTCTTAGTTTGCAATGATTCTACAATCAACATATTCTTACCTTGAGAAACGAGTTTATATAGACCCGGTTTTCCTGAAATAGATAAAATAGCTTTAAGCATAATGCATCAATATATTTTTTAATAAATTTCTACAAAGACAGAATAAGCAAATGAAATCAAAGTCATCGTTTTTGACTTCTTCAAGCCTTTCTATCGTCTGCAAAGATAGCAATTTTTATTTTTGTACAATCCTTTCAATTGTCAAATTATCTTTAGCAATCAACTCATCTATCTGTGGAAGCAACGAAACTTTCCCACTGTTGTCAATTCTAAAGAGAGGCAAACGCGTTTCAGCAATTATTTTTTGCGATCGTATTCGCGCCTGAACCTGTTCTACAGGAAGACCATTACGTTTGACAACGCGGGCTACTCTTATATCTTCAAGAGCGTCAACCAACCAAATCTCGTCTATCAAAGCATCCATTCCGCTTTCAAACAGTATTGCAGTTTCTACAAAAACTGCATCTGCATTACATTCAGACACCCATTGTTCAAAATCTGCATGAACCTCTGGATGAACAATACCGTTAAGTTTTTTCAAGTTTTCCGGATGGCCAAAAACCATAGTTGCCAAATACGGACGATTAAGTTGGCCATTTAAAAGAGATTCTTCGCCAAAAGCATCTACTATCCGACTTTTAATTTTCTGAGAGTTGTCCATTAATCGCTTTGCTTCAGCATCACAATCATACACAGGAAAACCCATCACTCTCAGAATTTGCGAAACGACACTCTTCCCGCTTCCAATACCGCCAATAATCGCTATACGTTTTTTCATATCAGTGTTCAATTATATACTCCACACTGTCCAATTCCAATCTCACATTCCTCAAACTTGCGGGCACCTTACCCAAGTGAACCGGCAGTTTGTCAGAACCTTTTGTAATATTGTTAAAATCTACAACTGCCTCAAACTCGTTTTTACCAATCACATTGCCATACTGACTGATAGGCAACAAATAAGATACAGACACACGAGAAGGGAATACCACCATTCTGACATTTTCCGGCAGACTGGTTATTACCACCGGAATGCTCGACTTTTGACCAACCAACGGTTCCACCGGAATAATCACCCGAACAGAATCCGGAACAATCTTGACATCCTTCACTTTTTTCAAAGCCAGTGTTGTCAGAACCGTATCGGTCAATTCTTTCATTACAAATTTTTCCGTTTCCACCACATTTGTTGCATTCAGTGTAATTGCATCTGAATAGATGGTAACAGAATCAGGAATCACACCTACTCTGCCATTAACCACATATTGCAAATGTGCGGCATACTCACCCTTTATTACTACCGGAACCCGTTTTCCGGGCAATGTAGTGTATTTGACTGACAAATTTTGAGGATTCGAACCGACAATTGTTGCATCGGCACCAAAACAGGAACGGAACAAGTCGGCCATTTCCTGATTATTAATCAACAGTTCACCTTTCCCGTTATCAAAATCCTTGAAGTCGGCTGTTATTTCCGCATCTCTGCCTAAGGCATATTTGAATAACGAATAACCGTTGTTTTTTACAGTCACAAAAAATTCTTTCGGGTAATCGCTGACAATCGTTACATTGTCGGGCACCCCCGATAAATTAAAAGACACACGAAAACTTTCCTGTGTAACCTTGTTCAGTGTCAGCACCATCCAAAAAACGAAAGAAATGGCGACAAACACCAAATACAGCAAAATGTCACGTCCTTTCGACGAAGAAAGAAATTCCTTGACAGTCTGTATATACTGTACTATTTTACTACGGTTGATAAACATATTGAAAAAAACAAACCATTCTCAACAACGTAGAGGTTCTGAGAATGGTTTTCTATATAAGACGTTATATTTTTATTCTTTGTCTTTAGTGGCAGCAGCTTGAGATGCTTCTGCGGCTGAAGGATAAACAGAACCCTTGTCTATTCTGATTTTCACATTATCGGCAATCTCAAGAACGATGTATGTATCTTTTACTTCTTTGATTTTACCGAAAATACCACCGGCAGTAATTACCTTGTCACCAGCCTGCAAGCCTTCTCTAAACTTGCGGATTTCTTTTTGTTTCTTTGACTGCGGACGAATCATAAAGAAATAGAAAATTACGATCAGAACCACAATCATCAAAATATTCATGTAACCACCTCCTGCAGCGTTTGCATCTTGCAACAAAATTGAATTTAATTCCATTTTCAAAAGTATTATGTGTTTTATTAGTTTCTTCTACAAAGATAATGTATAATTTAGTTTTTGAACAATCTGCCTTCCTTTTTTAGATAATTTATTATGGAGTTCAAAATTCCATTAACAAACTGTCCGCTTTTATTGGTGCTGTAGCACTTTGCAATTTCGATAAATTCGTTCATCGTAACTTTAGTCGGTACAGACGGCACTTTTTCCAATTCGGCAATTGCCACCAAAAGAACTACAATATCCATAAATGCCAAACGTTCTGTTTCCCAAGAATCTTTCGACACGAACATGTCGATAAGCTTCATGTATTCATCCTTATTGTTCACCGCATTGACAAACAATTTCTCAGCAAACAGGCGGTCTTCATCATCCTTGTATTTTGGCAGCAGTTCTTCGTAACCTTCTTCCTCAAAACGCTTGATTGTTTTAAGAACAAAAGTTCCTACAGTGTCCAAATCATCATTCCAATACACGGATTTAGCCTCAAGAGCATCTGTAAGATTTTCATCGATAAACACCACTTTCTTCAACAGATTTCTCCAAAGTTCACAATCCTCTGCCAAAGAAGTTCCCGGCTTGTCCATATATTCCTGATAAATATCGGAATTGACAATTTTATCCAGCATCAGGCGCAATGAAATTTCGCTGTCTGCCCAACTGATGCTATTGTCTTTGACAAACTCTTTGAACATCTCACAATTGGAAATTTTTTTCACAAAAAGATTGTCGACAAATTTCGTATTTGGATTCAAATCTTCATCCGTAGGCAAATACTTGTTTCTTGCATTGTCCAAACGCTCTTCCTGAAGGCGTACAAACTCTACCGGGAGCATTAGCAGATAGTGGTAAAGCTCATAAGCCTTGTCAAGACTTGTTGCCAGTTCTTTCTGAGCTTCCATCATTCTTTTGCCTTTTTGGTCCAACAAATAGGAGTAAACCATTTGGACAACTTTGATTCGTATTAAGATTCGATTTATCATATCAAAAGACGTTTTTATTTTTGACTTGCAAAGTTATTCGTTTTTCTTCAATTTTTCAAATATCAGAGCGTTGTCGGACAACTTCATATATAAGAATTCCGGCTGCAACCGACACATTCAGCGAATTAATCTGTCCGAACATCGGTATGGCGGCCAAATAGTCACATTCACGCAGGTTTTCATTGGAAATCCCAGTGTCCTCGGCTCCCATCACAATAGCCGTAGGAACCGTGTAGTCGAACGTCGTATAATTTTTACTGCCTTTTTCGGTCGCACCGACAATCATCAGTCCGGACTCTTTCAACTGTTTGATTGCCTTGTTCAGATTTTTCACACGCACCACCGGAATATGTAGCAGTGCACCCGCCGATGTCTTGACAGCATCAGCGTTTACTGAGACACTATTCTTTTCGGGAATGATGATGGCATCAACGCCGGAACATTCACAGGTACGGGCAATCGCCCCAAAATTCCGGACATCCGTAATTCCATCAAGTGCCACAACAAAAGGCAACTTTCCGGCTTCGAATAGAGAAGGAATCAAGTCGTCGAGATTGTGATAGGCCACCGGAGAAAGGAAAGCCACAACCCCCTGATGATTTTTCTGCGTGATTCGGTTAATACACTCTACCGGCACACGCTGCGAAACCACACCGTATTCCTTTATCACTTGAAACAGTTCTGCCACCAGGTCACCACTGATATCTTTCTTAATCAGCACCTTGTCAATGTCTTTTCCGGCTTTTATCGCCTCAATGACTGCACGCAAGCCAAATATATAATCATTTGTTTTCATATTCTACACTGTATATTTCAATAGTGATTTAGCATTATTAACGGCAGCGTCATCAATGGTTGAACCACTGAGCATTCCGGCTATTTCCCGAATTCTTCCGTCCTTGTTCAACTCTTCAATATGAGTTACCGTCGTATGCTCTTCATCTTTTTTAAACACTTTATAATGATGCGCTCCCAAAGCGGCCACCTGTGGCAAATGAGTGATGGTTATCACCTGAATCCGTTCTCCAATGCGCTGCATCATTTCTCCAATTTTATTTGCGACTTCTCCAGAAACACCGGTATCCACTTCATCAAAAATTATCGACGGAAGCTGCATGCTTTCTGCAATAATAGTTTTGATGCTTAACATCAAACGGGAAATCTCACCGCCCGATGCTGTCTTCTCAATCGGCATCGGTTGCTGATTTTTATTAAACGCAAATAAGAAGGCCACTTTGTCCTGACCGTTCCGGTCATAGGGAATTTTGTCAAATGCAATTTCGCAACGGATATTTGCCAATCCCAACGGGCGTGCCACCTCACAAATCTTATTAGCAAAATTTTCGGCTGCCTGCTTTCTTGTTGCACTTAGTTCGTCAGCCACTTTTGCCATTTTTATCTTTTCCGTCTCGACAGCGTTCTCCAGTTCATCAATTTCATTGTCCGAAGATTCGATTTCCGACAGCGACTTTTCAATTCCACGCTGAATTTCAAGCAACTCCTCCAACGTATTGACATGATATTTTTGCTGCAATGAATAAATGGCATTCAAGCGGTCTTCCACACGCTCCAACTCGGCAGGGTCATCGTTTAATGACTCAACTTTTCTTGAAACAGTATCATAAATATCCTTTGCCTCGATAAGCATGGACTGGATTCTTTCGGACAAACCACCCGACTCTTCATACAAACCAGCCAAAGCATCCAAGCGATGTCCGACTGTCGACAACTGTGAAACCACAGAATTTTGACCGTCACTCAAACAAGAGCAAACCTCCCAAAGACTGGATTTGATTTCCGAAATATTTGACAGTACATTAAGTTCTTTTTCAAGCTCCGTCTGTTCGCCCTCCTGCAATTTCAAATCAGCAAACTGGCGCATCTGAAACCTCAAAAAGTCTTCATCACGTCGGTTGGCCTCAATTCGTTTCCGAGTTTCAGCCAATTTCCGACAAGCGGCCGTATAAGTTTTGAAAGAAGCATTATAAACTTCCTTTATCTGTTTGTTCCCTGAAATATTATCCAATACCTCCAACTGGTATCCCGACTCCAACAACAAGGCATTGCTATGCTGCGAGTGGATGTCAATCAAATGCTGCGACAAATCAGACAGCAGATTTAAGTTGACAGGGGTATCGTTGATAAACGCCCGGGAACGGCCGTTTGGATAAATCTCCCGGCGCAATATACATTCTTCCGGAATGTATTCTATATCATTCGCAACAAAGAAATCCTGCAAAGCATAGTTTTCAATATCGAAAACCGCCTCAATGACAGACTTTTTCTCTGCGTTGCGTATAATTTTCAAATCAGCACGCTGCCCCAACAGCAAAGACAAAGCACCGAGGATAATTGACTTGCCGGCACCCGTTTCACCGGTTATTATCGACAGTCCCTCGTGCAAATCCAATTCAATGGAGTCAATCAACGCATAATTGGAAATAACCAACCGTTTCAGCATACTTAATTATTTTGAGATTCCTCTTTAATTTGATTCAACCGTTGCCCTTCTGTCGGATACAAAGGATACAGCAATTCATACACTGCCTGACGTTCGCTTACATTGGATTTTGAGTAGACATTAACCAATTCGTCGAGTTTCGCATCCTTGAACATTGAAAGCACGACCGACATCGGCGCAACGTCGTAAATAGACTTCAGGATGCCCAACGATTCTGTGATAACAGCTTTTCCTTTATCCGGACTCAGCACCATTTCATCCAATCCCTTACGGTGATAGTTGTACATAAGCGTACGGATAGAACTGGTAGCCTTGTCGGTAAAGGCACTCAACACGGCGCTGCGGTTCTTATTGTCTTCAAATGCTTTCCAACCGCTTTCACCCGAACTTTGGGCCATCGTCACGACATTGTTAGCTTTTTCAAAATAAAGGTCACCTCCATTCGGAGAAAAACTGTCGAAGTCAACGGCAAGAATCAAAAACGCATAGAAATTGAGAATTGCAGTCAAATTGCTTTCCATTGTATTCTCGGAATAAATCAACGGTTCATTTTCCTGATAGTCAAACTCCACGTTAGTATCCTTAAAATTAATCAAGGTCGTGGTGTATGAACTATTATACACAGGTCGTAATGACTGCACCTGCAAATCGCATTTCATTGTCGTTCCTTCATAACTGTTCACAGTCAGGAACAATTTACATTCTATACGTTCATTGGCAAGAAATTGGGCGTTTCCCCACTGAGTGTTGTTCATATACTCGGTGATAGCCGACTGCAACGTCGTAAACACGTCTTTATCCGTACCGGCAATCTTGTCCGTATTGACTTCTACAGAACAATTCAGTTCCTGTGCCCGCATAAACAGTGGGCACAACACCAGCATGACCAACAAGATCATAGCTCGAAACCAATTAAGACGCTGAGCCTTCATTTTGCTTTGCAGTTATCAAGTCTACAATATCTGCCGCCACTTCTTTTTTAGGCTTCACCTCATAAGAATGAACCGTACCATCCTTTTCTATGATAGTCACCTTATTGGTATCAACGCCGAAACCGGCCTGTTTGTCGGCCAACGAGTTCAGCACTATCATATCCAGATTTTTCCGCTCGAGCTTTGATTGGGCATTTGCCATTTCATTGTCAGTTTCCAATGCAAAGCCGACCAACATTTGTCCCGGCTTTTTAATTTTGCCTAATGCCGCCGCAATGTCCGGATTTTTCTTCAATTCAATGACAGGAATATCATCCTTTTCCCGCTTGATTTTTTTCTCCGCCACCACAACCGGTGCATAGTCAGCCACAGCCGCACACATGATGGCTGCATCGGAATCAGCAAAAGCCGACAATGCCGCATCGTGCATCTGCTGTGCAGATTCTACTGACACAACATTAATCGACGGATGATGCGCCTTGATTGACACCGGACCGCTAATCAGCACAACTTCAGCTCCGCGTTCCGCACATTCCTCCGCCAAAGCATAGCCCATTTTGCCGGAAGAATAGTTTCCGATGAAACGGACAGGGTCGATTTTTTCATAAGTTGGCCCTGCCGTAATCATCACTTTCTTTCCCTCCATATCTTTACGACGAGTCAGGAAGTCGGCCACGACTTTGAAAATCTGTTCCGGTTCTTCCATTCTGCCCTTTCCAATCAAATGGCTCGCCAATTCACCGGATGCAGGCTCAATGATATGGTTACCGTAACTTCTCAGCCAATCCAAGTTACGCTGAGTTGACGGATGAGCAAACATATCCAAATCCATTGCCGGAGCAATAAACACCGGAGCTTTCGCCGACAGATAGGTAGTAATCAGCATATTATCAGCCACACCATTGGCCATTTTGGCAATTGTGGAAGCCGTGGCTGGAGCTATGACTACAGCATCTGCCCACAACCCCAAATCAACATGACTGTTCCACGAACCCGTGTTTGCCGTAAAAAACTCACTGATTACGGGATGACCACTAAGTGCCGACAGTGTTACCGGAGTAATAAATTCTTTTCCAGCCGGAGTGATGACAACTTGCACGTCAGCACCAGCCTTTACAAACAATCGAAGGAGGCTTACCGCCTTATAGGCGGCAATCCCCCCCGATATACCCAATATAATATGTTTGCCTTTGAGCATTATTTCATTCTCAATTTAATATTTGTCAATACGTTTTTCGTATTTTGCGGGAAATCACCCTGCATCATCCAACCGAAATAACCGATGTCACGACGAAGCACTTCCTCTACAGGCTGACCTTTGTATTTTCCGAAATTGAACACTTCCACATTCTGGTCGTTAAGAACAATTCTTCCGGCCAAATCCACGTTGCGGTTCTGTGAAGAAAATTTCGACAAATAGTCAACGTCATTTTCCAACGACGAATAACGGTCAAGCTGTGCTTTCAGCACTTCATACGTGGCACGAGTATCAGCCGATGCGGAATGGGCATCATTCAAATCCTTATTACAATAGAACTTGTAGGCTGCTACCAGCGTGCGTTGCTCCATCTTATGGAATATCGTTTGAATGTCGATAAACTTTCTTTTGGAAATATCAAAGTTTACTCCGGCACGTAGAAACTCTTCCATCAGCAATGGAATATCAAAACGATTGCTGTTGAAACCGGCAATGTCACATCCCTCAAAAACATGGCTCAAATCTTTGGCTATGTCTTTGAACAGTGGCTTGTCCTTCACATCCTCATCCGTAATATGGTGGATGGCAGTAGCTTCTGGAGGAATCGGCATACCTGGATTTACACGGATAGTCTTTTCCTGTTCCTGTCCATTAGGAAAAACCTTGATATAGGATATTTCAACAATTCTATCCTTCGTGATATTTACGCCTGTCGTTTCAAGGTCAAAAAATATCAGCGGATTTCTTAGATTCAATTCCATACCCTTAGCTATTTGCAACCATCATCGGCATCAACAGTCCAATCCAATCCTCGTTCTCTGCCTGTTCAACTGGAACAAACAAACCTGGTCTTGCCGGATCTGAAACCTTGAAATAAATGTTGTCGACAGAAATGTTGCTCAACACTTCAATGATTTTATCCTTATTGAATCCGATTACAATTCTGTCACCTGAATATTCGCAGCTTACGATTTCTTCTGCTGAAGTTGAATCCTTGACATCCTGAACACGAATCATAATCTGATTATTGGTAATTTCAAGGCTAACCAAACCACCCACTGCCGCAAAAATTGCCACACGACGGATTGCCGTCAACAACATAGCACGGTCAACTGTCACTTCATACGGATTGTTGCGCGGAATTACAGCATTGTAATCCGGATATTTTCCATTGATTTGTTGTGTTGTCAACGTATAAGCATCTGTTTCGAATGACACTGTCTTTGTTCCAAGAACCACTTTGACGTTTTCTTCTTCTTTTGACAGGATACCCAGCAGCACGTTGGCAGGCTTGGCAGGCATGATAAAGGAACTTGTGTAACCGGTAGCGACACGATTGTTCACATAGCGGACAAGTTTGTGAGTATCGGAAGCAACAAATCGGATTTCATCCGGCTTGATATCCCATAGCACCCCGGTCATAACCGGACGAAGAGGGTCTGTTCCAACAGCAAACACTGTTTTTTCAAGACTCTTCGTAATTTCCTCTGCCGGAATATGCATTTCCAATGTATCCTCCACCATTTGTTCTTTTTGAGGATATTCGCGTCCGTCGATTCCGACAAACTTATATTCACCGTTGAGGTAATGAATATTGATTTCAAACGTATTGTCGTTCACTTCAAAAGTAAATCCCTGGTCAGGAAGTTCCTTCAGAAGTTCAAGCATTTTCTTAACATTCACAGCAAACGACCCCTCACCCTCACTTTGCAAAAGCTCGATACGGGTTGTTATCGTATTTTCCTGGTCAGTTCCTGTTACAATAAGCACGCCATTTTTCAACGTAAACAAAAAGTTTTCAAGAATTGAAATCGTGCTTTTTGTGTTAACCACCTTACTAACAGCTGACAAATGCGTTAGCAACGTCTTGCTTTGAATTGTAAATTTCATATATCGTTAAGTTTTTTATCTGATACAAAAATAATAAAAATAAATCAGTCGAAAAGCAGATATATTATTTTTTCCGACTGTCGGAAGGTGACAAAGTCACTCCACCGTCCGCTATCAGAATCTTGCCTTTCTTGTACAGGTAACCCAGCGCCTTTTTAAAATCTTTTTTACTGCATTGGAAAACAGCCTTAATCTCGTCAGGTGAACTGGAGTCGGACAAGGTCATTCCACCGCCGGCTTCACGCAGATATCCCATGATACGATTAGCCAACTGAAATACCCGTTCACCGCCACGCTCACGCAATGTTACATCAATTTTACCGTCTTCACGGACAGTTTTGACATATGCGGGGATTCTGTCTCCGGGAGACAGCGGATCAAACAAATCATTATTATAAATCATGCCCCAAAACAGATTGTCGACAATTACCTTATATCCCAAATCCGTCTTATGCACTGCCAATATATCTACAGTGTCGCCTTCCGAATAACGGGGAATACGGTTTCCTACGTATTTATTTAATTTGGTAGAACCAACGATACGTTTTGTCGCATTATCAAGAAACGCATATACCACATAGCTTCCGCCAACACGGATTTCCTGACTCTGTTCACGGAATGGCACCAGCAAATCCTTCTGCAGCCCCCACTCCATAAATGCTCCGACACGATTGACTTCAACAGCCTTCAGCAGACCGAACTCTCCGACTTCAATCAGCGGTTTCTCGGTTGTAGCCACAAGTCTGTCCTCCGAATCACAATATATGAATACGTCAAGTTCATCACCGACTTCCATCGATTCGTCGACATATCTCTTGGGCAATAGAATCTCTCCCGACTCACCGCCATCAAGATATAAACCGAAATCAACTTTTTTTACAACCTTCAGATTATTGGTTTTTCCTATTTTTATCATATCTTTACATTCAGAATTGGACTGCAATATTTTTTGTTGTTATAATTCTATTTTTTGTTGTTCAACGAAATCTAATTCATAAAAATGAACTATTTCTTTAACTCTCGGCTAATCAGTATAGCAGTTGCCATTTTTTCACTTTATGGATGTTCTAATCCGTCAGGAACCTCCAGTCAAAGGGACAATACTCTCCCACAATTGGACTCCATTTCCTGCGCAGACTCCATTAAGGACATTGCCCAAAGCACTATCACCGTCAAAGCCGACATAGTGTATCCAACATTCTACAAAGATAAGCAAAATTCAGATGGCATACAATCTCTTTTCGCCCAACATATATTAAATATTCAGGAAACTGACAGCATTGACATAAAAAAGAAAATACATCAATATTCACACGACATACTGGAAGCCTACAAAATGCCTCCAGCCAACGAACAGATAGAAGAAACGGACAAAGACGACTACTCTCCGACTCTTCGGCTTGATATCTGCCAAAAGATAAATGTCGCCTACAACGGCAACGGGCTCATCTGTTTCCGCAAGGCTTCAGAAATGCGAAAGAACGGCAAACCGACCATTCAAACAAACAAGTATTACACATTCGACCTTGACAAAATGACACGGATTTCGACTACCGACTTAATCCGCAGTGAATACCAAAGCGAGGTCAACGAACTGCTGAAACAGCAACTGTTAAAGCAGGAAGACATCAAATCGCCGTCGCAACTGTTCGAACTGGGATATTTCAACATTGAAAACCTTTCAGTGACCAACAACTTTTATCTTACGCCCAAAAGCATTATCTTTGTCTACGAGCCCTACGAAATCGCCTGCTTTGCTCTTGGCGAAACGAAAATAGAGCTCAATTTTTCAGACATCGAAGCATATCTGAAGGATCCGAATTTGGTTAACAACTTGTAACATCAACATAAATGGAAGAAATCATCAAATATTTCCCCCATCTTACAGCCCAACAAATTGAACAGTTCAAAGCTTTGGGCCGACTCTATCCGGAATGGAACGAAAAAATCAATGTCATTTCACGAAAAGACATCGAGAACTTATATACCAACCACATACTTCATTCGCTAAGTATCGCTAAATTCACCGACTTCAAACCCGGAAGCACAATTCTCGACATGGGCACCGGCGGTGGATTTCCAGGCATACCGTTAGCCATCATGTTTCCCGAATGCAAGTTCCATCTTGTTGATAGGACTGGAAAGAAAATAAAGGTAGCAACCGACATTGCCGCCCAAATCGGACTGACAAACGTCACTTTCCAACATGGCGACGTAGCCGAAGTAAAAGAAAAATTCGATTTCGTGGTATCGCGTGCCGTGATGCAATTGGACAGCCTCATTCCTCTTATTCGGAAGAATATCAAAAAAGACTGCATCAACAGCATTCCCAACGGCTTGATTTGCCTGAAAGGAGGCGAACTGGAAGGAGAAATCGGCAAAGTGAAAATGCCTTCGATTACTGCCAATATCAGCGATTACTTTTCAGAAGAGTTTTTCAAAACCAAAAAAGTTGTCTACATCCAAATCTAAATTCAGCAGACTATGAATGTAAGCAGATTTGTATTTAATCCATTCGGCGAAAACACCTATATTTTATGGGACGACAGCACCAAAGAAGCCGCCATTGTTGACCCGGGAATGTCAAGTGCTGCAGAAAATGATGCAGTTGACAAGTTTATCGCAGAGAAAGGCTTAAAACTTACCCACCTTGTCAATACGCACATGCATATCGACCATGCGATTGGCAACGGCCATATAATGGAAAAATACGGACTTGTATGCGAATGCAACGAAACCGACAACTATCTGGCAGAACGACTGACAACACAGGCACAAATGTTTGGCATCCCTTTTCACGGCAAAAACATAGCCGTTGGAAAACACCTTGCCGACAATAGCGAAATCAACGTTGGCGACGAAAAGCTTCAAGTGCTTTACGTACCCGGCCACACAAAAGGCCACATAGCACTCTATTCCGCAACATCTTCATTTGTGCTGACCGGAGATGCCCTCTTTCAAATGAGCATCGGACGAACCGACCTTCCAGGAGGAAACTTCAACGAACTCATCAACAGCATAGAACAAAGGCTGTTCAAGCTTCCTCCGGAAACTATCGTCTATCCGGGACATGGAGGTGAAACTTCCATCGGCTTTGAGCTGGAACACAATCCCTACATATAAAACAAGAAGAGAGCGACCAAAAATTTCGCTCTCTTCTTATTTTTTAAAGCTTCTAATCACTTTCCGCACCACCTGAAACATCTTAAAACCGGCGATAGCATACTGAACGATATTCTTATTAGCCGAATACTGCCCCCATAGACGGGAAATCATATTTGCCATCGAACCGTTCACCAGTTGCTGTTTTAACCCGGAAAGTCGTTCTTTTTGCATTTCCATCCTGACCAGCACCAATGCCTTTTGATACTGCAATTCCTCCAACGTGTATCCCTTCCATTCCGGCACACCGTTCACTTCCGTCGCATTCTCCTTCATATCTTTATTTTTTATCGATTAACAAGCGTGAAACGAACCGGGTTATCGGATTAAATATCAGCGCCTTTCTGAACAGTATAACTATACACACAATTACGAGGAAAAATCCGGCAATCAGAACATAGGACCATGCCCCTCCAACAAGTCCGGCCAAAACCACTTGCAGCGATGCTCCCAAGTAAAACAGAGCTACAACAGCCAGTGCCGACACAATGCCGAACAATGCCATCATTGACAGCAATATGGAAAGCTTCTCAATACAAATTAACCGTGCATAATCAAGATGAAGAAGTCCATATTTCTTCACCTCCGACCAAACGTTCTGCCCTGTTGACTTTTCTTCTTCCATAATTCAACAAAAAACCCGAAAGACAAACCTTGCAGACAAAGTTGCCTTTCGAGTTCTATTTTTATTACTAAACTTCAGCGTCTTCTGTAATTTTCTCTACAAGCTGCTCCACTTCATCGTCCGTAAAATCAATGCCTTTTGACTTCAGCAAAGCCTTAATTCTCGCACGAGTGTCAGCACCCTTTTCCGGTGCAAAAAGCAATGCAACGGCACCGCCAATAACAGCTCCGCCGACAAATGCGGAAATCAATCCCAATGTCTTGTTCATAGTCTGTCAGTTTTAAAGTTTCAACTCTTTAGAAATTTCATCACTCAGCTCATCCAGTTGTTCAGCTTTCAATTTGAGTTTCTTTGATTTCAAATATTCTGCCAATTTCGAACGAGTGTCCGCTCCTTTTTCCGGGGCGAAAAGCAATCCTACGGCTGCTCCGGCAATTGCGCCGCCAACTACAGCCAAAATAATATGCAATGGTTTCATACACTAAGGTTTTTCATGTATAACAATCGATTAAAATAAATGTTTAGTCAAAACTCTTTTTTCAGATTGCCGATTGAATAATATCAATACATATCGGCTTTACACCACTTACCAGGCATTCGATGGCAATTACCATCAGAATCAGTCCCATCAAGCGCATCATCACATTGTTTCCGGTATCACCAAGAATAGCAATCAGCCTTGTTGACGCTCTCAGTGTCACATATGTAATCAAAAAGATGATAGCGATAACCCCGATAAGCACCAATTTATGCGCTGCTGTAACGGCATCCTCCATCATCACAATACCGTTGGCAATCGCTCCGGGACCGCAAATCATCGGAATAGCCAAAGGTGTAATCGATATATCATTGGCATAATCGCGAATCTCGGATGCAGCCAGCTTCACTCTTGTAAATTTAGCCTGCAGCATGTCATATCCAATCTTAAACATGATGATACCGCCGGCTATACGGAAGCCATTAGTCGACATTCCAAAAAACTTAAACAAGAATTGTCCGAAAATTGTAAACGAAACAAGTATCAGAAAAGCCACAAAACTTGCCTTCTTGACTATCCGACGACGCTCGGCTTCATCGAAATTTTGTGTCATGGTCAAGAACACAGGCATGATACCCAAGGGATTCGTCAACGTGAAAAATGACGTAAAACACAACAGTGCATAAGTAACCAATGAATTCTCCATAATCAAAAAAAATAATGGTAGAGCTTTTACACTCTACCATTTATATAATCCACATCAAAGAGCGTGCTGAAACTCCGAAAAACAGGATTTGAGTTTTCTCCCTCCTTTGTAATCCTCCGGTCTTTCGACTTCCCAAAGGAACGAGGCCCGCCATTAGAGAAAGAAATATGTCTCGGCATTTCATAAAATTTGATGAGTTTCCCAATCTGCTTTGATGTGGGATATCTTTCTCTAATGCAAATATAGCCATACTATTGGATATTTGCAAATTTTGGACACAAAAAAAGCCTCAAAAAAGAGGCTTTTCTTGTTTTTAAAATTGCTTATATTAAGCATTCTTTACCTTGTCAACAATAGCTTTGAAGGCAGCCGGATTGTTAACTGCAAGGTCAGCAAGGACTTTACGGTTAATTTGGATGCCAGCTTTGTGGATAAGACCCATCAACTTAGAGTAAGAAAGGTCTTCGAGACGAGCTGCAGCATTGATACGTTGAATCCACAATGCGCGGAAATTACGTTTTTTGTTCTTACGATCGCGGTATGCATATGTAAGACCTTTTTCCCAAGTATTCTTGGCAACTGTCCACACATTCTTACGACATCCGTAATAACCTCTCGTAAGTTTCAAAATTTTCTTTCTCTTAGCTCTTGATGCTACGTGATTTACTGATCTAGGCATTTTCTTTCTGTTTTTTGAATGCTAGCGGCTGTTACGCACTTAATAGCTACACATTCGGTTAATAAAAAATTGCTAATAAAATCTCTGTAATTAAAAGTCAAAAACCGTACTTTATTATCTGATTGCTAAAAGATCACGCACGTTGCGAACGTCGGCAGCAGTCAATGTAGTAAAGTGACCGAGGTTTCTTTTCTGCTTTTTAGTCTTCTTTGTCAAGATGTGACTTTTGTAAGCATGTTTTCTCTTAATTTTTCCTGATCCGGTAAGGGCGAACCTCTTTTTGGCACCGGAATTAGTCTTAACCTTTGGCATTTCTTTTTGTTTTTAAATTACTATTGATTTATATATGCTTAAATAAAGCTCTTTTATTTTGATTTTTTAGGAGTAAGCATGATGATCATGCGCTTTCCTTCCAACACTGGCATTTGTTCAACTTTACCATACTCTTCCAAGTCGTTGGCAAAGCGCAGCAACAGGACTTCACCCTGCTCCTTGAACAAAATGGAACGCCCCTTGAAGAACACATAGGCTTTCACCTTAGCTCCCTCTTTCAAGAATCCGATAGCATGCTTCAACTTAAAGTTGTAGTCATGGTCATCTGTCTGAGGTCCGAAACGGATCTCCTTAACGACAACCTTGGTAGACTTTGCTTTCTGTTCCTTCTGACGCTTTTTCTGCTGATACAGGAATTTTTGATAGTCAAGAACCCTGCATACTGGAGGCTCGGCATTAGGAGAAATTTCAATCAAATCAAGTTCCTGCTCTTCCGCAATACGAAGAGCTTCTTGAAGCGTATAAACTCCCTGCTCAACATTATCACCTACCAGACGCACTTCGCGTGCACGGATATGTTCATTTATAACATAAGCGTCTTTTGCGCCTTTATTGTCTTTTTTTTGAGGGACAGCATTGGGCTTTGGTCCCGTTCCAAGTGGTGTTTTTGCCATTAATTGTTTTTAATATTTGGTCATTTCCTCTATTTCTCGAGCGAAATTCTCGGCAAAGGTAGTAATTTTTATTGAACCTTTATCACCTTCGCCTTGTTTTCTTACAGAAATTTCTTCATTATTAACTTCTTTTTCACCGACAACGAGCATATAAGGGATACGTTTCAACTCATTGTCACGTATTTTCTTACCGATTTTCTCGTTTCGGTTGTCAACCGTCGCACGGATTCCCTTTTCAGCAAGAATCAGACGAACCTTATCGGCATAGTCATTAAACTTCTCACTGATCGGAAGGATTACGGCCTGTTCCGGAGCAATCCAGATTGGAAGATTTCCTGCAGTGTGTTCAAGAAGCACAGCCACGAAACGTTCCATTGAGCCGAACGGTGCACGGTGAATCATTACCGGACGGTGTTTCTGGTTGTCTGAACCTGTATATTCCAAATCGAAACGTTCCGGAAGGTTGTAGTCAACCTGGATAGTACCCAACTGCCAACGACGACCGATAGCATCCTTCACCATAAAGTCAAGTTTCGGGCCGTAGAAAGCAGCTTCACCATACTCAATACGTGCAGGAAGACCTTTTTCCTGACAAGCTTCAATGATAGCCTGTTCTGCCTTTTCCCAGTTTTCCTCTGAACCGATGTACTTTTCACGATTAACTTTGTCACGCAAAGAAATCTGAGCTTCAAAGTTTTCAAATTTCATCGAGCGGAATACAATGGAAATAATATCCATTACGCGCAAGAATTCATCCTTCACCTGGTCCGGACGACAGAAGATATGGGCATCATCCTGAGTAAAGCTGCGGACACGAGTCAAACCGTGAAGCTCACCGCTCTGTTCGTAACGGCAAACAGTTCCGAATTCAGCCAGACGCAAAGGAAGGTCACGATATGAATGCGGTGTATTTTTGAAAATCTCACAGTGGTGAGGACAGTTCATCGGTTTCAAGAAGTATTCTTCGCCTTCTTCCGGAGTATGGATTGGCTGGAATGAATCCTTACCGTATTTTGCATAGTGACCGGATGTTACATACAACATCTTGTTACCAATCGGCGGAGTCATTACTTCCTTATAATCGTATCTTCTTTGGATTTTACGCAAGAATTCCTGCAGACGGAGACGAAGTTCAGTTCCTTTCGGCAACCACAATGGAAGTCCCTTACCTACTGTTTCAGAGAACATGTAAAGTTCCATTTCCTTACCGATCTTTCTGTGGTCACGTTTTTTCGCTTCTTCAAGCATCTGCAAATACTCGTCAAGCATCTTCTTTTTCGGGAAAGAGATACCGTAAACGCGAACCAACTGATTGCGTTTTTCGTCACCGCGCCAATATGCACCGGCAAGAGAAAGAATCTTCACTGCCTTGATAACGCCAGTGTTAGGGATATGCGGACCTCTACACAAATCTGTAAATGCTCCCTGAGTATATGTTGTAATGTGGCCATCTTCCAATTCACTGATCAGCTCACATTTGTATGTTTCACCTCTGTCGCCGAACATCTTCAAAGCATCGTCCTTTGAAATGTCCTTACGCACAACAGCCTCCTTGCGAGAAGCCAGTTCTGCCATCTTTGCTTCAATCTTAGCAAAGTCAGCGCTGGTTATTGAATGTTCTCCCGGATCAATGTCATAGTAAAAGCCGTTCTCAATAGCCGGACCGATGCCGAACTTCACTCCAGGATACAATTCCTGCAGTGCTTCTGCCAACAGGTGGGCTGAGGTATGCCAGAATGCATGCTTGCCTTCCGGTGAATCCCATTTGAAGAACTGAATTTCACCATCGTTTTCGATTGGGCGAGTCAAATCCCATTCATTACCGTCAATTGTTGCAGCCAGCACGTCTTGTGCAAATCGCGGGCTAATGCCTTCTGCAATTTGAAGCGGTGTTACACCAGCTTCATATTGCTTAATAGCTCCATCTGGAAATTTAATATTCATATCTGTTTGTTATTTTTAATTCTTGCATAAATACAACGAACGCAAGATTCAAGTGCAAAATTAGTTAAATATTGGAAGTTATTACATTTTTTGAAAAAAAAACTTTCACTAATAGCTAACGTCTCATACGTTTTAGCACATTGTAGGACGACATAATACCAAGTTCGCCGGCCTTACTCAAATCAGCCACACCTTTTTCTATGTTGCCCAACTGCAAATATACCATACCACGATTAAAATATGCTTCACCAAAATCCGCCTTAATATTGATGGCCGATGTATAGCAAGCCAAAGCCGCCGTATAGTCGTTGAACGACAAATACATATTTCCTTTATTGAAATAGGCATAAATCTGATTTGGCGACATTTCCAACACCTTATCCAAATCATTCAGCACAGATTCTGCCATATATCGATCGTTTGCGGCTTTCAGTTCCCCGATGGTTTCACGTTCAGCCTTACGGGCAGAATAGGCAGACGTCAGTTCTGCATCGGTATTTCCCTCTCGCATTACCTCCATCTGACACATACGCGCTACCGAACGGGCAAAATAACCTAAAACGAATTGGGGACTCAAGCGTACAGCTTCAGTCAAGTCATTGATAGCAGACTCATAATCCTTCACCATCATAGAACTCATCGCCCTACCAAAGTAATCGATGGCACGCGGCTCGGAAGACATCAGCAAACTCGAATAATGACGAATCAATTCAAACTGCACGTTAATCTGTTCCTCTGTCAATTTGGGCTTCACATTAGTTATATATAAGCGGTCGCGCAAATAATGGCTGGAATTGATCTGGTCAACTTCTTTCTGGTAATACGCATCCGAACGCAAATCCGTAGTCTTGTCAAAATATGACAAAATATAGGAATCCTGCATTTCAATCTGTGCATTATAGTTCTGCACCTTTCCTCTGTATTTATTGTCATATTCAGGCTTTATCTCGTTATCGTTTTCAACCGTCATCAGCGTCTTGAATTTCTTCATCACTTCCTCCGGCGTTTCTTCTTTTTCTTCCGACTTGTCCCCTTCATTCACAGCATATTCACGTGCAGCCTGCTTTTCGTGCAGTTCTCTGGACTTATAATAATCCTGTTCTCCTCCTTTTCGGTCGCCCGACAAACGCTTGCTTTCGCTTCTTGCAAAATATGCCATCGGCAAATTCGGATAACGCTCGATAACCTTGTCGTAGTCAGCAATAGCCAACTTATATTGACGGGTCTGCTGATAAAGCGTTGCACGGTTATACAGAGCCATAAAATTGTCTGGCTCCCGCTCCAATACATACGAGAAGTCCTCGATAGCCTTGTTGTCGTCCTGCACTTCCATTCGCAACAATCCTCGGTTAAAGCGCGCCGGAACATTGGATGGATCCAGTTCTATGGCATAGTCAAAATCTGCCATCGCACCGAAATAGTCATCCAAATTATATTTCAAGAAAGCCCGATTCACAAAATAATCTGCCTTTTTAGGCTCCAACTTTATGGCACTGTTCATATCCTGCAATGCTTTTTCATAATCCGAAGCCTTTTTAATCAGGATATCAGCCCGCATGACAAACGCGTCGGCATTGTTTTCATTAACTTCTATACACTTGGAAATATCGTCCAATGCCGCAATCGTGTCGCCCACCGACAAATTCAACTGCGCACGCCCCAAATAAGCATTGTCAAACTTTGGGAACAAACGTATCAGAACAGCATAAGTTTCGGCAGAACCCTTGTAATCCTCAATCTTTTGCTGTGCCACAGCCTTGTTTATCAAAAAGAATTTACTTTCCGGCAAATATTTCAAGCCCTGATTATAATCTTCTATAGCGCCCTTGTCATTGCCCAATTCCTGTCGGGAAATACCCCTCACCTGGTAAGCGTCGACTATAAACGGATTTCGCTCGATTGCCAAGTCACAATCCTTTTCCGCTCCGCGATAATCTTCCAAATAGAATTTGGCTACTGCCCGAAAAAAATAAGGTTCTGCCAAATATGGCTTGGCTTTGATTACCTGATTGAAATACTGGATGGACAAAATATAATCTTCAAAATATAAGGCATTTCGCCCGATAATCATCACTTGATCCGTATTTATTTGCGCCGCTACGGGCATAGCAAAACTAAAACACGCAAACACACAAACCAACAAGGTTTTTATATATCGATACATTCTATTCATAATTTAACTTGACGGCACAAAAATAGTAGAAATTATAGGATTTTTCCGTATCTTTGCAGAGAAATAAAGCATTTAAGATAGATTTTAAACTTTTAAAACGAGTTTTGTTGTTAATTCAATTTTAGGTATAGGTAAAAATGAAAAATGGTTGTTTAAAAAATGTAGTGATTATCGGAGGTGGTTTTGCAGGACTCAACCTCGCAAAGAAACTGGACAAAGAAAAATATAATGTCACCATAGTGGACAAACATAATTTTCACAGTTTTCCCCCACTTTTCTACCAAATCGCATCATCAGGTTTGGAGCCAAGCAGCATTTCCTTCCCATTTCGTCGTGAAATGAGAAAAATGAAAAATGCAAAATACCGCTTCGGCATGGTGCAACGAATTGATCCCGAAAAGAAAATTGTCTACACCCAGTTCGAAGAAATTCCTTACGATGAACTTGTCATCGCAACTGGTACAACCAACAATTTCTTCAATATGCCGGAATTGAAGGAAAAAGTACATACACTGAAATCCACAGCCGAAGCAATCCGCCTTAGAAACGAAATCCTCGACAGACTGGAAAGAGCATGTATCACAAATGACAGCAAACGTAAAAAAGAACTTCTCAGCTTTGTCGTTGTCGGAGGAGGTCCGACAGGAGTGGAAATTGCCGGTGCATTGGGGGAAATGAAACGTTATATCCTCAAACGCGAGTATCCGGAAATCGACAAGGACGATGTTCGCGTTATCCTCGTTGAGGGAACTGACCGTTTTCTACGCACAATGAGCGAAAGAGCATCAAAAGATGCTGAAACATATTTGGGACACCTCATGATTGAGACTCGTTTGAACTGCATGATGGAGTCCTATGAAAACAATATACTTCACCTGTCCAACGGTGAAGACATCTACTGCGAAACGCTGATATGGACAGCCGGTATCACAGGTAATGCCATCAAGGGTATCAATCCTGAAGCGCTCGCGCGTGGTAACCGTTATACCATTGACGAGAAATTCAGAATCAAAGGACATGACAACATTTACGCAATCGGAGACATTGCCATGCTCTGCGACACGGCATATCCTCACGGATATCCACAAGTGGCGCAAGTGGCAATCCAACAGGCCAATTATTTGGCAAATCAGCTGAACAACGGAACATCCGACAAGCCTTTTGCCTATGTCGATAAAGGTTCAATGGCCACCATCGGACGAAACAGAGCTGTGTGCGACCTCAAGTTCTCTTATCTGTACGGACGTCCGGCCTGGGCAACATGGATGTTTATCCACCTGATTTCAATCCTTGGCATGCGAAACAAAGTAAACGTGATGGTGAATTGGATTTGGGCATATCTGTTCTACAGCACCTCCCTGCGTCTGCTCATACGTCCTGTGAAGTACCCTATCCGCAAACATTGGATCGACGAATAACACAAATCATAAAATATGAAGAAAACAAAAATCACAATATTACTGCTTTCGGCGCTCATGATGTCTTTTGCATCATGCAAGACCCAGTCTTCCAAGAAAGTGGAATATATTGAAGAGCCGATAACTGTTGAGGCAGAACAGGACAGTCAAAAAAAGAACGTACCCGACCAACGGCAACGTGTCAAAGGCGAATGGATTATCATCAGTGCCAACGGCAACGAGCTGTCACAGACGGAAGAACGTCCATACATTGACTTCAGTGCCAGAGAAGGACGAATTTACGGCTTTACCGGATGCAATATTGTTAACGGCAATTTCTCCGTACAACCGGGAAACAAAATCAAGTTTGACAATGTCATCACGACAATGAAGTTTTGCGACGGCATTTCGGACGAGCGCTGCGTATTGAACGGCCTGAATGAAGCCGATAATTTCACAGTTTATCGCCAGGATGACTTATACTATCTGGACATCAAAAACGCTGCCGGAGAAACGGTCCTGCACATGAAACGCCATAATGCCGACGTGTTGACTGGCACATGGGGTGTGTCATCAATTGAAGGACGCCACGTTTCCGACAAGCAAATCAAACTCATCATCGATGTTCCCGAATCAAAAATTTACGGTGACACCGGATGCAACATCATCAACGGCACGTTAGGTGTAGACCGTAACAAAGACTGGTTCATCCAATTTTACAGCATCGTTTCCACAAAGAAAATGTGCGACGAAAAATCTATGAAAATTGAAAGGAACCTGCTGGTGGCATTAGAAAAAGTGGAATTCATCCACCGCATAAGCAACAAAGAGATGAAACTTACCGACAAAGATGGAAACGAAGTTCTGCACTTGCATCTGATTAACCTCAAAGAATCCAGATAAGACCGTTGAACCAACTCATACAAGCAGGCATATTCCTCGGAGTATGCCTGCTTTTTCATTCATACATTTAAGAAACATTAAGTCCGGCACACCGACGACACTACTGGAAAATGAAGTATCTTTGTAAAATTATAGCATGCGCATCTTTGTAAAAGCATAAATTCAGAATGAACTTTGAATTACAGTCAAAATATCAGCCGACAGGCGACCAGCCGCAAGCCATAGAAGACTTGTGCAAGGCTGCAAATGAAGGCGTTCAATATCAGACACTTTTAGGCGTGACCGGTTCGGGAAAGACATTTACAATGGCAAATGTCATTGAACGGCTCAACCGCCCTACGCTGATTCTTTCCCACAACAAGACCCTCGCGGCACAACTATATGCGGAATTCAAGAATTTCTTTCCCCATAATGCCGTGCATTACTTTGTTTCCTATTACGATTACTACCAGCCGGAAGCCTACATTCCCTCTTCCGACAAATACATCGAAAAGGATTTGATGATTAACGATGAAATCGACCGTCTGCGACTGGCCGCAACCACCGCATTGCTGTCCGGAAGAAGAGACGTTATTGTGGTTTCGTCCGTTTCCTGCCTTTACGGTGTCGGTAACCCTGCCGACTTTGAAAGCAATGTCATTGAAATAAAAGTAGGACAAAAAATTGCCCGCAATGCATTCTTGCGTCGTCTTGTTGAATCACTGTATTCACGCAACGAAATAGACCTTGGACGCGGACAGTTCCGTGTCAAAGGCGACACGACCGACATCTATCTGGGATATGAAGAAATCATCATCCGCGTGATTTTCTGGGGAGATGAAATCGAATCCATTTCATCTATCAATCCGAATACAATGGTCGTTGAAGACCATTTGGAGGGTTATAAAATTTTCCCTGCCAACATTTTTGTGGCCACCAAAGAAAGAACAGCCTCCGCTATCGGCCAAATCGAAATTGATTTGGGAAAACAAGTCGAAATGTTCCGAAACGAAGGCCGAAGCGTAGAAGCCAAACGTTTGTACGAGAGAGTGACCTACGATGTGGAAATGATACGTGAAGTGGGTTACTGCTCCGGCATCGAAAACTATTCCCGCTATTTCGACGGACGTGAGCCCGGCGTTCGCCCTTATTGTCTTCTCGATTATTTCCCGAAAGACTTCATCACGTTCATCGACGAAAGTCACGTAACCATTCCACAAATTCGGGCTATGTATGGCGGCGATATTTCCCGAAAAATGAACCTTGTGGAATACGGTTTCCGACTTCCGGCAGCAATCGACAACCGTCCGCTGAAATTTGAAGAATTTGAAGCGACAACACATCAGACCATATATGTTAGTGCCACTCCAGCCGATTATGAGCTGAACAAATCAGAAGGCATTATCGTTGAACAGCTGATCCGACCGACAGGATTGCTCGACCCGCTAATTGTTGTTCGTCCTTCAAAAGGACAAATCGACGACTTGCTGGAAGAAATCACCGTAAGAATCGAGAGAAACGAACGCGTTCTGGTTACGACGCTCACAAAACGAATGGCGGAAGAGTTGTCAGCATATCTGACAAAACTGAATATTCCATGCGCTTATATCCATTCTGATGTCGACACGATGGACCGAATCCAAATTCTCGACGACTTGCGTGAAGGAAAAATTGATGTGCTGATTGGGGTCAACCTGCTCCGCGAAGGCCTCGACCTTCCCGAAGTATCGCTTGTTGCTATCATTGATGCTGACAAAGAAGGATTCCTGCGCTCCCACCGTTCGCTGACTCAGACAGTAGGACGTGCCGCACGAAACCTCAACGGAACGGTTATCATGTATGCAGACAAAATTACCGACTCCATGCGCCTGACAATTGAAGAGACAGAACGTCGTAGAAGCATCCAGCTTGCCTATAACGAACAACACGGCATCACGCCACAACCAATTGTCAAGGCACGAACTCCAATCATTGGCCAGGAGAAGAAATCTACAGAGAAAGTCGAACCAAAACAAAAATCATCCAAGAAGGCCGTTACCTACGACAGGGATTTCAGCGAAACAGAAAACATTGCAGCCGACCCGGTTATCGCCTATATGAGTGAAACGGAACTCAAGAAATCCATTGAGAAAGTCAGGGCTGAAATGATTGAAGCGGCAAAAAATATGGACTTCATCTCCGCAGCGCAACTTCGCGATGAGATGCTCCGAATGGAAGATTTATTATTAAAAGACAAAGACAAATGACAGAAAAGACTACAACATACCGGCAATTATGGCTTCCAACCACAAAAAAAGAAATAGAACGACTGGGTTGGGACTATATCGACGTAATATTATTTACCGGCGATGCTTATATCGACCATCCATCAATGGGATGTGCTGTCATAGGACGTGTGTTGGAATCAAAAGGTTACCGGGTTGCCATTATTCCTCAACCCAACTGGCAGGACGATTTACGTGATTTCAAGAAGTTGGGAGCTCCCCGACTTTTCTTTGGAATTTCCGCCGGCGCTATGGATTCGATGGTCAACCACTACACTGCTGCAAGACGCAAACGAAGTGACGACGCCTATACGCCTAACGGTCGAGCCGGAGCCCGACCGGATTATCCGACAATTGTCTACTCACAAATCCTCAAAAAGCTGTTTCCGGAAGTACCGGTAATCGTCGGTGGTATTGAAGCCTCATTGCGCAGACTCTCCCATTACGACTATTGGCAGGACAAACTCCGTCCTTCTATCTTATTTGATGCACATGCCGACCTGCTTGTCTATGGCATGGGAGAAAAAGCGATTGTCGAAATTACCCGACAATTAGAAACGGGGAAAAAAGTGAATGAACTCACTGACATTCCCCAAACTGCGATTATCACAAACGCAGCAGAAGCCGCGCAAGCAGCTGGCACTGACATCGTTCTTCATTCATTTGAAGAATGTCTGTCGGACAAAAAGAAACAAGCTGAAAATTTCAAGCATATAGAAATAGAGTCCAACCGTTGGGAAAGGCACCGGCTTTGGCAAGTTCACGGCAAAAAGGCCATAAAGGTAAACCCCATGTACCCGCCAATGACCACGGAAGAAATTGACGCATCATTTGACTTGCCATATACCCGACTGCCCCACCCGCGCTATAACGGAAAACATATTCCGGCTTACGAAATGATACGCCATTCCGTAAACATGCACCGTGGTTGTTTCGGAGGCTGTGCCTTTTGTACAATCTCAGCACACCAAGGAAAATTCATCGCGTCACGAAGCAAGCAATCTATTCTTAAAGAAGTTGAACAGATTGCAAAAATGGCAGACTTCAAAGGATATATTTCCGACTTGGGAGGCCCTTCGGCCAACATGTATCAGATGCATGGCAAAGATTTGGACAAATGCCGGAAATGCGTTCGTCCTTCTTGTCTGCACCCGCAACCATGCAAGAATCTGAACAACGACCATGCTCCGCTGTTGGATATTTATCATGCCGTAGATGCTCTTCCGGAGGTCAAAAAATCGTTTATCGGTAGCGGCGTCCGCTACGATCTGTCGATGGCCAAGCACAGCGACGAACGGGTAAATCAGACGAATGCGCAATACAACCGCGAGCTGATAATCAAACATGTTTCCGGACGCCTGAAAGTTGCTCCCGAACACACGTCCGACCGCGTGCTCAACTGTATGCGCAAGCCGTCGTTCGACCTGTTCTACAAATTCAAACAGTTGTTCGACGAAATCAATCACAAATATGACCTTCGCCAGCAGCTGATTCCTTATTTCATTTCATCGCATCCGGCCTGCACGGAACAGGATATGGCAGAACTCGCTGTTATTACAAAGAAACTGAATTTCCACCTCGAACAGGTTCAAGATTTCACGCCGACTCCAATGACCGTCGCATCGGAAATCTATTACACCGGCTACCATCCTTACACGCTCGAGAAAGTATATACCGCAAGAACAAAAGAAGAAAAGCAGAACCAGCGCAAATTTTTCTTCTGGTATAAACCCGAATGCGCCCAGGACATCAGAAAATCACTCATTCGCATGAACCGTCAGGATTTGATGAATGAACTGTTCAAGAGAGAAAACAAATCATTTAAACCAAATAATACAAAAAAGAAGTAACATGAACTATTTAAAATCTTCACTTATGATGGCTACGATTTTGGCGGCAGGAACAACAGCTTCAGCCGAACAAAATGCACTTATCAGCCGTCCCGACTTCAAAGTGGAAGACGGCAAATTCACACCCGAATTGATTGAAGCATTCGGACGTGCAAGTGACCCGCAATTGTCACCCGACAAAAAGAAGATTCTCTACAATCTTGAATTCATCAACCTCGAAGCCGACAAAGGCAACAAGGAACTTTGGGTAATGGACATTGACGGAAAAAATGCCGTGCAACTCACCTTTACCAATGACCCGGAAGTAAATGCCGTATGGTTTAACGAAGGCAAGCAGATTGCATTCTTGTCCAAAGCTGAGAACGGCATGCAACTGTTCGTTATGGATGCTGACGGCAAAAACCGCAAACAAATCTCAAATGTTGAAAAAGGACTTTCCGGCTTCTCATTCTCTCCTGACGAAAAGAAGGTTCTATTCATCAGCAATGTCCAATATGGAAAAACGACACAGGAAATATACCCAAAACTCGACAAGGCTAACGTACACATCGTTGACGATTTGATGTACAAGCACTGGGACGAATGGGTATCCGAAATTCCTCATCCGTTTGTTGCTGATTTCGACGGAGAAAAGCTTTCAAATGTAACCGACTTACTCGAAGGCGAACCGTATGAAGCTCCTATGAAACCATTCGGAGGCATGGAGTCATTGGCATGGTCGCCCGACTCAAAACAAATCGTATACGTTTCCCGTAAAAAGACAGGCTTGGAATATTCCCTTTCCACAAACTCTGACCTGTATCTGTATGACCTTGCTACAAAAAAGACAACCAACTTGACGGAAGGCATGATGGGATACGACACAAACCCGGTATTCTCTCCGAAAGGCGACAAACTGGCATGGCTGTCTATGGAACATGACGGATACGAATCCGACAAAAACCGCATTTTCGTTATGGACATGAAGTCTGGCGAAAAAACTGACTTGACAACAGATTGGGACTACACAGCAAATACCATCACATGGAATCCTAACGGAAAAGCCATCTACTTCATCGCTCCTTATCATGGTCCATCTCCTATTTTCAGCATTGACGTAAAGTCAAAGAAAGTGACTACCGTTCAAGATGACATGTGCGACTATCAATCAGTTGTTCCGGTTGACGACAAAAAACTGATTGCACTTCGCCACTCAATTCTTTATCCTAATGAAATCTACGCAGTAGAAAAAGGCGAAGCCAAACAACTGACAAATGTCAACACTGAACTTTTGTCACAACTTGCACCTGTCACTGTAGAAAAACATATGGTTCCGACTACTGATGGAAAGGAAATGTTGACATGGGTTATCCTCCCTCCAAACTTTGACAAGAACAAAAAATATCCGGCCATTCTTTACTGCCAGGGCGGTCCACAACAGGCAGTCAGCCAATTCTGGAGCTACCGCTGGAACTTCCGTCTGATGGCATCACAAGGATACGTTGTAATCGCTCCGAACCGTCGCGGTCTTCCGGGATTTGGAACAGAATGGAATGCACAGATTTCAGGCGACTATGGTGGCCAAAACATGAAAGACTATTTTGCTGCTGTCGACTATATGGCACAAAAACCCTACGTTGACAAAAACAAAATCGGTGCAACAGGCGCAAGCTACGGAGGTTTCTCAGTTTACTGGCTTGCAGGTCATCACGAAAACCGCTTTGCAGCCCTTCTCGCTCATGCAGGAATTTTCAATATGGAAACCCAATATCTTGAAACGGAAGAAATGTGGTTCGCCAACTGGGATATGGGCGGTGCCTACTGGGACAAAAACAACAAGACAGCCCAAAACACATTTGCCAACTCACCGCACAAATTTGTTGACAAATGGACAGCTCCAATCATGATTACTGTCGGAGAAAAAGACTACCGTATTCTTGCATCGCAAGGCATGATGGCCTTCAATGCTGCCAAATTGAGAGGCATTCCGACACGTATGCTTGTATATCCGGAAGAAAACCACTGGATTTTGAAGCCACAAAATGCACTTCTGTGGCAATATGAATTCTTCAAATGGTTTGACAAATGGTTAAAATAATAATAACCATCCACTAATACAAAGCTGTTCCCCATTTCAATTCGGGAACAGCTTTTTTTATTGAAACCCATTGAAAATTAATGTTTTTCTTTCGTATTTGACAAATTATTTGTATCTTCGCGAAGTTTTTTGGTTTAATATATTTTATACATTTTATGATTAATAGATTATTTAAAGGGAGTTTTCTATTAACCTCTTTATCATTATCAGTATTAGGGTTTGTTGCCTGTGACGAAAATTATGACCTTTCTAAAGGTGTTTCTACGGAAATGAGTATCGGTGGTTCAATGTCTATTCCAGTCGGACAGACTGATAAATTGACATTATCCGAAGTAATCGAAACCAATGACGACATTACGGTTGACGAAAATGGAGCCTATGCCATCCAAAAAAACGGTTCCTTGGATGTTAACATTCCAAGCGTCGATCCCATTACTATTACAGGAATCACTCCTGAACCTGTCGTTGTTGACATCGACACGGAACAAGGAACTTCACGCCAGTTGGCACCTGCTGCCGGAACAAACAGCATAACAGTTCCTTTGAACTATGAATTGGAAATAAGCAGTATTGAAGATATCCCATCAGAAATCCTCGATTTGATTTCCGTAAATTTTGAAACAGTAGAATCTACAATTAAACTTGTACTGACTCAAGGTTCAATACCAGCAAGCGATGTATTGAAAAAAGCTGAATTGCGGAATTTCAAACTGAAATTACCTGAATTTATTGAACTTGGACCGGGTCTTAACTTTTTTGACTATAACACCAATACAATTGTCCTTAATCAGGAAATTACATCCGGTGAAATTGCGCTCAACCTCCCGATTTCTGCCATTCGTGACATTGCCGCAAGCATTTCAAACGGGAAAATCGAATTGAGCGGAAAAGTTGTTTGTAGCGGAGAACTTTACTGTGAATTCTATGACACTCCTCAAAATTCTCCACGCCGCACAGCAAACGGAAAAGAAACGAATTTGCAACTGACAACTTATTTCGATGTACCTGAAATTGAAGTAAATTCCGTTGAAGGTATTTTTGATGCAGACATCACAATCGATTCCCAAGTTCTCAGTCTTGGAGAAATTCCGGAAGCGCTGACAGACGATAACACTCAAATCAACCTCAACAATGTTGCAACAACATTTGAAATAACGAACCCGACAGGTGTTCCGTTTGTAATTGATTTGAACTTTGTGGCACTCAACAGCGAAAACCAACAAATCAACCAAACGGTAGATTTATCTGTGAATGTGCCGGCTGCAATTGATTTCAACACTCCAAAAACTACAAAATACTACATCACTAACTCCGCATCGGCTGTTGCTCCTGATGGCTACGAAAAGATTCTCTGCGAGAACTTGGGCAAACTGATCAACCAAATTCCGAACAGTATTCAAATCACACCTTCAGTCAACACCGTAAAAACTGAAGTAAGTTTCTTTGAACTGAACAAAGCATATGATACCAAAGCAAGTTATGATGTTGCTCTCCCATTTGATTTTGGACCAAATTCGCAAATCAACTACACAGAAACAATCGACAATATTCACAAGGATTTAAGCGATGTTTCCGACTACATCAATGAAATGGTTGTCACTGCGGAAATTGAAAATACAATTCCAATGCGTCTGCAATTAAACGCAACGCCTTACGACCTCAATGGTCTTGACATGAGTGACCGTCTGGAAATTTCTCAAGACATCATTATTGAAGCAGGAAACGACAACGCCCCGACACAAACAACAACCATCATCATTAAAGAAAAGACAAAAGGCGCGTTGGCAGAACTGGATAAAGTTGACCTAAACATCAAAGGCAACACGCAGGAAGCTCAAACAATCCTTAAACCGACACAATACGTGTTGATTAAACTGAATGCAAAATTGCCGAACGGCATTAATGTAGAATTTTAACAGTTCAAGAACTAACAATGAAAGCTATTCTTAAATATATTTTGGCAGCAGTAACACTGCCAATATCTTTGTCTGCGTTTGCTCAAAGCGCACACTCCTCCTATTTCTTGGAGAATATGACTTATCGTCAGAATATGAACCCGGCATTTGCACCGGACTTCAACTATGTCAATATCCCGGCTTTGGGCGGTATTCAACTGGGAATGAATTCCAATGTCGGATTGGGAAGCTTCCTCTTTCCGCAAAACGATGAAATGGTTACAGGTCTGAATTCAAGCATTTCTCCGGACGAGTTTTTAGGCAAACTCAACAAGAACAATATCATGGAGCTTGACCTGCGCATAAACATCTTGTCTTTCGGTTTTGCACAGTGGGGAGGTTTTAATACATTCAGCGTCAGCACACGTTCAAATGTTGGAGCCTATCTGCCTTACGAATTGTTCGAATTTGCCAAAATCGGACAAATTGACGGAGCACCGACCGAATATGACATCAATAATATACGCGTTAACACAAGCAACTACGCTGAAATCGCACTTGGCCACAGCAGAAACATAACCGATCGCCTGAGCGTTGGTGCCAAACTGAAAGTTCTTGCCGGTATTTTAAACACAGATGCTGAAATTTCTAACCTGAATGTTTATATGTCAGGAGAGAAATGGCAAATCAAAGAAAGTGGAAAAATATTTTCTTCCAACAGCATGAACGTGAAGTTCAAAGAAAATGGAGAAATTGATAATTTCTCTACATCATTTGGTGTTGACGGATTCGGCTTAGGTCTGGACTTGGGTGCTTCCTATAAATTGCTGGACAACCTCACGCTATCTGCTGCAATTACCGATATAGGTTTTATTTCATGGAAAGGAGAAGAAGCGTTGGCAAATCCGGAACCATTCGTATTTGACGGATTCTCCAATATTGGAGGAGAAGATCCGACAACCGGCGAGTCTTCAATTGATTCTGAAATCGACCAAATTGAAGAAGATTTGAAAGGACTGACCCGTTTCTCACAAGAACAGCAAGTCAGCAAAAGCCAGACACTGACAACAACCCTCAATGTCGGTGCAGAATATGGCATATTGAATAACAAAATATCTTTCGGTCTTTTGTCTTCTACACGTTTTGGTATGCCGATTGTATGGTCAGAAGTTATGGCTGCTGCCAATTTCCGCCCCACCTCATGGTTTAACGCAACGATAAACGGGAACTTCTCCAACATTAGACAATCAATGGGTGTTATGTTGAATTTCTGTCCTAAGGGATTCAATTTCTTTATTGGCAGTGACTATATACCATTCAAATATTCGAAGGAAGGCATACCTTTATATAATGCCAAATTCAACCTTTTATTTGGCATGAGCTTCACGTTCAATCATAAAGGATAATCCTGTTGCCTGACTTTAATTCGGCAAAACAATATATCCCGGCTACAGAAACAGACTGCAGCCGGGATATACTTTTTAAAGGAACAAAAAAGGCCAGAACTCATACGGGCCTTTAATATTTTTCGGAATATCGGTTACAACGGTTTTACTCCAATACCCGGAAGATCATACAATGTGACTTTACCGTCCACGATTTTCACACCATCAAAACAGTCATTCGAAATCAAAAGATTTCCATCAAGGTCAGCCCAATCCACCATAGGAGAAAGTTGTGCCGCAGCACTGATTGCGCAAGATGTTTCTGTCATACAGCCCAACATCACTTTCATACCTAATGAACGCGCCAGAACAGCCATCTTATATGCCTCGTGCATACCTGTACTCTTCATCAACTTAATGTTAATGCCGTCGTAAGCATCTTTGGCACGCATCACATCCGGCAGACGCTGCAAAAACTCATCTGCAATAATCGGCAGAGGAGAACGTTCTTTCAACCATGCAGTTTCGTCAATCATTTCTTTCGGGAACGGCTGTTCAACAAACAGACAGTTGCGCTCTTTCAACCAATGACACATCTCCAATGCCTGTTCCTTGCTATTCCAACCCTGGTTAGCATCAACACAAATCGGACGATCGGTTTTTGAGCGGATAATTTCAACCAATTCCTTATCGTTATCCAAACCCATCTTTACTTTCAGCACTTTATAAGGAGCCGCCTCATCAACCTTTTGACGGACAACTTCGGCCGTATCAATACCGATAGTAAACGATGTGTTTGGAGCCTTTTCCGGAGAAAGTCCCCAAATCTTATACCATGGCTGCCCCATAATTTTGCCAAGCAAATCATGTAAAGCAATATCGACAGATGCCTTTGCCGCTCTATTGTCCGGAGCAACGCTATCAACATAAGCCAAAATTTCTTCAATTCTGAAAGGATCTGTAAATTGAGCTAAATCCAATTGTCCCAAGAATTTTGTTACAGATTCTATTGACTCTCCCAAATATGGCGGCATGGAAGCCTCGCCATAACCAATAATTCCGTCGTATTCCAACTGAACAAGTACATCAGGAGTAGTTGTACGACTGCTCTTAGCCAAATTAAAAGCATGTCGCAATGTCAGTTCATATGGTTTAAATGACAAATTCAAATGTCCGCTTTTTGCTGTTTTACGAGTAGCCTCCCCTGCACAAGAAATAGAAATCGGGGATGAAACGGCCAGCAGTCCAAGAGCCGTTCCTTTTAAAAATTTTCTTCGGTCCATAGTTTTATGTTATTTTTCGAATATTCTAAAAATACCAGGGATGTTCTTTTACTTTGACAATACCTTTTGTTCCAATTTCTCCATTGATACGCGACATTGACAGATAGGTATAGTCTATAAAATTATCATCTTTCGGATTCATACTGTTCAACTTCACACGGCCGGAACTGTGGATAAATTTTCCGTCATTAAGATACATGGCGACATGTGTCACACGACCGTTTTTGTTTCCTATAAAAATAAGGTCACCCGGCTGTGCTTTCTCTGCCCAATCCTTACATTCATATTTCAATCCTGTCAATGCCTGCTGGGAAGCATCACGCTGAAGAATAATGCCGTTTGCAAAATACGAAGTTTTAACGAAACCTGAACAGTCGATGGATTTAACGGATGTTCCACCCCACAGATAAGGAGTACCCATCATGCGGAATGCCGTTTTGCGAATCAGTTCGAAATTAAAATCCTGGTCTGCCCAATCCGAAAATTCAGCAACATCCTGAACACGGGCATAGCCTGTTCGTCCGTCAGGTAACGACAATTCTATAAAATCGCCTTTAGCTGACTTGAATTCAAGAATATTGCCCAACACAAGGTCAGATACCACATTGCCTTCATCGACATCCGGATTGGCAAAGAGCGTAGCCTGATAAGCCGTAACGACGTATCGCTTCGAAGTTTTCCAATCGGAAAATTCTTTTTCTGTCATCAGTTCAAGAGAGCCGGCAGTCATATATCCAATATAATTATCCGGAGTCTGCACACGATAGAAATCAGAAACCTTATCCAATACCTTCATCGGTGTTCCCATGATGGCCTGCGATGCGAGTTCTGCAGCATTACGCGGGTCATACCGCAAACAGGCAACGGATATCGTAACAACAGCCCATTTATCCTCACCAATCTTTTCCGACGGCAACACTGCTATTTTATCATCATACTTTATTCCGGCTTTTTTAAATTCCTTCAAAAGTTCTTTTTTTGCACCGGCATTGTCGGTTTCACCGACAAGCTCCACAAGACCATTTTGATTTTTGGCTTCCACTTTCCAAACTGCAACCCGAGTATCAGGTGCATATTTGGCTTTCATCTCTTTTATCAATTGTTCCGGAGATTCAGCCGATGCAACAAATGTCATAAATGCTGCACAAAACAGAGCAAATACAGGCTTAAAATGTAGGTTCATTATAGTTATGTTTTATGGTTACTTCTTTTCAAAACTTATCAATTCAAGTTCCGGCTCCCATTCCTTATAATAGAACAGATTACCTTCCTTCCACTCGACTTCACCCAACTGGAAGTCAACCGTTTCACTGCGCACCCAATTTTTCTTAGGAGAGAACTGCCCGCCGACACCTCTATTGGCTGCAAAACGGTACATGTCGATTCCCGACTTATAGAAATTACGGACATTGGAATCCGGTGAAACTTCAAGCACACCAAATGACATGTCAACCGGTACCCAACCGATGCCTTCATAATAGGTTTCAGCCCAGTCATGCATTCCTACATTGCTTGGATGAAGCATCCAACCGCTCTCCCATCTTGCCGGAATACCTAAAGAGCGAACCAACGTAATATAGAGCAACGACACCTGACCACAGTCGCCATGACCGTTTTCCAACACATATTCAGCCATATTGGGTATTGTGCTATATTCACGTGCACCGCCCCATGGGAAATAGGTATCAATCCAATCATATATCAAGGAAGCCTGACGATATGGATTCGTTTCATTCCCAACAATCTGCTTGGCCAATTCCTTCATTTTATCCGTCAAAATTACTTGAGGCAATTCCGTTGATGTATATTTCTTATACAATTCCGAAGACTTGTCATATTCCTTCATATGATTAAGGATAAAGTCTGCCGAATAGTACATAGGTTGAACATCATACGAAAATACAGCCTCAAAATGCAACGGTTCTTTGCCATCAGCCTTCTGCTCCATATAGATTGAATTGTGCACGCTGTTTTCCGAATATACAACCTTATGTGAGGATGTTTCCAACTTTATATTGGACTGACGGCCGTTTTCAATTGGAAAAGGCATCCACACACGTACCTTCTCACCTTTAGGAACTGCATCGGGTTTTACATCAATCGTGAATTTCACTTTTGCCCGATAGGTATCTCCCAAATGCGTTGTCGGATTATGTGTCTTAATCACTTCTTCCGCATATCCTGCATATTTCTGATCGCCTACAATACCTTCATAACGACGTTCAGCTGATAATTCCGGAACTAAACGGTCAAGATTTGACACAGCTTTTCGGAACAAATATTTCTGCCCATCGATTGTCATGGTTTCAAGATATTTCTTGCTTTCCCACTGCTGAAGATTGTAGTCCGATGCGTTATTGAATTTCTGCCGTATCTGTTTGACACCTTCTTCATAAGGGATACGAAAATCCGACCGGATACGGCTCATTATTGACAACAAAGAATCCTTTTGATAAACTGACAACCCTTTTTCTTTATTAATAAGATTCTCCGCTTTAGTGAACTCTCCGCTACCGATCAGACCGGTTATTGATGTTGGCACTTCTGCATTTGCTGCCAATGCCATAAAGGACGAGATTAAAAAACAAGTAGTTAGGTTCTTCATAAATATTACAAATTAAAGTCATTTGCTTATTATTGATAACAAAAATAAACAATATAATCGAAAGTTCCCGACACATATCCATAAATTTTAAACAAGATTTATATTTTTTCAGAACAACAGAAAACTCACACCGCTGCCGCGAAACCGCAATCAAACATTTTTGCGCCAAAATATTCCTTATTCTATAATTGTTTACTAAATTTGCAGATACTGAAACTTATCTCAAACGTATAAATATTATGGCATCACCTGAATTTAAGTATGCTCCGATGTTTCAAGTCGGAAAAGACGAAACAGAGTACTATTTGCTGACGAAAGACTATGTATCTGTCGGCAAATTCGAAGGACATCCCATCCTTAAAATCGAAAAAGAAGGTTTGACTGCAATGGCAAATGCCGCATTCCGCGATGTGTCATTTATGCTTCGCCGTTCTCACAACGAGCAAGTTGCTAAAATTCTGCACGACCCGGAAGCAAGCGACAACGATAAATATGTAGCTCTTACTTTCCTTCGTAACGCAGAAGTGGCAAGCAAAGGTGTTCTTCCTTTCTGTCAGGATACAGGTACAGCAATTATCCACGGTGAAAAAGGTCAACAAGTTTGGACCGGCTATTGCGATGAAGAAGCACTTTCTTTAGGCGTATTCAAAACATACACAGAAGAAAACCTGCGCTACTCACAAAATGCACCGTTGACAATGTACGAAGAAGTCAACACAAAGTGCAACCTTCCGGCTCAAATTGACATCGAAGCTACAGAAGGTATGGAATATGAATTCCTTTGTGTAACCAAGGGCGGCGGTTCTGCCAACAAGACATATTTGTATCAGGAAACAAAAGCAATCCTCAATCCGGGTACACTCGTTCCTTTCCTTGTTGAAAAGATGAAGACTCTGGGTACTGCAGCATGTCCTCCTTATCACATCGCATTCGTAATCGGCGGTACATCTGCTGAAAAGAACCTGCTCACTGTGAAGTTGGCTTCAACACGTTTCTACGACAATTTGCCGACAACCGGTGACGAAACAGGACGCGCATTCCGCGATGTTGAACTTGAAAAACAAGTTCTTGAAGAAGCACACCGCATCGGCTTGGGTGCACAGTTCGGCGGTAAATACTACGCACACGATGTACGCATTATCCGTCTTCCACGCCATGGTGCATCTTGTCCGGTTGGTTTGGGTGTTTCCTGCTCTGCTGACCGCAACATCAGATGTAAAATCAACAAGGACGGTATCTGGATTGAAAAACTCGACAGCAATCCTGGCGAATTGATTCCGGAAGAATTGCGTAAGGCAGGTGAAGGCGATGTTGTTAAAATCAACCTTGACCAGCCAATGTCAGAAATCCTTAAGGAACTTTCAAAATATCCGGTTTCTACACGTCTTTCTCTTAACGGTACTATTATCGTTGCCCGCGACATCGCTCACGCAAAACTCAAAGAACGTTTGGACAACGGCGAAGAATTGCCTGAATACTTCAAGAATCACCCGGTATACTATGCAGGTCCTGCCAAAACTCCGGCAGGTATGGCATGTGGCTCTATGGGCCCGACAACAGCAGGCCGTATGGACCCGTATGTAGACTTGTTCCAAAGCCACGGTGGCAGCATGGTAATGCTTGCCAAGGGTAACCGCTCACAACAGGTAACTGACGCTTGCCACAAACATGGCGGCTTCTACCTCGGTAGCATTGGTGGTCCGGCTGCAATCCTTGCTCAAAACAACATCAAGAGCATCGAATGTGTCGAATATCCGGAATTGGGTATGGAAGCAATCTGGAAAATCCATGTTGAGGACTTCCCTGCATTCATCCTTGTAGACGATAAGGGTAACGATTTCTTCAAACAAATCAAGCCTCGTTGCGCTGGATGTAAATAATCACGCCAATAACGCAAACAAATAGCAAGCGGGTCGTATCCATCGTGTTACGACCCGCTTATTTTATTCTAAAAGTGAAAAGCACAGACATCAACCGTAAGCCTATTGTTATTTTTCATTAACGCGCATTACATTAACTATCAACGACATATACTTGCGAAACATAAATCACATCAAGGAAATAACCCATTTTTAACATTTATACACACTCAATTAAATTTCTCAATCGTATTATATATAAAACAATCTTTAATATATGGACCAAAAAACACTTTACACACGGGCATTATCAGCCGATTTTCTATATTGGCTGAATGAAAACAAATTACTGAAAACATTTAAGAGCAACCCGCTACTCAATATCGGTATGCGTGGAAATAAAATCATCATCTATTATCGCGGTGCAAAAATCCTGACAATCACTGATCGCATCATTTCAAACCCGAAAAAACAATTGATACAATTAGACTCCAAATACATTGGAACAGAAAGCATATGCCCGCCCACCCTCGACAATATTCAAGAATATTTGAACGAAGCGATATGCGCAGTCAACAATAGTGGAAAAGTTGTAGCCGAACAGGAAATAAGGCAAACAATAGCTTATGCAAACAACCTGTCGGCAAACGCAAATGATACGGACTACTTCATAGTTGACCAAGAATACAGCGCACCAAGTTCAAGCGGGAAGAATTGTAAATTTGATGTGGTTGCCCTCAGATGGCCATCAAAGAAAGAAGCTCGACGGTCCCCGAATATCAAAGATTTTGAGATAGTCATTTTTGAACTTAAACACGGTATCAATGCAGTCGGTTCATCCTCGAAGGCACAGAATGGAAAAGCTGCCGATCTCAAAAGCCATATGGAAGATTTTAAATCATTCGTCAGCAATGACAGTATATGCCATCAATTCAAGCACGACATTCTATCGATGTTCCGACAACAGTGCATCCTGGAAGATGGATTTTTCTGCTCCGGGAAAATGCACAAATACGAAAAAATCAAAGGCTTGAAACATATTCCTGCTTTTATTGAATCGTTGACAGACAGTCAAATTGAAAGAATTCCTGTAAAATTCGGATTCATCATCTCGGATTACAAACTGGCAAGTACCGTCCTCACTGAACAGTTGTCCATGTTTGACGATGATTTCCTGTTCGCCACAAGCTCATTTATGGGCTACGGACTATACGATGCTTTCATAATTAATCGAAACCAACTAAACAACATTTTAAGCAAATGAAAATCACTATAAACCACAAAAACTTTATTTAAAAAAGCAATCAAAAATTCAACAAATCAGGCACACTATTTGTTGTGTAATAAAATTGTATCGATTTTTAATAAAAGTCGGCATAATTTCAAGAAAAAAGTTGTATCTTTGTACGAAAACGCGTTTTTAAAATACTTTTAGAAGTAAATGAGACAATTAAAAATTACAAAATCAATCACCAATCGCGAGAGTGCGTCACTTGACAAGTATCTACAAGAAATTGGACGCGAGGACCTTATCTCTGTAGAAGAGGAAGTTGAATTGGCCCAAAAGATACGAAACGGCGACCACGCAGCATTGGAAAAATTGACTCGTGCCAATCTTCGATTTGTTGTATCTGTAGCAAAACAGTATCAGAACCAAGGTTTAAGTCTTCCTGACTTGATTAACGAAGGTAATTTAGGCTTGATTAAAGCGGCTCAGAAATTCGATGAAACACGAGGATTCAAATTTATTTCCTACGCAGTTTGGTGGATCAGACAATCTATCCTGCAAGCGTTGGCTGAACAATCAAGAATCGTTCGACTTCCGCTCAACCAGGTGGGCTCATTAAACAAAATCAGCAAAGCCCTCTCTAAATTTGAGCAGGAAAACGAAAGACGTCCTTCTGCTGAAGAACTGGCAAGCCAATTGGATATCCCTGTGGACAAAATTTCAGACACATTAAAAGTGTCCGGACGCCACATTTCAATGGATGCTCCATTCGTAGAAGGTGAAGACAACAGTCTTCTTGATGTCCTGACCAATGATGACTCCCCAATGGCCGACTCATCGCTCAACCAGGAATCCCTGTCAAAAGAAGTGGACAGAGCGCTTAACCAGCTGCATGACCGCGAAAGGGAAATTCTAAAAATGTTCTTCGGTATCGGCTGTCAGGAAATGACATTGGAAGAAATTGGAGCTAAATTCGACTTGACAAGAGAGCGCGTACGCCAAATTAAAGAAAAGGCTATCCGCAAACTTAAAGGACAAAAAAGCCGTTTATTAAAATCCTACTTAGGAGATTAAGCACAAGACATAATAGAGTGCATAGAAATGTATAAAAAAGACTGCGAAATGCAGTCTTTTTTTGTTTTATACCCTATTATGGCTTCAATTTCCGAGCTATATAAAAAACATAACCATAATAATTCTTATACTTTTTATAAAACTCCAACTCCTGCATATCGGTTTCTACAATACGTCGAGCCAAATCATACTCCCCATAGCGAGACAGAAAGTCTTTGTGCGATTCAACAAGCGGACAATAGTAGTTATCAAGCCAACAGTTGTCCTGTAATATAAAATGCCCCAGCACCATATAGCCGGCCTCTTCCAAAATTCGAATTTTACCCGAAACAGTATCCATTTCCGCATATTCGGTATTCCAGAAATCTGCCAATTCGTCAGGACGGTTTTCCGTTATCCACGACAATTCTGTCACGGCCAGAATTCCCCCATCCTCTATAAAATCTTTCCAGTAATTTACACCTTTGCGGAACCCCATATTGTAGACAGCTCCTTCCGACCAGACAATATCAAATTCCTCTCTTTCAAAAGGCAAATCATCCATTGATGCAACAACTGTCGAAACAGAAGCGCTCAAAGCTCTTCAGGAACAACTCTTTTCAAGTTTCGCCAGAAATTCTTCAAACAAGTCAACAGCAACAATCTCTCCCTTCAAACTGGCAGCCAAAGCTATTGTCTGCGCACCTGTACCACAACCGATATCCGCAACTCGATAAAACTGACTTCGGTCAATACCGGCCATATTCAAAGCTAAATTTGTCGCGTCATCACTTCCCGGCCCTTGACGCATATTATTCAGATGCAACCGCATCATCAAAGTTTTCTCATCCATAGTTATAATATCATTCAACAAAAAACGCCGACAGGGCTAATCCCGCCGGCGTTATAATTTACTTCTGTCTCTCAAAATAGCAGCAAAAACTCTCTATTCTATAATTTAGCCAAAGCCATATTAGCCCAACGGTTTTTCTCCTTAACCGATTCCAATTTCAATGAGAATTCTTGTGCCTTTTCCTCAAGCATCGGAACATCTTCCACATAGAAGCCACTCAAGAACATTCTACCGCCCGATTTCAAGGCACCGGCATATTTGTCAATATCAGCCATAATGATATTACGGTTGATGTTTGCCAACACGAAGTCAAATGCCTCCTTTTCTACGACGGTTTCAGCTCCTCCCAAACGGATTTCCACCTGAGGCACATTATTCAGCTGAATATTGTCAAGCGCATTCTCATAAGCCGGAGGATCAATTTCCACCCCAAGAACCTTTCCAGCGCCACGCATAGCAGCCAAAATCGCCAAGATTCCCGTACCGGTACCCATATCAAGCACAGCCTTACCCTCCAAATCCGCATTTAGCAGGCGTTCCATCATTAAACTCGTTGTTTCATGATGTCCGGTACCAAAGGCCATACGAGGATCTATGACAATATCATACTCGGCAACCGGATAGTCTTTATGGAAAGAACTGTGAACCACACAACGGTCTTCAAAAACAATAGGCTGAAAATAGTTCTTCTCCCATTCACTGTTCCAGTCCTCCCCTTCAATAAATTCTTCCACCACATCAATCTTCGCGTTGAAAGGATATTGTGCCAGTACTTCATCCACAGCATTACGGTCATACTGCTCCGTTCGGATATAGGCAGACACTCCCGCATCATCCGGAACAAAACTTTCAAACCCAACCTCACAAAGCAAGGCCGACAAAATATCGCTTTCTGTTTCCGTAGCCGGAGACATGTTGAAACGTATGTGATAGTAATCGTTCATCTGAAATTTTGAGTTTATGTAAAATGAAAATAACGGAATCAAAACTGACTCCGTTATTATTGTAGCGCTTACGGGACTCGAACCCGTGTTTCAGCCGTGAGAGGGCCGCGTCCTAACCGCTAGACGAAGGCGCCATACCTTCTTTCTCTCAACGGGGAGAATCCCAAAAGTGTCCGGGATGAGACTCGAACTCACACGAGCGAATGCCCACTACCCCCTCAAAGTAGCGCGTCTACCAATTCCGCCACCCGGACTTCCAAAATGTTTGAGCGAAAAACGGGACTCGAACCCGCGACCCTAACCTTGGCAAGGTTATGCTCTACCAACTGAGCTATTTTCGCATTTGCCGTTTCCGGCTCACTAACTTTTTCAATATCCTTGAGCGAAAAACGGGACTCGAACCCGCGACCCTAACCTTGGCAAGGTTATGCTCTACCAACTGAGCTATTTTCGCATTTGCCGTTTCCGGCTCACTAACTTTTTCAATATCCTTGAGCGAAAAACGGGACTCGAACCCGCGACCCTAACCTTGGCAAGGTTATGCTCTACCAACTGAGCTATTTTCGCATTTGCTTTAGTTCCCTTTTGCGGTTGCAAAGATAGAGACAATTTCTAATTCTCGCAAGTTTTTTAGCAACTTTTTTTCAACTTTTTCTACCCAAAGGACCTAATATCTTAATATGCAAATTATTGCGCATATCATTTTTTATACCCCTGCAACAAGCTGAAGAACTCCTGGCGCATGGCAGCATCATCAAACACGCCACAATACTCAATTGTCGCGGTTGAGCTGTTCTCTTTTTCTACCCCACGCATCTTCATGCACATGTGGTCAGCTTCACAATAAACAATGACACCCTTTGCTCCTAATTCTTTATAAAGGACATCACAAACCTCTCTTGTCAATCGTTCCTGCACCTGCAACCGGCGGGCAAAAACATCGACAATCCGAGCAACCTTGCTCAAACCTACCATGCCTTCACCTGGAACATACCCAATTGAAATTTCTCCATAAAACGGAAGAATATGATGTTCGCACAAGGAATAGAACTCAATGCCTTTTACAATGACCATTTTCGAACCCGAATATTCAAAAATGGCAGAATTAACCACTTTCTTAGGATCCTTACGATAGCCTGAAGTTAAAAACGACAAAGCCTTCGCTGCCCTCATCGGCGTTTTTTTCAAGCCGTCACGTTCAGGGTCTTCACCGATAAGTGTCAATATGCTTTTATAATGTTCTGCTATCTGCTCAACAACGGACATATCAAGTCCGTCAATCATCTGCTTCTGTTCTTGCATCACTCTATAATTATAATTCTATCCCTCACAATGACCATCTCGCCGGCCAATGAAGGAAACTTGGTTTTCAAATCCTCCAATGCTATTTCAGCTTCCTCACGTGTCAAATAATTACCCACACGCAAACGCCAATACGGCGCCTTATAGGCCATATAGGTGCCAATCAAAGGATAAATCCCTGAAATTTCACCTGCAATCTGCTCTGCACGCTGTTTTGCCAAACGCTGACGATTGTCGGAATATACCTGTATTCTGTAGCCCGTACGATGGACAACGGTCGTACCCACTCCCACTTCCGGAGTTTCAACATTTGTACCCGTAGTATCACGAACCAACATTTCATTTAATTTTGCAGACTGATAAATCTGTACATTCCCATTGGAACGCACTCGAATCGAATCCACAATTGACCGCACAACGTCCTTTTCGTCATCCGGCAATACATTTTCGCCCGACATTGCCGAACATCCCAGCAATGCGGAACAACATAATATGACAATTTTCCGAAAATCCATATTATATAAATAAAATAGGCTACAAAAATAATGATTTTTATTCATTTTTCGTAGCCTATTATAAATTATGTGATGCTAAAATTAGAATGCATCAACGATGCCCATGAATGATTCAGCTTCCAAAGCTGCACCACCGATCAAGCCACCGTCAACGTTCGGTTTAGCGAAAAGTTCTTTTGCATTTGAAGGCTTGCAGCTACCGCCATAAAGGATAGAAGTGTTGTTTGCAACTTCTTCACCATATTTTGCAGCAATTGTAGCACGGATGAATGCGTGGATTTCTTCAGCCTGGTCAGCAGTAGCAGTCTTGCCAGTACCGATAGCCCAAACCGGTTCGTAAGCCAATACGATTTTGCCGAAATCTTCAGCAGAAAGGCCGAACAATGAATCTTCAACCTGAGCCTTAACTACATCAAAATATGTTCCGTTTTCTCTTTCTTCAAGAACTTCACCAATACAGAAAATAGGAGTCAAGCCATTAGCCAATGCCAATGCAACTTTTTCCTTCAAGATTTCTGCTGTTTCGTGATAGTATTGACGACGTTCTGAGTGACCAAGAATTACATATTTTGCACCTGTAGAAGCAACCATAGCAGCTGAAACTTCACCAGTATAGGCACCCTTTACCTTGTCTGCACAGTTTTCTGCGCTCAAGCCCAACTTAGTTGAGTCGATAACAGCATTAACAGATGCCAAGTGAGTGAAAGGAACACCGATAATTACATCGCAGTTCGGAGTGCGAGTTTTCAATGCTTCGTTTACTTCTTTAGCCAACTTTACGCCTTCTTCAAGCGTAGTGTTCATTTTCCAGTTACCTGCAACAATATTCTTTCTCATTGTTATGAAAATTAATGTTATTGATTGAATTTATTTCTTCTGCAAATTTACGGTTTTATTTTGATTCCGCCGCATTCGTATACTAAATTTAATAACCAGGCCCAGACGATTTATCAGCAGGAGCAACACCCCTAATATTCCAAGAGTAACCGTCAGCACCAGCGTAACCCTTCCGCGGTCAGCCAATGACACCTCCCCATCATCGAACGACATGTCGAAAAGTTCAGGAAGTTCATCGGATTCAATGCTGTCCAGTGTCGATTTCCAAACGATTCTTCCGTCTATGACACGCACAATGGCCGGATTTCCTCGAGCAATTGTCTTCAGCATGGAATCATCCATAGTAAATATCGGATAATCGGCAAATGCAAATTCCTTCCATTGTGCAATTTCGTCTTCAGAGCCGCTCGTAAGACACACCAGCGACACACCCGATTCCGAAGCGAACTCATTCATGTCATTTAGGCGGAACGTCGTTGCCACATCTATCCCTGAAATATTCGGAATCAAGACAAGGACAACATCTCCTTCACGAGGCAAAACTTCAGCCGTCACCTCGACATCTCCATCATAAATGGCAATCGGCTCCACATGCTGAGCCCGAGGTTGCACCGCCGGCTTGGCGATTGGCTTTCTGTCAACAAAATTCCAACTGTCGTCAGGCAGGCTGTCCAGCATAAATTCGCGTTGCACCCCATCCTTTTCATAGATAAACACAAAATCGTCCTCTCCACTATCCACATTGGAAGCGATAATTTCTGTTCCGATTTTATAGGGACGAAAATCAATGAGTGGCTGCACATAATATCCCCAATAAATGATTATCAGCAAATAGACAGCAGGAAAAACGACGGTCATCCATTGCACCGCCGGACCATACAAACTGCGGACTCTCTTGTTGTTGTCCAACAAAAACACCAAGCCGGCAGTCAACACAACATTTTTCCAGAAAGTTGTCTGATTCGACAGCACCAGAGCATCGCCAAAACACCCGCAATCGGCAACAGGATTTGCCACCCATACGTAAAACGTCAACGGCAGCATAAACACCATTGTCAGCAAACCAAGAATGACAGCTGTTCTGCGAAAAGAGCCAATCAACAGCAAGATACCCAATACAAACTCAAACAACGGAACAAAACCCGCCGCCAAGCCTGCAAAAGGTCTGGCCCAATCCCAACCGAAAGCAGTAAGGTAATCCCCTATCTTATAATAGAAGCCCCAAAGGTCAACTCCTTTAACAAATCCGGAGAATATAAACGTACCGCCAACGACAAGCCGGCAAAGCAGTACCAACAAACTCCGCCATGTCAACAACGACTTGAACTTTGCGCTCCAGCCGTTACTCTCCATATTCAAGTTTTATCAAGGCAAACAAAGAGTAGTTTATCATGTCCATATAGTTGGCATCGATACCTTCAGAAATCAGAGTACATCCCTGATTTCGCTCTATCTGCTTGGTACGGAACAGTTTTGTCAGAATCAAATCCGTGTATGAGCTGATGCGCATCAGTCGCCAAGCTTCGTCATAGTCATGATTCTTGGCAAGCATCAAAGTCTTTGTACTCTCCATATGCTTGTCGTACAAGGCCACCGCTTCCTCTACCGGCATTTCCCCTGAATCACTATACCCCAGCTCCAGTTGAATCAGTCCGATAATTCCATAATTGACAATTGCTATAAACTCCGGACGAATTCCTTCGCCAACCATTGAGCAGCCTTTCGTTTCCAACGAGCGGATACGGGTTGCCTTAATGAACAACTGGTCGGTGATAGATTCCGGACGCATAATACGCCATGACGCACCGTAGTCCTGCAGTTTCTTCACAAAAATGTCGCGGCAAATCGCAATTACTGAATCAAATTGGCTGTTTGTATCATTTTGTTTTTCCATATACCTTCACTTTTCATTTCTTGCAAAGTTAATACAATGACTTAGCTTTTAAAACAGTCACATCATTTTTTATAATTGAAAGACAATAAAAAATGGAGTCTTGGGAATAACCAAAGCTCCATTTTTCACTTGTTTTTTGTAACGACTTTTTTATTTGAGTTTCTCAATCTTTTCAGCCAACTGTGCTTTTGTTGCTGTCCCAACGTGACGGTCTACCACTTCGCCATTTTTCAAGAACACAAGTGTCGGTATATTGCGGATTGAGAATTTATCACACGGATCAGAACATTCATCGACATTACACTTGTAAATATCAACCACGCCTTCGTATTCTGTAGCCAATTCATCTACAATCGGTGAAATCTTCTTGCAAGGACCACACCATTCTGCCCAAAAATCAATAACAACTGGAGTACCTGCACTTATTACCGACTCAAAATTGTCGTCAGTTAATTCTTTTGCCATTTCTATTTGTTTTTATTGTATTAAAATATGCCACAAAGATAGGACTATTTTTAATATTTCACCATGATTTTATTTTTTAATTTCATAGTCGACTCCTATCTCTTCCAATTCCAAAAGCAACTCTTTGTTCAGCAGGATTTTCTCGTCAGAAGCCATCAATATCGACTTCTTTTCCCGAGGATTCTCTATGTTTACATACAAATCCGACATAGGTTTCTGCTCTGGGTCGATATAACGGTCCAGCAATGACTGCAAAGAAGTATTCTCCATATCCGTCTCCGAGATATTCAGCTGAATACCTTTCACCACATCTCCTTTCTTCGACTCCATCAGCTGGATTCCTTTGACATACATCCGCAGACTGTCGTTAAAGCGTGACTGACGATAGCCAATCGTCACCATAATAATATTTCCCACAACAGCATATCGCATAAAGTCAACGAAATCCTGACCGAAAAGACGTATTTCAGCTGAGCCTGTATAGTCTTCAATCTTTACAATACCGAACTGGCTGTTGGTTTTTGCAGATGTCAGCGTTTTTGCTTCTACCACAAGACCGCCAAGCACATATTCCGTATCCGCCGACTGTGGCAAGGATGAATTATAATCTTTTGCATGCAAGTTGCATCCGTATTCCACTTCAATGTAATAAGAATCCAACGGGTGTGCTGACAAGTACATTCCCACCAAATCCTTTTCCCAGTTCAAACGTACGATATCGGCTTTTTTCGGACGACGCGGAGGTTCCGGCTTGGCCGTTTCAATCACTTCCGTATCTCCAAAAAGAGACGATACAGAATTAGCCTTGTTCAACTGATACATCTGACCATATTTGATAAGCAGCTCGTCAAATGCAACAGAATTATCTTCAGCCTTTCCAAAATCCTCGCGGGACACATTCGGGAAACAGTCAAAAGCACCGGCCAGTGCCAAATTTTCCAACACTTTTCTGTTGCAAGTGCTTAAGTTCACACGCTCTACCAAATCGTATATTGAGGTATATTCTCCGTGAGCCTCACGTTCTTCCAGGATTGACTGCACAGCATTACCTCCGACACCTTTAATAGCTGCCAGACCAAAACGAATCTCACCCGCCTTGTTTACACTAAACTTCGCACGACTTTCGTTGATATCCGGACCTTTTACCGGTATCTTCATCGCCTTGCATTCATCCATAAACTTGCTCAATTTGGTAATATCGTTCAAGTTACGGCTCAATACGGCCGCCATATATTCCGCAGGATAGTTTGCCTTGAGATATGCGGTCTGGAATGCCACCCAACTGTAGCAGGTAGCGTGACTCTTATTGAAGGCATAAGATGCAAACTTTTCCCAGTCTGCCCAAATCTTTTCCAACACCTTCTCGTCGTAGCCATTCGACTTTCCGCCATTAATGAACAGAGGCTTCAATTCTGCCAGCTTGTCGGCAAGTTTCTTACCCATCGCCTTACGCAAACCGTCGGACTGACCACGCGTAAAATTGGCAAGCAAACGCGAAAGCAACATAACCTGCTCTTGGTAAACAGTAATACCGTAAGTATCCTTCAAATACTTTTCCATGATTGGAATATCGTATTCAATAGGCTCCACTCCATGCTTACGCGCAATGAACTGCGGAATATATTCCATTGGCCCCGGACGATACAGGGCATTCATGGCAATCAAATCCTCAAATGTGGATGGCTGCAGTTCACGCAGATATTTTTGCATACCGGCCGATTCGAACTGGAATGTACCGGTAGTTCTTCCTTCACAATAAAGCTGATATGTTTTCGGGTCGTCGATAGGTACATTGTCAATATCAACTACCTCGCCTGTCCGTTCCTTGATATTGTCAAGAGCTTCCTTGATGATGGAAAGCGTCTTCAATCCCAAGAAGTCCATCTTAATCAAACCAGTAGACTCAATCACCGAACCTTCATACTGAGTAACGAGCACCTTCTCGCCGTCCTTATCGGTTGCAGTTGCGACCGGCACCCAGTCAGTAATGTCATCACGACCAATGATCACACCACAAGCATGCACACCCGTATTACGCACGTTTCCTTCAAGAGCCAACGCATACTTCAAAGTTTCACGTACATCGTGAGAGCCGTAATTCAATTCGTTCTGCAATTCAGGCACCAGCTCATAGCAGTTCTTCAAATTAATCTTCGGCGATTTTCCGTCAACTTCCGGCAGACGGTCGGGAATCATTTTCGTAAGACGGTCACTTTCAGCAAGCGGCAAACGTGTCACACGTGCCACATCCTTAATGGCCGACTTTGCCGCCATCGTACCGTATGTAATGATATGCGCCACTTTTTCCGCTCCATATTTTGCCGTCACGTAGCGCAATACATCGGCACGGCCGTCATCATCAAAGTCAATATCAATATCAGGCAACGAAATACGGTCCGGGTTCAAGAAACGCTCAAACAGCAAATCGTATTTAATCGGGTCAATCTGAGTAATACCCAAACAATAGGCAACGGCGGAACCTGCGGCAGAACCACGGCCCGGTCCAACGGACACCCCTATTCTTCTTGCAGCAGCAATAAAGTCCTGCACAATCAGGAAGTAGCCCGGGAAACCCATATTTTTGATAGTGTCCAATTCAAAGTCAAGACGTTCAGTCTGTTCGGCTGTCAGCGAGTCGCCCCAACGTTTTTTCGCACCTTCATATACAAGATAACGAAGGTATTCATTGTTGTCATTGAAACCTTCGGGCAGCGGGAAATTCGGAAGAATCGGGTCGTGATTGATGGAGTACCGTTCCACCTTACTCAACACTTCCACCGTATTGTCAAGCGACTCGGGAATGTCGGCAAAAAGTTCGTTCATTTCTGCCTGAGTCTTCATCCACTCCTGCTTACTGTATGTCATGCGGTTTTCATCATCGAGAAAAGTACCTGTCGACACACAAATCAGACGGTCATGAGCTTCTGCATCACTCTCATTGACAAAATGCACGTCGTTTGTACATACAAGCTTGATATTATGCTTGTGTGCAAATTCTACCAACACGGCATTCACTTTCTGCTGTTCCGGGTAAACACTGTGATTGGCATTCGGAACAGTGGCTTTATGGCGCTGGAGTTCCAGATAGTAGTCTTCACCAAAAACTTCTTTAAACCATAAGACGGAAGCCTCTGCCTCTTCAATACGGTCCTGCATAATCAGGCGTGGAATCTCGCCACCCAAACAGGCAGAGCAGACAATCAACCCCTCATGATGAAGTTTCAACTGTTCCTTATCTGTTCGCGGGTGATAATAATAACCGTCTGTCCAGGCTTTAGAAACCAGTTTAATCAGATTATGATATCCCTTTTCATTTTTTGCCAATACAACCAAGTGGCGACCCGTATCTTTTTTCGACTCACGGTCCGTCATCAATTTATCGGCCACATACATTTCACAACCAAAAATAGGAACGAATATCTTCTTTTGGGCAGCTTCCAATTCTGCTTCAGCAGAAGCTACCGCCGCCTCGTCAACCGTTTCGGCCGACTTCAGCTCATCTATCTGTTTCTTGAGATTTTTTATCAGCTTGTCCGTATCCCCGTTCTTTTTCTTCACATAGTCAAAGAACTCCTTGATACCGAACATATTACCATGATCAGTCAAGGCAAGCCCCGGCATACCGTCAGCTATAGCCTTATCAACCAACGATTTAATGGCAGCTTGTCCGTCAAGTACCGAATATTGGGAGTGAACATGTAAATGTACAAATGGATGCATAATCTATATTTCTGTTTTGGACTTGTAAAATTAATCAAAGCATTTCATTCCATAAAAACAAGCAATGGATTATACCAAAATTTAACATTTTCAGCATCGCCCCTCTCCACAATTTTCCGATTATTGAAATAGTTTTTGTAGTTTTGCACCATAATTACATGTAATATCAAAAATCGTGATTTATCCACAATCTTTAGAATCAAAAATAGGTTTCGACGGAGTTAGAACCATCATCGAAAATCTTTGCAACAACAGTTTGAGCAAAGACAAATGCAAAGAAATGAATTTCTCTTCCGATTTCGGACAAGTTCTCACCCAGCTCCAACAAACCAACGAATATCTCACCATTCTCAACACCGGGGAAGATTTTCCAAACGGAAACATTTATGACCTTCGGGAAGAACTGGGGCGCGTACGTATCATTGGAGCATATCTGACGGAAACAGAATTGTTCCAATTGGGACAAACGCTCTCAGCGGCTGCCGACATTTGTGCATTTTTCACTGAGGAACGCAGCAACAAATTCCCCCAACTGAAAAAAATAGCGGACGAAGTGACTACGTTCCCTGAAATACTCCGCATCATAACTTCTGCCATCGACAAGTTCGGCAACATGAAAGACAATGCCTCTCCAACACTCATGGAACTGAAACGGTCACTACAAATGACCGCAAGCAGTGTCAACGGTATGATGCAACGCATTATGTCACAATGCAAACAGGAAGGTTTCTTGGAAAAAGACTCATCACCCGTAGTGCGCGACGGCCGTCTCGTCATTCCCGTATCCCCTATGCACAAACGGAAAATCAAAGGTATTGTCCACGACGAATCCGCGACAGGTAAAACTATCTTTATCGAGCCGGCAGAAATCGTCGAAGCCAACAACCGCATTCGAGAACTCGAAGCCGATATTCGTCGCGAGATCATTAGAATCCTTACAGAAATAACTGACAAAATACGCCCGTCATTAGGCGACTTGTTCGCACTCTATAAAATCATCGGAATTTTCGATTTCATTCGTGCAAAGGCTTCCTTTGCACAGGAAATCAACGCCACACTGCCTCACGTTTCGGAAACGCAGGAAATCGAATGGTACAACGCCATACATCCGATGCTTTTCGTTACACTGAAAAAGCTGAATAAGGAAGTCGTGCCACTGACCATAAAGTTAGACAAAGAAAATCATATTCTTCTGATTTCCGGTCCAAATGCCGGAGGTAAATCCGTTTGTTTGAAAACAGTCGGCATTGTCCAATACATGCTACAATGCGGCATCCTTCCTCCTGTATACAGCAATTCACATTTCGGAATTTTCGAAAATCTGTTCATTGATATTGGCGACGAACAATCTATCGAAAACGAATTGAGCACATACAGTTCCCACCTTTCCAACATGAAATTTTTCATGCAGAAAGGCAATGCAAAATCATTGATTCTTATCGATGAATTCGGAGGCGGAACAGAACCGCAAATAGGCGGTGCGATTGCACAGGCAATACTGCACAAACTGAACGATGCCGGAATTTTCGGTGTCATCACCACACACTACCAGAACCTGAAAAATTTTGCCAACGACACGTCGGGCATTGTCAATGGTGCCATGCTCTACGACCGCCATCTGATGAAACCGCTGTTCCAACTTTCTGTCGGAAACCCCGGAAGCTCATTCGCAGTAGAAATTGCCCGAAAAATCGGTATCCCCGCCGATGTAATTGACGAAGCGGAATCTATTGTCGGTTCCGACTACATCAATATGGACAAATACCTTCTTGATATTGCCCGCGACAGAAAATACTGGGAGAACAAACGTCAGGACATCCGAATCGAGCGGAAGAAACTTGAAAATCTCGTTGCGCGATACGAGAGCGACATTGAGCGGCTGAAACTCGAACGGCATCAAATTCTTAAAGAAGCCAAAAGCGAAGCAAAGGAAATCATCGCCAGCAGCAACGCGTCCATCGAAAACGCCATTCATGAAATCAAAAAGGCTCAGGCAGAAAAAGAACGCACAAAAGAAATTCGGAAACAGATTGAAGAACTTAAATCCCGTCTTGCCAACGATGAAACCGACAGCGAATCATCCGCCAAACTGGATGAACTTTCCGCTAAAATCCGGAAAAAGAAGCACAAGCACGAAAAGCCCGTTGCCGCACAACCACAAACAGAGGAAAAGCCTCTCGCCGTGGGCGACAGCGTCACTATCGACGGAAGCAGTTCTGTAGGTGAAATCATTGAAATCAACGGAAAGAATGCCATTGTCACATTCGGCATCTTCAAATCAACGGTGCAACTGTCTAAACTGAAACGAACTCTGCGTAAAGCCACATCTACAGCGGCAAAAGATTCGTTCATTTCTTCGTCGACCACCGATGAGATGAGAAACAAACAGCTTAATTTCAAACAGGACATTGACGTAAGAGGAATGAGAGCCGACGAAGCTATCCAAGCTGTTTCTTACTTTATTGATGATGCAACTCAATGCAACATCAAGCAAGTCAGAATCCTGCACGGAACCGGCTATGGAATTTTACGCCAACGTATCCGTGAATACCTCAACACTGTTCCCAGCATTAAATCGTTTAAGGATGAACACGTTCAATTCGGCGGTGCAGGCATAACCGTTGTCACTCTTTATTAACGACACAAACAAATTCAAAAAAGCAAAAAGCGGAAATCGATTATCGGTTTCCGCTTTTTGCTTTTATGTAAGTTCTATTAATCTTTCAATTTCTTCAGAACCTTATTGTCGACTTTTACCTTGTACTTCTTGCGCAACTGAGCTACCCATTCTTCTTCCAGATAGTTCTGATAATCGGCAACCACCTGACCGCGGACATCACTCATTTCTTCCGGTTGAGCAAGCACCTTACCACCGTAAACGAAATAGTCGCTGTATTTCTTTTCCGGTTTCACGCGAGGACCACCGAACTTTTCAGAATCAACCATTGCATTCTCGCCTTCAGCCACCAAAACCTTTTCAACTTTGATGAACTTTCCAAAATCACGACGAAGAACACGAACCAGGCTGTCTTCACCAAGAGTCTTCAAACGTGCTTTCACCTCTCTTGAAATAGAGTCACCGGTTGTTTGAATCAAAATACCTTTATATTTTGGCGATTCCCACTTGTAATTGTCACGATGAGCATTGAAATATTCTGTCAAACCTTCCACATCAGTCGAAGCCTTTTCCCAAACATTTCGGTTGCTGATTTCGAACAACAGCATACCGTCGCGGTATTCATTAACCAGATTACGGAATTCCGGATTGTTCTGCTCCAGCATTTGACGTTCATATTCAGCTACCTCACGGTCAATAATGCGATTCGTACGGGCATCCAAAATATTCCACGCCAAATCATCACGTGCGACTCCTACATTTTTCAACTCTGCAATAAGCAATGACAACGGATAATTCTTGTCTGCAATTGTAAACAAAGTTTCTGAAGAATTTTCATAACGCGCGATAAATGCAGAATCCAATGCATTCGGGCTGGTAACCTCTTCTTTCAATTTCTTTTCCAATGCCACATTACGCATCAGTTTATATTGTTTCTTCAACTGTTCCAATTTTGACTCATAGGCAATGTTTGCATACGGGCTTCCCATAAGCACTGCCATAGCCTGCTCTCTTGCCTCAGCATAAGAGCCTAACTTCTTGCTGTCTAATTTCTTTACGATATGCACACCATAACGTGTAGCAAACGGTGCAGAAACAGAATCTTTTGCCAATTCAAAAGAAACCTTTTCAAACTCCGGAACCATTTCACCACGACCGAACCAAGGCAGTTGTCCGCCATTACGTGCAGAACCCGGATCCTGCGATTCCTTCTTGGCAATTTCCTCAAAGTTACCACCGGCCTTTATTACTTTATAAATACTGTCAACTTGAGCAAACACCTCTACCTTCTGTTCTTCTGTAGCTCTTTGCGGATACAGTTTCAAAATGTGTTCAGCAAGAACCTTGCCTTCATCCTCACGAATATCGTAAACTTTTACAATATGATAACCGAAATCCGTTTTAAACACCGGAGAAATTTCACCAACGGGAGTTGAATAACAGGCCTGCTCGAATTGAAACGGGAATCTTCCGACAGAAACATATCCCATGCTACCCTTGTTGTTCTTGACAGACTGGTCAATAGAATATTTCAAAGCCAAATCCTCGAAACTTTCGCCATTCAAGATACATGTGCGGATACTGTCGAGTTTTGCTTCTGTCTTCTTGTTCTTAGCAATGTCTCTATCAAGAGGCAACATGATATGGCTTGCCTTCACATTATATTTCATATGTTCGTAGATTTCCTTCGCCTTGTTTTCCTGGGCTACGGTATCTACCAAATAAGGAGCAGCCAATTCATTCCGATAACCTGCAAATTCCTTTTTAAAAGAAGCTGTAGTATCAATACCGGCAGCCTCCGCATCAGCAACCTTCAATTTATAGACAGTGAACATGTCTATATATTTGTCCAATGGCTGCTTAGCCACCTGCTGCTGATTATTCTTATTATACATATACTCAAATTCAGACAACGTAACCGCTTTCCCGTTTACTGTCATCAATACCGGATCTTTTTTAGGAGCAGCAATGACTGACAAACATCCTGCCGCCAAAACAAGCCCTACGAATAGTTTTGTTTTTTTCATATTATAGATTTACATTAAAAAGCACAGAGATATAACGTTATTCAAAGAATAAAATTACATCTCTGCACTAAAAATATTATGTTCTTAACATTTTTACACGACTGAAACTATTCGCCGCGGCTATAGTTCGGTGCTTCGCTTGTGATAGCCACATCATGCGGATGGCTTTCTGCCACACCTGCATTTGTAATGCGAGTGAATTTGGCATTATGAAGCTGTTCGATATTTGCAGCACCACAGTAGCCCATACCAGCACGCAAACCACCGACCAATTGATAAATCACTTCATAAAGAGTTCCCTTATACGGAACACGGGCAGCGATACCTTCCGGCACCAACTTCTTCACATCGCTTGTTCCAGCCTGGAAATAGCGATCCTTTGAACCGTTTTCCATAGCTTCCAACGAACCCATACCACGATATGATTTGAACTTACGACCGTTGAAGATGATTGTGTCGCCAGGAGCTTCTTCTGTACCGGCAACCAACGAACCGATCATTACACTATATCCACCGGCAGCCAACGCCTTGACAACATCACCGGAATAGCGCAAACCACCGTCAGCAATCAAAGGCACACCAGTTCCTTCCAATGCCTTGGCCACATCGTAAACTGCGCTGAGCTGAGGAACGCCGACACCTGCAACCACACGAGTTGTACAGATAGAACCCGGACCGATACCCACTTTCACAGCATCTGCACCTGCTTCTACGAGCATCTTGGCAGCTTCGCCTGTAGCAACGTTACCGACAACGATATCGATATTCGGGAAATGAGCTTTTGCCTCTTTCAGTTTTTCAATCACATATTTAGAATGTCCGTGAGCAGTATCAATAACAATCGCATCCGCACCGGCATTTACCAATGCCTCCATGCGCTGCAAAGTATCGACAGTCACACCTACACCGGCAGCAACGCGCAAACGACCTTTGGAATCCTTGCAAGCCATCGGTTTGTCTTTTGCTTTTGTAATATCCTTGTAAGTAATCAAGCCGACAAGTTTGTTGTCCTTATCAACAACCGGCAATTTTTCAATTTTGTGAGCCTGCAAAATTTCAGCAGCAGTTTCCATATCTGTCGACTGGCTGATTGTAACAAGGTTGTCCTTTGTCATCACCTCGTCGATTCTCTTCTGCAAGTCTCTTTCAAAACGAAGGTCACGGTTTGTTACAATACCGACAAGATAACCGCAATCATCCACAACAGGAATACCGCCAATCTTGTATTCTGCCATCAAATCAAGAGCATCCTTCACAGTTGAGCCACGTTTGATGGTGACAGGATCGTAAATCATACCGTTTTCTGCACGTTTTACAATAGCCACCTGACGAGCCTGCTCTTCAATTGACATATTCTTATGAATAACACCGATACCACCCTCGCGAGCAATCGCGATTGCCATTTGAGCTTCTGTAACTGTATCCATAGCGGCAGTCACAAAAGGTATTTTCAATTCAATGTTGCGTGAAAACTTTGTCGTGAGCTCGACAGTCTTAGGTAATACTTCTGAATAGGCCGGAATCAACAACACATCGTCGTAGGTCAATCCGTCCATTACTACTTTATCTGCAATAAATGACATAACGATTGATGCTTTAAATTTTATTGCACGCAAAGATAGTAAATTTTATCAAAACGTCCATAAAATTTATGCCGAAAAATAACAAAACCGCAAAGAAAAAATATCACGCCCGACCACCATCAGAACAGCACACTTCCTCGTTACCGCCAAAAGCTAAAAAGGTTGAAAATACACATTTTTAAACGGGAAATAATTAACTTTGCAAACTAATGACAAAATAAAGCTATGAGTGATATTATATTAGGTATAGAATCTTCTTGCGACGACACGTCGGCAGCTGTCATCAAGGACGGCATTCTGCTCTCCAATGTCATTGCAAGCCAAAGCGTACATGAAGCATACGGGGGCGTTGTGCCGGAACTGGCATCTAGAGCCCACCAACAAAATATTGTGCCGGTTGTTTCTGAAGCCATCAAGCGTGCCGGCATCGACAAGTCCGAACTGAGCGCAATAGCTTTCACTGCCGGTCCCGGTCTAATCGGCTCCCTGCTTGTAGGCACATCGTTCGCCAAAGGTCTGGCAACAGCACTGAACATTCCGATGGTGAATGTCAACCACTTGCACGGACACGTCCTGTCGCACTTCATCAAAGAAGACGAAAACACGGAAGTTCCCACATTCCCATATATGTGCCTGCTGATTTCAGGCGGTAACTCCCAAATCATTCTTGTTGAGAATTACAACAAAATGCAGATTCTCGGCCAGACAATTGACGATGCTGCCGGTGAAGCATTCGACAAATGCGCCAAAGTAATGGGTCTGCCCTATCCCGGCGGCCCTCATATCGACCGTCTGGCACAAATCGGAGATGCCAACAAATTCAAATTCAGCAAACCGCATATTCCGGGATTGGACTACAGTTTTAGCGGGTTAAAGACATCGTTTCTTTACACTCTGCGCGACGAACTGAAAAATAACCCCAACTTCATCGAAGAGAACCAAGCCGACTTGGCGGCCTCCCTGCAAAAGACCATCATCGACATCCTCATCGACAAATTGGACAAAGCAGTAAAGGAACATCCTGAAATCAAGCAGATTGCCATCGGTGGCGGTGTTTCCGCCAATTCCGGTGTAAGAGACGCCGTAGCCGAATTCTGCGAAAAGCGTGGCATCAAGGCATTCATACCCAAACGTGCATTTACAACCGACAATGCTGCCATGGTGGCCATAGCCGGCTATTTCAAATATCTTGACAAAGACTTCTGCCCTCTCGACATTGCACCATTTGCTAGAGTAGAAGTGTAAAACCCTATAATATAATAAAGGAATGGAAGTTTCTATCATAGCTATCGGCGATGAGTTGCTCATCGGCCAAGTTGTCGACACCAATTCCGGATGGATAGCTCAAGAAATCACCCCTTATGGATGGAGAGTCAAAAGTGTCCGTGTCGTAGCCGACAATGCAAAGGAGATAAAAAAAGCCGTTGAAGACGCTTTTAACGAAACAGACATCGTACTTACTACCGGAGGCCTCGGACCGACAAAGGACGACATCACCAAACAAACCCTCTGCGACTTTTTCGGCGGAGAACTGATCTACGACAAAGAAGTAGAAAAAAATGTGTTGGAAGTTGTGGCAAAACGCAGTTTGACAATCAATCCGCTGACAGCCGCACAAGCCTATGTTCCTTCCAGCTGCAGAGTAATCCAGAACAAAGTGGGGACAGCACCAATCATGTGGTTCGAGAAAGACGGCAAAGTTCTGGTTTCCATGCCAGGTGTTCCGTTCGAAATGCAGGAAATGATGCACACGGAAGTTTTCCCGCAGCTTAAGAAGAAATTCCAGAAAGACGAAACCGTCGAGCATCGCACTTTTATTGTAATAGGATATTCCGAATCATTGCTGGCTGCTGCATTGGAAAACTTCGAAAGCAGCCTGCCGCAAGAAATCCATCTTGCCTATCTGCCCAAGCCGGGCCTTGTCCGGTTGCGCCTAACCGGCGTCAGCAAAGACGGCGACGACCTCGCCTCCAAAATGGAACAGGCTGAGCTACTGTTGAAACAGACTTTGGGCAAAAGCATTATTTGCGACAAGGACATGAGCGTCTCTGAAATTTTAGGAGACCTTCTTTCCAGAAAACAACTTACGGTATCAACTACTGAAAGCTGCACTGGCGGCAACATCGCGCACGAAATCACAACCGTAGCCGGATGCTCTTCCTATTTCAAAGGAACCGTAGTTGCCTACGCCAACGAAGTGAAACAAGAAATCCTCGGTGTCAGTCAGCAAACGCTTGAAAAAGACGGCGCCGTCAGCGAACCGACGGTACGCCAAATGGCAGAAGGTGTAGCACAAAGACTTCACACGGATTGCTCTATCGCCACATCCGGCATTGCGGGGCCTGGTGGAGGAACAGAAGACAAACCGGTAGGTACTGTTTGGATTGCAGCGACAGCCAACGGCAAAACAGTCAGCGAATTGCATCGCTTTGCAGGAAACCGCAGCCGAGTCATCAATCACGCCACCACAATTGCCCAGTTGATGCTCATTAAAATGCTACTTAAATAAGTGCTATACAAAAAAATATATTGAAAAAAGTTAGAAAAATTTGGAGATTATCCAAAAAAACACTTACTTTGCACTCTGTTTTGAGGAGTATAATTGAAAAATAATAAAAAACAACAATAGCCATGTCAAAGATTTGTCAAATTACAGGCAGAAAAGCGGCCGTAGGTAATAACGTTTCTCACTCTAAGAGAAGAACAAAACGTAAATTTGAGGTCAACCTTTTCAACAGAAAATTCTTCTGGGTTGAACAGCAAATTTGGATTCGTCTTACTATTTCAGCAGCAGGACTTCGTACAATCAACAAGATTGGTCTTGATGCAGCATTGAAGCAAGCAGCAAACAAAGGTTTCTTAACAAGCATTAAAACAGTAGAATAAGATGGCAAAGAAAGCAAAAGGTAACAGAGTTCAAGTAATCCTTGAATGCACTGAACATAAAGACAGCGGTATGCCGGGTACTTCTCGCTACATCACAACTAAAAACCGCAAAAATACAACAGAACGTTTGGAGTTGAAAAAATACAACCCAATCTTGAAAAGAGTAACTGTTCACAAAGAAATTAAATAATATAAGCTATGGCAAAGAAAACCGTTGCAACACTTCAAACTGGTGAAGGACGTACATACAGCAAAGTTATCAAGGCTGTAAAGTCTCCAAAAACTGGCGCATACGTATTCAAAGAAGAAATGGTACTTAACGATGCTGTTAAGGAAGCGCTCAACAAATAATTGAAGAATATATTTTTCCTATCAATAGACGTATAGCTTTTCGGAATTCATTTTCGAAAAGCTATCGTTGTTTATAGACGGAGATTATTCACGATTTTTTATTACTTTTGCATCAAACTATATAACCAACAGCCTATGTTCTATGTATCCAAAAGAATGGAAATAGCCGGTTGTCACAAACTGACGCTCAACTACGAAAGCAAATGCACGCAACTGCATGGGCACAATTGGATTGTAACCGTGTATTGCAAAGCAAAAGAGTTGAACGAAAACGGAATGGTATGCGACTTCAAGCATATCAAAGACAAGATTCACGGCTATCTTGATCATGGAAATTTCAATGAACTCCTTCCGTTCAACCCAACTGCCGAAAATTTGGCAAAATGGATTTGCGATCAAATTCCGGAATGCTATAAAGTTGAAGTCCAGGAATCGGAAGGAAATACAGCCATTTATATCGACGACGAAAAAGATGGAATTTAAAATCAACGAAATTTTTTACAGCCTTCAAGGTGAAGGTTATTTTACCGGTACTCCCGCTGTGTTTGTCCGATTTTCGGGCTGCAACTTGAAATGCCCATTCTGCGACACACAGCATACCGAGGGAGTCAAAATGACAACCGACGAAATTATCAAAGAAATAAACAGATATCCGGCCCGACACATCGTGCTTACCGGAGGCGAACCGTCGCTGTTTATTGACGAGACGTTTGTAGCCAGCATCAAAGAAAAGACGGGCAAATTCATTGCAATAGAAACAAACGGAACTCACTCGCTTCCACAAAACATAGACTGGATAACGCTGTCACCTAAATTCGAATTCTGCAACGATGCCAATTTGGCAATCACGGAATGCAACGAACTGAAAGTCGTGTTCCGCGACCAGGATTTAAGCATCTATGACAATATCAAAGCCGCACACCGATTTCTTCAACCTTGCGACTGCGGCAATCCCAACATCAACAAATCGATACAGAAAAAAGCGGTTCAATACTGTTTGGAACATCCGGAATGGAGACTGTCTCTCCAAACACACAAATTGTTGGGAATACAATAGGGCCAAAAACGCCAAAACAGCGAATTATTTTGAAAAATAAGTCAATAATTCAGTAATATATTAAAGCTGTGTCCTATTATTTATTGTATATTTGCAAGGAATCAAGATTATGACGAATGAACTTTGAGATATTGTTTGTACTTATCTGCATGATAAGCATGCTGGCAGCTCTAATCTTAGACTTGATGAGGCCGGGACTTGTGCTGCTGAGCATCATGATACTGTTCCTGTGTGCAGGAATAATCACACCGACAGAGATGCTTGAGGGATTCAGCAACAAAGGAATGATTACTGTTGCTTTATTGTTTTTAGTCAGTGAAGGCGTTAGACAAAGTGGTGCACTTAATATTATTATAAAAAAACTGCTACCGCAAAAGAAAACATCAGTTCCAAAATCACTACTACACATTCTCCCTTCTATTTCTGTAATATCGGCATTTTTGAACAACACGCCTATTGTTGTCATTTTCGGTCCCATCATCAAACGCTGGGCTGAAGCATTGAAAATGCCGGCTACAAAATTTCTAATTCCCCTATCCTACGCCACCATCCTCGGAGGCGTATGCACTCTTATTGGCACTTCTACAAATCTGGTCGTACACGGTATGATCCTGGATGCCGGCATGGAAGGATTTTCCATGTTCGAATTAGGCAAAATAGGAATATTCATTGCAATAGCCGGATTAATTTATCTTATCCTCTTTGCAAACAAACTGCTGCCGAATGACCGTAGCGACAAACTGGAAAAGGAAGAGGAACCCTCCGACAACCTCCATAAAGTGGAAGTCATCATCGGTTCACGTTTTCCGGGTATCAAAAAGACACTGGGAGAATTTGACTTCACACGCCACTACGGAGCTTATGTAAAGGAAGTTAAGCGCAAAGGACAATCCTACACAACCGACCTCGACAAGTTTACAATTCTGGAAGGTGACACATTGATTCTCTGGGCAGACGACACATTTATTCCAACTTGGGGTGATTCACGTGTTTTCCTCATGGTGGCAAACGGTAAGGATAACCAGCCGACTAAGTCAGGTAAAAAACGGATATTGGCATTAGGTCTGCTGATATTCATGATTGTAGGAGCCACTATCGGTGAACTGCCGTTTATGAAAGACGCTGTTCCTGGCATGAAGTTCGACATGTTCTTCTTCGTATGCATCACCACAATTATCATGGTATGGACGAAAATGTTCCCACCAAAAAAGTACACAAAGTACATTTCCTGGGACATTCTGATAACCATTGCCTGTGCATTTGCAATAAGCAAAGCCATGAATAATTCCGGTTTAGCTCCAATGATAGCCAGCTATGCCATCAGCATGACCGACAGTCTGGGCCCGTATGGACTATTGGCTGTCATATTCATCATTACCAACATTTTCACAGAACTGATAACCAACAACGCTGCAGCTGCTCTCAGTTTCCCCATCGCATTGGCCGTAGCTAACCAGCTCGGAGTCAATCCCACACCGTTCTTCGTGGTAATTTGCATGGCTGCGTCTGCCAGCTTCTGTACACCAATCGGCTATCAGACCAACTTGATTGTTCAAGGTATTGGCGGTTATAAATTTACGGATTTCGTAAAAATCGGACTCCCGTTGAATATCATTTCTTTTTTATTGTCAACATTCTTGGTTCCTCTTATGTGGGAATTTTAAAATACAAAATCGATTATGAGTACACAACCCGAAAATATTTATCCGATATTCGACAAAATGATGTCGAAGCAAGATAAGGAAGAGTTGCTGAAACAACACGGCGTGATGCTGTGGTTTACAGGCCTGAGCGGTTCTGGAAAAAGTACCGTTGCCATCGCCCTCGAACGGGAACTTCACCAAAGAGGCCTGCTTTGCCGTATTCTTGACGGTGACAATATCCGTAGCGGCATCAACAATAATTTAGGATTTTCCCCCGAAGACCGTGTGGAAAACATCCGCCGCATTGCAGAGGTCGGAAAACTGTTTGTCGATACCGGCATCATCACGATTGCTGCATTTATCAGCCCGAACAACCAGCTTCGGAACATGGCTTCTGAGATTATCGGAAAAGAAAACTTTATAGAGGTCTATATTTCAACTCCGCTGGAAGAATGCGAGCGACGCGACGTCAAAGGTCTTTATGCCAAAGCGCGCAGAGGAGAAATAAAGGAATTTACCGGAATCTCCGCACCTTTCGAAGCGCCTGAAAATCCGGATATCGAGCTGGACACTTCCAAGCTTTCCCTTAAAGAATCGGTCGACATCTTATTGGAAGCTATTCTTCCGAAAGTGTCATTCTAAAGTTGTAACAAATAACACTACACAATATGTCAAACTATAATTTAAGCCACCTGCAGGAACTTGAGGCAGAAGCAATCTACATCATTCGTGAAGTAGCTGCTGAATTTGAAAATCCTGTCATGCTTTATTCAATCGGAAAAGATTCTTCTGTAATGGTACGCCTCGCCGAGAAAGCCTTTGCACCCGGAAAAGTGCCATTCCCGCTAATGCACATAGATTCTAAATGGAAGTTCAAGGAAATGATTGAATTCCGCGACAACTATGCAAAACAATATGGATGGAATCTGATTGTGGAATCCAATATGGAAGCATTCAAAGCCGGCGTTGGACCGTTTACCCACGGTAGTAAGGTACACACCGACCTGATGAAGACGCAGGCCCTTCTCCATGCTTTGGACAAATATAAATTTGACGCAGCTTTTGGCGGTGCACGTCGTGATGAAGAGAAGAGCCGCGCTAAGGAACGTATTTTCTCATTCCGTGACAAATTCCACCAGTGGGATCCGAAAAACCAGCGCCCGGAATTATGGGACATCTACAATACCCGCGTACACAAAGGCGAAAGCATCCGTGTATTCCCACTGTCAAACTGGACGGAACTGGATATCTGGCAATATATCCGATTGGAAAACATTCCTATCGTGCCGCTCTATTTTGCGAAGGAACGCCCTATCGTAGAAATTGACGGCAATCTGATTATGGCCGACGACGACCGCTTGCCGGCTGAATACCGCGACAAAATTCAAATGCGCAAAGTGCGTTTCCGCACATTAGGCTGCTGGCCGTTGACAGGTGCCGTAGAAAGCGATGCCGACACCATCGAAAAAATCGTGGAAGAAATGATGACTACCACCAAGAGTGAACGTACAACCCGTGTCATCGACTTCGACCAGGATGCAAGTATGGAACAGAAAAAACGTGAAGGTTACTTCTAAATCTTTGTAATTATGGAAAATCAGACACTCAACATAAAAGAATTTCTTGACAAGGACGAACAAAAGGATTTGTTGCGCTTCCTTACCGCAGGTTCTGTCGACGACGGAAAATCGACGCTTATCGGACGACTTCTGTTTGACAGCAAAAAGATTTATGAAGACCAGTTGGACGCACTCGAACGCGACAGCAAACGCATGGGCAATGCCGGCGAACACATCGACTATGCACTGCTCCTTGACGGATTGAAAGCCGAACGCGAACAAGGCATCACCATCGACGTGGCCTACCGCTATTTCAGCACCAACAACCGCAAGTTTATTATCGCTGACACTCCGGGACACGAACAGTACACCCGCAACATGATTACCGGCGGTTCAACGGCAAACGCAGCCATCATTCTTGTTGATGCCCGTACCGGTGTCATCACACAGACACGCCGCCACACATACCTTATTTCCCTGCTGGGCATCAAACATGTGGTTTTGGCTGTCAACAAAATGGACCTGGTTGACTTCAACGAAGAAGTCTTCAACAAGATTGTCAGCGATTACAAAGATTTCGTGTCTACGCTCAACATTCCGGATATCACCTGCATTCCACTGTCGGCACTTGACGGCGACAACGTCGTGGAAAAAAGCGAACGCACACCCTGGTATTCTGGAAAATGTCTGCTCGACTATCTGGAAACAGTGCCCATCGACCTCGACCGCAATTATAACGACTTCCGCTACCCTATCCAATATGTACTCCGTCCGAACCTTGACTTCCGTGGATTCTGCGGCAAAGTGGCAAGCGGCGTAATCCGCGTTGGCGAAACTGTTATGGCACTGCCTTCACGCAAAACATCAAAGGTTAAAAGCATTGTAACCTACGACGGCGAACTACAGGAAGCATTTCCACCACAATGCGTCACTATCACTCTTGAAGATGAAATCGACATTTCAAGAGGTGAAATGCTTGTCAAGCCAAACAACCTGCCTATTGAAGACCGCAACTTCGAAGCAATGCTGGTATGGATGGATGAAGAGCCGATGGACGTAAACAAACAGTTCTACATCAAGCAAACCACCAACACTACCCGCGCCCGTATCGACAGCATCAAATATAAAGTTGACGTCAACACTATGGAACAATCACAGGTTGACAAACTTTCGCTCAACGAAATTGGCCGTGTCGTGTTCACTACAGGTAAGGAACTGTTCTTCGACCCATATCACACAAACAAGCAGACCGGTTCATTTATCCTGATTGACCCGATTACCAACAACACCTCGGCTGTCGGTATGATTATCGACCGAGTTGATGTAAAGGATATGGCTCACGAGGATGCACTTGCAACCATCAACCTACAAGAACTTGGCATTGACGAATCACACTTCGAGGCAATCAGCAAAGTGTGCATGGAGCTGACACGCCAGGGCATTCCGGTAAAATTAATGAAATAGAAATTTATGGGACTTACATTCGACAAACTTCCGGTCAACACTTTGGTGGGAGCCGACTGGAAAACATTCAAGGCTCTCACGACCGACCAACATATCGGCAATGCCTACAAGGGCAAATACCGCCTGACCAAGATGGTATGCCGCCTGCTCAGCGCCCTCAAGACTTTTGAGGATGCACGCTACAAGCAAATCGCCGACAAACCGCTCGACATGGATCCGGTATTTATTCTCGGGCACTGGAGAAGCGGCACAACCTTTGTGCACAATGTGTTTGCATGCGACAAGCATTTCGGCTACACAACAACATACCAGACTGTTTTTCCGCACCTTGTGCTTTGGGGACAACCGTTCTTCAAAAAGAACATGGCTGCACTGATGCCAAGCCATCGGCCAACAGACAATATGGAGCTGCAAGTCGACCTTCCGCAGGAGGAAGAGTTTGCCTTGTCAAACATGATGCCGTATACGTTCTACAATTTCTGGTTTTTCCCGGAACGCTGGATGGAATACTGCGACCGTTTTCTGACTTTTGAAAAAATTACGGAAAAGGAACGTGCAGAATTCAAAAACATCTTCATGCGACTGGTCAAAACTTCACTTGCCAATACAGGCGGTACACAATACCTCAGCAAGAACCCGCCGCACACAGGTCGCGTCAAGACATTGGTGGAAATGTTCCCAAATGCAAAGTTCATCTACCTGAAACGTAATCCGTACACGGTATTTGAAAGCACAAGAAGTTTCTTTACCAACACCATCCAACCGCTGAAACTGCAGGACATTTCAAACGAACAGATTGTTGCAAACATCGTCGAAACCTACAAGCGACTTTACGACCGCTATGAGGCCGACAAAGTACTCATTCCGGAAGGCAATCTCTACGAGATGAAGTTTGAAGATTTCGAAGCCAATGCCTACGAAATGACAAAGGACATCTACCAATCACTGCAGATTCCGGGATTTGAAGAAGCTGAAGCTAACATCAAGAAATATCTTGACAAAAAGAAAGGCTACAAAAAGAACAAATACAAGTATGAGGATTCTACTGTGAAAATTGTAGAAGAGAACTGGGGAAAGGCTTTATCCGAATGGGGTTACTCACTATAAAGCCGACAACACTACCAAATAAAAAATGAGCGCGAGTGGCAATTTGCCTTTCGCGCTCATTTTTTGTTTATCTTCTATCCGGATTAAAAACCGACCGCCTCCGGAATCAAACGGAAGCTGTAGCCCTGCTTCTTCAAATAGTCGAGCAGGCGTCCAAGATATTTGTCATAGAATTTATCCGTTCTGTTGGCATCCGTTCCAAGGTGCAACAGCAGAATATGTCCGTTCAAGCCCTGTTTCTTTTCAACCGAAACAATTCTGTCGTAAATAGCCTTGCTGCTCTGATAGTAGGACAAGTCAGGCGTTGTATAATCCATATTGCTACCCGTTCCAGGAGTATAGCTCACCAAAGAAAGTCCCATTTTCTGCGCCCATGAAGCGACTTCCGCATTATACTCTTCAAACGGAGGCATGAAACAGGGAGATGTTTCCGGAGTCAGTCCATATTTCGACATCACTTCAAAACATTTGCGAATATCGTCGGTAAATTCCTTTTGGGAAATCAGTGTCGAATCCGGATTTTTCCAATCAATATAATGCAGATGTCCATAGCTGTGGCCACCCACATAATATCCGCGTTTCACCAGTTCTTCCACAATCGGCCCATTGTTTTCAAAGAAATAGCCGGTAAAAAAGAAATTGGCAGGAACATCATATTTCTTCAACAGGCGCAATACCTTTTCAGCCCCTTCACAATCCTTGTGTGCTGTAAATACCAACGAAATTTCTTTACGGGAAACATCCGTCCGCACAATACCGCCCTGCGAATAGATGTTGGCATCTTTTTCCAATCCGGCCTGTCGCATACCTTCGCTCTGCAACGACGAAAGGAAATAAGTCATACTTGCCGTACCATCCATCGTCGGCTCGTTTGTTGAATAGTCACCGATAGCATCATGGTAAACCATATCATCCGGTTGGAACTGCTCATAATTGTCGGAAGGCAACCATGGCAAACCCGTCAGATTCACACCTCTCAAACTATTAAAGATATTTGAATACACCGGACCGTCGACCAATCCACCGGTTGCATTTCCCATCCGTTCCTGCACATAGGCCGAGTGAGGCTGTGCCGGATAATCGCCTGAATATGGAAGTTCAACCACCATACTTGTACCCCACGGGTTACAGCCAAACAGCCAGTCGCGCAATGCAGCCTCCATTTCTACATAAGTGGAATCGCCGGTCGCTTCCCTATAAAGCATACATTGTGTAACCATCGCCGTTGTCAAGTTGTTGGAACACCAGATAGCCGGAATTCCGAACAAATACGGATTCTTGACAGCCTTCTGATAGGTTCTTTCAATACCTGAACGCAGATTCCTCGCAAATTCCGCACCCAAACGGCGTTCTTTCACATTAGCCAATCGATAATGGCCGACGTTCATAAACGGATACCATTGGTAATGCTTGGCACTGTCAGCACCCATCCACGGTGTTATAGGTTCCTGACGGCCATACTCGACAGCTTCTTTCAAATAGCGGGGATTGCCGGTCATGCGATACAGTTCGGCAGCACCCAATTCCATATCGTCAACCCAATTCACTTCCTCATATATATAGTTGGAAACTACAGATGCCGTCTGGCAGACACCGGGCTTTTTTACACCTTCCTCATATGCATCGGCAGCTTTTTTCCCAATCTTTTCTGCAAATTCAGGATAAAAATCTTTCAGGATTTTTGCCCCCAGAGCAAAAGAAGACGCAAACTTACCGGCAGTGCTTGCCACTCCTGTCGTGGCGTTCATAAACTTACCACGTTGTTGAGGTTCTCCCGAACAGAAATATACGGGACGCCCCAGTCCCGGACCATATCCATAGTCCACTTTATCAGTAGCCGGAGAACGAAAAGAGGCATGGTCGCGGTCGTCCGCTATCTGATTATAGAGTTCGCCCTTTTCGGGGTTCATTCTGTCAAGCCAGTCCAAGCCCCATTTTATCTCATCAACAATATCGGGAATACCGTTAGCTCCTTTATTCCCATTAGCATCGTAATAATCACCAAAAGCTCCGGGATTTGCCTCATAAGCCAACATCATCTGATACATGGCATTGGCCGATGTTGTCGTATACTGCAAATAATCGCCGGCATCATGCCAACCTCCTCTGACGTCAATATGCTGTCCGCTTTTAGTCGGATGGTATTCTATGTAACCGTCATGCTGATGACAGGTATCTTTCAAAAATGGATTATATCCGCAACGTTGCTGACGCATGTAGTGCAATACAAAATCAGCTGTCCCGTTATAAACATTCGTATTAATCGGAAATACAGGAGAAACGGCTTCACCGGCCTTCAGATAATAACTTCCGCTTTTCTGGAATTTGGAAAAGTCAAGCCGATATGAACTGCTCATTTTTCCATATTTACCAGTATTCCGTATCGTACTCAAATGGGCTTCCGTCTTGCCCGTGACCGCGTTGACCAATTCAAAAGATGCCAACTGTTGAGGTTCTTCACTGATAAAAACGGCTACTTTCACTGATTGGGGCAAATAACCCAACTGATTGATGCGCACCCACTGCCCGGCCGAAACCGCGAACGATGCAGCCAAGAGTGTCGCAGCTACAAGAGTTTTCTTCATTAACTTAGATATATGGTTAGATTTGTAAAAATATGGACATTCTTTCCACGCAACAGAAAAGCGTCCGGATTGATTTAGTTGTTCAAAGTTACAGAATAATCAACTTTATTTCTAATTTTCCTTAGAAAAATTTGGTTTATAATATAAACCTGTTTATATTTGCATATCCATCTCAAGGTGGATATATTTTTTACGAATATAGTTTATATTATAAACCAAATTACAAATCAAACAATGAAAACGACACAATTAAATGAAAAAGAAAGTTTGGCACTCATCACAGCGATGATACAAACGACAAGAACACAATTAGGCAAAGGTTCAGGAAACCAGTTTCTCATATACGGAGGTTGTGCTGTAATTCTTGCCAACATTATCTACATTCTGGTTGATGCAACGCAAAATCCTGTATGGAATGCCCTATGGTTTCTTATGTTCACACCCGGAATCATCCTCTCGTTAAAAAAGGAAAAACCCAAAGTCATCACCTATACAGACCGAATGATTAGCGACACATGGAAAGTTGTGGGTTCTTTGTTTCTGCTTACAGCCATTCTCATTTTTGCCATCGGTTTTCTGCTCCTTAACATTTGTAGCTTTACTATCATGATGCCGCTTTCCATCATTTATGCCGCAATCGGCACATCGGTTACAGGAATCGTAATTAAAGACAGACCTTTGACAATCTGTCCGCTGTTCGGCTTTATTTTTTCCATCTATATGCTGATGAGTATGGTTGTTTCCGATATTTCATTTCCCAATTACTGGAATTTGTTATGTGGGATTTCTTTCCTTATCATGATGGTAATTCCCGGCCTGCTTCTCAATAAAAAATCTCAAAAGGTATGCTCAAAGAATTAGATCCACTACTCCATTCACAACTTCGTCTGGCTGTCATTTCCATACTGATGTCAGTAGACGAGGCCGACTTTGTCTACCTGAAGGAAAAAACAGAAGCAACAGCCGGCAATCTAAGTGTTCAGATAGACAAGCTGTCAAATGCCGGATACATTCAGGTAAAAAAAGAATTTGTCGGCAAGAAAACCCGCACCTCCTGCCGCATTACAGAATTGGGAAGAGAGGCGTTTGAAAAATATGTCGATGCTCTAAGAAGTTATATCAACATTTAAAAATATTACTGTCCGCTAAAAGTTCATACATCATTATAATGATAGGGCCGTCCTCCGA
>OLFT01000211.1_pt1 | contig 82210 bp, 64 predicted proteins | sample 1604921 | NCBI WGS metagenome assembly OLFT01 (sample SAMEA3888897, study PRJEB22519) | human gut metagenome | biome: human gut; feature: human-associated habitat; material: faeces | place: Denmark | collected 2013 | reverse complement strand
GAAAACTATAGAAAACTATAGAAAACTATAGAAAACTATAGAAAACTATAGAAAACTGTGGAGTTGGCCTGCGCCCGGCTCGCCCATGTATATTATTTTCCTCGTTGCCGCAATCGTAATCGTTCCCATAATCCCTATAAAACGCTTACATTTATTCTATTATCAAAGAACACTTCTTCCTTCAATTACCTCTGCTCTTGGAAGGCATAGCCAGAACAGGTCTATTTGCCGTTTTTTCAGAATGAAGAAGCCCCACGTGAGTTTCTTATCACATGGGGCTTTTTACCTTAAAAAATCGTGGCTTTTTTAAATGCCCAGGCCTCGCAAGAAATCCTTAATGACTACATCAGGGTCTACCTTAGAAGGAACCTTAACAGTCACCTTCTTTGCCTTAGGCTTCTCCTTATCCAGAGCCTCAATACACTCCATCAGCTCACGAGTACTCTTCAGCACAGGGGCAAGCTCATCCATGGCCTCAATCAGGTCTTTTCCAGTGAACTCTACACTCTTGGAAGCAATGGTTGCATCAGGATAGAAGTCAGACAGAAATGCCCCCACAATGTCAACAACTTCCTGCGCACGGCTTACCTTCACGCTGTCATGAGCCATCTCTTCGCTCATCTTGTTAGCAACATCAGCGATATCATTCAGGATGGACTCCATGTTCTCACCTGCGTCCAGGCGCTCATTAATATACTTACGAATATCCATATGCACATTCTCCTTTTTATTTGTTTAATAGTTATTTCCTTACCTTACATATATATTATATAATATTTTTTTTATAAAATCAACTGTGGAAGTGCATAGTCCCGGTCCCGCAGTTCCTCTGTCTTTTGGAGTATGCGGTCTTAATTTAGTCTTTTTTTTATATTATAACATATTTTTTTATATGTTTCAAGTTGCCGGTCGTATAAAACTTCCCCCTTATTATTATAGCATATAAAAATATAAAAATCAAATTGAAATCGCTTCTTTGCGATTTCGAGTGATAAGAAATTCAGGAAACTAAACTTTCTTGTACTACAGTTAGCTACGGAATTGCTATTGCCTGATAAAAATTTTGTTGGGCTCGCCAGAGAACAAAATTTTTTCGGTTTTGTCAAGTTTTGACTTGACAAAAGCTCTCGCATTGTCGCGGCCCTGCGGTTTAATTTCAGGAAAATATGGAATCATATGAGGCCGCTAGAAGTTGCAAAAATTTCGCATATGGGGTCTCAGTGTCGCGAACTCCGGCCACTTCGGTCGTGGCCGGCGCGCTGATGAGCATATGAGTTGCATTGAATTTCGGGAAAATTTGCGTTTTTGGAAAACCTGCTAGAAGTCTCAAAAATTTTGCATATGGGGTTTGCGGGCGGAAAAACGGGCCTTGCCCTCCGTGGGCGGCCCGCTCTACAAAACTATTATACCACATCGAGGCCAGCTTGTCAATAGGCAAATTGCACAAAAAATTGGGGGAGGTTTTACCCTCTCCCAATCTTGATGAAACGGCGGTCAAACGCAGCCCGCAGGGGCAGCCCCATCTGACGGCAAAAACGCAGTCTTGCAAAAAATCTGCTCATACTTCAAAATCCTCCTCATCTACTCCGTCGAAAGCTTCACACTCATTTACAGGGGAACAACCTTCCATTTCCTGCATCAAGCACAAACCGAAATCCCCTTCGCCCTCCTTGTCTCGCTTGCAGAAGTAGGGGCAAGTGTAATCCCACAAGGGGCACTCGTAAAGTTTACTCATACTCGCTCACCTCCTCATCGTATTCACAAGGGGCAGGCCAATTTGGGTCTGCCTTGCAGGTCGGGAAATCTTCGCCGGGGTCTGCCCAGCACAGGTTACAGTCTTTACATTTCATAGGCTTTTGCCTCCAATCTTGCTTTCCACTCGTTATTCCAAAGGTCAATCAGCTCGGCTTCCTCGTCCCAGTTGTTGATGGTTTCCATTGCGAAATCCAACGCTCCAAAAGCCTGATGGAAAAAGGCGGTTTTACCTTCGGGGGACTGTTCCATTTGGCGCTCCTTACGCTCCCAGTATTTAATCAGTTTTTCTTTCATTGTATGCACTTCCTTTCCACATCCTAATGATACCACAGTGGGGGCTGTTTGTCAACCCCCAATGTGAACTTTTTTAGAAAGGCAGGTCGCTTTCTGCAACTTCGTTGTATTCCTCAACAATCTGCGGAATGTCGATAAAAGGTCGGCTTGCCATGTAGTCAGCCATGTGGACACAGCGGTCAATGTTGGTAAAAGGTCGGTCGTCTCGGTCGGTAGACCACTGTCCCATGTGGGAACGGATTGCGTTCAGCAGAAACTCGGAACATTCATAGCCGATAGACTTGCACCAAGAGTCAAAAGCAACTGCGGCATTGGCGGCGTGGTTCTTGTACTCGGCTTTGTCATACTCATGCGCCCCATACTTTGCCGTATCGTGGACAATGCAAGCGGCAATCACATAGTCCTTGTACTCGTCACGCATGAAAGCGTAGGAACTCATGCGGAGCAGTTCTTCCGCAAACATCACAACCGCCTTAGTGTGGCGAACAAGACCGCCGACACCCTGGGAAAAAGCCGGATGAAACTTGCCAGAAGAAGAAGCCCCGATTTCCCAAAAATACTCGGGAACACTTTCTTCAAGGTAAGACTTCACAGCCATACGCAAATCCTCATTCACAATGAGGTCAAGTTCTCTCTTAAAAAAATCAGTCTTAGTCATGGTATCAATCCCTTTCTCAATTTCTGTATTTATTATAGCACACTTGCGGTCGCTTGTCAATAGCTTTTTTGAAAAAGTTCGGAAATTTTTATCCGCTCGGCCCTCCGAACAATTATTAGTATACTACCTTTTCGGGAAAATGTCAACGGTTAATTTGCACAAAATAATCGAAAAATTTTATTTGAAATGCCTATTGATTCTGAAACACCGGCCGTAGCGTCAGTTTACGGCCGGCCAATTATACCACAAGCCGCAGGATTTGTCAATAGGCAATTTGCACAAAAAAATCGCCCTCATGCGAGAGCGATTTGGTAAGTTCGACGAATGGCAACTTCAACAAAATCCGGCTTCTTTTCGCAGAGAAATCTGTCATTTCTCACAAACTCGCCGATTCCCATTTCCTGCCATTTTTGGCGGTTCTTATCCTCGAAACGCAGAGTATTATACTTGGACAGCGGCAAATACCAATCGTATTCAAACTCGGTATCTGCAGGCATCTGGTAATTTTTGGCTCTGCGGTAATTTCTGGTATGCTCTGCCCGTCTGCGCTTTAGGTCGTTAGTCGTGCCAATTTTCAGCAGATACCGCCCCAAAATATCATAATAATGCCCCACATAGAGAAATTCTTTGTCGTTTTTCATTTTTATCACCTTTTTTCACTGATTTTTAGAGAAAAAGGGCGATTTCTCGCCCTTTTTGCTCACTTTTTCGGCTTTCTTTTCTGAACAAGGGTCAATTCAAAGCAATCTTCACCGATTTTGAAAGCAATTTGGCGTTCTTTGTTGGTAATTTCAACATTTTCTGTCGCAAAATTGCTATTTTCAGTCAAAAACTGGTGCAATTCCGCAATTAAACCGCCTTTTGTTGCGTTTGGCTTGCGCTCTCTTGGAGCAAACTTGTAAGTAGTCGGCGCTCGTTCCGCCTGTCTTGCCTTTTTCACAGCCTGTTGCTGTTCCTTGGTCAAGTCGGCATTGACTTCGCTGTCCTTCATTCTGTCTACCTTTTTATCGTCCTCGATTAACTGGATTGCTTCTTCTCGGCTAATGTCAAGACAACGCATCATTTTGAGAATGTTTTCCTCTTGTGTCATTGGCACTTCCCCCTTTCTGTAATACCATTATATCACGCTTTTGGGGACTTGTCAACCCCTTTTGGAAAACTTTTTAGAAAAGTTTGGGCTTGGGGGGATTGCTCCCCCCTGCCCTTTGGCTCACTCGGACACCTTGCGGAAGTAAGCCTTGCGCTTCTCCTCCACACGCTCAACCGCGCCATCGTCCTTGAGCTGGCGCACAATCGCGCTCACACGCTGGTTGGACAGGTCGGCAATCTCGGGAATCGCCTTGATGAGGTCGGTGATGGTGTACAGGTGGTCATCAGCCATACCCTCCAGAATGGCAACCTTGTAGCCGTCATTCTCGGTCTGGGTCTTGGTCGGCTTGCGCTCGGCGCCGTTGCGCTTCGCCTGTGCGTCACGGAGAGCGGTCAGCTTCTCGATAATCTCGGGAGTCAGCTCCTTGCCCTCGATAACAGCGTTCAGTGCGGAAACATAGGTAATCTTGTTAGTCATAGTATCAACCCTTTCTGCGTTTGTGAAGTTCGCCTCTTCTTTATGTATTTATTGTACCATACTTGGAGCGGTTTGTCAAGACTTTTTTTGAAATTTTTTGAGATTTTTTTCTCAACCTCTCTTGACTTCTTCCTCCCTTGGTACATTCTTATTGTACCACATTCGGGGCGGTTTGTCAAGGGTTTTTTTGAAATTTCTCAAAAAACTTTTTGGGAGTCTTGCGTTCCCCTCTCCCTTGGTACATTCTTATTATAGCATAATGGGGGGTGGGGGTCAATAGTCAAAATGCACAATTTCGGGAAAAAATAAAAAAATTTTTTTGTGCAAAAAAACTCTTGACAAAATGCTGGCGGTGTGGTATAATGGAAAATTCGACCCGCAGCGTCTGTGTGCGGGTCGCCCAGTATAGCACATTTTTAAGGATTTGTCAATAGGCAAAATGCACAAAAAAGAGGGCGAGATTTCTCTCGCCCCATCGTTGGGATTAGGCTTTCACAAAGTAAGCCTTTCGCTTTTCCTCGACCCTCTTGACCAGTCCGTCATCTTTCAGCTGGCGAACGATGGCAGACACACGCTGATTAGAGAGGTCAGCGATTTCGGGGATTTCTTTCATCAGCTCGGTGATGGTGTAGTAGCGGTTCTCCGCCATTCCGTCAAGGATTGCAGTCTTGAAACCCTCGTTGGCAGTCTGCGTTGCAGTGGGCTTGCGTTCAGCAGAAGATTTCTTCTGAACCTGTTCCAGCATCTTAGTCAGCTTCTCGGTGACCTCAGCAGGGAAGTTACCATGCTCGATTGCGTAAGTCAGAGCCTTTGCATTTGTCATCTTATCCATAGTATCAATTCCTTTCTGCTTTTTAAGAGGTGGCTTCTCTTGATTACATACTTATTATAGCATGCTTTATTGGGTTTGTCAAGAGGTTTTTCAAAAGTTTTTTGAAATTTTTCTTGACTACCAGGCTTGGGGTTCCCTCACCTTACATACTAATTATAGCACATTCGGCAAGCCTTGTCAATACTTTTTTCAAAAAATTTTGGAAAATTTTTTGGAATAACCTTCCACCCTCTGCCTATCCGTTTACCGTTCTGCAGTTGGTGTCTGTCGGTTTCGTGTGGGGTGTTTCCCCTCCTGACATTATTAGTATACTACACCAGCCAACAGAAGTCAAGCATTTTGGGAAAAATAAAAAAATAAATATTTTCGCAAAAACTCTTGACAAATTTTGCGAGCCGTGGTATAATAGTGAATTCGGTCCGCGCCGCATGTGTGCGGACCGCCATTTTATCACATTGCCGCAGATTTGTCAATAGTTATTTTTGACAAAAAAGTAGTGGCAACCTTGTGCAGATTGCCACTTGACTTTTTACGAACGAGGTGCAGACAGAACGACTTTGAATTTCTTTTCACCGTAGTGAAAATTCAATTCTCGCTCAATGTTCGTAACCTCAATGTCCGTTGCTCCATTCTCAACAAGAGCAGTTCGCAAAATCTCAATGAGTTCTCGCTTTTCCTCATTCGGCTTGCGTTCTCTCTTTTGGAATTTGTAGGCGGCGGGCTTTCGTTCGGCTTGTCGAGCCTTTTTCGCACCCTTTTCGAGTTCGGGGTCGAGTTCAAAAAGTTTCTCGCCTTTGTCAATTCGCTTGTCATCAGCGATAACTTGCAGAGCCTCTTCCTCTGTGATGTCGAGTGCTTTCATCAGCTTTTCAACCTGTGCGTTAGCCATTCACATTCCCCCCTTCTGTACTTATAGTATAGCACACTTTTGGAGACTTGTCAATAGGTTTTTTTGAGAAAAGCGGGGAAAATTTTTCCCCGCTCTCTCAATGCGGATTACTCCGCAACAGAGAAATAAGCCTTTCTCTTTTCCTCGGTTCTCACAACCGCACCGCTGTCCTTCAACTGACGGACAATGGCGGAAACTCTCTGATTGCTGAGGTCGGCAACCGCAGAGCAACCCTTCATAATGTCCGTGATGGTCTGAGGGGCATCGCAGGAAGTGAGGTACTCCACGATGGCGGTCGCAAACTCCTTGTTAGCAACCTGAGTGGCGGTCGGCTTTCTCTCAGCAGAGGACTTCTTGTCAACCTGCTCCTTCATCTTTGCGATTTTCTCCGCAACCTCAGACGGAATGTCCTTGCAGTTCTCAAGGATGTAAGCGAGTGCCTTAGAATTAGTCATCTTTTCCATAGTATCAACCCTTTCTGGTTTGTGAGGTTTTCCTTCCTCTTTATGTATTTATTATACCATAGATTGAGGAGTTTGTCAAGGGGTTTTTTTAACTTTTTTGAAGTTTTTTTCAACCAACCTTTTGGAGTTCCTCTCCCTTAGTACATTTATATTGTACCATACTTTGAGGAGTTTGTCAATAGGTTTTTTGAATTTTCTTAAAAAAGTTTTTTGCCCTTGGGAGTTCCTCTCCCTTGGTACATTATTAGTATAGCATACACACCCCCAGAAGTCAAGCCAATTTTGGGAAAAAAATTTTTTGATTTTTTGTGCAACTTTTCTCTTGACAAATTGCCGGCGGTATGGTATAATTGAAGTTCGGCTCGCTAGGACCGAAGGCGAGCCGCTCAAGAGAGCAAGGGCATTTGCCCTTACTCTCCGAAGATACCCACCTGGCAAGCGGGGCAGATGTGGGAGATAAGCTGTTCCCTCTCGGTCGGAGTGAGATTGGGCATTGCGCGCTGAATGAGTTCGCCATTCTGCCAAGCGTCAAAGGCGCTTTCCTCAACCTCAACAGAGTGTTCCTTTCCACAGAACGGGCAAGTGATAATCAAATTCAACATAGTATCAAATCCTTTCCTTTTCTTTGTACCTTTATTATAGCATAGGGGGTGGTATTTGTCAAGCCCCAATCCCCAAATTTTTACTCTCATAGGCAGAAATTTTTCCGTTGCATCGCTTTGCGATTACTACCATTGCGGAAGTCTGTTTCTGTCTTTCACAGTAACAGTTGAACATCAGCCACTTTCCAACCTCGATGTAGTTACAAGGCACTCCACAATTTTCAATCTGTCTTTTAATGTCAGTCGCATTGAGAGTATTAGGAATAGCCATTTCGATTTTCCACATTTTGTCTTTTCGTGCTTTTTCCTCAATAAACTTAACGATAAATACACCGACCAAGTTACAGCCTGCGACAATTCCGGCTTTCATCATCAAAGGTAAATCTGCCATTGTGTAAACCACAACGATGGTGTAAAGTCCGTAAGCAACGGCATTTACCAAACTTGCGGCAACCTTGCCACATTTTACAGTGGCGAGAGATTTTACTGTCTGAATAATGACATTGACAATGTTCAGAACCGTGAAGATAATTAAAAGTTCATAGTTCATAGTAACAACTCCTTCTTCCTTAACTTTCTATAATTATTATAACATAAATTTTTGGAAATGTCAAGGAAAAATTTTTCTTTTTGAAAAAAGTTTGCGTGATGGGGATGGGCTTCTCTTTACACCATCAAAACCTCTGCAAGATAGGCGAAAGCCACAACCTCAAATGCGAACAGACCAGCCAGACGGAGGCACTCACGCTCTATTGCCGCTACTAATTGTCCGACCAACGCACCCACGAAAGCAATCAGAATAATAAAAGTGAAAATAGTCATTTTGTAAGTCTCCCTTCTTTTACTGTACCTAAAGTATACCATGGCTATTGGATTTTGTCAAGCGTTTTGGGAAAAATAAAAAAATTATTTTTTCACACTTTTCTCTTGACAAAATTGCCTGGACCTGGTATAATAGTAAATTCGGGCCGCATTGAACGTTCGCGGCCCGCCAATTATAGCATACTAAAAGCATTTTGTCAAGATGTAAAATAAAACAAAAATTAAGGGGAAAATCCCCTTAATTTTGTTAGATTTCAATAACCTGAAGGTTGTTCTGCGTGGCAATGTTAATTTCGTCCGACAAATATTCCTGCCGTTCCAGTTCCTCCAACAGCCTAATCTGGTCAGGTGTCAGAGAATAGGCGGACAGGATGCTCCCATCTTCATCGGTCAAGAAAACGGTCTTGCGGTTCTGTTTCTCCGCTTCGGCAGACCCGATAGAAATAGACACAGAACGCTTGTCAGCAGTCTTGACAATGCCAAGGGCCTTCAAAACCTCCTTTTCTCCGCAGGGCTGGGCGCGGTTAGTATCTTCCAACACAATCACGCCTTTGCCCATTCGGACAACTCTCATGTGATTTTTGCTGATGCCCAGAGCGGAACAGGCTTTCAGCACTTCGTCTCCGATTTTATTCCACAGACAATGAACAGTAAGCATTTTTATCACCTCACACAAAGTTCAGCTTCGACAATCTGAATGGCAGTATCATCCAAATAATGTGCCAATTCTCCGGTTTCGAGATTGACCGCATTGAGCGGAACACCAAATTCATTTTCCTCGATAGGCTCAATCGCCATGTAAATAATGTCCTTTACGGAGAATACAGTGCCGGGTTCGATGTCGCCAAAGCAGTATGCAGGGGACTTTCTTAAATCTTTAATCTTCATTTTACCAGTCCTTTCTTCCCCTTTGATGATTTAATTATAGCACGCTTACAGGCATTTGTCAATACCTTTTTTCAGATTTTGTTTAAGAACTCTGCGAGCCTTTCGCTTGATGCGCTTTTCCAGTTTATTAGAGGATTTATCATGCGGACAGATGCGCCTGCAATTCAAGTCCCATGAAGTATAATCTTTGATGGTTGCTTTTTTGAAATTATCCATACTCTTGACCTCTTTTCTAAATACATTATAACACACTTGGGAAAAAAGTCAATAGTTTTAGGAAAAATAATTGTTTAGAAAATTTTCGTTTTTTCTCTTGACAAATTGCTGCAGCAGTAGTATAATTGAAATTCCGGTCGCCACAGCCGCAGGCGACCGGCCGAAAAGGCAAAAGGCGAGGTTTTGTCCTCGCCTTAAAAAATTCCGCTTAACTGCTCATGAAGCCACCAGAACGGATAAGTGACCAACAGCAACAGCAGAACAGGAGCCATTATCAGACACCGTCCCGCAAACCTGACCACCTGACCGCAATAGCAATACTTCACCATAAATTTGAAGTCCCTCTTGGTCGGCTTTGCGTTGTGAGCCTTTACGATGTGATGCCAGATGTGGAAGAGCGACCCGCTTTTAAAATCGCAACTTTTGCAGTGCATTTTTTCCATTTCGTCTCCCCCTTTTGTATCTTTATTATAGCACAAAGGGGCGAGGTTGTCAACCCCTTTGTGCTATTTTTTTTTAGAATTTAGGGAAACACTTTTCGACTTCACCCTTGTAATCCCACTGATGAACATTCTTGACATACTTCTTTTTCATCTTGACGCAGGCAAGGAAAATCTCCATTTCAATCATAGCGTCAGAAAGTGCGGTGTGTTCTTCGGTATAATCAGCGTTATTTGTGATGTAGGCAAAGACAGTTTCGGCAGAGGTGGAGCATGTCTTTCCGCTTCTGGACTTCATTCCGTTTTCACGGCAGAAGTTTGCAAAACTTTTCTTGTGGCAGATGGTCTGCAAAGCCATTAGGTAAAGGTCGATAAACTCAAAGTCATTGAGAAGTTCACGGCAGATGGTCTTGCAGAAGTCAAAACCGCTGTTATAAGCCATCACATACTTTACTCCATAAAAATGGCAGAGGTTTCGCACGATGGAAAGAGCCTCTTCTTCGGTGGCAACTGCGGAAATCTCACCGCTTGCCAGACGACTTTCGTACAGATGGAAATTCTTTTTCGCATAGTCATCGTTGCGAATTTCGTCATAGTGTTCCATCACCAGCAGGGAACAGGTTGCGAAAATATTCCCCTGCTTGTCGTGAATGGTACAACCGAGATTGTACATTCCAGTAGGATTGGAAGCTCCGCCAACGGTTTCAGTGTCCAGAGTGCAGTAGATGTTCTTGTTCATAATATCAAATCCTTTCAAAATAGTGATTGAGGTTTGCCATCGCTCTCTCAACCTTACAAACTTATTATACCACAGGACAAACGAGTTGTCAATAGGTTTTTCAAAAAATTTTTCAAAAGCGAGGGCGAAGTTGCCCCCGCTTTTGATTGGGTATTGTATCGTGCATAATCCGCTATTACTTCAACCCTTGCGGCACTGGTTCACATTTATATCCCGCAAACACGAACACCTTGCGGTCGAGGACTTTATCGTCAAGGTCTTATCCGACTCTCATGGGTCTTGCCTTTTGGCTTCTGCCTTGCTTCCCTCTTTCTGAATTAAGTATACCATACTGGGAGTGGTTTGTCAAGACCTTTTTTCAAATTTCTTTGAAATTTTTATCTTGCCTTCGAGGTGGCTAGCCCCCCTCCCTTGGTACATTTATAGTATAGCATAGACCGCACCAAAAGTCAACAAGTAATTTTGCACAAAATCGGGAAAAATACTCGCCGCAAATTTATGCAATTTTTCTCTTGACAAATGTTGAGCAGCATGTTATAATGGAAATTCCGGCCCGCTTGGACGTGCGCGGGCCGCCAATTGTACCACACTTTTGGAATTTTGTCAATAGGTAATTTTGCACAAAAAAACCGAGGGGTCGCGACTCCCCCCGGCTTTTCAAACTCTCGATTGTTTGCAACCAATCGGCAATTTGCTTTTCCTGCCCCAAATGGGCTAAATTTTTGGAGTGAAAAGAATATTGAAAGAAAATACTCCGAGAAACCTTTGACTTTATACAAAAGCAATGTGGCTTCAAACGAAATTGGTAGTTAAATTAAATCTATATAATCTATAAATATCAATATAGATTATGCAGGGGGCGGTCTTGGCTTCATAGGCTGAACTCCTTTCCCTTACTGTACTTACATTATAGCACAGCCGACCGGATTTGTCAAGGGTTTTTATCTACGAAAACCGGAAAAATCCAAAATAATCGGTTTGCCGTTCTTGTAGCCGAGATTGCTTCGGTGCAGGTCATTGATGCCGTTCTCTTGCACAAAGTCCGAAAGAGCCTTGCAAGCCTTTTTGCCATAAAGGACAATCGCCATCTTTGCCCACATCGGGTCTAAATCTCTATAGTAGCCCGCTCCGTGGTCAGCCTTTTTGAACTGTCTATCCATTTTGCGGACAATGTTATGAGTGGCAGTCTTGGAGATGCGTTCAAACTTTCTTGCGGTGCGGTCATCCACTTCACGGCAAGAGAAGTCGATTTTCTCTTGACGGACAAAAGTGATGCCATTGTATTCGCACAGGATTTCAGTCTTGGGGAAGAACTTGGCGAGATTTGCCGCTTTGGCTCTTTCATACATTTCGGCTTCCTGCTCTGCTTCATCACCAGAGGTACTCCATTTGATGACCACATCGTGCTTAGTGAAAACCACGCACACCTTGCTTGCTCCATCGTGAAAGCGAACATTCTTCATGATTTCGGGACAGGCTTGCTCCACCTTAGCGCAGGCTTCGTAATCAGAGGTAGTCCACCTATCGAAATTGGCTTTCTTGATGAAAGCAACCAGTTCTTCATTAGTAATCATTGCTCATTCCCCTTTCTGTATTTATAGTATAACATCAGAGAGAGTATTTGTCAACAGGTAAAAATGCACAAATCGGGAAAACATTATTTGTCTATTTTGCCTATTGACAGCGGGGAAAATTTGTGGTATACTATAATTAGCGCGAATTCGGACCGCAAGGAGCGTGCGCGGTCCGCCAAAAAAGAAAACCGATGGTCGCACAAGCAGTCATCGGATTTATTATTATACAATAGTCAACTGGTTTTGTCAACCATCAAAATCGAAATGATTAAAACAACAATTTCGATTGCCCACCAGTAGGGCACAGGCTCGGGCCAGATTTTATTACAGACGCTAAAGTTGATGACAAAAAACCAGACGACAACTTTCAACAAATTTTTCATGGTTGCTCCTCCTTAGCAATCATCGGAGAAGCAACCCATGTAGGGGTCGAAGCCCATGTCGCTGTCAATGTCAGCGGGCTCATCGTAGTCATAGTCCTCATCAGAGGACTCGATGACCTCGCCAGTCTCGCCATCAACGAGGTTGGCAACCTCACCCAGCAGGTCAGCCAATTCATAAGCCTTGCGGTAGACTTCCCAAGCGAACTCATAGCCATCGACCTCGGCGACCATGCGATTCTCAATGTAAATGTAAAACTTCATAACTCATTCTCCTTTTCTTTTGGAGGTTTTCCCTCTCTGTAATTATAGTATAGCATTGACTACTGGATTTGTCAAGTACTTTTTCAAAAAATCTCGGGGATTAGTATCCCCGAGTTTCTAATCTCACCATCCGGTCAGCAACCTTGCGAGCGAGGAGCACCTTGCTCCATTTCATCAGAGAGTTAATCGTGCTTTCGTAGTTAGCGAAGAAGCCCCAGGCGATACCCTCTTTGATGATGTCCATCTTCTTCATAGCCATCAGGTTGTTGTAGTAAGTCTCGAACATTGTTTTGTTCTCCTTTCCTCTTTCTGATTATAGTATAGCATTGACTATTGGATTTGTCAAGCGTTTTTTTTTAATTTTTTCAAAAAAAGTTTGATGCCTGCGGTGAAACAAGAAGTCCGCAGGCATCAGAAAGAGAGAGGTGCAGGGGAAGAAAGGAGTAAGTCCCCCGCTATTTAATACGCCGGCACTCTACTCCATTCATCGGTAGAGGACAAAACTCCCGGCCGTTGTGTGCGAAAAGGGTGGCTTGTGTATCCTGCGTATCCACGACATTTTTTCAGCCTGCGTGGTCTGGTTCACATTTGTATCCCGCACACAGGAACACCGTGCGGTCGGGTCATCGGAAATAGGTCTTACTGACTCTCGTGGGTCTTTCCCTTTGTGGGACTGCCTTTCCCTCACCTCTTAAGTTAAGTATAACACACTTAGCTTGGTTTGTCAAGAGGTTTTTTGAACTTTTTTGTTCGGTAGGGAGATTTTGTTTTACTTCACCCAACTACGCATTGGGGAGAGGTTGTTCGCTCCTGTCTGCCTCTTGACATCCTTATTGTATCATACTCTAAGAGATTTGTCAAGAGGTTTTTTTGAGAAGTTGGAATTTTTTTATTCTCTACTTTTGCGGGCAGTGCGCGCCCTGCCTAGTCGCTCCAACTAAGCGTTTTATCAGAGGAAATGGCTACTTGCCACACACCCTCTGGGAAGTACTTATCTCTTCCCCTCTTGACAATTATAGTATAGCATTTCGGGATGATTTTGTCAATAGTTTTTTTCAATTTTTTCCGCAGATTTTTTCTTTAGCACTTTAGCGTAGTGAAGCTAGGGTTCTGGCAGTCGTTAGCGATGACTAACCGCAGACAAAAAGAAATGAGAGGGTTGCCCCTCTCACTTGTTGCAGAAGCGAACTGCATCATTATAAAACTCTTCAACTCTCTTACGGAGCATCTTGTTGAAGTAGCTACGGCTGAAGTTAATCACCATGCCAGAAGCCTCGATGTAGTCAATCATTTCTTTCTTAGTCATAACTCATTTCTCCTTTGCTTTTGGTCTTCCCTCTTTCTGATTATAGTATAACACAAGCTGTCACCGCAGTCAATAGTCAAAATACACAAATTTCAGGATTTCTGCCTATTGGATTTTTGTTGATTTTACTTATTGACAAATTGAGTGAGTAATGGTATAATAGAAAATTCGGCGCGCTACAATCGTCAGCGCGCGGCCGCAATTTTGTCAATACTTTTTTATTCGTCAAAATGACGAAAAACCTCAGTCCGAAAACTGAGGTTTCCCGCCAGAAAGAGAGGGAGAGAAAATGAGTGATAGTGGGATGGGGTTGATTGGCTCAGCCCCTCAAAAGCCTTAGTCGATAATCCACAGAGTAGCCAGAAAGGAACTTTCTTCATCCTCTCCCTTTTCAGCAGGGGAAAACTCAATAGATGTGGCATTATAGGCTACTCCATTATTTTCTTTCATGAATAAAATGAGTTCATCATCTGCTACTTCAGCAATCATCTTGCGAAGTTCGCCTGCGGTAATAGCACCTTCATGCATTTCTTCCATTGTATCAATTCCTTTCCTTTATTGTGTCTTTATTATAGCACACTTTGTGCCGCTTGTCAAGGGGTTTTTATTGGCTGATTAATGATTTTTTCAACGGCTTGAATCTGTAAATCCACCTTTTGGAGTTCTTCACGCAACCGCACACGCTCGCGGTAAAGGTCATCCCAGACCTGCTCGCTTGCCTCGTATTCCTGCGGGGTGATTGCGGTAAAGGCTTCATCCACTCTTTGCTCGATGGACTTGTCAGTGAAAGCCTTACTTGCGATTTCGGCAACCTCGCTGTAAATGCGTGCGACTTCTTCATTTAGAGTTTTCATTTTGTTTCCCTCGCTTTCTGAATTAAGTATAGCATAGGTTTGGCGATTTGTCAAGAGCTTTTTAGGGGATTACTCCTCGAAAGTTTCATCCCCGAAGAACTCTACCAGTTCGTAAAATTCTTCCACAGTAGAGCAGTCAAACTGTTTTCCATTAATCTCGCAGCAAATCTCTCCATCAGCGTCAAACAGAATTGCGTTTTCGGTTTCTGCGAGGATTGTGAAATTAGCCTTAATAAATTCGATGTGTGTCATGTTTGTGCCCTCCTTAACTTTGTATCTTTAGTATAGCACAAGTTTGACAGTCTGTCAAGAGTTTTTTGGAAGTTCTCAAAGACTTTTGAGAACTTCCATGATGTTTCCCACATCGTAAGCAATCCCTGTCCAGTTGTCACGGTTTCTTGCTTCATCGTCAAACAGAATGTCGAGAGGATTTTTGCAAAAGTTCTGCTTCGGTGTGCCGTAGGGAACAATCGTGATTCTGTCCCAGTTGACGCTCGGCAGATGCTTTTTCAGCCAGTTCAGCTTGACTGCGGTGACTGCTTCGTTGTAGGCTTCGCTTCCACTCTTGGAGAGCCAGGAAATGACAGCCAGTTCGTAGCCGTTTCTCTGCAAGCGGTTCAGAACTCTTGCGAGAGAGCAAAGGCGGAGCAGAGGCTCGGCTTCTGCGTAAGGGGTGGTATCCTCGGCAATCAGATAATCGAGCCAGTTATCAACGCCGTACAGGTCAGCGATTGTTCCATCCATGTCAAAGTTAATTGTGATTTTCATTTTAAGTATCTCCCTTTCTCTTTTTCTGTCTTAATTATAGCAGACAGATTGCCATTTGTCAATAGGTTTTTGAAAAATTTTTTTAGATTAAACTTGCTCCAACAGCAAATAGAATGTAACAACAGATAAGACCACCAACGCAGGCTACAACACCCGCCGCAATCATCCAAAAATCATCTTTCATTTTCTTCACCTCTTGGTTATAGTATAACATTATCTGCCGCTGTTGTCAATAGTTAAAATGCACAAATTTCGGGATTTCTATCTATTAGATTTTTGTTGAAATTTTCTCTTGACAAATTGATGCGGCTGTGTTATAATTGAAATAACGCGCGCCTGGTCCGTGGGCGCGCGGCCGCAAAAGTCAAGAAAAATTTATTCGTCAAAATGACGAATTTTAAATTTTACAATCAAAATGAAAAAAGAACTGATTTCTCAGTCCTTGTACATGTCGGGCACCTCATCCATGTTGACTTCCTCATAATAGGGAGCCACCATGGTAATGATATTGCCGACAGCCTCATTCTCCTGGATAAACTTATCAGCTTCCATGTGGTCAGAGAAATAGCCCTCATAGTTATACTGACCGCCGAACTCATTATCAATAATGTGGAAATAATATTTCAGCATTGTGTTGTCCCCCTTAATTTAGGTTATATCTAATTATAACGCCTGATTGTTTATTTGTCAAGCATTTTTTCTGTTGGACACATAAACCTTTTAGATGTCCGCAGAAGCGTAGCCGAGCCACAGAGTGATTTCACCGAAATGGAAATCGGAATACATGTCAGCGGTGTAGGTGTCAGCGTGCTCCTCGCACCATTCGATGAAGGCATCAACAGCATCTTCATCATCGTATTCCCGCTCGATTTCACACCAATGCTCATCGAAGCCCTCAAAGTCCTGCAGGGTGGCATGGATAGTAGAACCGTCAACAGAGAACATCACATCAGCCCCCAGAGCGGTCAGCATCTCAATAATAGTAGTCATCATAGTAATTATCTCCTTTAATTTTTTTTGTGTACCTCTTCCTTACATTTATTATTATAAGGGATGGTCTCCCAGAAGTCAAGAAAAATTTATTCGTCAAAATGCACAAATCGTACTTTAATACTTTAATGTATGAAAGCGCTAAACACCAGATTCGGGAAACTTACCAATTAGCATTCGCACTTTAAATCGCTAAAGAAAATTGCTGTAGTGCTTTAATGCGCTAAAATCGGCCCGCAGCGTTAGTGAGCGGGCGGCTGCAAACCTTTTATTTTACCACATTCTTCTGGATTTGTCAATAGGAAAAATGAACAAAAAATGAGGGGATTTTCTCCCCTCATTCTTTACTCCTGGACGTCCCACTCGACGCCACTGTTATCGATGATACCAGACAGGACGCCCTTGACACGTGCCAACTCTTCCCACGTGATACACTCGCCGGTGTCCTTGCTGATGATGGTCTCACCCCTATCCAGAGTCGAATGAATGACATCAATCAACTCATAGGTGGCCTCGAGGACTTTAACCTCATCATCGGAGAGCTTGAACTGTGCGACAGTGGCGGTAGAAACCTTAGCAACCATACTTATCAATTCCTTTCCTTTATTGTATCTTTATTATAGCACGCTCTTGGAGGTTTGTCAAGGGGTTTAGGAAAAAAACTTTTCCATCCATCCCTCGAACACCTGTTCGGCAGTTTCATAGCCGTCGCAGTCCCCAAGGACAAAAGTCTCCAAAAGTCCCTGTTCGTATCCATGGGAATACTTGTGAAAGATTGCGTCATCCAGTTCTTCTTGGAAAGTGCCATCTCTGTAAATGCGGATTTGCATGGCGTTCTCTCCGAAGATGCCTGCGTCCATCATCATGAAAGTGTGATTGATGCCAGCGTTGGAAAGCATTTCGTGCAGCTTTGCGATTTCGTACATAATAACAACTCCTTTGTTTTTTGTACCTTTATTATAGCATGGTAAAAGGGGTTTGTCAACCCCTTTTTACACATTCAACGGAAATTTATCCTGCAAAGGCTCAAACTTGACCCAAGTATCATACCCGTCATTTTCAACCGATTTAGCATAGTTCGGGTTTTCGTATCCCTCTTTGATGAATTTCTGGAGGTCATAGGAAAACTTGCGCGCCCACTTTCTTTTGGTGATAGGAGCTTTTCTCCAGAGGGAAGAATCCCACCAGTCCATGCAGTAGTAATAGGCATTGTCCTCTTCGACCCATTCCAGAACATAGGGAAGAACATGGTTGAGAACCTTTCTTGCGGTTTCCTCGTTCCACACTCTGCGCTTGTAACAGTAGTTGCTGATTTTATCATGGATGAGAACAAAGGGAAGAAGGGGCAACGCCCAGATGTAAACCGAATAGTTCTTGGTGTTAATAATCCACCACTTCTTGCGGTTGGCGTTTCTCTTCTTTGCGTACTCAAAACTCTTCATTGTTAAGTCTCCTCTCTCTTACTTTCTGTAATTATTATAACATGGAAGGCTTGATTTGTCAAGCCTTTTTTCTATTTATTTTCTTCCCATCCGCAAGCTATCACAAACAGATTGTACTCGCTATGATGTGGATTAGGTGAGCAGTTATCCGCCACGATGTCGCACCAAGACAGGAAGCCCCACAGCATGAACAGACAAGATACTATTAACAAAGCCTTTTCTAAAAACTTTAACATTTAAATCATCTCCTTTTGTAACTTTAGTATACTACTAATGAAACTATTTGTCAATAGTTTTGGGAAAATTTTTTCTAAAAATTTTACACAAATTTTTTGCGTTAAAATTGTGCAACCTGTATAGTATGCCAAATCAGGCTCGCGCCAACCGTGCGCGAGCCTACGTGGCTTTGTTGTATTGTCTGCTGTTGGATGCTAATACTCTACTGTACTACATTATTACTATACTAATACTAATAGTAATACTATTAGTATAGTAGTTGTGTTGCGTTCTTTATTACATTACATCACTACATTGTGTTAATACTAATAGTATAATGTATAGTTATACTATTAGTATACATTATTATTTATGTATAAATAAGTAAGAGAGATGTGTATCTCTACACATCTCTCTTATTACTTAGTCATGTACCTCTTGCCACAGCTTAATCACTACATCATCCTCTATTACATCAGGTGTATGATTGTTAGCTATCCACATCAGATAGAACTCGTTCTCATCAAGCTCTTCTTCTACGCTCCACAGATAGCCAAGCTCATCCATCACTGTGTGTTCATCATAGTATACACAACCAATCATTCTTACTGTACCATTATCATCACCACCACACCAAGGCTCAATGCTCGTGGTATCATAGAGAGACAGCTTACTCTTGTACTCCTGTACCTCTGCACTCAGCTCTGCATTGGTCTGTGTCAGTGTATTAACCTCTTGCTTGTAGTGATTGATTGTCACTATCTGTGTCATAACCATTGCGATTGCACACACAAGCATGATGATGATGATTATCTTTACAGTTCTTTTCTTCATAGGTTTGTTCCCCTCTCTCTTTCTTTCTGTACTTATTATAGCATAGGATAGTTGTCTTGTCAATAGGTTTTTTATTTATTTTTTTTAATTAGTTCCAATGGTTGTCGTAAGCAGTAGTATACTTAGCACACTCAACAATTCCCTCATAGGAAAAAGAGGAGGAGCTAATCTCGCGGCTACCATAATCATTGTTGCGCCACATTGCATCAGAGGTAATCTTCTTGGTATTCTTCTCCCGGCGCTTCTGAGCCATGCACTCATTAGCCAGCTCGGTCAGGTAGTAGTGGTAGTCAGTTCTCATTACTGGTCAGCTCCCTTTGTTCTTTCTGATTATAGTATACAATAGTTTCGGGAAACTGTCAATAGTAAATTTGCACAAAGATTTCCACTTTGATTTGTTAAAGCTACCGAATAAACGTAAGTTCGAGCCGCCTTGGTCGCTGGCGGCTCGAGCAAGCTCATTGATTGTAAAGGCGTGAATTATAGGATACATCCTTGCCGAGCATTTTTGCGGGGGTCCTGATTTATTTATACTCATAGTGGTTTCAAAAATCCGGCAATACTTTGTCTATAAATAAGGGGGGTGGATATTTCGGGAAAAAATTTTTTTTGAAATGAAAAATGGTTTTGTTCTGGACAAAACTCCCACTAAAAGTATTTTAGATTCTCGACCACGGAGTATTTTAGATTCTCGAACACGAAGACCTCAAAATCTCATATGTAGGGAGTAGTAGTTTTCGGGAAAATCTGAAATGGGTCCCCCGTTTACACCTAATTCCTTCACTTTTTCTGTTCCAAAAAAAACGGTTTAGCCAATCATAGTTTCTTATCCTTGTCTCTCCAAATTTTAAACCAATCTTTCAAATCCTCTGGCTTGCAGCAATCATTATATAAAAGAAAAGTTTTTGTAGTAAACCCAACGATATAAATTGCGGCAATGGCCCATGCGATTCCAGTAGCGCCGCCCGCAATGGCCTTTACCATTCCTGCGATTGCTTCCATAATTAATCCTCCAAATTCATAAATTTAATATCGAAGTCCCAAGCGCAAAAATATAAAGAAAGTGGCATGCGGTCAGGGCGAGAGTAACTTATCCAGTTATCGCCCTGCCACCCATTTGTATCCCATTCTCCTCTTTCATAACCCAGCTTCTCTTGGAGAATTTTATCCACCTCGCAAGGAGATAGCCCAAGGTCCGCAAGAGAAACTTCAGAGGTGCTTCCAAGCTTCTTTATTCTTTGCTCAATTATATCCAGCATATTATTAAGCTTCCTTTTCGGTCACAGTATAATCATATTGCGCCAACAGTGCCTTCGCAGCCTGAATAGCTTCTTCCTCGGTCATCTGCGCTTCTGGCTTGGCAAGACAAATGCAAAGTTTATTATCAATACTTGCGGTAAAAATTTCCAATTCAGAATCTTTGCTTAAATATAAACGGTCTCTTAAACCCTTTGGAATAGTGATTCTGCCAAGACTATCCAAAGACTTTGTTACATTTTCTGGTACTAAAATAGCCATCTCAATAATCTCCTTTTCTTAAAACAAGCTGCACTGTCCTTCCAACTCAGAAGACTCGACAGGTAATGTTTGTGTCATATTTTCCAAAAGTGCCAATCTGGTCAATAGTCCAACGCCTCCTGGCACCGGTGTAACATCTCTATTCTCAGTATTAAAACAATCTCCTACCATGCGGCCGTCCTCATCAAAGTTAATTCCTACGTCCACTACTGGAACATGAATAGAATAACAGTTGAGGAATTTAGCTTTGCCGACTGCGCAAATGATAAGGTCTGCGGACTGGCAAAAATTTGACAAATGTTTGGTATGAGAATGGCAAAGACTTACCGTAGCATTTTCTTCGGTCAACATCTTTGCAAGTGGTTTTCCTACGATATTACTTCTTCCAATGATAACTGCGTGCATACCATCAAGGTTCATACGAGTTTTTAAAAAGTTAATAATTCCAGTAGGAGTACAAGGTTTGAATTTAGACATTGGATGGAAACCATCAATATCTTTTTCTGGTGGAATTGCCAGTGCGATTTCCTCTTCAGATAAATGAGCTGGTAAAGGCAGCTGGACAATAATACCAGAGAATTCATCTTCTCTATTTTTAATCTCTGCAATCAACTCTTCTTGAGAGATTGTTTCCTTAAAGACGCTCCATTCTACATTGGTCAAGCCAACTTCTTTGCAGTCTTTAATTTTGTTTCTAATATATCTATTTGAAGCTTCATTATTGCCGACTTGGATAATCCATAGTGGTCTATCATTATTGGCAAAGAAGTCTTTTAATTTCAATTTCTGTTCTGCGACATAACCTTTAATGTCAACATTAACTTTAAAATCTGTCATCATCATCCCAACCCTCCGGTAGTATACAATTTAAAATAGCTTCTAAAATATTGGCAGCCGCAAAAATTGGGCTACCAATTATGAAAATAAATATTACAATCAACTGGTCTTTTATAGATAAGTCTTTACAAGCAGGCGCATACTCTATCATTGTAACCATACAAATTATGCACCATAAAATTATAGCGATAACTCTTTCCATAAGTATGCTCCTTCCAAGACTTCAAATAAAAGACAAGGACCAAGAGCATAGAATCTCTCATTGTCGTCTTCCTCTGTTGGTTGCGGCGGCGCCTCTTTCATATAAAATGTTAATCCTATAATGCCAAGATTTTCAAATAATGACATATCTCGAATAGTTAACTCTTGTTCGCATCCATATCGGACACTAATATATAGCTCGTCACAGAACCAAGTATTATCTCTGATTGAATATAACCTATTTCCCAGAGTGTCTCTTTCTTCAATTATTTGTTTTATATTTTCTGTAACTTCTTGACTTTCTTGTAAATATGTTTCAGTTAAATTATCAATATATTTTGCACGAGTTCTACAAAGTAACCCCAGGAAAAGAGTTGCGGTTCCAAATACCCCAGCAAGAAGTGCTAAAAGGATGGTAATTTCCAATTTTTCAACTCTCCTCTCCTTATTTCTATTTATATTATAACAAAAAATTTTTCCTTTGTCAAAAAAATTCTTACCCTGCCTGACTAAAAAATTTGACTTCCCCGAAAAATTTTGTTATAATAATAGTGTAAGAAAGGACTGGAGGTGAGTACAATAGTTAAATTAGACTATACTCTAACTACTCCAGAGGAAAGAGTTAAGTTGGTAGAACAGATTCTTGAAGAGAATCCTGACCCCAACGAAAAATATCTTGAGGTCTTGGCCGATTACTTAATTCTTTGTATGGAGAAACAAGAGAAAAAGGAGAAAAAGGTTCTCACTGAAAATCGTATGGCTACGGTTAATAAAAGAGAAACTTCTTTTGAAGGACTTGTTTCCCAACTTGAAAATGGCGAAGATGGTATTTATAATTTAATGAATGATAGTAAAGTAACAATTTTTCAACCCAAAGTAACAATAACAAAGAAGGATTTAGAAGAGATTCCCCCATTACGACAATTAAGAGACGCCATTGAACTTTGGGAGGCGAAGTTGAAGGTCACCGAGGGTAAGAACGCTTATGTTATCAAAAAAGCACTTATTGAAATGCGGAAAGACCAATATATTATTAAAAACGCATATAGAAAACCTATTGTTCCAAATAAATTAGTACGCTCAAAATCTTGGATAAAACTTGATGATTCGTATAGTTTTGATGATGAAGAAGGATATGTAATTCCCCACGGTGTTTCTTTATGCGACCCTAAAGTATGTTCGGCTATTTTATGTAATTATTCAAGATTAAAACAAGATAGCTGGGGTGAATTCGAGAAAGATTTATGGTATTTAATATATGACTTTGAACGAATTTGCGATAAGGCTTTAGAAAACTATCCCTTATATATGAGAATTGTAGAATGTAAAATCGATGGAATGCAGAATATTGATATTCAAGAGACTTTGCAATTAGAGTTCGGAATTAAACACAGTTTGGAATATATCTCAAGTTTATGGAGAAAGAAAATTCCATGTTTAATCGCTTCTCAAGCAGAAGACGAGTTACTAGATTGGCATTTCCTCGAAGTAGAAAAAGGGAAATACAAACGCTGCAGTCGATGCGGCCAGATTAAACTTGCACATAACAAGTACTTTAGTAAAAATAAGACAAGTAAAGATGGGTTTTACAGTATTTGTAAAGCATGCCGAAATGCTAAGGCCAAGAAGGCTTAATTTTGGTAACGATTTTTTATAAGACTTATAGAGAGGAGGTACTGTTATGGCAGACCAATTAATTTATTGCGAAAAATGCGGTCGAGCACAAAATGAAAAAGAATTTTACGGTTCTAATAATTTAGAAAAATATCCAAATGGTAAGTTGAATAAATGTAAAAAATGTATTTCAATGCACGTAGATAATTGGAACCCAGACACTTTTTTATGGATTCTTCAAGAGTGTGATGTACCTTATGTCCCAGATGAATGGAGTAAGCTCTTAGAGAAATATGCATCAGACCCAAGCAAAGTTACAGGTATGACTATTTTAGGTCGTTATCTGTCAAAGATGAAATTAAAACAATTCAAAGATTATCGTTGGAAAGATACAGAATTTTTGCAGGAAGTCGCAAATAATCGAGTTGAACAAGCTATGAAGAGACAAGGTTATGGCGCAGCTGAGATTGCTCAGCAATTAGCAAAAACAAATATTGAAATTCCAGAAGAGGGATTTAAAGAGCCAGTATTTGCGGCTCCACCTACATACGCAGAACCGGATTCCGGTGGCGATGATTATTTTGGAGATATAAATGGTAATGATAGTGAATTGGTTTCTGATTTAACTGAAGAAGATAAAACTTATCTTCGACTAAAATGGGGTAAAGCCTATAAGCCAGAAGAATGGGTTAGATTGGAACAGTTATATCAAGAAATGAAACAGTCTTATGATGTGCAAGGCGCGGGTCATGAAGACGTTTTGAAACTAGTATGTAAAACCTCTTTGAAAGCAAATCAACTACTTGATATTGGCGATGTTGATGGCGCTCAAAAGATGGTTAAAATGTATGACAGTTTGATGAAATCTGGTAAATTCACTGCCGCACAAAATAAAGCTCAAGATGGTGAATTTGTTGATTCTATTTCAGAGCTTGTTGAGATTTGTGAGAAAGAGGGATTTATTCCACGTTTTTATTCAGACGGTCCAAAAGACAGAGTTGATGAGACTCTATTAGATTTGAAAAACTATACTCACTCTTTGATTACTGACGAAATGAACCTTGGTAATCTTATTGAAAATGCCGTTAAGGAAATGGCTACTTTGGAAGCTAAAGAAGAAGACGAAGATATTGAAGATGAATTAACATATGATAATATTGAAGAATTAACTGATGAAGATTTTGGAGAGTTTAATGAATTCCTTGACTCGCAATCAGATGACCCTTTAATCACTGATGAGGAGGAAGAATAATATGGCACTCCAAGATTTATTAGATTTATCAAGTAATCGTAAAAAAGTTGGACTGTCTGAGGAGCGCATAAGAGAAATTATTCCAGTAGCAAGGCAATATATTGCATATTGGAGAGAGTATCCTGATATGTTTATTGACTTCCTTTTGGAGCAAGGTAATCCTCAAGAGTTCAAGTTTTTCTTTTATCAAAGAGTATTTTTGCGTGCGGCGATGCGACATCAGTATATTTATGCGGTGTTCCCTCGTGCGTATTCTAAGTCTTTCTTATCTATGATGGTATTAATGTGTAGATGCGTTTTATATCCAAAATGCAAACTATTCGTTACATCTGGTGGTAAGGAACAGGCAGCTGGTATCGTAAAAGAAAAAGTGCAGGAAATTTGTACTTTGATTCCAGCTTTTAAGAAAGAAATTGACTGGACACGTGGTGTCACTCTCGAAGGTAAAGACTATGTTAAATATGTCTTTAAGAATGGCTCTTATTTCGATAATATTGCGGCGAGAGAAAGTTCTCGTGGTAAGCGTCGTCATGGCGGTCTAATCGAGGAGTGCGTCGGCGTTGATGGACAAATTCTTTCTGAAGTTATTATTCCTACAATGAACATTTCAAGAATGTGTATGGATGGTACAACACATCCAGAAGAGCAGTTAAATAAATCGCAGATTTATATCACAACCGCAGGATTCAAAAACACTTTCCCATATGATAAGCTGATTCAGCTTTTGGTTTGGCAGATTGTTAAACCTGAGAAATCTATGGTACTTGGTGGTACATATAGAATTCCAGTGCTTGTTAAACTTTTGGATAAAAACTTTATCCGAGACCTTAAAATGGACGGAACCTTTAATGAGTCCTCATTTGAACGTGAATATGAATCTAAATGGTCTGGTACTGTTGATGATGCGTTCTTTAATATTGAAATGTTTGAAAGAAATAGAATTTTAAAGCAGCCAGAATATGAGCCTTCTGGTCGCTCAAGTAAATTAAGCTACTATGTAATTTCTGCCGATATTGGTCGTAAAGGTTGTGATTCTGTTGCTTGTGTTTTTAAGGTAACGCCGCAACCACAGGGCGCTTCTGTGAAGAGTCTGGTTAATATCGAAACTATGTCTGATGAACACTTTGAGCAGCAGGCTATTTGGCTCAAAAAGCTTTATTATAAATATAAAGCTCGTAGATTAGTAATCGACGGTAATGGTATGGGTATTGGTCTTGTTGACTATATGGTTAAGAAACAGATTGACCCAGATACTAATGATATATTCCCAGACTTTGGAGTATATAACGACGATGAAAATTATTATAAGAAATATCGTACTGATGATTGCGAACAGGATGCTTTGTATATTATCAAAGCTAATGCTCCAATCAATACTGCGGCTCACGCTAACGCACAATCGCAGTTATCATCTGGAAAAGTAAAAATGCTTATTGATGAACGTGTCGCTAAGGCAAAATTAATGGGTACCAAAGTTGGACAGCAAATGACTCCTGAGAAAAGGGCAGATTATTTAAAACCATTTACCCTAACTTCCATATTAAAAGAAGAGATGATGAACTTGCGTGAAGAGAATGAAGGTGTAAACATCATTCTAAAGCAAGCTAATCGTAGTATAAAGAAGGATAAATTTTCCGCTTTTGAATATGGGTTATATTACATTCAGCAAGAAGAAGATAGTAAAAAGAAAAAGAAAAAATTTAATGCAAGTGAATGGAAGTTTTATAGTAGTAGTAATAGATAAAGGAGGGTTTGCGGATGGATGCAAGTTTTGGAGAGCGTAAAATCCACGAAATCCTTGACCAAGCTGGTATGAACTATAAAATGGAATATACTTTTCCAGAATTAACCAGTTCTAATGGCAGACCACTTCGCTTCGATTTTGTTATCTTTGATGACGATGGTAAGATTGATTTTATCATTGAATATCAAGGTAAACAACACTATGAGCCAAGCTCAAAGTTCGGAGGAAAGAAAGGTTTCTACCAACAGCAGTTCAATGATAATAAAAAACGCAGATTTTGTGCTTTACACGAATTTAATTTAGTTGAAATTCCATATACAGACGAAAATTTACTTTCTTATGATTATATCTTACACAAGGCAGGATATTAAAAATTATTAAGGAGGTGGAATTTTGAGAGACCGTCAAGAAGAAATCCATTCTAAGGGTTTCAGTCTTATTCAGAAAAGACAAGGGGGCGGCTACGAAGGTCCAACTCTTCCTGTTGATTATAATAAAGTAAAAGTAAATACTAAGACGCTTGAGGATGCGGTGTTGAATTTAGGTTCTTTGCGTAAAGTTAATCGTAACTATGCGAATAAGGAATTTATTCAACTCGCATTGGCTCAGCGGAATTTACCCGTTTTAAGAGAGATTTCTAATTTCTTCTATGCGACAGATGGTATTTACCAGCAGATTTGCGATTATTGCGCTTATCTATATCGTTATGACTGGTATGTTACACCAGAAATTTATGATAATACAACCAAGGAAGAGAAAGTATTAAAAGAGTTTAATTCTTTGTTATCATACTTAGATGACTCTCATATTAAAATGCTTTGCGGCCAGATTGCTTCAACCGTAATCCGAGAAGGTGCCTATTATGGGTATATTGTTCCTTGCGGCGACAAGCTCGTTTTACAGCAGCTTCCAGTCAACTACTGCCGTTCCCGCTTCTTCAAGGGAAATCAGCCAGCAGTTGAGTTTAATATGAAATTCTTCGATGAGAATTTTAGCGACATTAATCAAAGAATGCGCGTATTAAAAATGTTTCCCGATGAATTTTCTAAAGGCTATATTTTATTTAAACAGGGTAAACTAAATAGAGATTTTCATGGCGATACTGCAGGTTGGTATATGTTAGAGCCAGAAAATACTGTTAAGTTTAACATTCGTGAAAATGATATGCCTGCTTTTGTAACTGCAATTCCAACTCTTTTGGATTTAGATGCAGCTCAAGATTTAGACCGTCGTAAACAGATGCAAGATTTGTTGAAGATTGTTATTCAGAAATTACCATTGGATAAGAATGGTGATTTAATTTTTGACGTCGATGAAGCCAGAGACATTCATAATAATGCTTGTGAAATGTTAGAGCATACAATCGGCACAGATGTATTGACTACTTTTGCAGATATTAAAGTTGAAAATATGTCTGATAGAAACACTACTACCACTAAGGATGACTTAGAGAAGATTGAAAGAACTGTGTTCAATGCTTTTGGTATTTCTAAAAATATTTTCAACCCTTCTGGAAACTTGTCTCTTGAAAAGTCAATCCTGCAAGATGAGAGTAAGTTGCGTGGATTATTATTGCAGTTCCAAATATTCTTTGATAGAATTACTCAAAAAGTTGGAGGCAAGAATAAGAAATATTGTTTCAGATTATATATGCTTGAAACAACTCAGTATAATTATCTGAATCTTGCGAAATTATATAAAGAGCAAGTTCAGAATGGTTATTCTAAGATGTTACCACAGATTGCTCTTGGTCATTCTCAAAGTTCAATTATTCATACTGCATATTTTGAAAATAAGGTTTTGAAACTAAGTGAGATTATGATTCCACCTTTAATGAGTTCTACTATGAGTAGTGAAGATTTGTTGGGTAAAAAAGATTCAACTAATACCAGCAAAACTCAAAATCCTATAGATGGAAAAACAAAATCTGAGTCTGGCGAGGTTGGTCGTCCCGAAAAGGAAGACTCTCAAAAGAGTGAAAAAACCATTCAGAATAAAGAAAGTATGTCATAAGGAGGATTAAGGAATGCACAATAGTGTTAGAATGGAAACACCTTGCGAGTTTATTAACATAACTCCTATTAATCCTCTAATCTCAAAATGCCAAATTAAAGTATGTTATGTTGGTGATGAGCCTAACCGCAATGGTAGCATTATCACTAAAGAGGTTGCTCGTGAAATGGCTAATAGCCTTCCTGGTAGCCCAATCGTAGGTTATTTTAATGAAGGTAATGGAGACTTTGAGGAGCATAATCGTACTATCGACATTTCAAACGGTAAGTTTGAGATTAAAGATACTACCAAACCATATGGCTTTGTTGATTTAAATGCAAAGTGTTGGTTTCAAAAGTTTTTAGATGATGGCGTTGAGCATGAATATCTTTGCACTGAAGGCTGGCTATGGACCGGTCAATACCCAGAGTGCAAGCGTATCATTGAGAGAGGTAATAATCAATCAATGGAGCTTGATGAAAAAACTCTTAATGCGCACTGGGCAAAAAGTGAAAAAGATGCTTGTGAATTTTTTATTATCAATGAGGCGATTATCTCAAAACTTTGTGTTTTAGGTGAAAATGTAGAACCTTGTTTTGAGGGTTCTCAAATCACCAGAGTTCAGTTCTCATTTGAAGACGGATTCAAACAGCAACTATTTTCAATGATGAAAGAACTCAAAAAATTATTGGACGAAGGAGGAACACACGTGTTTACTAAGTATTCAGTAACAGTTGGTGACTCTTTGTGGAACGCTTTGTATAGCCACGTTCATGGAATTTCTGAGAGTCTACGCATTGAAAGCGTATGTGAAGAAGAGGGACAGAAGTTTGCTATTCTTCAGGATGGCGAGAAATTTTCTCGTTTAGACTTTACTATGGACGATGAAAATGGTTTCGTTCCTGCGGAGAGCATGACTGAATTGGAGAACTACTCCCCTGCCGAAGAACCCCAGTTTGCTTTAGCTGATGTTGAAGCTTTTGAAGTAGAATTTAAGAAGAAATGTAAAGACTACGAAGCAGAAAAAAATGGGGAAAAGGGCAAAACCGGAAAAGAAAATAAGCCTAACTCTGAAGATAATTCAGAGGGAGATGGCTCTGACAATTCCGATGATGATGAGGAAGACGAGAAGAAGAAAAAGAAATATTCTTTAGAGGAAATCCCTGAATATGTTGAGCTTCGTGATAAATATACTCAACTACAGGCTTCTTTCGATACATTACAGGCTGAGAATGCCACTCTCGTTGAGTTCAAGACAGCTGCTGAAAGAAAGGAAAAGGAAGCCCTAATTGAAGGTACCTTCTATATGCTTTCTGATGAAGATAAGGCAGATGTCATTGCTAATATCGACAAGTATTCTCTTGACGATATCGAAGCAAAACTTTCTATTATTTGTGTTCGCAATAAGGTCAGCTTTAATCTCGATGACGAGAATAAGGGTAAGGACCCTATGGTTTATAATTTACATGACCATGACAACACAGAAACAATTCCCGCATGGGTACAAGCAGCCTTAAACACTGCGAAAACATTAAATTAATTAAGGAGGAAAATAGACTATGATGTTCAAAGACTTTCTAAAAAGCCGTATGCCTATCAAGTCTCAGGCTAGCTTTGTAGAATTCGGTTATGGCCAGGTTGAGCCAAATCATTTGTCTGCTCAGAGAACTGGTCAGATTTATGCTCAGTTACCTGCAAATAAAGATATTAGCATCCTAGAACAGGGTCAGTTTGTTAAGTATAACTATGCTGCAAACGGCAATGGTATTGGTGAGGTTGACTTCACTGGTGCTGGCGAATGGATGTTAGTTTACAATGAAATTAAGCTGTATCGCAACCATCCAGATGGAAGCAAGCAGTGGGATTGTGAATTCGCAATGCTGAAGGATGATTATCAGGCTCGTATTTATAGCCCATATGACTGGGAGCGTCCTGAGGTTGAATACCACAATGGTCTGTACTTAAATGGTAAGGATGACCAGGGTCATACTGGTATGACTATCTCTCGTGTTTTCACAGCAGACCATCCAGTTCGTGATGAAAATGGTGCTACGGTATTCAAGACCATTACCATTGGTGATACTGTTTGCGAAATTGCTGAGAATAAGTTCACTTATAAGAGCCAGGAGTATGAAATTGACCCAGCTACTGGTGAGACTAAGAAACCTATTGAAGTTACATATGCTTATGACGATGTAACTAAGGATGTTGAAGATATCTATGAAATGGGCTTCACTAATGACCCATGGAAGAAGTTAGGTATTGCTCGCGAGAAGAAGATGCCTGCTGGCACCACTATGATTCCTCGTGTATTCAAGACTAATGTTGGCGATATCATGACAACTAACACAATTAATGAAACCACTCTTGCTGTTGGAGACCTTTTAACTCCTCAGGCTGCTAATGGTATCCTGGCTAAGAAAGGTGCTGAAAGCGCAGCCATGAAATGGCAAGTTGTTAAGGTTTACACTATGCCTGATGGTCAAAAGGGCGCTAAAGTAATGCGTATCGCTTAAGAAAGGAGAGAAGAAGAATGTTAGATAGAACTAATCTTGTTGCTTTAATGAAGCAAGTTGCTAAGGCTGACCCTTCTGCTCCTATTGCTTATTCCTTTGGCGATAAGCAGTTGAGCTATGAGGCTCTAAACGAGACCCTTCGCAACGAATTAAATGAATTGGCAAGTACTTATGCTCTATATCGTGAGAATAAGAACTTGATTTTCTCAATGATTGAAGAGACTCTTGACGAGGTTCTTCCTAAGAAGGTTACTCAGCAGTATGAGCAGTTTGCTGAGGTTAAGACTTTTGCTCAGGGTGACCAGTGCGTATTCCGTCGTCCTCTGAACACTCGTGCTCGCGCTAAGCAGTTCATCACTCGTGTTGGATTGGCTGGCGTTTATGAAGTATTCAAGCTGGGTCCTGCTGAGAAGGAAAGCTTCGAAGTTCGTACTAGCGCTATCGGCGGTGCTGCTCAAATTGGATTTGAGGAGTTCCTGGATGGTCGTGTTGACTTCGCTGAGCTAACCAAAATCATCATGGACGGTATGGATGAATTAATCTATAAGGAAGTAGCTGCTGCTCTGAAGGCTTCTGTTAACCAGTTGCCACCTGCTAATCGTGTTGCTGCTAATGGCTTCGACGAGGCTGCCATGGACCGCTTGATTACTATCGCTGCTGCTTATGGCACTCCTACAATCTACTGCACTTATGAGTTCGCTGTTCGCATGATTCCTCAGGAGGCTTGGAGATACACCGAGGCTATGAAGACTGAGCTGTGGAACACTGGTCGTTTGGCTACTTATAAGGGCACCAGAGTTATCATTCTTGAGCAGGGCTTCGAGGATGAGACCAACAGCCGCAAGGTTATTGACCCTGGTTATGCTTGGGTAATTCCTACTGGCGCTGATGGCAAGCCTGTTAAGATTGCTTTTGAGGGCGGCACTATTGTTGACGACTACACTGGTTATGACCGTTCTCGTGAAATCCAGGTTTACAAGAAGGTTGGCGTAACCTGCATTTTAGCTAATAACATTTGTGCATACTGTGATACTTCTCTGTTGGGTCATATGTCCACTTGGAAGTTGGACGGTATTACCGGTCAGGTTGCTACCTATGATGGCCGTTTGTCTGGCAATCTATAATCCACAACAAATATAATATATAAAAAATAAGTTGGGGGATAGGGCGTTCCCCTATCCCCCTTATTTTTGTTTTCTAAATAAAAGAGAAAAAGGAGATTATATACTATGATTAAAGAAGAAACCAAGTTTAATGTTAAGAACAGAAGTTCTAGCATGGTCTTTTATAAGATTCCCGAAACCAATATTCGTAGAGAGTTCCAGCCAGGCGAAGTAAAAGCAATCCCATTTGGCGAACTTGAAAAGCTAACATATCAACCCGGTGGACGTGAACTATTAGAAGAGTTCCTACAGATTCTTGAGGAAGACGCAACAAATACATTGGCAGTTCACCGCGAAGTTGAATATGATATGTCTGAGGCTCAGATTCGTGACCTGTTGCTTACTGGCAGCCTTGATGCTTTCTTGGACGCACTGGATTTCGCTCCAATCGGCGTAGTTGATTTAATTAAGTCCTTAGCTGTATCTCTACCTTTAACTGACTTGAACAAGAGAAAGGCATTAAAGGAAAAGACTGGTTTCGATGTTGATAAAGCTTTAGTGCATATCGAGGAAGAGAAGGCAGAGGAAAAGGCTCCTGCGGCACCCGCTACTGAGCGTCGTGTAAAGGAGACCAAGAAGGCTGAAGAAGCCGCTCCTGCTCGTCGCACTACTTCTAACTACAAGGTAGTTACCAAAGCTGAGTAATTGAAAGGAGATTGTTGTGATGGGTAACACTACCGCATTCGCAACTATCTACAATCGTTTTCTTGGTAAAATTACTGATGATATGTATATGGAATTGACTCCAGAAGATACCGTAAGAGATTTACAGAAGCTTTTGATTGATGCAATTCCAAACTTTGAATTTCCTCGCAAGAATTTGTATGATTATACAATTAAAACAGATATCATTCCAGAGTCTGATGTTATCCCCGGCGATTTTATTTTAGGCGTTGTTTGGAATGAGTTAAGCGAGGAAGACCCTAATAAGCCACCTGAAGTTATTGTTGAGCATTCTATGTTTAATATTGAGCTTACTGAGGAAGAGATTAATATTCTAGCTCTGTTGATGCAGGGAAGCTGGTTGCAAAGACAAATTACTTCAATCGAAAATATCCGCATGAAATATAGCGGAAGTGATTTCAAAATGACTTCTCAAGCTAACCATCTGTCTAAACTACTTACCTTACAGACAGAGGTTCAGCGCCAAGCTTTTCATATGCAACGCTTATATAAGCGTAGAAAACTTGACCCAGAAACTGGAATGTATAAGTCTAACTGGTCAGTTTTCAAAAGGCAAAATAATGACTAATACTTTAGGTATTGATATTCCTCATCAGACAGTCGTTAAAGAAATCACTCGATTAACTAATCAACTTTGGAAATTAATTCCAATGCGTGAAAATGAAGAGGATTGGCATAAACAACTTAACACAGTAACTATTGAAATTGCGGGTTTGAATGAAATTTTTAATTCAAAGTCGCAATTTTTAGAACTATTAGAAAAGCTAAAGGGGTTACAAGTTATTGAGGTTGACTTTGAGACCTATCGAAGAACAATCTTTGAGTCATTAAATTTGCTTCAAGAGGTAAAGAAAGATGACTGAGAAAGAAAAGTTAGAGTATGAACGTAAACTCTTACAAAAGAATAGTTCGTATAATTTGATGCGCGGACGTGTTGGTACGGTCGCACCAGCGGAGTACACGCTATCTGCCATTGAAGGTGTTAATGATTTATCTGATTATCTAAGAACGCATGGTGGCTATCATCAGCAAGAAAGAATGATTAGAGATAAGCGAAAAACTTTAGACAGGGCTTTGCTATACTCTTATCAAGGTGCGATTGTAAAGAAACTCCTTGATAGTGAAGAAGCAAACGAACCTGTTCGCGCACTTATCAATCCAGATAAGAATAAGTTAAACTATGATGATAAGATTATATCTGTGGGTTTTGAGCATGGATTTAAGCCTGGAGATGTATTTGAATGGGTTAACACAGATTCCTATTGGATTGTATATTTACAAGATTTAACTGAACTTGCTTATTTTAGGGGCGAGATTCGTAAATGTTCACATAAAATAAGTTGGTATGATAAGGATACAGAAAAGCAATGTGAAACTTATGTTGCAATTCGAGGTCCAGTAGAGACTCAGATTTTATCTATCCAAAAAATGAATGATAGATTTGATGTTCCTAATTATTCAATTTATATGATAGTTCCAAAAACTGAAGATAACTTAAAAAAGTTTGTTCGTTATAGTAAGTTTTATTTGGAAAATTGTTCAACTTGTTGGGAAGTTACTGCGGCAGATGCTATTAGTTCGCCAGGAGTAATTACACTGACTGCGGTTGAAGAATATGGTAATCCTCATGAAGAAGATGGACCAGTTGTTTCTCCTTTGGCGTTAGAGCGTCCTACAAATATTATTGGAGAAGGTTTTATTAAGGTAAAACAAGAATATATTTATTCTTACAATGGTTTAGAAGCTGGAGGATGGCGTGCGGTTGGAATTAATGGACAGAAAGTTCCTGTTAAATTAGAAGCTTTCTTTGATGAAGATAAAAACCGTGCGGTTAAAGTAAAGTGGGATTCTACTTATAGCGGTCAATTTGATTTGCAATTTGTAAGTAAGTCAAATAAAATTATTGATAATAAGAGCATTGTTGTAGAGTCCTTGTTTTAAGAGAAAAAGGAGTCTGAGAAGATATGAAGATTGAAAAATATCAATATCCTCACTCAAGTTTTTTATCCGTGGAAAAAGATACTGCAATTATTGTTGAGTGGTTGATGAAAAATAAACGATTACAAAAAATGTTGTGGTATCAAAGCGAAGATTGTCTAGAGCAAGACCCATTAACCCCAGAACAGGTTGGGCAGTTATTTGGCGATTACATTCGCATTGTTCCTAAAATTCAAATTGATAGCGAAGTTAAAACTTATATTGTTATTGTTTTTGATAATTTTGTACCAAATGATATTAATCCTCAATTTAGAGATAATACTATTCGTTTTGACATTGTCTGTCATTTTGACACTTGGCAATTAAAAGACTTTGAGTTAAGACCGTTTAAAATTGCGGCTGAGATTGATTCAATGTTTAATAATAAACGCTTAACTGGAATTGGAACTTTACAATTCGCAGGTGCAAAACGAATTGTGTTAAACAATAAGTTTGCAGGTATTTCATTATTTTATGATGCTATTCATGGAGGAGAGGACAACTTTGGGCAACCAAATCCCGCGAATGAAGAACAGTTTAGAGAAGATTTTAATGAATTGTTCAATGCAGAATAATTATGGAATTAGATTTAAGATTAGCTCTTATGTCCGGTATCGATATTCCGATTCCGGAGTGTCAACTTGTTCTTCATCAACCTACCATTAAAGAAATAGCATATATTGGAGAAAAGAATTTTTTTATTGGGGTTCAATGTTTAAATATTAGGAAATCTATGATATCTCAGGGCGAAAGTCTTTTAGCAGATACCAATAATTTTCAAATATTTATGACAGTGATGGCCGAACCATCAGAAGTGGAAAAAAAAGAAGCTGTAAAGCAAGTATTACAGTTATTATTCCCTTCTTATAAGGTTTCTTTTACTCCTCGTAGTTTATTATTTGTTGGCACTGAATTGACTGCGACTGTTGATGAGTCAAATTTTGAAGCTCTTCAGCAGGTTGTAAGGCAAGCACTGTGTGTAAATAGTGGTCCTATGGACCAACAGACTTTTAACCCCGCGAATGAGAAAGCCCGTGAAATTGCGGAAAAAATTATGCGCGGACGTCAAAGAGTCGCTGCTCTAAAGGGCGAAGATAATGCAAGTATTTTTGCACAATATCTCTCAATTTTGACAGTTGGATTAGAATCTATGTCATTACATGACTGTTTAAATTTGACAATGTATCAGTTGTTTGATTTAATGGAAAGATATTCACTGTATGTAAATTGGGATATTGATATCCGGTCTCGACTTGCCGGCGGTAAACCCGAAAGTAAACCGGATAATTGGATGAAAAACATTCATTAAAACTAAAAGGAGGAAATTATACCATGAAATTTGGTGTTCGTGAAATTTGCGATGTCGTTTTAAAAGCAAAGGCCGCACAGAAGATTGGTAATAAGATGTTCTATAAAGATGAGCCTGTTATTTATTTTGATACATTAAAGACTTCCAGCCTGGAAAGTGCTACTAACACCGTATATGCACAGGGTGGTTCTGGTAACGCTCGTCTAGTTGCTTGGGAAGGTGAGAGAACTGTTACTTTCACTATGGAAGATGCTCTAATCTCTCCTGCAGGCTTCTCTATTCTATCTGGTGCTGGCCTAATTGAGGCATCTGAAGAAGAAAAGATTAAGGTTCACGTAACTGAAAGAACCGATGAAGTTAAGGTAACTGAAACTGGCTCTGATTCTGAGCGTATTGTTACTGGCGTTGAGATTACTCTTAACAATGTTCCTTATGATGCGGCTGATGGCAATTATATTTATGTAATGCTATTAGAGAATGGTGAAGTTGTTTCTGAGCCATATATTCCTGCAAATATTCAGGGTAAGGTTATTACTCTGAACAATTCTGATGACTTGAATAAGTTCACTAAGGGCTGCGTTGTTCTTGTAGACTATTACACTGAAAAGTCAACTGGTGCTACTCAGATTGATATCACTCCTGATAAGTTCGGTGGTAACTACTATTTAGAGGCTTCTACTCTATTCCGTGACCAGAACGGTGTTGATATGCCTGCTGAGTTCATTATCCCTAACTGCAAGATTCAGTCTAACTTTACTTTCACTATGGCTGCTTCTGGTGACCCATCTACCTTTACTTTCACTATGGATGCGTTCCCAGATTACACTCGTTTCAACAAGACCAAGAAGGTTTTCGCTGCTATCCAGATGATTACAACTTCTGGTACTAACACTGAGGCTGTTCGTGATAAGACTGCTTCTAAGGGTGTTATTAACGAGTTGGGCGAAGTTGTTTTCCCAGAATAATCGAAAATAATATCATATAAAAGGGGAGAGGTTACTATAACCTCTCCCCTTATTTTTTTCTCTTGGAGAGAAAGGAGATATGTTTATGGGACATTGGCTTAGAGATGACCTAGGTTTTACTGAACCGGACTGGTATAGACCATATGCAAAACTAAATCAAATGAAGCATCCTCCAAGTGAGGCAATGCTACAAAAGATACAAATTAATCAGATTTGTTTACATAATGTTGGAGCTGAAAAAGAGATTGCTCAATTGAATAGTTTTTTACAAGAATTAAACGATTATGTTTCTGAAGTTCCAGGAGAAACAGATTTCTTTGAGAGGCTTTTGAGAAGAATTAATTCTGGCTTTGCTCAAGTCCAAGAGGGAATGCGCCCAGATACTGTTGATACACAATATATTCAAAAATACGAAGAAGATGTCACCGATTTTTTGAATAAAATTGCAGCTTTCTCTAATTCTGAAATACCAGAGAATGTTGTTCATGACTTGCATCGTATTGTTTATCACTTACAACAGGGAGAAGGCGGCAAGTGGGGATTTATTAACAGAAAAGGCCAGTTGTGGGAAGATATTGCGGCTTGGATAGTTGAATTAGCTGGCTTTAGAACATTAAATACTGGTCCTATGATTGATGCCGCGGGTAAACAATTGATTGAAGACGTAACTGGTTTCTTAGTAGATGGAATGGGTCAAGAAATTCCTAAAGGACAAGGTATGTTAAAATTTAGTCTTCGTATTACAGGTGAAGATACTAAAAAAGCAAATAGACCTCTTTTAGAATATTTGAAACAAAAAATGCCTGACCAAGCAGATTCTTTTCATTTTGGACATAATAATTTTATTGAAGTATCTTTAGATAATGATATTAATGGTTTTAATGACTTTATGAGAGAGACAAGTCATAAATTAGATAGAAAAATTACTGTAAAAGTATCTGATGATTTTCAACAGAGAATTGCAAAGGGTTTAACTGTACAAGCAAAATCTGGTGGAAAACAAAAATTATTAAACAATATGAGAAGAGACCGTATTACATCTGGGATGCTTGCGGATTGGGATTCTTATATTGCTCTATTAAATAGATTCTATGCTACTTATGGAGATATTGCAGGAGAACCAGACGCTACATCAGAAGAATTATCGACATATGCGAATTGGGTATTTTCAACTCATATTGCAGAAACTACGCTTGGAAAAAATAGATTTTTCTTATCTCGTCATGGTTTCTCAACTTTAGACAAGCAAATGCGAGATAGTAATTTTTATTTTTTGCTATCACCATCTGCATCTTCATTAGATATTTTATGTGCATCAGATGGTTTTGATATCGTAGATAGTAGTGGAGAATAAAAGTTGACAGAGAGAAAAATTTTTGGTATAATATAAATATAAATGAGAAAAAGGAGGATTTTGTGAAATGGCAAAAATCGCTTTTACAAAATTAGGTTTAACTAAGGCTGCGGAATCTGCGGTAAAATTTACTGAGATTAATGGGCAGACTATCGAGGTAAAACAATATTTACCAATTAATGATAAATTAAATTTAATTGCAAAAGTATTAAATCAGTCTGCTGATGATAATAATTTTGCTAATCCAATTAAATTAGATGTATTTACTTCTCTTGAAATTGTATTTGCATATACAAATATTTCTTTTACTGAAAAACAGAAAGAAGATTCGGTAAAGCTATATGATTTATTGGAAAGTAATAATATTTTCAACACTATTATTGCAGAAATTCCACAGACTGAATATCATGCGATTGTAGATGGCGTTGAAGAATGCGCTAATGCAGTATATACTTATAAAAATAGTGTTCTTGGTCTATTAGATTCTATTTCTCAGGATTATTCAACTTTAGATTTTAATGCTGCTGAAATTCAAAAGAAGCTTAGTGACCCTGAAAACATGGCATTGTTAAAAGATGTTTTAGCTAAATTGGGCTAATTAAATTAAAAAATCTCCTATGACTTTCAAGGACAATAGGAGTAATCAAGGGAGATATGAGTTTAATTACTCTATCTCCCATTTTTTATTTTGCAAAATAAAAAAAAGAGAGAAAGGAGAAATAGCAGATGGCTAAAAATTTAAATATAAATCTGTCATTTACAGCTGACACCGCTAAAGCAAAAGCTCAAATGACTGATTTGCAAAGAAGCTTGGATAACCTTATTCGAAGCAGTGTATCCACGAAACAGCTTCCCATTACAGATGATTTAGTTAAAGCACAATCTGCAGCAGCTTCTTTAAAAGTAGCTTTAGAGAGCGCTTTTAATACACAGACTGGAAAATTAGATATTTCTCGTTTTTCCGAGTCTATGAAAAAAGCAAATCTTGACGCAAAAACAATCAGAATAGAGTTAGATAAGCTTGGTCCAGCAGGACAGCAAGCTTTTTTAAGTCTAGCTCAATCTGTTATGCAGGCGGATGCCCCTTTGCGCAGAACAAATGCTTTAGTATCTGAGCTTTGGACTACAATGAAAAACACTGTCCGTTGGCAGATTTCTTCAAGTGTTTTACATGGGTTTATGGGGACTATTTCTTCTGCTTATAGATATGCTCAAGATTTAGATGAATCTTTAAACAATATTCGTATTGTAACTGGACAAAGTACGGACCAAATGGCAAAGTTTGCAGAAAATGCAAATAGAGCAGCAAAAGCCCTTGGTACAACTACTACCGCATATACAAATGCAGCTTTGATTTATTATCAACAGGGCGATGATGATTCAACAGTTTTAGAGAAGACAGATATTACAACAAAAATGGCTAATGTTACTGGTCAAAATGCAACTGTTGTTTCTGACCAATTAACTGCCATTTGGAATAACTTTAATAAATCTGGAGAAGAATCCTATGAAAAGTTTGCAGATATCTTAACTAAACTTGGTGCAGAAACAGCTTCTAGCACTGATGAAATTGCAGGCGGCTTAGAGAAATTTGCTTCTATTGCCGATATGATTGGTTTAAGTTATGAATATGCAGCTTCTGCATTGACTACCATTACAGCAGTAACTCGTCAGAGTGAAGATGTTGTTGGTACAGCATTAAAAACAATTTTTGCTCGTATTCAAGGTCTAAAACTTGGAGATACATTAGAAGATGGAACTGATTTAAATAAATATTCTCAAGCCCTTCAATCCGTAGGAATTTCTATTAAAGACCAAAATGGTGAATTAAAAGATATGGATATCATTTTGCAAGAAATGGGTGCAAAATGGCAAACCTTATCTAAAGACCAGCAAGTTGCATTGGCGCAAACCGTTGCAGGCGTACGTCAATATAACCAATTGGTATCTTTAATGGACAATTGGGATTTTATGGAAAGCAACCTGGAGTTAGCAGAGAATGCTACAGGTACATTGGATGAACAAGCGGATATCTATGCAGAATCTTGGGAAGCAGCTCGCAAGAGAGTTACAGATGCAGCCCAAGATATTTATGATAGCATATTAGACGAAAAATTCTTTATTGGAATTTTAAATGGTTTTGAAGATATTTTAAGCGTTGTAGGAACCTTGGTTGATAGTTTAGGTGGATTGCCAGGAATATTATCTGCGCTTGGATTAATGTTTACCAAAGTTTTTAATAAACAATTAGTAACCACCATTGATAATTTAGCATATGGAATTAATTCAATGACTGGAGCTAATTTAAAAAATTCAAAAGACACAAAAGAGTCTTATGTAAAACAAGCTAATAAAATAAATTATAATGACGGCACTCAAGCTGGTGAAGCTCGTAACGCAAGCATGCATAACCAAATTGACCTGCAAAATAAAATGTTGCAATATGAGCATATGATGAGCGACACGGAGAAGGCTCGTTTACAAACTTTATTAGATATTAATAAAGCTTATGGTGAACAAGCTATTAAAGCTGCAGAAGCTAAAGACGCTGCAAGTGATAAACTTCAAGAAGAGGGTAGAAATTTTACTAGTCGTATTAAGAGAGATGGCGGAGCACATGGATACGATGTAGATGATTTTAAACAGGTGCGCGCAGCAAACCAAGAGCAAATCAATGGAGCAGTACAAGCGCAAAAGGCATTAGAAAAATTAAATGCAGAATATGCCAACACTAAAGATTTAAATGCTTATCAAAAAGGCTTAAAGAAAGTGACTGGCACTCTTGGTAAGTTTGGATTAAATTCAGCGGTTTCTGATTTAACTCGCTTTAGAAAAGAATTACAGACTGGAAAAAAAGATGTTTCTCAATTTTCAGATGCTGTTATTGGCTATGCTAAAGATGGAGATATTTTAGCAGAAGCAACTGCAAATGCAGATACTCGCATTCGAAATCTTGGTGATGGAACTTTATTTACTGATAAAGAAATTGAACAATTTTCTCAGTCTCAGTTAGAGTTGGCTCAAAAATCATCTGCAGCGAGTGATGCTGTTCAGGCTCAAGCCCAACATACTGAACGGCTAAAACTTGCTATTGCCGGTGTCAAAGGGGCTGCTGATAGTTTTGCTCAACGTATAGTTGGAGTTTCTCAGGGGTTAATGTCTTTAACAATGGGCATTAATGCTTTAAAGGCAATTGGAGACGTTTTAAAAAACGATGATATGCCTTTTGGAGAAAAGCTATTATCTATTACAATGTCTTTGTCTATGGCTATTCCAGCGTTGATTTCTGCAATGCAAGCTTTAAGTATTGCAAAATTAAAATCTTTAAAAGAAGATTTGGTTCAATTAGGAATTGGCGCAACAAAACTTGCTCAAACAGGGCTTCAAACAGTAGCAAATTGGGCTCAAGCGAAGTCTGAACAGGCTGTTGCAGCAGGTAAAAAAAGCTCTATAATAGCAACTATTGCACAAACCGCCGCAAACTGGGCATTAAATGCAAGTATGGGACCTCTATTGGCTGTTATTTTATTAATTACAGCAGCAGTTGCAGGTTTGGTCGCAATTGCATTTATATTAGTAAAAGCATTCCAAGCTTGGAAGGCATCTACTCCAGAGGGTAAATTAAAGGCTCTTGAAGAAAGAGCTGAAAAAAGTGCAGATGCATTTAATAGAGTAAAAGAATCTGTTAATTCTACACTGGAATCTTTGGATAAATTAGCTTCTACAACCGATACTCTTGATGATTTAACTAAAGGAACAGAAGCATGGAATAAAGCTGTTCAAGAAATTAATACTCAAGTCTTGGAATTATTAGATAAATATCCTGAAATCGCTAATATGATTACTCGTACAGAAGATGGCGTTTTAGGATTATCTAACGAAGGCTATGAAACTATCCGCAAGATTGAAAATGATAGATTGTCTGCGGCTCAGAATATTAAATTAAGCGATGAACGAGATGTTATTGAACAAAAGATTTCAAATAATAGAGCTTCTGAGTTTAAAGCAGGAAATTTATTAACAACTGATTTAAATAGAACTACTATTTCTAATCCTCGCGGAGGCGGAAATTATACAACATATAATGGTCAAAACGACATTAAAAAAGGCCTTGAAGATGCTTATAGTCAAATGGGCGACTCTATGTTTACAGAAACTGGGGCTGAAGCCATTGCAGAAATACTATATGACAAAGATAAATATACTCAAGAGCAATTTGATGAAATTATTGATAAGGTCCAAGACTCTTTAGAAGCTAATAAAGAATATTTTAAAGAAAACGCAGCTCTAAAAGAACAAGCTGAAATTCTTTCTAATATGCAGCTTGAAACAAAAGCTAAGCAGTTCGGTTCTAATCGCTCTGGCGAAGAAATTTCTGAATTACTTGGAGGTAACGGCTATGATGATATTCTTGAAGCCTCTAAGAGTAAAGTTACAGCAGAAGTAAAAGATGGCGGCTTTGGTGATTGGAATGACCACATTAATTATTCTAAAAATGATAAAGAATGGGGTATGATAGAAGACTTCATGAACCTTCAAGGGGATAATGTTGAGTATGTTGCTCAACGTTGGGGTAAAATGGTTCTTGAGGTAGATGGAAAAGAAGTTGAATTTACTAAAGACGAAGTTTATGACACTCTTGCTGAATTATATTCTGGTGAAGAGATGGAATCTCGTCTACAAGCAGCTTTTAGTGAAAGTTTAGGAAATGCGCTTGGCGGAGTAGATTTAAGCAACGCTAAATTAGAAGATTTAACAAGCTTAGACAATTTTAGAAATTCTATCACTGATGCGCTTGCGGGCACCGCTCAGGAAGATGTGGCAGACCAAGTGTTTAAATCTGTTGTTGGTGCATATGGAACAACAGATGAAAATGGTAATATAACTAATTTTACGGAAGACCAATTATCTCAGTTTTCCGCAGATACTGAATATATTGATTTTAGTAGTGTAGAAAATCTTAGAGAATTTACTGGTGAAATAGAAAAGTTATCTGAAGGCAAAATTACTATTGATGAATTCACACAGTCTCTAAAGGAAATGAATGCTGCAGGCCAGATTGATTCCATGGGAAGTTTCTTCAAAGATGCTGCAGAAGGAATGGGTCTCGATGATGAAGCCGCAGCTAATATGCAGGAATATGCGAAGAACTTGATGGAAGTTTCTAAGGATTCAGATGAACTTGCTGATTCTTTAGCTTCTGATGCGGATAGTGCAGCAGATTTAGCAGTCGAAGTAACCCGTATGAACAGAGGCGTTGATAAATTAGCAGATGGGTTTGAAGATTGGAATAGTGTCTTAAAGAATAGCGATAAAACCAGTGCGGAGTATTCTGAAGCAATGGCTGGTATGAAGGACGCTCTTGGAGATGTTCTTGATGTTGAGTCTGATTTGATTTCAAGCGACTTTGTTGAAGGTCATTTAGAGGATATTCAAAAAGCAGCCAAAGGCGATGAAGAGGCAATTGATAGATTGCGTTCTTCCATGGATGAAGAAATTATTGCAAATATCACTCTTGGGCAAAATGAAGATTTTGTTGCAATGGTGACTGAAAAAGAGAATCTTTTAAAGGCCGAATTAGATAGAGTTAATACTGAAATTCCTAATATTGAAGTTGGAGCAATTATTGACGATACGGGCTTCATAGATGCAGCAAATAATCTAGTTGAACAGGCTGGAATGACAGCTGATGAAGCTAATGCTTATTTTGCTGGCATTGGATATGAGCCAGTATATAGTACAGAAGATATTGAAAACAATGCGCAAGTGCCAAACGCACAAACTACTATGAAAGTTACGAGTACTGGTTGGGATACCGCTTCTGTTGATATGGGTATCTTAGGTACTCATGATATTAATCTACCAACAATTACTTATACAACCGAATCTACTCCTCTTCCAGCTACAGATGCGCCTGCAGCAACAAGATTAACATCTTTTAGTGGAGACGGCAAACCTCCTCAGATTAAAGGTATGCGTAAAAAAGCTACCGGCTCAATGAACAATTATTCTAGTGGTAATGCTGGTGGTAAATCTCCTGGCTCTGGAAGCGGTAAAGGTGGTAAAGGTGGCGGAGGGAGTGCCCCTAAGCAAAATAACGGCACTAAAAAGGTTTTAAGGGACGAGTTAGAACGTTTCCACGAGTTAGAAAGAAATATAAATAAAAATACCAGTGCAATTGACGCGTTAGAGAGAGCAAAAGAAAAAGCCTTTGGTGTTAATAAGCTAAAACTTATGGACCAAGAGATTGCTCTGCAAAAGAAATTATATAATAATTATAAAGATTTAGCCGCAGAAGCTAAGCGTTATGCAGATGCAGATAAAGAAGCATTTGTTTCTAAAGACTCTCACGTTTTTGAAGACTCTAAGGGCAAAGAGCATACAATTGATGCAAGTGCGGCAGGTTACCTTGGAATGGATGTTCAGTTTAATGAATATGGTGAGATTGACAACTATGAAAATTTAATGGCTGCCGCTGTTGCGAAGTACAATGCAGCAGTTGATGAATACGAAAAGTATAATGAAGATGATGAAGCTGCAAAGATTGCTTTTGAAATTGAAGAAGCTAAATATGAACGTTTCATGAAACTAATGAAAACCTGGGAAGATTCTGAAACTAAGTACATTGAGTCTATTGCGCAAGCTGAAGAACAACTGACAAAAATTCAAGAATTAAATCTTGAAAAAATTACCACAAAGTTTGAAAATAATTTTAAGGTTCTTGAAAGAGAGTTAAAATCTTTACAGTTGACGTTTGACTTACTTGCAGATGATGTTTATAAAGCAGCAGAAGCATTAGAGTTTGGATTAATTCCTCAATTTGATAATATCAAATCTTCTTTGGCAACAACTAAAGAAGAAGTGAATGAATTAAATGCAGCTTTTAATGCAACTAATCCAGAAGATGCAATTTCTGAAACGGATTATTATGAGATGCTTGGCGAATGCGCGGATAAGATTGAAGAGAATATTCGTGCATTAAAAGATTATGATGACCAAATGAGAGAATATTATGGTAATACTCTTGATATGGCAATGGAAGAGATTGGCAAATATATTTCTCAAATGGAGCATCTAGCATCTGTTGTTGAACATCTAAATTCTGTTCTCGAATTAACTGGTGAGTCTAAAGATTATAAGAAAATGGATACTCTATTGCAAGCATCTGCAAAATTGGCAAAAGATAAATATTTAGCATCTAAGTCCTCTTATGAAATGTTAAAAGGGCAAAAAGAAGATTTGGAAAAAGATTTGTTGAATGCCGTAGATGATAATGCAAGAAAAGTAATTCAAGATAATCTTGATAAAGTTATTGAGCAAATGAATGAAGCTGAAGACCAGATGTTATCTGATGCTGAAGCGTATGGTGAAAAGCTAAATGAAATTTTATCTAATGCGATGGCTAAAGCAGCAGATGAAATGGAAAAGGCATTGTCTAATGGTATGGGATTTGAAGAGTTAAATAACTCTATTGATAGACTATCTTCTAATCAAGATGAGTATCTAACTAAGACAAATCAAATCTATGAAGCTAATAAGATGATGCACACCTTACAGCAGGACATTGATAAGACTACCAATGCAGCATCTAAACAAAAGTTAGCAAGTTTTGCACAAGAAATTGAAGCTTTAAAAGAAAGTAATCAATTAAGCAACCTTGAGTTAGAAATTGCGAAGGCCAAGTATGCTGTGTTGCAGGCTCAAATTGCTCTTGAAGAAGCTCAACAGGCTAAGTCCACTGTTCGTCTAAAGAGAGACGCTGAAGGTAACTATGGTTACGTTTATAGCGCGGACGATACAGCGATTAGCGATGCTCAACAGCAATTAATGGATGCAGAAAATGACTTATATAATATTAGACTTGAAGCAACTAATGACTATGGTCAGAAGAAACTTCAAGCTGAACAAGATTTTGCGAATGCTTTGATGGCAATCGACCAGAAGGCTCAAGAAGATGCAATTTATAGAGAAACTCAATATCAAGCAGATAGAGCAAGAATTATTTCTGAATATACAACTCTAATTCAAACTTATTCTAATCTATATGCAGTTGCGCAAGAAGACGATTCTCGAGTTGTTGCAGATGCATGGGTGAACGCTTATGGCACAATGATTTCCGACGGAGAGACTTGGAAGACAGCGACTTCAGATTATGTTACTGCAATTGATTCAGCTTTCTCAACTTGGAATAATGATATGGACTTTATCCGTAGAGAAGTTGGAACTGACCTCAATACATTAGCAGACAGAACAAAAGATTTGACAGATGAAAGCGAAAAGTTAAGAGATAAAATTGTTGATGAAGTTGTTCCTGCTATGGATTCTGAGTTAACAAGAGTTCGTGAGTTAACTACTGAATATGCTAATAATCGTACTGCTTTATTGAATTTAATTGAAGAGTATAAGAATTATTTGGAATTATTAAATGCAAAAACTAATACCGCACAAGTTGGGTTTGATAAAAACACAGATTATTCTGTTTTAATGAATGAATACTTAAATAACGGCGGTGAAGTTGGCGATGCAACATATAATCAGTTATTAGCACAAAGAGATGCGAAGATTGAATGGTTGAAGAGTGATGCAGGTGGTAATAAGACAGAAGAATATTGGGGCACTTCTGGAGCAGCTACTACAGCTCTATATCAAATGCTACAAGCTGGTGGCGGCACTTTTGAACAACAAGCTTGGTTCACAAAAGACTATATGTCTAATGATAAATTAATTGAAGCATTTGATAAAATCAATGTTGCACTTGACGAAAAGGTTGTAGCTTCTTTAACTAAGGTTGAAGAAAATGTTGGTAAGGTAGCTGAGGCCGTAACCGGTCAAACTGAAGCGACCAAAACATTATCTGATACTAACAAAGAGGGCTTAGATGGAGTTGCTGCGAAGACTGAGACTGGATTAGAAGGTGTAACTACTAAGACAGAAGCTGGATTAACTGGATTAAATGAACGCATGAATGAGAGCAAGGCAGCTATGGAAGACGCCTTAGCTAAAAATACTTTAACTCTTGAGCTAAATACAGAAACAATGAAAGCATCTCTTGAAATCTTATCTGATACTAATGCAATGTCATTAGAAAACGTAAGTAGTTCTTTGAGTTCTGGATTAAGCATGGTTGCATCTGCTGTTGGCTCAGCAGGACGATTTGCTAAGGTTACAGCGTTTGATTCTGGTGGTTATACCGGCCAATGGGGTGAAGCAGGTAAACTTGCTATGTTGCACGAAAAAGAACTTGTTCTAAATGCAACTGATACAGAGAATATTTTGCAGTCTGTTCAAATTCTTCGCTCTTTGAGCGCAGCTTTGGACGCAAACGCAAGATATGCAAGCTATACTGGTAATCTAACTCCTTCTTCTGTTGGAAGCACCGATGGAACTTTACAACAAGAGGTTCACATTGAGGCATCCTTCCCAGGAGTTACTGACCATAATGAAATTGAACTTGCACTTGATAATCTTATCAATAGTGCTTCTCAATATGCTAATCGTAAATAACCTTTTTAGGGGAGAGACTTTGTTCTCTCCCCTTTTTCTTATTTGGCCTAATAAGGTTAATAAACACGGATAAAAATTGAAATATTTTAGAGAAAGAGAAAAAGGAGGTTTAATACAATGGCTAATGACCCAACAAGAGTTGACGAACTTCAACAGAAGATTCTTGAAGCGATGAATATTATCGCAGAGAAGTCTTTAAATACTATTGCCTATGATAAAACAATTGTATGCACTATTGTTGATAATAAGGCTAAAGAAGAAGGTCGATATGTTGTTACAGATGGCTCTGTAACTTTTAATGCGTATTCTAATATTACTAATTACGCAGTAAAAGATAGTGTTTATGTTACAATCCCAAACAATGATTTTAATATGAACAAGATTATTGTTGGTAAGAAAACTGCGGACACAGAAAAACCATTTGTATTTGTAAATCCATTTGATGCAATTGTTGATTTAACTGAAAACCTTGTAGTTACTCCCAATGGAGAAAAGCCTCCAACAGGAGGATTACTGGCGAACGGAGAAATTCAATATCAAGAGTTGTATTATAATGATGATATTAGTTCTCAAAATGAAATTGGTTTTACCAATTTTGAGCGACTGGGTATTCAAGCTCAGTTCCAAAGCTGGACTCCTGAAGCTGTAGAAGGTAACTTTGGATTAAGAGTTACTATTTACTATAAAACTCCAAGTACAATTGGGGAAACATGGGAGACCGGTGAGCGAGTTGTTGTTTTAGACGCCTCGCATATGTATGGTAATCCTTATAATTTTGAAAGTTTCTATCAACAGCAGTTGGTTGTCGATATTACTGATATAGACGTTGTCACTGGAATTAAAGTAGAGTTTTATCAATTATCAAACTTTAAAGATAAAAATGGTAATGCTCTTGAAGCGGTTGATTTTACAGGACTACCATTAAATCCAAACCTTTTTGTAAAAGATGTATATATTTGTATGGGTTATGACCTTGGAGCAATTGACCAAGAAAAAGTTGACCTATATACTTTAAATAGTCCAACATATACAAAAAAAGCTACAAAAGCTGAAAACCATAAGAGATTGCAAGTGCGCTGGGTTCATGTGAATGAAGACGGCACAACTTCACAATATGACTCTGAAACTCCTGGCGATTTTGATGTGCGTTGGTATCGTTACACATTAGGAGCGCCAAGCGCAGATAATTATTCTGGAGTTTATTGGGAATATCTTCCAATCGAAGAACACGTAGGTCTTGCGGGCTTATCAATTCAGCAATTTAACTATTATCCTAATAAAGATTACAACGCAGGTTATATCGAAGATTATACTCCTCCAGAAGGCATTACTATTGATAATACTGATTTAAGACCTTATTTCTCTGGTGTATCAGAAGAGAGTTGGAGTGACCAGTTCTATAATGAATGGTTTAGAAATCCTGCTACTGGAAAATATCATAGATTTAGCTTTTGGGAAAAAGTAACACTTGCTTATAGACTATATTGGTTGGCGTCTGACGCTTTTGATAAATGCGGCGTTCCCGATGTTTTTCGCAAGGGCGGAACCGTGGAAGTATATGGCAAGAACGCAGAAGAGTATGAGAAAGATAAAAATTATCTGGACTATGCTTATGCAAATAAGAGTATTTCTTATGATGAATATATGCTTCGTTTAGAGCAGGCAAGAGAGCGTTATATTAATCCTTGGTTCTTAAAGTTTATTGACAAGAACCCATATGAGTTAGACTATGGCGCAATTGAAGGCGAAAAATATAAATTTGATTGGCCTGAGATTACAGACTCTCAATATGAAGCAATGTATTCTTTAATCTATAATTTCGCAGATAGCTTTGGCGAATGGGAAAGTTATAAAGACGAAGTCACTGGATTAAAAGATTTAAGACCAAAAGATGAGAGTGCTTATACTATTTTGTATAACGCAATGGTTAAACTTTTTAGTGCTGTTGACAATCCTACAGAGTTAATCAAAAAGCGTTTTTACTATGAGTTTGACCCAGCCATTGACAGAGCTTTTGAAAGACTAAAAGTTATTATTGTCTATGAGGGAACTGCTTACCGCAGTCAAATTATTGAATTCTTGAATCAAGAAAATGTTCCTAACAATGCAACTATTGATAGCTTACAGGCTCTTAATATTGTGTGTGAAGATGGAACATATGGTAATTACCGTATTTATGGACAAGGTAACTGCCTATTGGACGGTGCAGAAGCAAAACAAATTCGTCAGTTAACAGCAACATTCGACGCAGAAGGCTATGAAGAAACTGAAGGCTCTATTTTAACAGAGGCAGAGCGAATCACTTGGGGATTCCCAGCTTCTGGAACAATGTTACGAGTTGACGGTTTTGATTATACCGATAAACGACCAACTGCAACTGGAAGCGGTATTACTTATGACGCAAAGAATGATTTAATTTTAATTACTCGTTATGGCGATAAAAGCCAGTCTGATGGCAACGATGGGCCAATTGACCCATATCAATTCTATTATATTGAAAGATATTATAGTGCAACAAAAGCAAACAATACAATTCAATGTGAGATTGTAAAAGATAATATTGTTTACAGAACACAAAAAGAAATGACTTTCGGATTAGCTGGTACTACTGGAACACCATCTACTCTTGTATTAGATTTTGATGGTAATAAAATGGGTGTGGCCGCAGCTACTAGAGATGAGGCTGTTACAGTAACAGCTCGCTTATACGATGTAAACAATAAGGAAGTTGACATTAGTAACTTGCCTATTAAATGGTCTTGGTTTAAAGATACTGGCGAAGAAGGATATTCTTTTATTCCTGTTCCAAAAGGCTCTAAGTTCGATGAGTCTAAATTATATTATTACTATGATGGGACAAAAGGTCAATATATTTTAGCGCAGGGTAATATTAGTGAAGAAAATATTCACACTTATTATACCCGCGAATACGGTCATCAATATGAGATTTTCTTAGTTAATTATAAAGATGAGCAAGACCGTATAATCAATAATAAAATTCAGCTTGTAGGAGATAATATTGATATTAATAATATTTATATTCTACAATGTACTGTTTCTGGTTTTGGCGATTTTGATTTAACAGCATATTTGCCAGTGCCATTATATAAAAAGACAGATACTTTAATTCCTTGGTATTTAACAGGTGCTACTGAGGTTATTTATGATGCTGATGGTGTACCAAATTATTATCGTCAACCTTATAAACTGCATCAGTTTAATAATAAGGGACAAGAAATTTCACAAACTGTTTTGTGGAATATGAGTTATCAGAATGATAAGGAAAGACAGTATCTTCCTAAACTTGCGGAAACCGCATCTCATACCGGAAAGATTTTATATCCAGCCCCTGTTTATGTTCCTGATACTGGCGCATGCGCAGTAGTGGGTTCTGTGGGTGGAGAAGTTGTGTGGACGCAACCAATCCTAATTATTCAAAACACTTGGCCATCTGCAATGGTAAACGAGTGGGATGGAAAAACTTTAACTATGGACCATGAAGAGGGTGCAATGCTCGCTACAAAGATGGCCGTAGGTAAAAAAGATAAAGACACTAATGAGTTTTCTGGCGTTATGATTGGTGATTGGAATGATGGTAAAACCACTGACTCAATGACATTGACTGGTGTATATGGATTTAATAAAGGCGCAATGAGTTATGCTTTAAAAGAAGATGGAACTGCATTCTTTGGAAAATCTGGACGAGGTCGTATTGAGTTTGATGGTACAAAAGGAACAATTTTCTCTGCTTTCTATGAAAATGGAAATGGTATGAAAATTGACTTGGATAACGCTGTTATTGATATGCGTCAGACGGGTGGTTATGCACAGGTTGAAAATCCAACTCCTGAGATGATTGCCACTGGTGAATATTATCAGTTCGTAACTTATATTCATACTAATGTCCAATATCCAAATGCAGAAGAAAATAAAAATATTCGTTTCTATTTGCCAGCCGATTATTCATTTATTGGAAGAATTGAAAGTTCTCAATTTGTTTCTAATAAATATTATATTAGAGAAGAAAAAACTAATGAAGTAGTTACAACTGACCCGGTTTCTTCTCCAAAAACAACAACAACATATAAACCTTGGTCTGAAATCAAAGTTGAATCTGTCGTTGAGAGTAGCGGGGGAGGGTCTGAAGGCACTGTCCACAAAAAAGTAACAACTACAATTACTTATAAACTTGCGGAAACTTATGACGCAAATACTGAATATTATCGTATTAATGGTTATACATTAGTTGATGATAAAACTCGTGAACAGTTATTAGCAAATTGGCTATTTGATGCAAAAACAAGACTTTATGTCTATGAATATATCAATAGATACCAAAAGACAACGGTTTATGACCCTAACGTAGCTTATTATCATTTTGATGAAACAGAACCTCGTTATATTACATTAGATGCGCAACAAAATGTAACTTATCCATTAGCTATTGGCGCTAACCCAAGCGCAAGCGCAAGACCTTTCCGTGTAACAGGTGATGGTACTGTATACATTGCCGATGGTGAGTTTACTGGTACTATTAATGCAAAAGCTGGTACCCTTGGTAACCTTGAAGTTCGTGGTACACTGTCTGGTGGTTATATTTCTGGTGCAACTATCGAAGCAATTTCTATGATTACTGAGTATCTTGAGGCTAATACTCGTGGTACTATTGGTGGTTGGGAAATTGGTAGTAAGGCATTGTTCTCTGGTAGTACTCGTTTGGATGCAATAGCAGGTATTTATACTAATAAATTTACTGTTGTTGAGCAAGCTACTATGAACGGTGAAAGAGGTGAACTTGGTTATATTGGATTAGTTGAAGGTTCTGCAGCTCCAGGTAACACTACTTATAACATTGGTATGATGGCAACAAACCAAAGTATTATTTTAGATGCACGAGGTTCAAAATCACTTGGTAATGTAGCTATTAAAGCTAAACACGCTTTTTTCTCAGCAGATAAGTTTAGTATTATGGGTCCAAGTGAATGGAATTCTAAAGATATAACAGTAACTATTAATGCAAGCAAACTCACGGTTAATACCGAAAAAGCAGAAGACCAAGTTGGTATTTACGCAAGATTTGCATAACATAAATTTGACTTTACCCAGAAAATATGATATAATATATCTGGATAAATAAGAGAGAAAGGAGATTACACAATGAGAATGATTACTAATGAAGAATTTACTCAGCTTCATCGCATTGGCAATACTTTAATGTTGATTGAAGCAAAGGGTGACAGTCTTCTAAATTTAGCAGAGTGTATTAAAGCTCTTCAGGCTGTATTAAATACTATTAATGAGCGTCCTGAAGAAACTCCCACAGAAGATTTGAGAGGAGAGTAATTTAAATGGCTAAACTTTATCCACCTGCGATTGCAGGTACACTTCCCGCATTTACGGGCTATGAGATTGTTGTCCCATTTTCTATGAATAGAAGTGTTAGCCAACAGCAAGTGTCAAGTATGGCCATTAAAATTAAGCATATTTCAAGTAACGCACTTTTAGCATATTCAACTGCGGCCTCCATCGACTATGATACGATGGAGGCTCGCTTTGCACTGAATCCAAGTACATCAAAGATTTCAGCGGGACATAGTTACAAAGTGCAGATTGCTTATGTGGAAACTGACACAGGTGAAGTTGGCTATTATTCCACTGTTGGCGTTGTAAAATGCACTTATCAACCACAATTACAGATTGATGGATTAAGCATTGCAATTGCCAATCCTCATAATTTCTCTTATATTGGAAGATATACACAACAAACAAAAGACCCAAGTGAAAAGGTTTACTCTTATCGCTTTGATGTAATTGATAGTAATGGTGCATTATTCGCAACCAGTGGAGAACTTTTACACAATCACGAAAATGATGAATTACCATATGAGTCATTTGATACATTTACAGTTAATAAAGAATTAGATTATAATGTTTCATATTATATTCAATACTTTGTAACAACTACAAATGGATTAAAAGCAAATTCTCCTCGTTATCGTATTCTTCAACAGGACACTGTTGACCCAGATATTAAGTCTAAATTAATTGCAGAATTAAATCATAGTAATGGTTACATTAATTTAAGACTTGAAGGTTACAAAGAAGATGGAATTGAAGAACTTGCAGTTGGAACTTTTGTAATTTCAAGAGCTTCTAGCGAAGATGACTTTGGCACTTGGAATCCAGTTTTGAAGTTTGTTATGTATGGTGAACATCCTTCTCGTTGGCTATGGAAGGATTTTACTATTCAACATGGATACACTTATATATATGCTATTCAGCAATATAATAAAGATACAAAACTTTATTCAAACCGCATTTATTCTGAGCCAGTGGAAGCGTCATTTGAAGATTGTTTCCTGTACGATGGAGAACGCCAGTTAAAGATTAAATTTAATCCAAGAATTAACTCTTTTAAGCAAGATGTATTAGAAACAAAAACTGATACAATCGGTGGTAAATATCCATTTATTTCTCGAAACGGAAATGTATATTATAAAGAATTTCCAATATCAGGACTAATTTCTTATCATTCAGACGAAGAAGAATTGTTTATGACTGATGAGGACTTAGGCTTTACTGAAAATTTGGCTCAATTTAAAAGAACCAATACTTTGGAGCCTAACATTAACAAAGATAGTGAAGATTATTTTAATAATTTAAGTGATTCTAATGTCGCAGATAGATTGCGCATTAGCTATGCCGCACGAGATAGCTCTCTTGAATATAAGAAGCTAAAGAATGGGGCAAGATGGAGAAATGTTTCTCTTGAAAGTTATAATATGTTAGCTGAAAGAATTTTCAAGCTTAAAGTTTTAGAGTTCTTAACAGATGGCAAACCTAAGCTATTCCGTTCTCCAGCAGAAGGTAACTACTTAGTGAGATTAATGAATACTTCATTATCACCAGAGGTTAAGTTAGGTCGTATGTTACATACTTTCTCTTGTACTGCTTATGAGATTGCGGAACCAACTTATTTCAATTTAGACAGTCTTGGTATTATTGCCACTCAAGACCCAAGCGCATTACAGCTTCGTTGGGAAACTATGGAATTGGCAGGATTTGGTTTACTTCCTGCAATGCCAGAAATGCCTGTAAACTATATTCCAAAAGGCTCATTTGATGACTATGGCAATCCAATCGAACAAGATACTTTGTCTAAGAAGTATGATGCCGCAATGGCCGAGCGCGCAAATATCATTCAGCATAATGATGATGGATATGAGGTTAGACTTTCTGGTACTAAAGTTAATAATCATGCTGCTCAAAGTATTCAATGCAGAGATATGTTGCCAGGCGATATTATCGAATTTGGTGATGCGCCTCTTGGAAGTGGATTTAATACCACTGTTGTAATTGGTAATACTGGTGCTTATATGGCAAACTTCTCTAAACCAGTTCAAAACATTGGTTTACAAGGAAGTCCTATTGGAAGAAAAGGTTCTATTTCTTATAGCTATTATGGCTCTACATTCAATCAGTTTAATACTTACGAGCAGATTAACATTAACGATATCCCAATTAAACAATACTACGGTGAGGTTGACATCTTTGAGGATATTGAAGATTTGAAACATCGTATTACGGGATTCTATTTGCTTCATTTCTCAAAACGTGAAGTAAAAACAGTCTATTCTGGTCAGTATGTGATTAATGAATCTCGCTTAGTTTATGAAGATAAAGAGTTAACTAAACCAGTTACTTATAATCCATTGTATTTATATAAGGTTATGGATTTAAGCGGTGGTTATAAATATATTGATGGTCGATTAGCTTCGAAAAATGAGTTTATTGAGCCAAAAGATTATCAGAACAAAGTTATTATTAATGGCGATAGAGACATTGATATCACTGAAACTAATGACTTTGAATTAAGAGAACCAAGTGGTATTACTTCTATTAAAGTTACTAATGGGGTCGTTTCTGATATTGCGGTTCAACGAAAAGAAATTCAATATACTCTTGAAAACACTGACCAAAGAGTTATCTCCGCAAAACAGAATTATATCAATGCATTAAATGATTTGCAGTATTTAATTTCTGATAGCGTTGATGAAACTTATATGTTAACTAATGATGAAGCAAGAGATACTTTTAGTGCGCAGACTATCGCAGCTGTAAAAAATCAAATGTATGATGATGAATTTTCTCGTAGAAAAACCGCAGTTGAAGAAGCTTATAAAATTTATCTTGAAGAGATTAGAAAGGTTCTATTAGAGATGGAGGAGGAAATTGATGATGTTGAATAATAATTATTTATTAGACAAAGATTTCCTTAAAAAGCTTGATGACCAACAGGAGAGAGAAATCTATGCAAAAGTTATTTTATTAACTTTTGATGAGCATCCTATTCAAGAAATTCAAGGTAAAATTTCTCAGGGTTCGGTTAATGTTGATGGAGCTAGTGCGGTTCGCCGCACCTGCTCCTTCACCCTATTAGCAGAAGATATCAACATTAGTGATTATTACTGGGGAATAAAAGATAAGTTCAAACTTGAAGTTGGCGTTGCGAATAAGATTGATAGTAGATATCCAGACATTATCTGGTTTCCGCAGGGTGTTTTCGTAGCTACATCTTTCAATCAATCTATTACCACTACTGGATATACTTACTCTATCTCTGGTAAAGATAAGATGTGCTTATTAAATGGCGACCTTGGAGGTTCACTGCCTTTCTCAGTGGACTTTGGTAAGGTTGAAGAAGAAAGATATAGTGAAACAGAATTCATTCCAGTTGTTCTTTCTAAAGAAACTTATGTTTCTGGCAAATATTATGAAAAGAAAGATGATGGACATTATGGAATCTGTATGGATATATATTTTGATGAAGAGCGCACTTATTATGAAAGAGCGTTAATTGTTGAATTTACACAAATTCCAATTTATCAAATTATTCAAAACGCAGTAAGTGTTTATGGTCAAGAGAGAAAAGATAAAATTATTATTAACGATATTGATAAATACGGAGTTGAAGTATTAGAATATCGTGGAGATACACCTATTTACTTCCCATGTATGGGTGGCACAGAGACCAATGTTATTTTTAATCAAGACCATATTTTTTATAACGAAGCAGGAGAAGCTGTTAAGGTATCTGATAAATCTTTAGTATATGAACCGTTAATGAGTCGTGTACATTCTAAGTCTGGTACAATATTATATCCAACCTTAGAGGACGTCGGTCGAAAAGATAAGGAAATGACTGTTGCCAAGGTTGAATATGGTGAATTAGCTGGTTACCGCAGAACTGATTTAACATATCCAGGTGACTTAATCGCAAATATTGGAGAAACTTTAACCTCTATTTTGGATAAGATTAAGAATATGCTTGGAGACTTTGAATATTTTTATGACCTTGATGGTAACTTTGTTTTTCAAGAGAAAAAGGCTTATGTAAATACATCTTGGAATAATATTGTAAATACAGAAGACGATATGTATGCAGAAGATTCTGCTTATAGCACCTCTTGGGTTTATTCTTTTGAAAACAATAATCGCTTAACCGCTTTTCAAAACAATCCCGCAATCAATAACTTAAAAAATGATTATGCGATTTGGGGAAAGCGCAAAAGCAATGTTTCAGGAGAAGAGATTCCTATTCATATGAGATATGCAATTGACTTTAAGCCAACCTTTTATCGTTCTATTGAAGTAACTGAAGAAGATATTGCAAAATGTAAAAAGTCTTTCTTAAAACCACAGCCTCATAAGATTTATTTATCTAAAGAGTTTGTAGATGAAAAGAATGAATATGCAGCTCTTCCTCGTTATGATTGGCGAGAGTTAATTTACCAGATGGCAAAAGACTATTTTGCATATCATGCTTATCTATATGATTTCCAAGAGAAGGTTGCTGAAGCTAACTATGATTACTATCCTCTTGGTACAACAGGTTATGAAATTTATTATACTGACATGGAAGGCTTTTGGAGAGAACTTTATGACCCAGAAGTTCCAAATGCAGAATATAATGGCGATGGTTGGAATGTTAATGTTGATACCCATCCCGAATTATTAAATTTCTGGTTTGATTTCATTGACGCAGACAGTGAATTGGGCAAGTTTGCTATTCCACTTATTGGAGATAGGCCTAAAGCTGTTAATGATAATGATGTCAAAGCCATATATTTTAGAGATATTCCCCAAGTAATGTTCGGCACATCTGACCAATTTACTGAAATGGTAACAGAGATGGATATGATGACAGGATATACTTTTATTACTTTACAACCTTATTTAGAAAATTATTTCACAATTGGTTCGCAAGGTAAGTCTGCACAAGATGCTCTGGATTCCCTATTATATCAACATACTTATTGCACCGACAACGTTACTATTACTGCCGTTCCAGTTTATTATTTGCAACCAAATACTCGTATTTTAGTTAAAGATGATAAAACTGGTATCAATGGAGAATATTTAGTAAGCAAGCTAACAATTCCACTTGCTTATAACGGCACAATGTCTATTACAGCGTCTAAAGCTGTGACAAGAATTTATTAAGGAGGATAAGGAGTTTATGGCAAAACAGATTTATCAAGTCCGTTACTACGGAGATGGCCATGCCAAGAATCAACCTGCGGGTTTGACTGGCATGAAATTAAAATCTGGTTCTGTCTTCTCTAACTATCTACCTATTTTACAGTTAGGCATTCAAACAATTCCTGGTGTCAAATTCTATGTAAATAATAGTGAGACACCAGTAATTGTTGGAGCCACTGGAATTTATGAGTTAGATGTAGATGGTTTGACAGAAATCACAAATTTGACATTTGATACTACCGCGATTAATTTAATCAAATCTAATCCTTCTACCGCATATCTCATTGTGGATATTATTTATGATGACAGGGAGGTAGAATAATGGGTTTTTACGGTAATATAACAAATACATCAAAAACAACCTTTAGTTTTGATGTAACTTACTCCAGTCGTTATGAGATGGAGCAAAAATCTTCTACCGATGGCGTTTATCTTGGTCGATATGCTCTGGTTGAATATGACACAAATTGTTCAGAAGATACTTTCTTTTTGGCCTATGTCATGGATAGCATGGCAACTCGTTTCTTTACTTCATATGACGAAGCTACCAGAACACAGATTAGATATGGCGCTGAGCGCAATGATACAACTGTTAGAATGGGCGATATCATCCGTGTAGAGCCTAATGAGCAAAATGGTTTTACCTCAACTCGCTTTTATGAGTGTATTGGCGGAGACAGATATAATATTGCTCAGTTTAAAATGTTAGTTGATTCTAACAACCGCTATACTCAGAACTTTAACATCGACAGAATTAAGTATGGAGACGGTAAAGGATATGATAGCACAGTATGGGTAAAGGCATCTGTTGTTGAGAATGGTTTACAGCGTATTAAGTATGTCCAAATTGCTGAATTAAATTCAGTTGTTCCCACTTTTGACATTTGCGCTGACGCACCTACTCAGACACCAATCGCGCCTCACTTTGATACTTCCAGCACTAATGTTTATTACAAGGTTCACTGGCAGCCAAACTGGGGATTCCGCATTAAACGTGAAGATGACCATCGTTATTCCGACGAAAAGATTGTTCATACAAAGCAAGTTTATCATAAGACAGGCGCTTATGATACAGTTGAAACTTTATACTTAGAGAAGAAGCATCCTTTCTTATATGATGAAAAGGGTGAAATCATTCTTGATGAAAATGGCCAGCCTACTTATAATGAGTCAGAATGGATTTATGATTGGATTATTCCTCAGATTCCTGTGGGCGGTACAGAACCTGAAATCCCACAACTGGATGGCGCAATTTTCTACAATAAAGAAGGTTTTTATCCTTGGGTAAAAACTGAGATTAATGAAATTGATAATGAAATCAGTATGACTCCTGGTAAGAGTGGTAATTTATATAATTCTCACAATGGTGAAGCACCAAAAGAAGCAGACGATACTTATGAATTAAGTATTAGATTGCCAATTATCGGTAATACAGTATCTAAGGTGTGGGATATGATTTATAATGACCCTGGTAATGGAATGCCCCGTAATACCGATATTAATTGGAATAGCACCGCAGGAGTAAGAATGATTTCTCCAACTCATATTGAAGATGCAGTAACAGGTAAGCCAATTACTGATGCAATGGGTTGGAATCAGCATAATGCTGAAACTATGGCAGGCTGTATCAATTCTGTGCATGACCTAATGGGTATGATTGTAGACACTATGCCTGCTCGTGGAGATACTGCAAATGCAGCTCTTGACCGCATCTATTATAATAGAGCAGATGGCAAGTTCTACATTAAATATCTAAAATATAACTACAAGAACCTTGTTGAACCAGACCCTGCTACTGGTCGTGTTGATTATAGTGGCATTGATTTGGAAGATGTTGTTGAGCGTTATAAGCAAATTGATTTAACACAGTTTGCTCCAAATACTTATTTCTATAAGAGTGGACAGAACTATTATTTAGATGCAAATGATACTCCATCAAAAGGCAATAAGTATGTAAGTATTGAAGCTCATAGAGAGTTGTTATCTGATGACTACACTCCAAATTCTTACTATTATAGAAAATTTACTGATGCAGATGTTGCTCAAATTGCAAAAGTTCGTGATGATAAAATCGCAGACTATGATAAAGCTCTTGCAGATAATAAGATGACACTTGAGCAATATAATGAAGCTGTTCAAAGAGCGCGTGATGAATATTGGGCATCTTATTGGGCACTTGACCAATCTTATTATGTTGACTCTAATGAACTGCCTTCTCGTGGACGTGAATATTATTATGTGCATCCAAAACAGATTGCAAATGCAATGGTTATGTTCTATGAGCCTAATAAGTATTTCTATACTTTAAAGGATGAGCAAGAGACTCCTCCAGAAGATGAGCCAGAAAACGAACTAGAGAAATATACTATTGCGACAGAGACAGCAGAATATTTCAAAGAACATCATGAAGAACTTACTCAACTTCGTCAGTATTATCGCATTGAGCAGGAAGGTACAAAACTTGAGACTCGTCCCGATGGAATGGGTGGATATGAGCAGGTTGAAGTTCCTGTATATGTAGCTTATGAAGTTACATTAATTCCTTTTGAAGAGAATAAGTATTATTTCTGGAATATGACAGAAAATGTCTTTACTCTACAAAATACAATTATTCCAAAAGCTCTGTATTATGAATTGGAAGTTGAACCTCGTCATGGTTTCTATGAAGCGAATATGTATCATTATAAAGATGGTAATAATTATATCTTAGATACAAGTTTAGTTCGTGAAGATAAAACTCGTGAATATTTCACTTTAACCGTCACAGAAGTTCCAAACACTTTCTATGAACCACATATTTATTATTTCTATAATGATATTGGTAAGAAATATGTTCTTGATATTGGAAATACAATGACTGAAGGTCGCATTTACTATATTAAGAATAGTTTGTATGTTGCGCATGACGTAGCTGCGGTTTTTGCTGATGGCGCAGTATGGAATGATTATGCAAACAAGGTTCCAGATACAGTATGCTTGGCGACTCGCTCTGAATACTATGACTGGAAAGAGCTAGAAGGGTTTGGCAGAGAGTTAAATACTATCCACGGTTTAATCATTGAAATCAATCGTCTATTGCAGATGCAAGATTATCAGACAAGAGAGTTAACCACTGTTCAAGGCTGTATTAACCAAGTTAAAGATATTCTAAATACCTTTGAGTTGTTAAAACCAGGTAATTTCGTTATTATTGACGAATATGGTCGTTTCTCTAATTCTGGTTGGGATAGTAAGCAAGATTTCTCTACAACTAATGAGCAAGTAACTCATAGTGAAGACAATGCTAAAGCCGATGGTGATGGTCGCTGGATTAAAGTGAGCATGGATTACAACGCAATTGCTCCTAATATTAAATTCACTCACGAATTTACTAAGGTTGATGATACTTCAACATTCAGCGATAAAAACATTCCATTAGATGATGAATCATCTGGCAACAATGATGATACAGATGATGAAGTAGTTCTATATACTCCAATCGTGGATAATAAGGGCCACGTTGTTGGTAAGAACGAAGAGACTTTAACACTTCCATTCGGATTTAAATATTTCTCCGCTGAAAACTCAGAGGACGAAAGTAAATGGTCTCAAGGAGAAGGCGCTACTTCAAGCGCAAATGAATCAGTAAAGCGTATTGTTGCGGATTCCACAAAAGACACCTTTAGATTTAAGGCTGGTAATAAGTGGGTAAGATTCCAGACAGATGCAAATACTGGTAATGACACTAATAAAGAGACTTCTCCAGATGGCAACAATATTTTAACAGTTGCCCATGAGACTCACGATATCGACACTGCAGCAGCAGCAGATTCCAATATCAATGGCAAGGGTGATTCAATTACCATTCAAGATATTGAATTTGATGCCGCAGGTCACGTAACTAAAAACAAAAAACATAAATACACTCTGCCTTTTGGTTTTAAGAAAGTTACAACTAATGGTCGAGGAGCAGCTACTGCGGAAAACGCAACAGGCACTCCAACTACCGAGGAAGTCGTTGCCGATAATACTCAAGATACTCTGAAAGTAAATTCTGGCAACAAGTGGGTAAGAATTGATACTAATAACACAGAAAACAAGATTGTTATTAGCCATGATATTCATGCTTTAACTACTGAAAATAAGGCAGATAGTGATTTAAATAATGGCGAAGATACCTTAACAATTCAAGATATTGAATTTGATGATGCCGGTCACATGACCAAAAACCAGAAGCATAAATATATTTTGCCTTTTGGATTTAAGAAAATTGCTACTAATGGCAGAGGCACTAATGAAACTGAAAACGCAACTGGAAATCCGGTAAAAGATGATGTTGTAGCAGATAATACTCAAGATACTTTAAAGATTAATTCTGGTAATCCTTGGGTTCGTATTGACACTGATAAGAACAATAACGCAATCGTAATTTCTCACGATATTCATAATCCTACAACAACAGCAAAAGCAGATAGCGATATCAATAACAATGGTGATAAGATTACTATTCAAGATATCGAATTTGACAAGGCTGGTCATATGACCAAGAATCAAGCTCATAGCTATATTTTACCATATGGTTTTAAGAAATTTACTGGTGCCAATAGCAATGCTGTAACCGCTCCTACAACTACAGCAAACGATACTTTAACTGCTACAACTACTCAGGATACATTGAATGTATCTATGATGAATAAATGGTTAAAGGTTGACACTGCTACTGCAAAGGGTCTAAAGTTAGGACATATTTTGTCTGGCGTTACTGCAGGCAGTTACGGTCAAAGTGAAAGCAAGGATATTGCAGGCCTTGATGTAAATAACACTTTCTCAATTCCTTATATAACAGTTGATGAAGCCGGTCACATTACCGCAGCTTCTACTAAAACAATTGTTATTCCAGAGAATTATAAGAAGATTAGTGTTGGCGCAGTTTCTAATGCAGCTACAAATGCGGCCGATGGTTTAGCTGGTTCAGTTATTGCAGATAAACTTGAAGATGAACTAACTTTATATCCAGGTAATAAATGGATTAGAATTGCGGCAAACAGAGCAGGAGCAAATACTTCTGTTGATGATGCTATTACATTCGGTCACATTTTGTCTGGTGCTACTGCTGGTTCTTATGGTGATAGCGCAGCCCAGACTCCAAACTTTAATGGTACTTTCAAAGTTCCATTCTTAACTATTGATGAAGCTGGACATGTTACCGCTATTAGCGAACACACTGTAAAGATTCCAAAAGCAAGCTTAAGTGATACTCAGAAGAATAGCTCTGATGTAATTGTTCAGTTATCCTTGAACGATACTACTGGAGCATTCTCTACCACAAGAGCTAATGTAGGAACTTTAACTTTGACAGGTTTCTCTGCTGGTGAAACTGGTCGTGTTGCGGCAAGCGATTCTATTAACGTTGCAATTAGTAAGGTTGATGGACGCTTGAATACTTTAGAGAGTAAGAGTCTTGTAGAAACTACTACAAAATTCTCCTATACTTATAATGGAACAACTTCTGAAAAAACTATTGCACAACTGTGTGAATATATTGCTTCTTTGGAAGGCCAAATTGCTACATTAAAGGGTAGAGTTGATGACTTAGAAACTCCTCCTAGTGCATAATAAAATAAAAAGTCCGGTCTACTAAGGCCGGACTTTTTTAATTTATCTACTGATTTTTTTATAAATAAATAGGAAACTATGCGAAAGGAGTAAGGACATGAGTAATAATATTATTCCTACAAGAGAATATGTTAAATTTATTCGTGGCACTCCCACCGCCTTTGAAAAGTTAAATCCTAAATCAGCAGACACACTTTACTTTATTAGTGAAACTGGTGCATCTATTGGTAAACTTTATTTAGGAAGTAAGCTAATCAGCGGCGGCGAAGCATCAATTTCTGAGTTAGGCCAAATTATCATTAATGCCGTAAAAGGTAATGATATTTTAGTCTACGATGCGGAAAAAGGTGCTTGGGTTAATAAAGCTGTTACAGATGTAATTTCTGAAATGGTTGGAGCTTCTGACTCTACGGATGGCAGAGCTGGCCTTGTTCCAAGACCTATTTCTGGCGACCAGAGTAAGGTTCTAACTGGTGCAGGAAGATGGGAATCTGTTGCAGACTTATTACCATTAGATAGTGACATCTTCGTGATTAGAAACGATAAGCTAACTTTAGCACCAGACTTTTCGCAGGCTAAAGTTGGAGATATTTTACAAGTCGGTGCGAGCGGAGCGCTCGAATGGGTACAGGGTGTATCTTCTTCTCAAATTGATGAACTTTTAAATAATCGTCTAATCCGAAAAATTGTTGACAGTGTTGACAGTATTGACACCACTGCAGACGATGCCACCTCTTATATTTATATGGTCCGCAACTCTAACCAAGAGGGCAATGATTTCTATGATGAATATATTGTCATTGGCGGACGTGTTGAAAAAATTGGTAATACTTCAGTTGACCTAAGTGAGTTAAATGAATTGTCCACACGAGTTGATAATCTCGATAAACTTATCAATGGTGTACCCGCAAGCGAAGGCCAAGTCGCTGTAAAGGGCTTACTTGATGTAATTGACCTAAATGAAGAGTATGTAACAAAGAAGACTTTTGAGAATACAGTTGGCGATTTAAGTCTACTATCTCATAGAGAATCTGCGAGCAGCTCTTTGGTTGATGAAATCAATGTCTTAACAGACCGCTTGACTTGGCAAGAAATTGTTGAAGAAGGAGTGTAATGAATAATGGCTAATGTTGCTTTTAAACGCGGCTTAGAATCAAGCCTGGCTAAATCTTTATATAATTACGCTGGCGCAGACGCAGTTCAAGTTACTGAAGGCACCTTCTATTTAACATCTGATACTAATAGACTTTATATTGGTAAGAATATTGACGGCAAGGGCGTTCGCGCAGTTCCTGTTAATCAAGGTGCTCTGCCAGTTCCTTCTGTAGACTCTTTACCATCTGCAGAAGCTGCAATTCCTGGTCAGTTTTACTATGTTACCAGTAGTAATATTCTATGTGTAAGCAGTAATGGTAAATGGGTTCAGATTAATCCAAATACTGATACCGCTCTATCTACTCGTACAACAACTGGTGAAGTTCATACTGCCGGCGGAAAAACTTTCGTTCAAGTAAAAGATGTTATCACTGATACTTCAAAAAATAGTTTTGAAGGCTTTTATGGCATTGAAGGCGGAGTTGGTCTAGAGGTTACTGTAACTGAAATTACAGATGGTTTAGTTAAGTATCCTGTAATTAAATTAACTCCAAGTGTTTACAAAATTTCTACTGTTGTAAACGAAAATGGTGCAGGCGGTAAAGGTGCAGTTGATATTGTTATTGATGACGGTTCAGCGGGTGACGTCCATAAGTCTACTGTTTCTTTTAGTGCTGGCGCAAATGTAAAGATTGCCAGTGGTGGCGAAGGAAAAGTTATTGTTTCAGCTAAAGATACTACTTTAAAGCAAGAAACTTCTTCTATGAGTTTTGATGCTAATGGTAAATTGAGTGTAACTATTGACGACACCAATGGTACTGCTGTAACTGTAGAGTCAACTCCTAAGATTAAGTTAGGAAATAATGCAACTGAATATACTTTTAAGGGTGCAGTTGCTACTCTACCTGTTTATACTAAGTCAGAAGTGGATGCAATTAAGAAGGATTTAAATGCAATGCATTATAAGGGAACTGCAAAGGGTGGCGTTCTCGCAACAACCGCTTCTATTGGCGATACCTATAAGATTGTAGGCAATGATTTCACTATTGCTAAAAGCGTAGTTAATAATGTTGCTGATTTAAGCTATAACACATCTACAAATAGTATTGCACTAAAACATGGTGACTTAATCATCGCTACTGGTACTGAAGTTGATGGTGTTATCACCGCAGCTACTTTAAAGTGGGATGTTATTGAATCTGGTGAGCAGGGTTATGTAAACACTACTTATCGTATTGTTAAGGCTTCTACTGGTCATGGTTTTGAATTCCAGGATAGAAATGGTTTTACTACTGAGGCTAAGTTCACTGTTGAGTCTAATAACTATATGACTGTTTCTTCTAGTGCTACTGGCAATGAGAATGAAAATATCGTATTAAAAGTAAATCATAATGAACAAGCTGGTATTCCTACCGCTGTAAGTAAATCAGCTGGTGAAAAGAAGACTCAGACTAAGACTCAGCCTTTAACTTTCTCAATCCCAATATTGAGCTATGATAAGGCTGGTCACTTAACTAAGGTTGAGTACCAAGAGTACACAGTTGTTGATACTCACGTAACAGTTAAAAATAAGGGAACCACTGGTAGTGCTGAGAATGGCGTTGCTACTATTTCTCATATCATTGATATTGATAGTATCGAATACGCTATGCAAATGCAGCTTGCATCTTCTAGCTTGAAGATTTCTACAACTACCACTGAAGTTACTGGTAAGCCACCTGTAACAAAGGTCACTATTGACCTAGAATGGGGAACATTCTAAAACTTGAGGACAAAAGAAGCTAATTAATCAGGCTTTATTTTGATATTCAGTAGAGGATTATCCCTACAAAATAATTTTGTGAAAAACTAAGAAGGAGGAAGAGATAATCATGCTCTTCCTCCTTTTTTTTGTTTTACTAAGATAGAAAGGAGATAAAAGCTTTTATGGATGAAGTAAGATTTATTCCTGTTCGAGGCGAAGAGGAAGTAATCTTGGCAATGCCTTACGTCGATGGTAAAGTTTACTTTGCGACTGATACCAAACGTATTTACATTGATGCACGCGGTCAAAGCAAAATTCCAATGGGCGGAGCTGGTAATTCTGGCATCTACTACGGAACTAAAACTTTAACCGAAGAAGAAAAAGAAACTGCCATTATTACTTTTACTTTAGCCGAGATTGAAGGAGCAGAATTACCTAATATCGATGATTTAGTATTGAATGCTTCTGATGGATGTTTCTATCGTGTAGTAGCTCTGAACACCGACTCTTTTGATGCTTCTCGTTTAACTGTTGCTGGTAACGGCGGCGGAGGCGAAGGTGGATATAAGACTAAGGCAAATGTTACTATTACCAAGCCATCCAATACAGTCTTCCTATATGGTCAGGAATCATATATCACCATTACTCCTAACTCTGCGAGAACAGAAGAAGGTCCAATGGATGATTATCTTGATTTATATTGGAAAGTAAAAGCTAAAGACGATGCTAGTTTATATAGCGAGGGCGTTATTTCAAGCGTACAAACTGGAATTCCCATCAATTTTGAGTTTGGTTCTAAGTTATATGCTGATAAGAATAACATCTTAGAGTTCTGGGTAAGCGGTTATAACAGTGGCGTAATGGCTACTCACGCTACACAGGAAGTTAAGTGCGTTCAGCTTTCTCTATTAGAGAACGATGAATTTAGTCCCTTGAAAATGTATAATGGTACTGCAACTATCACTTGTGAAGTTGAAGGTGCTATTGACAAGATTTTGGAGTTCTGGGTTGACGGTCAGTTAAAAGAGCAAAAGTTGCTTGACTCTTCTAACCAAAGCCAAGGTCGTCAGTCTACAATCGTAACTGGTTTGACCCATGGTACCCACTCTGTAGAAATTAAACTGTATCAGTCTATTAATGGTGAATATGGAGCGCAAGTTCCTTCTTTGAAGTACGAAATTGCTTCTAAGGAAGAAGGTAACAATACACCAATCATTTGGTTGGGTAGTTTCAAAGATGTTTACCAAAACTACGAACAGATTATTATTCCTTATATGGCTTATAATCCTACAACTGGTGATACTTGTACTGTTCGATTCTATAAGAACGAGAACGAGTTAGCAATTTCTCCTGCTTCTGTCACTTTCTCTTCTGAGACATCTGAATTTGAAACATTAGAAATTACTAATGCAACAATCCCAGAAAAAGTAGGCGAAACCGCATATAATACCTTCTACATCTATTGCGGAAATACCGCTCGCGCAATTAACTTCTATGTTTATCAGAATGGTATGATGACCATTGCAGCACCTTCTAACCTGTTGGTTAACTTTGATGCTTCTGGTCGTTCAAACAACGAGTCTGCGTTAACTCGTGATGTATGGGAGTACAAGGGTGTTAATAATAACACTTATAAAGGTACTTTTGAAGGTTTCAACTGGTATAACAACGGTTGGATAAAAGACGCTGACAATAAAACTTGTTTGAGAATTAGTAATGGAGCTAAGTTCTCTATACCTCTTGGCGCAACTATGTTCAATGGTACTGACCAGGGCGCAGGTTCTCACACATTTGAATTTGAGTTTAAGATTCGTAATGTTCAAAATTACGAAAAGTTGATTAAACTGGTAACTCGTTATAAGTATGTGGATAACAAACATCCCGAACTAAATACTGATAACGATAACGCTTGGTACAACAATTATGTAACCAACTATCAGAATGAGTATGACTCTTACGACCAGTTCTTACAGGCTTGGTTGCCAACTCAGGGTATGTCTTATGACAACTTGGAGTATGTAAAGGTTGAATCTATCACCTCTACTGATACTGCATTCTGTAAGTATTATGATACTGTTAATAATGTTGGTTTCTGCTTGGGTACTCAAGACGCATTCTTCAAGACTAATAAGAGTACTCTGAACGCTAACTACGTTGAGAACAGAATTGTTAACTTAACTCTGGTATTCTCTCAGAGCACAAGCTTAGTATCTATTTTCTTGAATGGTGTTTTAAGTGGTGCCGCATATGTTGCTGATACTACTTCTTTCACAGTTAACGGTCCAATAATCGAGTTCAACTCTGATTTCTGCGACATTGACTTGTATAAATTCCGTGTGTATAACACTGGTTTTGCAATTTCCGAGGTTTTGAATAACTACTCTATTGACCTTCGTGACACTATGATGTACGCTCAGTCTACTGCGCTATCTAAGTATAATAGAGATATCAAAGAGTATCAGTTAGACTATAACGCTATGATTACCTTTAACGAAGAAAATCCAGATGACTATTTAATGCCATACTTCGTATTTTCTGATGTTCAGGGTGACGCATTGCCTTACAGTAAGTTGGATGAAAAGACTTCTACAATGACCTTTGTGAATACTGGTCTTGATAGACTGTATGCCACTGGCGAGTTAACTAAAATGGCTGCCGCAGAAGAGTACCCAGAAAAGAATTGGCCAATTTATTGGATTAGTAGAGCTGAACTTGTTGAAGCTTTGTCAAGCGAGACTCCAACAGAGAACTATACTGTTCATCTTGTTGAAGAAATTGAAGGCGAAATCGTAGACCAGGGTATCCATACTTTGGATATGTCTAAAGTTAATTTGGCTAAGTGCAAGAGAAAGGCCAACGATACACTGTGTACAATCTACAGAAAACTTTCTTCTGTTGAAAACTATTATCTACACCATGGCGCTTCTTTCGAGGCTGTTGGTGGTGAGACAAAGACACAGGGCACTTCTTCTCAGTTCTATCCTCGTCGTAACTATAAGTTTAAGGGTAAAGAGAAGTTTATGGCTAACAGAGGTCCTTTTGAGCATGACCCATTCCCAATGCCATTCTTCTATATGGATAATGATGCAGTTGGTACTTCTACATTTACTCTAAAGATTGACTACATGGAGTCTTCTGGTAGTTATAATACCGGTTTTGCAAACTTGGTAAATAATGCTTATACTAAGCACCCAGTTGATGACTATGTAAAATCTAAAGCTATCTCTGGCGTAGGTGATACAACACAATTAAGAACTTCCGTACAAGGTTTCCCAGCTATGGCTTTCCATAAAAAGAAAGATGGCTCTTATACCTATATCGGTCGTTATAATATGAACATTGATAAGGGTTCTGATGAATGCTACGGATTTAAGCTGTTCTCTGATAATGACCCTGTTGCAGGTTCTAAGCTAAAGCAAGCATTTGTGCTTGACAGCAAAGGTAAAGCTTCTAAGGTTGCCGATGTTGTTGAGTGTTGGGAGTTCTCTGATAACAACCGTGGTTACTGCTCATTCCGCGACCCTCTTGGAAGAAAAGAACTTTCATTCGATTATCCTGCGGTTTCCGACAATGAGACCGACCAAGCGGCTGGTTATCATACCAATGCGGCAGGTTCTTGTCCAGTAGTCGCAGACTCTTTCGAATATCGTTATCATAAAGATGAGGATATGTTGGATTACTTGTATAATCCAGCTGACCCAGGTCTTGATATCGACGGAATTCTGGAAGATTATGGAACAGACCTTGGTACAATCTCCGACTATACTTGGAGAAAAGAATTCCTAATTGGCGATAAGTCAAAGGGTGTTCGTGGTGTTATGAGTAACTGGGAAGATGCAGTTGCTTGGGTATATAGCACTTGTACCGATAATGTAGATAGTGAAGATATGATTTATCAAAGCTACGCAGTTAAGTCTGCTGATTTGACAAGTTATTATGGAACTACTACAAAGAGAACTTATGACAGTGAAACTGGTTCATTTGGTAGTATTGATTGCTTAGTCTTTGACGTAAATGTTGAAGAGGGTAAGCCTATAGCCGAAGAAATTTCTTTGACTGTGGCAGAAGCATTCTTGGAGCCAGACTTCGTAATCAGTGAAGGCGGAACAATTCTGTTACCTGATTATGGTGTTGTTGACCCAGAGCAATCTACTGATGAAATTGAAGTTTTAATGTTGAATAATGACGGTATTTTCCAAGCTTATGCTGACTTTAATGGTTATAAGTACATTGACTATTATATTGATGCAGAAGGTCACGCAATTGGACGCTTTATTACTGGTGTAGTAAAGACTCGTGAAGAAGTTATGAATGTTATTAAGCAGAACACTGCTGAATATGCTACTGCAAGAATGGAAGCTTTAGCTTCTCCATATACCGCAGGTCGCAATACTTATTACTTCGACACTAAGGAATATCGTTTAGCTAAGTTTAAAAATGAGTTCACAGACCACTTCGATAAAGAGTATGCATTAGTATACTTCGTTATGACTGAAGTGTTTATGTGTTACGACTCTCGTGGAAAGAATGCAATGTTTGCCTCTTGGGGTCCACAGAAGGAAGGCGGCCAGTATATCTGGTATCCAATCTTCTATGATATTGATACTCAATTAGGTATTAACAATACTGGTATTCCTTCTTTCGAGTATTATGTAAATGCTTCCGAAGATGGTTGTTATTCTACTAACGATAGTGTTCTTTGGGGTAATATTTACAAGTGTTTCTTTGATGATATTAAATCCACTTATCAAGCATTGCGTACAAGCATTAAGAGAGGCGACAGTGCCAACAATACCGCTCCTCTTGGTGGTTCTATTGAGTACTTCGGTCAGGACCCAGTTGAACACATTGAAAACTGGTATACTTGCAAGCCTGACACCTGTAATTCAATTTGTATGATGGGTAACAGACCATTAATTGCAATCAACTTCGATGAGTATTACAAATATATCTCAATTATGAACCAGAACGGCCCTGGCTATCAGGGTACAGACGGAACTCCTAAGTACGATGAAGCAGGTTCTTTCCTATACGCGCTACAAGGTGACCGCAGTCTATCAAGACAGCAGTTCTTGAGCCGCAGAATTAACTTCGTTGACTCTTGGTTAACCAAGGGTAACTATGCTGAGGGTACTGGTTCAACAATTAAGTTCCGTACTTCTGCCAATGACCCAGAAAATACATCTGACGTTTGGGTAGACAACTCCAGTATCTTGAACTCTTCTGGTATTGAAGTTGAAGGATTGATTCCAAACTCTGGCTACTATAAAGAGCCTCTTGAATATGATATGTTCGGAGACCCTGTGAAGCTGCATGAGTTAGACGCAAACTTCTTCGTAAAGTTGTCTCCATATCAGCGTTCTTATGTAACATTGGCAACCGACAACGCTCCATTGCCTTCTATCGAGTATGAGGGTTCTCCAGTTCGTCTTGAGTTCCCAGCTAACGTTATAACAGGTGTACGTAAGTCTCCTGAGTACGCAGAACAGTTATTGTATCTATATGGTGCAAACTACTTGAAAGATATTGGCGATGTAAGCTTGTTATATCCTCGTGAATTCGAGCTGAAGGGTGCAACTCACTTACAGAGAATTATTCTTGGTAACGACACCCCAGGCTATAAGAATAAAAAGTTAAAGTCTCCTCAGTTTGACGCTGCAGCTTCTAAGACCGGAACTACAGGTAAGCCATTGCTGAAAGAGGTTGTGTTTACCAATGTTCAGATTGACGGTAATGTTAATGTGGCATTCGACTTCTCAAGCTCTGAAAAACTGCAAATCTTCCGTGCTCTTGGTATGAACTTGTCTGGTGTAGCTTTCGCAGACGGTGTTGCTCTGCACACTCTATATCTGCCTGCTACTATCAATGAGTTAGTATTGAAAGAAGCTCGTAACTTAACTAACTTGATTAGAGAGTACGAACAGCCTGTTCGTGATGTCTCCGGTAACTGGCAGGCTAAGCGCGGTCTTTATATCCCAGGTTTAACTGATGCAACTGCAGAACAGTTGAATACTTCCGCATCTACATCTATTAACAGATTGCAGATTGCCGGCGGTAATATGGGTTATGATAGTTTCGATTTGTTAAACAGATTGTATACTATTAAAGAGCGCGATGGTAAGACTTTAGCTATCTCTCTAACTGATGTAAATTGGACTCCATTTACAAAGATGGTAAGAGGTACAATTTACGATTATACTCAGTTAGATAACTACTACATTGACAATGAACACTATCAGTTGGTTCCTTATAAGACTTATGGTCTTGAGGAAGGTCAAAGCTTTACCTTCAACCAGCAGGAGTGGGATTTGGCATTGAAGAATGGTGTTCTTTACTATAAAGACCCAGAAATCTCTGATGAACAAATTAACAAGTTGTCTGATAATGCTTGGGAAATGTTACAGAGATTAGCAACTGAAAAGTTGATTGATGGTTATACTGAAAAGTACACTAATACGGATGAAACTAATAACGCAATTCCTCGTATTAGCGGTAACATCTACATTAACAATGTTAATGAAGAAATCAATGAAGGTTTCATTAAGAATACCTTGTTAACTACATGGTATCCTGACTTGAACATTCACTTCAACAAAGTTAAGAAGGCTTATTCTGCTAAGTTCGTAACAATGAACGATGATGGAGTCAGCTACACTGTAGTTGAAAACATGAAGGTTTCTCAAGAGGACTACGCAGATGGTCATGGTATTACTTGGTTCTCTAACCCATATAATATTCCTAAGTTAAACGAAGATATGAACAAGCAAGGTTGGGACTTCTTCGGATGGAGTACTGTAAAGAATAATAAGAACTTCGTAATTCCAAAAGAAGGATGGGACGCTAAGACCTTTGAAGATGGCGTTTATGAGTATACTTTCTATGCAGTATACGAAAAGCATATGTTCGAGTTTACTTTCTTGAATGACGACAATAGTCTAATTTCTTGGGAAGACGAGAGCGTTGAAGGCGGTCGCGCAAATGCCTTGTTAGTAACCTTCGGTGAAAACTTGGTTGAGCCTCCTGTCGTTCCTAATGCAACCAAGGAAAAAGACTTGGTAGATGATAGATGTTATCGTTTCTTAGGATATGCGAGAACTCCGAATGGTGATGTCATTGACATTACTCAGTTGGTATCTACCGAAGACCTAAGCTTCTATGCTCGCTATGAAGAAATGAGTGTTTATGACAACGATGAGTATGTAAATAATCCAGATAAATATTTCAGCTTTGGTAAAGTTAACTTTAATGATAGCTTTGATACAGAGTGGAATAAGACTGGTTATGTAATTACTCCTAAACCTGGCGTACAGTTAACTGGTAAGCTATTGCTTCCAAATGAGTACAAGGGTGAACCAATCGTTAGAATTTCTGGATTCTCTGGTCATAGAGTAACTCACATCTTCTTCGATAGAAACACAACTAATGAGCTAAGACATATTGCTTCAGAGGCGTTCTTAAACAACACAACTCTTGAGTTCTTTGAATTTGGAGATTGTGTACGCACTGTTGGCGCATCTGCATTCGAAGGCTGTAGCGCACTCCGCAATGAATACTTCGGTTCTAACTTGGCTGATATTCAGTATGCGGCGTTCAAGTTGGCTTTTGGTCCTAATAAGGACGGTTCAGCGATTAACAAGGTATTCCCAGGCACTATCTGTGCTATTGGTGACCAGGCATTCCAGGCATTCTCTACCGCAATTGATAGTGTAACATTCGGTTCTACCACTGACGGTATTGACCTACCTTATAGTGATAGATTGGGTACAAACTGGATTCGTCAGAACTTGTCTAGACCTTTGCAGCACTTGACTGTTTATTGCGCTGATAGCACAACTTACAACATCGTGTCTGCGCACAAGGATACAACTAATCTAGCATACTGCTTAGATGTTCAGATTAAATTACAAGGAGAGTAAAAAGATATGAAGAAAACTATTTTATATAACTATCTTGGTACCAATGGCACCATTTGTTCTCCTGTTCATCTGGAAGATATCTATTTTACCCGCAGCTTAAAGCTTGAAGCTTCTCGCGGCAAAAAATTGACCAATGATGATGGAGTGACCTTAGTGTCCTCCATCATCATTCCAGAGGAAGATTTGGAGCTTTGGAAAGAAGTCGATGGCTAAGAGGCCAAGATAGATTATAAAACTAAATAAAAAACTGAAGTAGTTATAGAAAGGGTCTCTGGTATATCCGGAGACCCCATCTATAAAAAATTTTATAGAAAGGACGATAGTGTAGTGATTACTAAAGTAACCAAAGACAATAAAGGTCTTTATAAAACTTTATTTACTCAGGCTGGTATTGCTTTAAACCAGGGTCCTGATGCGATTAGTTCATTAGATGAATATTTCGCTTGTTTTAAGTCCTTGGCAGATTTAGATGCCGTTTTTGCAGTCCTACCTCTCGATGAGCCTACTTTTGACATTGATGCAAACTCTCGTGAAATTGCTATTCCAGATGCTTTCAAGAAGAATGGTATCTCTGTTCAAGGTGACCAAATTGCTGAGATTGTCTATTTTACAATTGATAGATATGTAGATACAACCGACTTGTATGATGATGATATTAACATTGTTATTCAGTGGGAGACTGCCGCAAGCAATGGCGCAAATCGTGACCAAGGTGTTTCTTTGGCTATTATGAAGGACATTACCAAGTTGAAAGACGAAGGTAAGATGTTATTCGCATGGGCAATCAATAACAAGATTACTGAAAACGCCGGAACTATCAGATTCTCTGTTCGTTTCTATCGTGTACAAAACAACGAATTGGTATTCAGCTTGAGCACATTAACTCAGTCCGCTGTTATTAACGCTGGTCTGGATTTCACCATTGACCCAGTTAATAGCACTTTCTTAGATGTTGAAATGTGTGATGATGCGTTAATGATTAAAAATAGATTTAAGGATAGCGCATATGATGGTGGCGCAGACGCCGCAGCTGAGCCTGAATTCGATGTTAATATGGTAAATCACCCAACCGAATGTAATGGTCATATTACTATTGATGGCTTAGAGCGTCACTTGGTTGACCTTGACTCTACTGGTGAATTCTTGTTCACTGTTCAGGCTTCTTCTGATGACGCAGGTATCATTAGCTATGAATGGTATCGTAGACCATTGGGCGGTTCTGTAAACGCTTTAACTGGTGTGCCTATGTATATCGAAACTGAAGATACTGTTTTCGATGGCACAAAGGTTTATTATGTAGCCGATGCCACAAATGGTATTGAAGGTTATAAGGTAAGAACCTTCACTCCTGGCACTAACATTCCAGAGGGCGAGACTCTTTATGAAATGTTTAACGCTTATACAGCTACTGCAACTGGTGATTACTGGGTAGTTGCAAAGAACCGTAAGGGCATTGCAACTAAGACTAAGGACAGTCTGACTGTTCGTATTCCTGGCCCAGAGGCTTTAACTGTTACCTATCCAGAAGGACAGGAGAATACAACTCTTGATGAAGAGGGTAAGGCTACTTTATCTGTAACTGGTGATACTACTCAGATTGGCGACAAGATTACTTATACTTGGACTGCTCCTGGTATTGATGCAGTTGAAGAAGCTAATAAGGTAAAGGGCGTTCCAAGCAGAGTTGAAATTCCTGCTGTTGCCGCAGATGATTTAGCTCTATTTGATAGAACTTATACTGTTTCTGCTTACGCTTCTCGTAATGGCGATGTAACTGAGGCTCAGGCATTTACCTTCCGTGTAACTGATGCAGCTCACGCTCCAATCGTTTCTCCAAACGGCACTCAGTTCGATATTAAGGTAGGTAAAGAGTCTATCGACATCTCTGCTGCAATTGATGTTAAGAATATCGTTTGCGATAAGTTAACTTATCAGTGGTACAGAGTTGTTGGTGAATTCGACTACGATGAAAATTTGGAAACTATTCCAGACCCAGACACAGACCTAATCTATGGTTCAGAGGGTACTGCTGTATACAACAAGGAGACTAAGGTTGTTTCCAATATTAAGACTTCTGTTGACGCCGCAGGTACTTATTACGTTGTTGTAACTAACCACGTAAACGGAACTACTGCTGACAAGGTATCTGAAGTAATTCGTGTAAGCCCAGTTTAATCCATAGTTGAGGAGAAAGGAGTAAAGTTAAATGGCTATAAAAGACATTGAATCTTATCAGGACCTCCTGTATGAGCTTCAAACTTATAGAGATGAGGCTGGCGTTGGCTATCCTCAGATTGCGAATTTACTCCCAGCTAAAGAGCAAGTATGTGCTATTGATTTAGATAGTCGTACCATTAAAACACCAGGATACCTAAGTGTTCAATACGACCACAATGCTGAAATCGTGTATTTCAAAGTTAATCGTTATATGGACAATATGGACTTGGCAAATACGGTTTGTATTATCGAATATCTAAATGCTCCTCATACAGAGGGTAAAGCTGTGGTTCAAGACCCCGGAGTTTACTGGGTTCCATTCTACGATGTTTCTCACTATGATGTAGAAATTGATAAGAATGGCGAAGAAATCGTCACCCCAGTTATGTATATTCCTTGGGCAATCGGCGGTTTAGCCACTGCCTATGCGGGTACAATTACCTTTACAGTTCGTTTCTATGTGCTTGATGATAACAAGAATTTTTTGTATAACATGAGTACAAGACCAACTAAGGCAGATATTTTACACGGCTTAGACTTGACAAACGATGAGGCTTTAAGTGCTTTCTACTTAGAGTCTAGCATCGTTCAGCAAATCTACAATGACTTAACCACAGTAGAGCGCAACGCTACTACTTACTGGGAAGACGCATATAGATAAACCCTATGGGGACACAAGTAAAAAATTACTTGTGTCCCCATTTTTTTGTTTTTGGTCTAAAGTGATTAAAGAAAAAGTTGTATTTTTGATATAATAGTGGATAAGATATCCATCGACTTTTACGGCGGAAGGGGATATTGTATCCTTTTCCGCCTTTTTATATTTTATCAGAAAAGGAGGAAGAGTATGGCGTTATTTAAGATACATAAAGGTAATGAAATTAACCTCCCATCTAAAGCGACTGAAGGCTTTGCGTATTTTACGGAAGACAAAGGACATTTTTTTGTTGATGTAGCCAGCAGTGACGGGGTAATGTTCCCCGAAATGAACGGCGACGCAAATGCTTGTACTCATAGTCTGCTATTAAAGCATGGATATAGAGTTCAGTTAAATGCAAAAGAAGCTGACTTTGCTTACGAAGCAGAATGGGCAGAAAACGCAGACCTTGCAGAGCGTGTTCGTGGTATCTATTTTGGCCAGACAGAATACACTGATGTACCTGGTCGTTGGAATACAACTATTCCAGATATGACTCAGCTATTAGATGGTGATATCATTATCTTAAAGCTTAATACTAACGGAAACTTATTCTATGATACCTTAAAGATTTATGGTAAGATGCTTGCGGGCGGTGTCCAGGCGTCGATGCCAAATAAAATGGTTTACTCTTCTTTTAATGAAGAACTAACTACTAATATTTCCGCAGGTAATACTATAATGCTAATCTATCGAGATTATGCTCACGATGGAACATATTTTATGCCAGAACCAGCTATTCCTACTTTTGGCACCGATAATTCTGGCTTTATCCTTGTTAGAACAACTGACTATAACTACTTTGATAGACAGGTTGAAACTAACAATGTAAGATATGTTGCAGAAGATTTACCTCGATATAGTCTTGTTGTGGCCGACCAATGGGGAAGACTTCATCCTTTAATTCAAAAGGAGAATAATGAAAATATTCCTTCTGATGTTTGGTTTAGACCAGAGCATTTATGGTATTTGAATTATGGAGAAACTGTTAGAGCTGGCGATGTCGTTCCAGATAATGTATTATATAATACTTCTTTAGTATCTTATGTTGAGAATTTTAGAACTCCTCAACAGACTGATGCTATGTGGGATGGTAATGAATATTCTGAGATTTATTTAAAGGGTATTTTAGATAAAGCAACAGGATTATTTAAATTGGATACTGAGCATGGTATGCCTGTAATTCTTGTTCCAACAATGCCTCCCGCAGATGGAGGACCCTTAACTCCAAATGAGACTTATTTCTTTAAGGATAACTACTATATCTACTTAGGTACTGTTGGTGAAACTGCGGCTCGTCAATTCCACTTAGCACCTGCGCATCCCATATACTTCTCAAATGGGTCTTCAACCGCACAGGTAGTAGCTCGTTCAGAAAAAACACATATTATTGAAGGTCAAAACCGCACAGGCACAGCTCCATTAGATATCACAATGAGTTCGAGATATTTACTGGAAAGACTTCATGATTCTGAAACTATTTGCTATCAAGTTATTTTACAGGCTGACTCTTGGAAACAAGTAAAGTTAAAGAAAACTATCAATGGTAAAGAAAGAGAAGTAAAAACTTGGGTTTCAATTTGGAGAGAAGGTAATTTGTCTTGCGGACATCCAAATAGATATGATGAAGACTTAGAGCCTTGGAGCGGAGATTTTTATAGCAATGACCCAGGCCTAAGTGAATATTTAAGAGATTATCATTATGTTCCACCTATTATTAGTTGTTTGGAAAACGATGATGAATTTACCTATATTGAAAACGCAGATGCACTTCCTCATTGGGGAATTCAATTTGAGGCAAGTGCAAAACCAAAATATGGCATTGTTGTATATGTCGTAGACCAAAAGTAAAGGAGGAGAGATGTTTTGCGTTCTATTATTAACTATCCATTAATGGATGATTCCGGTAGCGTAAATTTTAGTAGTGAATTAGATGATATTATTATTCTATCTAAGACTTATGTTAATGCCGGACCAGGTTGGAACTACCAGAAGTATTCAGGCGTGTTTGAGAGCACTCCGAGCCTATTCGCGCAAGTAATCAATACCGATAATCATTTGATTTTCATAAAAGACATCTCTACTTCTGGCTTTTACTATAAAATTAAAACTTTAGCAGGAGAGGAAACCGCAGACCCTGTGGAATTCCATATCCAAGCAATTGATTATGGAGGCGAATAAAATATATGGCAGTAGGAAAAAACCAAGTTGATTATCAAAAATATTTTGCCTTTCTGAAAAACAATTATCAAAAAGGTATTCATAATCTTGCTACCTTGTTAAGTACACCAACTCAAGCTGAGGAATTTGTAAATAACCTTGGCGCAGTATCAGTTATCTTCGGTGTTCCTTATTCTAATAAGGACCCAAATAGCGACAGACTATTCGATATTCTTATGAGTAGCGGCAAGTCTGGACCGGGAGAAAATGACCCTACTTTTGGTGAAATTGCGCTTGATATTTGGTTACAAGATAAATATGGTGTCTCTATGGCAGAGTTAACTGAGGCTACTACCTTTAGAGACCCAGCTACAATCACAGATGAAGCTGTGAGAAATAATGTAATAAAAATTCAAGGAATTAGAGAGCAGATTTCTACAGACGCCGTTGCTTTTAGAGCAGTTGCTTCTACAAAAGACCTTAAATATTTTATTGAGGACGCTATGGATTATGAAGCTGCGGCAAAGGTTATTGCGGGCGCATACTTGCCACTGTATCAGCTACTATCTGATGTCGCTAATACTGGCGCATACACCAGCTTTGATACTGTTTATAGACGCCAGCGTGCAGCTTTAATTACTGCGAATAGCGAAGTTTTATATAAGGCTTTATTGAAATTCTGCGATTTATCTAACGATGATAATAATATTATTAACGATACTTCCATTGATAGTTTGGAGTCTTTATTGTTAAATCAATCTGTTATGAACCAGGTTTGCAACTCTTGGACTACTTTAATGACAATGGTATCTATGATTAGTGCAAGAGCAACTTACAGTGATGAATGTCAAGAAGTTCTAAACAATGCTATTCATAATGCTTCTAATTCTGTTATCACTGGCGTTGTAACTTATGTAAATAAGAATCCAAAAGAAGGCAAAATTCCTATGGAATTTATCTGCGAGAACGACCATTTATGGGAGGCTTTCTTCCATGCTTCTTATGGTGTAGGCGCAGGTCTTTCTAATTTGTTTGGTATCAATGGTATTTCTCAGTATAATACTATTGATGAAATCGTACAGAGTGCTTCTGCAATGCAAGCAATCGTTGCTTCTGGTGATTGTATTGTTAATATGCTGCGCTCTGATAAAGCCTTGTCTGCTATCGCTTCTTCAAGTACTGCAATGAGTTTGTTGATTTTTTCTGAGCCAGCTATGCAGGCTATTGCTCAGTCTGAAAACGCAATGAACATCTTGTCTAATATGGTAAGTGTTATGGACTTGATTGTTAATCAGGCTCCTGCAAGCGGTAAAGATTATCCTATTGCTATGCACGCTTTCGCCAATAGTGAGATTGCTATGAAAGTCTTGGCTAATAACGAAATGGCTATTAACAAGATTTATAGTTCTAATACTGCGTTGCCAGAGGTTATGAAATCTGCTATTGCTTATAAGGCTATTAATAGAAGTGAGATTGCGTTAAGCGTATTATTCTCGCATAGCAATACTTCTATTGTTACTTCTTACTTGAATAGCTTAAATATTCGTAAAGATTTGATTAATGATGCAGTTGAGGGTATGGAATATATTGCAAGTGTTGGTTCTTATACCGCTAAGTTGCTAAATCATGCAGAATGTTTAGGTTTGATTGTTGAATCTCAGAATGCTATGAACGCATTAGCTAGTAATAGTGTATCTCGTACCGCAATTCAAACAAACGCAAATGCGCTTTCTACAATTATGGATGCAAACGTAATGAGTATTGCAAAAATAATTGCAGGCTTTGCTGGTCTAGACCCTAAGAAGTATAACACTTGTAAAGAACTGTTCTCTCTTGAAACAGATATTAAGGAAGTTTTGAATAACATTACTTCCAGAACATTGACTTTTAACTATCCAAAGCCTGCTAAGGAAATCGTTGATGCAGAATGTACATCTTATGATGTTAACGGTTCTGGTTCTGTTATCCATGCAATGAGAGTTGTTTGCGCTCACACCGCAGGTATGGAAGAATTAGCAAGAGCACTGGTAGGTATGACCGCAGTTGCTAAATCTAATCAGGCTATTTTGGATATTATTTCTTATATTGATGGTGTTGGTGTTAGAACCGCTTTGAATATTATTATGGCATCTGATAATGCTATGCAGTGCTTATATAATAATACAAAAGAGGTTAACTATTCTACTAACACATCTGCAACTATGTATATGGCAGGTAATGATATTGCGATGGAATATATTGCAAAATCTGTTACTGCGCTGACCTGCTTAGTGCGCACAGCGTCTCGTTCTGATGCAGCCGAGACAGAAATGGTTGCAAATAATGGTGTCGCTGCTCCGGCAATTTGTACTAATGTTGCAGTAGCTAAACCAACAATTATTCTTGAAGATATTGATTGTTCTATGTTAAAGAAAATGATTAATAATCCATCTTGGTTTACTTTAATGCTTGCCAATGGCTGGATTGTAGATATGGCTAAGACAGATGGTTCTGGATTAACTGCTTCTCAGTGGGCAATTATTGCAGCTGATAGTGCTACAATGACTGTACTAGCAGCTAATTCAAGCACTATGACAAGTATTGCTGCAAGTTCTACTGCAATGAATGCTATTGCTGCGAGCACTACTGCAATGAATGCTATTGCTGCAAGTTCTACTGCAATGAATATTGTACAGGCGAGCACTACTGCAATGAATGCTATTGCTGCGAGCACTACTGCAATGAATGCTATTGCTGCAAGTTCTACTGCAATGAATATTGTACAGGCGAGCACTACTGCAATGAATGCTATTGCTGCAAGTTCTACTGCAATGAATGCTA
>OLFT01000205.1_pt1 | contig 82627 bp, 79 predicted proteins | sample 1604921 | NCBI WGS metagenome assembly OLFT01 (sample SAMEA3888897, study PRJEB22519) | human gut metagenome | biome: human gut; feature: human-associated habitat; material: faeces | place: Denmark | collected 2013 | reverse complement strand
GACTATCACTTATTTAAGTGATATTGGTTGTCTGGAGATTCAGGGGGCCAGTCTAGTCCCTCAACAACCGTTTCTGCCGGGTTCGCACTCAGTTCTGCCCTGAATGGTGCGGTGACCGAAGGCGCACTAGACGATGAAAAAGAAGCAAATTGTGAGAAGCGGTTAAATTCCGTTGCTGTTCCATCGTTATGAAATATCTTCAATAGCAGACCATTACCTATATCCAGATGGCTATAATCACTCAAAATATCCGTAGTGAAAAAACTCCCTAAAATATTAAACTGCTCAGTACAGGCCGCACCCGGATCTTTGGTCATGACTACGCTAAACGTCTCACTCACGCTGGTATTTTTAATTGTTCGGGAATTTATTTTACCAAAGTCGACAACGCCATCAGCTGGTTCCAGATCAACATTAACAAAGCAGTCAAGGACATGAATATTATTTAACCCACGAATTCTGAAGGTCAAATTTTTGTCTGTGTCTATAGTTCCTGTGCCACTCATACCTTTAAACTCCAGGGCGATATATTCGTCAGGTAATACAAGTTTTTTATTTACTTTATTAGCATTTTTAGCCAGCTTAATATACAGCTGTACACGTACTGGAAAAGTTACTGACAATTGAGGTTCAGGACCACCGCTACAGACAGCGGGGTTTTTATAGGTATTACTGTATATCCCTGCGCCTTTAACATCAATGCACTCTGGTGCTGCGATAGCTCGTGTGGAGGTTGAATCATAATCGACTCCATTATAGGTTACACCAAGAGTATATGAGTTTTGATTATAAAAGTCCTGACCTGATGCTAACAACATCATTATATTTACCCATGCAGATGGGTATTCTTCTCCTGGTGATGGGGGGGTAGTGCATTATTACAGAAGACATTCATAAAATATTCACTGCTTTGCCAGATTTTATCACCTTTTTTACCATCGCTGGGGATAGCAATTCTTGGTACGTAGCCTATGACTACGGTATTCCCCCCTTCATGTTCAGCATAGCAGTTCATCGCCCATACAGGTAACGCACTAAAACCCATAATAAATGCAATTACAGTTAATAAGTAGCGCATTTTATTTATCTCGTTTGGCTACGGAAACATTACAAGAATTATTCACTGTTGGGCAGTTTATTTCATAAAAACTTAAGCCACCAAAATCATTGATATAACCAACCTGAAAAGTTGATGGAACATTTTTAAACTGCGTATCTGCATGGCTAAAAGGGAGGACCATTAAGCTTTGCGTTTGCGGTAACATCGTGACCCCATTTGTTCCGATATAACCCAGCGTAACGTGATAAGGCATTTTATTGTTAAAGCGGATCGAACCATCATTTCTACGGATGATTTCAACTTTTTCGTAAGTCATTACCCCATCGTCTTCTAACTCAATGGCTTTTGGCCGCCAGAATAATTTCAAAGCGTGCTGCATAGTCACTTGCATCACATTTTTTTTATCTGTTTTTGGCGGTATTTCTCGCACGTTAAAATAGAACAGAGTTTCTCTGTCCTTAGGAAGTTGAGCAATTTTTTCCTGAGTTATCATTCTAATCTGAATTTGCTCATTGGGATTTAAACGCACCATAGGAGGAACCGTAACAATAAAGTCACGAGATTTATTGCCTTTCGTATCTTCTATCCATGTTTGGGCCAGATAGGGCAGTTTTTTACTTTGATTAGTAAGTTTTAATGCTTCGCCTTTATCTGACTCATTCATTATTATACGGGTACGATCCGGGATGATGGCACCCCAGGCAATGCTGTTCATGCAGGAGAGTAATACTCCTGCTGCAATGATATTCTTTGTATTTAAGTAGCGCATTAGTTTCATCCTGAATTAATTTTAGCTAATACACGGTAAAATAACCGTTCCGGTGGTTAAGTTGCTGCTCTTGGGTGGTTGAATAAAGCAAGATTTGTCACCCCAGCGTAAAGTAAGTTTGCTGTCATCCTGAATGCCGTTGAGGTATACAAAACCGCCATCAGCAACCAGTCCTAATTCTTTGTGGCTGGTTTCATCTTTTACGCTAATCCCCAGTGGTGGGTGACTACCATCTGGCAGGCGAATAACCCCTATGATTTGGTAGCCCTTGCGGGTATCAAGTTTGGCGTAGCCAATAGCACCCTCGGTTAAGGTGGTGGTGATAACCGAGTTTTCGATATCCACATTTTCTGGCAGATTTCGGGTATCAACGCTTAATGATGTTGTTATGTAACTGCTGACTGATGGAATAACTCCGATGCCATAACGATTAGTTACCGCGCGTTTATTATTCAACGGAATATCTTCAGCGCCGTCTGCGTCGATCATAAAACGCGAGTCAGCACTACCACTATAGTCATGGAAAGCGGCGCCGTGGCGAGTTGCAGTGAATGAACCGTTCCAACTGGCATTCAGAGAATAGTAGCTGTCCCGCTGTGATGTACCGGAGAGATAGAGACGACCGTTCTCGGTATTATGCTGATAACTGGCGCGCAGTGACGCCTCCATATCTTTAAATTCGTCATTGTCGCCTGAAGCAGAAACGCTCCAGGAATTATTTCGATCGGAAGAGTCATACCACGAAGCAGTATGCGAAATGTTGTTATCCTGATTTCGTTGCATACCATAGCTCAATGTTCTACTGGTTCCCCAGGGAATTGAAATATTTAGGTACAGTTGATCCTGGTTGTCATCTTCCCAGTTTATTCGGCTAAATGTTAGTGAGGTGGATACGTTTTTTAATGGGCCGATATCAAAATCGCGGCTAAGTGATAATGAATAATTCACATTACTGCTGGCGTCCCAGTAAGTATTACGAGCCAGACTTACGTATGTATTTAATCTCAATGATTCAAGATACTGGTTAAACGTGACAATATAACTCTCTTTTTCATTCTGATAATTCGTGTAATGGTTAGTGTCATTGATATATTCATTCATCGACACAAAGTTTTTATCAGAGAAACGGTAGCCAGCGAAAGTGAGCTGGCTACCGGTAGATTCAAAACGTTTTGAATAGTTAGCACGGTAGCTATAACCCGTTTCTTTATTCTGATTATGTAACTGAGCATCAGATCGCGTGACATCAAAGGATAATGAGCCCAACGAGTTAAGGTTAAAACCAACTCCGGTAGCCAGGGATTGATAATCACGGTTTGTTAATACTGAACCACCATACAGGGATACATTGTTCAGCCAACCCCATGAGAATTCACCGGTCCAGAAGAAGGGCTGTTGTAAGGAATCGCCGCCAACGCTGGTCGGTTTCCCCATTGCAGTAGTGTAGCGAATCTGCCCTTTACGCGTCAGATAAGGAATGCTATTAGATGCAACTTGCCATTGCGTGACTTGCCCGTCCTCTTCTTCAACCTTGACGTCCAGTTGCCCCTGTAATGTATTGAATAAATTAGTAATAGCAAATGGGCCAGGAGGAACATTTTCTTGATAAATAATACGGTTGTTCTGTGAGACAGTGACCTTTGCATTCGTTTGTGCAACACCCGTGATTTGCGGTGCGTAACCACGTAGATCAGGCGGCAACATATTCTCATCGCTTTTCAACGAAACGCCAGAAAAATGGAAAGAGTCGAAAATAGAGGATTCAGTATCGTATTGACCTATAGTTAGTTTTGCATTAATTGCTGGGATTGGGCGAAACAAATAAATACGCGGAAAATCCAGGTTGTTCGCCTGGCTTTTGCCATTGTTAAATGACTGATCGTACTGGTAATCAGTACGCAGGCGCCAGGCCCCAAGATTAACCCCAGCCTGCCCATAGGAACTTATATTTTGCGAATTATCGCCCTGATGTGGTGCATAATGAGAGGCATATAAATTGTAGTCAAGAAATGCCCCAGCAATACCATGATCCCAAAGTTCAGGAGGCGTCCAGTTTGCATCTTTGTATTTTAACCATGCCTGAGGTGCAGATATGGATAATTGCATTTTCCCTTTATCGAGATAAGTTGTAATTTGTTTTTCTTTTTCGATAGGGTAACAACCATCGATCAGGGTTTGCTGAGTTTTTTCAATGAATTCATCAGTAAATCCTAATAATGTTAATTGCTCTGGTGTCACGCAAACTGCAGTTAGGTTATCAATTAATACCCATTGGAGGTCAAGGTGGATTGGCGTCCTCTTATTATTAATCAGAGTGCTTAGTGAATATTTGCCGACGGGTAATTGGCCATCAGTTTCAAATTGGGAAAGGTTAACGTTTTCACGATCTTCGGCTTCGATTAAATCTTTGTTGAATTCAACGGCATAAGCTGACGCACAACCAATGATGATAACGGATAATGAACAATAAATATTTTTAATCAATTCGCTTATTGTGGTTAATTTTAATTTTTTATACATCTGATCCACTTATCATTAATCCGTTAATGATGTGGCCGGGTGAACCCGGCCAAATGCGATTACTCGTAAGCAATCTTGTAGTCAGCCTGAGCGTAAACGTTGCCCGGGGTGGCATCTTTGCTTGGGGATTCCATACGAGCTTTGAAATTCAGTTCCTGATAGCTGTTGGTATTGTTGAACGTAATTACTACCGGAGTACCTAAAGTTACTTCGCCGCTCTGGCTGTCCAGAATACGTACGCCAACGCCAGTGGCGCCGCCGATTTCAGTTTCTTTGGTATTTTTCAGAAGATCAGACTGACCCGTCATGGTATTTGCTGTAGTGAAAGTAACCTTCGCTTTTGAATAAGTAGTTCCACCCTGACTCAGCATGCAGTCCTGCAGGTGAATAGTGAAAGGTTCTGCCAAAGATTTCTGATCGCTTTTCAGTACGGTATCTGCTACTTCACCCAGATTTACAGTTAAATCTTCGTCACCTGGTTTAATAGAACATGGAGCAGAGATAACTTCACCTTTAAATTTAACAATACCGTGACCTTCATCAGCAAACACGTTATTGGAAAGAATCATTGCTACACCAGCAACAAGAAGTGACTTTTTAAAAGCAGACATAATATTCCTTTATATAAAGATAAGTAAAAAAGAGAATGATTAGTAACTGTTATTTAAGGACTACCAATCATTAAAATATTATATTTTGTTTTGTGATTTTTATAAAATTAGTTTATCTAAATATCGATTAAGTAAAACTTAAAGAATACATAACAATTATATTTTCAATTGCACTCATTCATTTTTGTGATGCTTTTCTGAATGGGGTTACGCGATAAGGTAATAGAAAGCACTGTAAATTAGAGGATTAATTCATAATTTACAGTGCATTAAAGACAAATGTTTACAGCGTTGGGGGGAGAGTCTCTGGATCTGGCTGCTTTTTGATCTCAGTACTGCGATTTTCCAGTTCGCTGATTCTTTGTTCAAGCAGCGCCAGTTTCTCACGAGTCCGTAACAGGACTTGCGTTTGGACGTCGAACTCTTCACGGCTTACAAGGTCGAGGCGCGTCAGCTGCGCTTGTAGGGTTTGGCGGATTTTTTTCTCCACATCTTCCCCGAACTCCCTGATTCCTTTAGGCATTGATTCGTGAACCTGGCGAGCGATTTGCTCAATTTTTTTCGGGTCAATCATTGTAGTTTCCCTGTACTGATAGGTGTTGAGTGCCATTGTAGTGCGATAAGGGTAAGTCATAAACCAGAATTATGTGAAGCTATGCGTTGCTGCCGCTAATCATTAGCGTTATAGTGAATCCGCTTATTCTCAGGGCGGGGCGAAATTCCCCACCGGCGGTAAATCAACTTGGTTGAAAGCCCGCGAGCGCTTTGAGTGCGAACTCAAAGGACAGCAGATCCGGTGTAATTCCGGGGCCGACGGTTAGAGTCCGGATGGGAGAGAGTAACGATTCTGTCGGGCATGGACCCGCTCACGTTATTTTGGCTATATGCCGCCACTCCTAAGACTGCCCTGATTCTGGTAACCATAATTTTAGTGAGGTTTTTTTACCATGAATCAGACGCTACTTTCCTCTTTTGGTACGCCTTTCGAACGTGTTGAAAATGCACTGGCTGCGCTGCGTGAAGGACGCGGTGTAATGGTGCTTGATGATGAAGACCGTGAAAACGAAGGCGATATGATCTTCCCGGCAGAAACCATGACCGTTGAGCAGATGGCGCTGACCATTCGCCACGGTAGCGGTATTGTTTGCCTGTGCATCACTGAAGATCGCCGTAAACAACTTGATCTGCCAATGATGGTAGAAAATAACACCAGCGCCTATGGCACCGGTTTTACCGTGACCATTGAAGCGGCTGAAGGTGTGACTACCGGTGTTTCTGCCGCTGATCGTATTACGACCGTTCGCGCAGCGATTGCCGATGGCGCAAAACCTTCTGATCTGAATCGCCCGGGCCACGTTTTCCCACTTCGCGCGCAGGCAGGTGGTGTACTGACGCGTGGCGGTCATACTGAAGCGACTATTGATTTGATGACGCTGGCAGGCTTTAAACCGGCTGGTGTGCTGTGTGAGCTGACTAATGACGATGGCACGATGGCGCGTGCACCAGAGTGCATTGAGTTTGCCAATAAACACAACATGGCGCTCGTGACTATTGAAGACTTGGTGGCATACCGTCAGGCACATGAGCGTAAAGCCAGCTGAAAACCGCTGCTTAATTTACTGCCTTAATCAAGAAACCGAAGTTGTAGCAGGCTTCGGTTTTTATTTTTCCCTGCTATGCAAGATGTTAATTCCGCTTCTCTTTCTATGAGAAAATTTCATTAATATCAGGCATTCTTTTTCATTATGATCAAAATCATATAATTGTTCCGTTATTATGCGACCATATGAATATATCCGAAAAAGGATATGTGAAATTTATGCGCTAAATGTTTAGTATTGTTAAATATTAAGGGTAAAAGGATGTTTATCGCCTGGTACTGGATTGTATTGATTGCTCTGGTTGTGGTGGGTTATTTCCTGCATTTGAAACGTTATTGTCGGGCGTTTCGCCAGGACAGAGACGCACTGCTTGAAGCGCGGAACAAATACTTAAACAGTACGAGAGAAGAGACAGCCGAAAAGGTAGAATAAGGCTTTCGTGAAGCTGGCAGAAGTTGTCCATGTGCTGGACAACTTCTGATGTTGTTTTTAACCAATTCCCGCCGTTTGTAGCAGCACTAAACTGAATCCCATCACTGACATTCCACATAGTACGCCATAGCTGGGGTTATTATTAGGGTCAATCTCTTTGGCGAGCGGCATTAATTCATCAACCGAGAGCGCCACCATAATTCCTGCAACCACCGCCATGATTGCCGCCATGACCACCGGGGAAATCATGCTACCGAGGATTAACCACGCCAGCACACCACCAAGAATTTCTGCCAATCCAGAAATCCCCGCCCACAGAATTGCCGTGCGTTTAGAACCCGTTGCTGCATAAACCGGGCCTGCAACCGCCAGACCTTCAGGAATATTGTGCAACGCGACGGCCAGTGCGATGCCAAATCCCAGCTCCAGGTTGCTGCTCGCCGTGACAAAGGTGGCAATCCCTTCCGGGAAGTTATGCAGACTGATGCCGAGAGTGAGCAGAATGGCTGTGCGCTTGATCGATTTTGGCAACGGCTGCACCGATTTTTGCATTAAATCCTGCGGATGCGCATGTGGCAACATGCGGTCCAGGCCAAAATAGCCAAGCAGACCGAAGATAAACATTCCATAACCCAACACAGGCGACATTCCTTCAGCTGCTAGTGCGGCAGGAAGCATTTCCATTAATGAGATGAGCAACATGATCCCCGCCGCAAATCCTAGCGAAAACGCCAGTAAGCGGTTCGAGGGTTTTTGCCCGAGAACGCCGAGAAACGCGCCAATAAACGTGGCTGCCCCCGCCAGTATGGTCAGAATGAGAGGTACTGACATCGACAACTCCTTATAAATCTTCACCTTCAGGCAGATCGTCAAAATAACTGATGATCATCATCATTGTTATCCGGGTTCTTACTCCGCCGAACAAGCGTATTGTGAGGATATCAAAATGACACCTTTAGTTAAGGATATCATCATGTCTTCAACACGTATGCCAGCATTGTTTTTAGGTCACGGTAGTCCGATGAACGTGCTGGAAGATAATTTGTATACCCGCAGCTGGCAGAAGTTGGGGATGACATTGCCACGCCCGCAAGCGATTGTGGTGGTTTCGGCTCACTGGTTTACCCGTGGAACAGGAGTGACCGCGATGGAGACGCCGCCCACGATTCATGACTTTGGTGGCTTCCCGCAGGCGCTGTACGATACGCATTATCCTGCTCCGGGTTCGCCTGTGCTGGCACAGCATCTGGTTGAGCTGTTAGCGCCGGTCCCGGTGACGCTGGATAAAGAAGCCTGGGGCTTTGACCACGGTTCCTGGGGCGTGCTGATTAAGATGTATCCTGACGCCGATATCCCGATGGTGCAGTTGAGTATCGACAGTAGCAAACCTGCCGCCTGGCATTTCGAAATGGGGCGCAAACTGGCAGCGCTGCGAGATGAAGGAATAATGTTGGTCGCCAGTGGCAACGTGGTGCATAACCTGCGCACAGTGAAGTGGCACGGTGATAGTTCACCGTATCCGTGGGCGACGTCGTTTAATGAGTATGTGAAAGCGAATCTGACGTGGCAAGGGCCGGTAGAGCAGCATCCTCTGGTGAATTATCTCGACCATGAAGGTGGCGCGTTATCGAACCCAACGCCAGAGCACTATCTGCCGTTGTTGTATGTGTTAGGTGCGTGGGATGGGCAGGAGCCAATTACCATTCCGGTCGATGGTATAGAAATGGGCAGTTTAAGTATGCTGTCGGTGCAGATAGGCTAACAATTACCGGATGGCGAGTGCCATCCGGTATCGTGGCTTATTCAACAAAAATATGTGGATAAAACCGAGACATATCCTGGGTGATCAATGCACGGTCTTCACGAATGCCAATTCCGGCGGGTTGATCGTTCACCAGCCAGCTACCAATCAGCATATAGCTGTCGCCGAATTTCGGTAACGGGTGGAATTGCTGAACAATCATCCCTTCTTCGCCATACGGACCTTCCGCTGCTTCAATGGTTTTGCCGTTCTCAATGATCGACACGTTTGCGCCTTCACGGGAGAAGATCGGTTTAACCACATATTTTTCCATTTGCGGATGATCATCTTCCGCAAAATAAGCGGGCAGCAGGTTCGGGTGATTCGGGAACATCTCCCACAGTAGCGGTAGAAGTGCCTTGTTGGAGATAATGCTCTTCCACGCCGGTTCCAGCCAGCGTACGCCTGCATCCTCCAGCTTGGTTGAGAACATCTCACGCAACATAAATTCCCACGGATACAGTTTGAACAGGTTGGAAATTACCTGATCCTGTAAATCCGTGAACTGACCTTTTTCACCTAACCCGATATCATCGATGTAGAGGAACTCAGTAGCAATTTCAGCTTCCGTTGCGCAGTCCTGCAAATACTGAATGGTTCCGCGATCTTCCACCGTGTCGCGACAGCAGGTGAGATGCAGCAACTGGAAGCCATACTGTTCACGCAGCTCAACGAAGCGATCGATCAGTTTTTCTTGCAGACTGTTAAACTGGTCGCTGCCCTCCGGCAAGTTACCGGCGTTAAGCTGATCTTCCAGCCAGATCCACTGAAAGAACGCCGCCTCGTATAGTGACGTTGGCGTATCGGCGTTATTTTCCAGAAGTTTAGGTTCACCAGTGCCATCCCACGCCAGATCAAGACGCGAATAAAGCGATGGCTGGTGCGTCAGCCATGACTGGCGCACAAAACTCCAGGTGTGTTTTGGAATGCGGAATTTGGTCATCAGCTCATCGCTGGCGATCACTTTTTCCACCACTTTCAGGCACATCTGGTGCAGTTCGGCGGTGACTTCTTCCAGCTTTTCAACCTGGGCGAGGGTCAACTTGTAGTAAGCATCTTCACACCAGTACGGCTCGCCGTACATGGTGTGAAAATTGAAACCGTATTCGTGGGCTTTCTCACGCCAGTCCGGGCGCTCGGTAATACTGACTCTTTCCATCGGTATCAGCCACCCATTGAACGAGAAGAGGTACCGGTTGCACTACGCTGCATAGTGCTTTGTTTGGCAACAGATTCACCAAAACCGCCACGGGTAACGGTAGTGGTGGTCGCCGGTTTTGGTGCCATTGCCGTCTTCGGTACGGTCATGGTGCGGCCTGGCTGGGCTGCGCCATAGTTTTTACCCGTCGCGTCGGTATATTTACCGTAAGCCGGACTGGCTGGGTTTTTCGAGGAGAACAGCGGCTGCTGTGCAAATCCCGCGCCGCCGCCCATCAGACGCCCCATCATGTAACCGGCCATCAGCGGCATCCAGAAACTCCCGCTGGATTGCTGGGCCTGCGCCTGGTTTTCTGGTGCCATGCCAGCCTGGGCTGGTGCCTGCTGGCACTGACCTTCACCAAATTCAGCAACACAGTCTTCACGGGTGGCGTATTTCGGCGCAGTACGTTCGGCTTCTTTCAGCGCATTGTTGTACGCGGTGGTACATTCGGCGCTTTTGCCTGGGTTTGCAGCTGAACAGTCGTCAGCATTTTGATAGAGAGACACTGTTTCATCACTCTTTTCACAGCCAGCCAGCATAAAAACAGTGGCAACCGCGAGAGCGACTGGTGTCAGATGGCGTGCGCTCCAGTTTTTGCGGAACGATGCGTGGCGTATGGATTTTGTCCGTTTCATTTTTGTCTTCCGGGACCAGTGGTAAATACCCATCAGAATAGAGGATGGCTGGTCGAAATTGAAGCGAGAAGGGGGAAGAATGCGGCAGATAACCCGTATCTTTACGTTGCCTTACGTTCAGACGGGGCCGAAGCCCCGTCGTCGTCATCAGTTACGGAAAGGGTTATGACCGTTACTGGTGGTAGTGCGTGCGGATGTTTGCTGAACGACTGGTGCCGGGCTATCAGGCGCATAACCATCAGCAATAGCATTCTGTTCCGGCGTTTGCGGTGCAACGTTTTCCGGATTAGTGGAAACCGGTTTGCTCAGCGCATTGTTCAGTGCCAGCAGATCCTGCTCGTTCAACGTACCCAGAGCTGACTTAATATTCAGCTGATTAATCAGGTAGTTATAACGCGCATTCGCCAGCTCTTGCTTGGCGTTGTACAACGTGGTGGTCGCATCCAACACATCAACAATGGTACGCGTACCGACCGAGTAGCCCGCTTCCATCGCGTCTAATGAGCTTTGAGCGGAAACTACGGCTTGTTTGTAGGCGTTAATGCTACTGATAGATGCATTAATGTTGTTGAAGGAGGAACGCACGGTCTGCACGACGCTACGATGGGCACTTTCCAGTTGCTCGCTGGCACCGACAAAGTTGTACTGTGCCTGTTTCACCTGCGAGTTAACCATTCCGCCCTGATAAATCGGCAGCGAGAAGCTCAGGCCAACTTTGTTCTGGCCCATATTGCTATCGTCATACTGGGTACCAGCGGCACCACGGGTTTTCGAACCGCTATAAGAGGTGTCAGAAATCCCGGTAGAAGCCGTTAAATCCAGAGTCGGTAAGTGACCATCCTGCGCCTGGCGAATTTGCTCGCGCGCCAGGTCCTGGCTCAAGCGTGCCTGTAACAGCGACAGGTTGCGTTTTTCGGCTTCTTTCAGCAGCGCGTTAACCGGCTGTGGTTTGTCGGTTTTAAAGTTTTCGACATTCAGCGCAGCCAGTTCCGGATAGTAGTTACCGGTGATCTGGCGCAGCTGCTCTACCGCGTTATCAAGGTTATTACGTGCGGTCACTTCGTTCGCCAGCACGGTATCGTACTGTGCGCGGGCGTTCTGCACGTCGGTGATCGCTACCAGGCCCACGTTAAAACGTTGGGTGGTTTGATCTAATTGACGGTAGATCGCTTCTTTTTGTGCCTGTGTATAGGAAAGAACGTCAATAGCATTCAACACGTTGAAATAAGCGGTCGCGGTGTTGAGGATCAAGGTTTGCTGATCGGTCTGATACGTGACGTCCTGAATCCCTGCTGCTTTTTCCTGCAGCGTTAACGCACGCCATTTCGACATATCAAAAATGGATTGAGTTAACTGCAAGGACGCACTGGTCGCGTTAGAGTTGATGCCGTTCGCGTCGCGGTAGCCGTTGCTATAGGTGTAATCTGCACCTAAACCTAGCTGTGGCAGTAATGGACTGCGCGCTTCATTAATTTTTTCAAAGGCAGCATCACGATCGGCGGCAGACTTACGCAATTCCGGGTTACTAAGGCGTGCTTGCTGATAAACTTGCATCAGGTTCTCGGCCTGGCTCAACGAACTGAACCCAGAAAGGCTCAGGCCGATAAGAATGGGGAGCAATTTCTTCATTTGCATTCCTTGTGGTGAAGCAGTATTTAGCGCGATCAAACTGTAAAATTATTGCGGATTCTAGCAGAAGCCGCTACCGCAAAAGGTTGGCGTTACGTGCCATAGGGCGTTAATGTGCCTCAATTTAACACATGACTGCTCAAACGGCAGTCAAACGTCGCTGAAATTCACATTTAATTCACTATTAGTGCCAGGACATTAACAATGCTTAAGCCAGACAGCCTGCCCGTTACATTTGGCAAAAACGATGTAGAAATTATTGCACGAGAAACACTTTATCGCGGCTTTTTTTCATTAGATCTTTATAGATTTCGTCATCGTCTATTCAACGGGCAAATGAGTCATGAGGTACGGCGGGAAATTTTTGAGCGCGGTCACGCCGCAGTCTTGCTACCCTTTGACCCAGTGCGTGATGAAGTTGTGCTGATTGAGCAGATTCGGATTGCCGCGTACGACACCAGCGAAACCCCCTGGCTACTGGAGATGGTTGCCGGGATGATTGAAGAGGGTGAAAGTGTGGAAGATGTTGCCCGTCGCGAAGCGATTGAAGAGGCGGGACTGATAGTCAAACGGACCAAACCGGTGTTAAGTTTCCTGGCAAGCCCGGGGGGCACCAGTGAGCGTTCGTCAATTATGGTGGGCGAAGTGGACGCCACGACCGCAAGCGGTATTCATGGTCTGGCTGATGAAAACGAAGATATTCGCGTTCATGTGGTAAGCCGGGAACAGGCATACCAGTGGGTAGAAGAGGGGAAAATCGACAACGCAGCGTCGGTCATCGCTTTGCAATGGCTGCAGCTGCATCATCAAGCGTTAAAAAATGAGTGGGCATAAATGAAGCGTTACACACCTGACTTTCCTGAAATGATGCGCCTGTGCGAGATGAACTTTTCACAATTGCGCCGTTTGTTACCGCGCAATGACGCACCCGGCGAAACTGTAAGCTATCAGGTGGCAAACGCACAATATCGGCTGACGATTGTGGAATCGACCCGATACACTACCCTGGTGACAATAGAACAGACTGCGCCCGCGATCAGTTACTGGAGCCTTCCGTCAATGACGGTGCGTCTGTATCATGACGCGATGGTGGCTGAAGTGTGTTCAAGCCAGCAGATTTTTCGCTTCAAAGCGCGGTATGATTATCCTAATAAAAAGTTGCATCAACGCGACGAAAAGCATCAAATTAACCAGTTTTTAGCGGACTGGTTGCGATACTGTTTAGCACATGGAGCGATGGCGATTCCGGTTTACTAGCGTCGTGAAACCTAAGGACACCATTTGGAAAGCCTGTTAACCCTTCCTCTGGCTGGTGAGGCCAGAGTCAGGATTTTACAAATTACCGATACTCACCTGTTTGCACAAAAGCACGAAGCCCTGTTAGGGGTAAACACCTGGGAAAGCTACCAGGCGGTGCTGGAGGCGATTCGTCCACACCAGCACGAATTCGACCTGATTGTCGCGACAGGTGATTTAGCGCAGGATCAATCCTCTGCGGCCTATCAGCATTTCGCTGAAGGCATCGCAAGTTTTCGTGCGCCCTGCGTCTGGCTGCCGGGCAACCACGATTTCCAGCCCGCGATGTACAGCGCGTTACAGGATGCGGGTATCTCCCCGGCGAAGCGCGTGTTTATTGGTGAGCAATGGCAAATCCTGTTGCTGGATAGCCAGGTGTTTGGCGTGCCGCACGGTGAGCTGAGCGAGTTTCAGCTTGAGTGGCTGGAACGTAAACTGGCCGATGCGCCAGAACGCCATACGTTGCTGCTGCTGCATCATCATCCGCTACCTGCGGGTTGTAGTTGGCTCGATCAACACAGTCTGCGTAACGCGGGCGAACTGGATACCGTGCTGGCGAAGTTTCCGCACGTCAAATACTTGCTGTGCGGTCATATTCATCAGGAGCTGGATCTCGACTGGAACGGTCGCCGCCTGCTGGCAACGCCGTCGACCTGTGTGCAGTTTAAGCCGCACTGTTCCAACTTTACGCTGGACACCATCGCGCCCGGCTGGCGTACTCTCGAGTTACATGCTGATGGCACGCTGACCACCGAGGTGCATCGCCTGGCGGACACACGTTTCCAACCTGATACCGCTTCAGAAGGCTACTGATGTCTACGCTTCTTTATTTACACGGTTTCAACAGCTCGCCGCGCTCTGCAAAAGCGAGCTTGTTAAAAAACTGGCTGGCGGAACATCACCCTGACGTTGAGATGATCATTCCGCAGTTGCCGCCGTATCCTTCCGACGCGGCAGAACTGCTGGAATCCATTGTCCTGGAACATGGCGGCGATTCGCTGGGTATTGTCGGTTCGTCACTGGGGGGATATTACGCCACCTGGTTGTCGCAATGTTTTATGCTGCCCGCAGTGGTGGTAAACCCGGCGGTACGCCCGTTTGAACTGCTGACGGACTATCTCGGTCAGAACGAGAACCCCTACACCGGGCAGCAATATGTGCTAGAGTCACGCCATATTTACGATCTCAAAGTCATGCAGATTGACCCGCTGGAAGCGCCGGATTTGATCTGGCTGCTGCAACAGACGGGAGATGAAGTGCTGGATTACCGCCAGGCGGTGGCGTACTACGCTTCCTGCCGCCAGACTGTCATAGAAGGCGGCAACCACGCATTCACGGGCTTCGAAGATTATTTCAACCCGATCGTCGATTTTCTTGGTCTGCACCATCTCTGACGATCAACTCGAATTGCTAACTTAAACCATGACGCAAACTTATAACGCTGATGCCATTGAGGTACTCACCGGGCTTGAGCCGGTTCGCCGCCGTCCGGGGATGTATACCGATACCACTCGCCCTAACCATTTGGGGCAAGAAGTTATTGATAACAGTGTCGATGAAGCACTGGCGGGTCACGCAAAACGCGTGGACGTAATCTTACATGCTGACCAGTCGTTAGAAGTGATTGACGATGGGCGCGGGATGCCGGTGGATATTCACCCGGAAGAGGGTGTACCGGCGGTTGAACTGATTCTTTGCCGTTTGCACGCGGGCGGTAAATTCTCTAACAAAAATTACCAGTTCTCTGGCGGCCTGCATGGCGTGGGGATTTCGGTGGTTAACGCCCTGTCGAAGCGCGTTGAAGTTAACGTGCGCCGCGATGGTCAGGTTTATAACATCGCCTTTGAAAATGGCGAAAAGGTGCAGGATTTACAGGTTGTCGGCACTTGCGGTAAACGCAATACCGGTACCAGCGTGCACTTCTGGCCGGATGAAACCTTCTTTGACAGCCCGCGATTTTCTGTTTCACGCCTGACGCATGTGCTGAAAGCCAAAGCGGTACTGTGCCCCGGCGTTGAGATTACCTTTAAAGATGAGATCAACAACACCGAACAGCGCTGGTGCTATCAGGACGGTCTGAATGATTACCTGGCGGAAGCGGTAAACGGTTTACCGACGCTGCCAGAAAAACCGTTTATCGGTAATTTCGCTGGTGATACTGAAGCTGTGGACTGGGCGCTACTGTGGCTGCCGGAAGGCGGTGAACTGCTGACCGAAAGCTACGTCAATCTTATCCCAACGATGCAGGGCGGTACGCACGTTAACGGTCTGCGTCAGGGCCTGTTGGACGCGATGCGTGAGTTCTGTGAATACCGCAACATTCTGCCGCGCGGTGTAAAGTTGTCGGCGGAAGATATCTGGGATCGCTGCGCCTATGTGCTGTCAGTAAAAATGCAGGATCCGCAGTTTGCCGGGCAGACCAAAGAGCGTCTCTCTTCGCGTCAGTGCGCGGCATTCGTTTCTGGCGTGGTGAAAGATGCCTTTATCCTGTGGCTGAACCAGAACGTTCAGGCGGCGGAGTTGCTGGCAGAGATGGCGATTTCCAGCGCCCAGCGTCGTATGCGTGCGGCTAAGAAAGTGGTGCGTAAAAAGCTGACCAGCGGCCCGGCGCTGCCTGGCAAACTGGCTGACTGTACCGCGCAGGATCTTAACCGTACCGAACTGTTCCTTGTGGAAGGTGACTCTGCAGGCGGATCTGCCAAGCAGGCGCGCGATCGCGAATATCAGGCGATCATGCCACTGAAAGGTAAGATCCTTAACACCTGGGAAGTTTCTTCCGACGAAGTGCTGGCCTCGCAGGAAGTGCATGATATTTCGGTAGCGATCGGTATCGATCCTGACAGCGACGATCTGAGCCAGCTTCGTTATGGCAAAATCTGTATCCTCGCGGATGCGGACTCTGATGGTCTGCACATTGCCACGCTGCTCTGCGCTTTGTTCGTAAAACACTTCCGCGCGTTGGTGAAACACGGTCACGTTTACGTCGCACTGCCACCGCTCTACCGTATTGATCTCGGGAAAGAGGTTTATTACGCGCTGACGGAAGAAGAGAAAGAAGGCGTACTTGAGCAATTAAAACGCAAGAAAGGCAAGCCGAACGTCCAGCGTTTTAAAGGTCTCGGGGAAATGAACCCGATGCAATTGCGCGAAACCACGCTTGATCCGAACACTCGCCGTCTGGTGCAGTTGACTATCGATGATGAAGACGATCAGCGTACTGACGCGATGATGGATATGCTGCTGGCGAAGAAACGCTCGGAAGATCGCCGCAACTGGTTGCAAGAGAAAGGCGACATGGCGGAGATTGAGGTTTAAAGGAAAGAACATTGCCCGGTCAGGATGGCCGGGCAAACAAGGCAGGTTTAAATCCCAGGTTGCAGGATGCGGATATTCATCTCCAGCACGTCGCCTTTTACGGCTTCGCTGTACGCCTTCATGTGCGGGGTTTGCAGATGCGCTTCAAGGTGCGCGATGCTTTCCCACTGCTCAATCATCACGATAGAATCCGGTGCCATAGACTGGAAACTCACGCCAGCAGCGCAATCCACCATTGGCGCATAGCCGTGGCAACCTTCTTCTTTCAGTACGGTTGGAACGATTTTAGCAAACTGATCCAATACCGCCTGACGGTGATGTTGACCAGGACGAGTACGGATTTCTGCGATTACGGTAAGCATGGTTAACTCCTTCTAAAGCCTGAGCTCTAGTTAACCAAAAATTTCCACAAGATGCTTGCGATATTCTTCAGTATAGCGGGGAACATCAGGCATTTTTATCACGTCATTAGCGATAAATGTCGGCAGCGGTTCCATGCCAAGGAATTGGTTTGCTTTATGGAACGGCAGATACACACCGTCGACGCCAACGCCGTGGAAGAATTGATCTTTTTCGGTGAAGGCTTCCATTGGTGCGTTCCAGGTCAGAGAAAGCATATATTTTTTGCCCTGTACCAGGCCGCCGGAACCGTATTTTTTTGACGGATCTTTGCGGGTACGGCCATCGCTGGCATACAGCGTTCCATGACCTTCGGTGAATACATCATCAATATATTTTTTCACTGTCCACGGCGCGCCCATCCACCAGCCTGGCATCTGCCAGATCACCACATCAGCCCAGAGAAAGTTTTGTACTTCCGCTTTGACATCGTAGTCGCTGTCGGCGCGAACGATGCGGACATCATGCCCGAGGTCGCGCAGTGTGCCATCCGCGACTTCGGTCAGGGTGTCGTTCAGTTGACCATTGGAGTGGGCGAATTTTTTCGCGCCGTTGATAATCAGGATGTTGCTCATTTTTTAACCTCAAGGTGAGACGTTTGCCGACTATAGTACGTCACAGAGCGGTACGGTGAAATTAGCAAAATGTGCAAAGTCTTTTGCGAATTTAGCAAAAGTCTGATCTTACTCTGACTCACCGATGCAGGATAAATATTTTCTGAAAATGACAATACTGAAATCAACTTCCCATAAGTTCCCACAGGAGAGATGTATTATGCAAATGATACAGGAGCTTTTCGGAAAAAATAATCATGGAGAATATATATGTCAAATATCATATACTTATCAATTAAAGGGAAAACACAAGGTTTGATCTCTGAGGGCTGTGGTTCGTATGCATCTATTGGTAATAAATATCAAATAAATCATGTGGATGAAATTTTTGTTTTGCAGTTCGACCATTCTTTAAGTCGAGAATATAATGTAGTGCATCACCCCATAAAATTTTACAAGCCAATAGATAAATCCTCCCCTTTATTAAATGCTGCTCTTTCTGAAAATGAAGAGTTATCAGCTATATTTAATTTTTATAGAATTAATTCTGGCGGTTGTATTGAAAGGTTTTACACAATTGAATTGCAAGGGGCACATTTATCGAATATTCTGACTTGTTATCCACACTCAATTACACATGCGGGTAATCAACCGGAAGAGGTTATTGTTCTTAATTATAAAAATATAACATGGAAGCACCATATCGCGAGTACGGAATCATATAGTTGTTGGGAAGAAAGGGTTTTTTAAATATGAAAAGCGATCTCACTATAAAAAATAGCTATTGTACAATTCCACAAACTAAGTTCCGTAAATGGGATGAAATGGACGTTTTACTCTGGAAGTTAGGAAAAAATGATTCGCGTCGCCGTTCGGGAGTATATTATTTAAATGCTTATAAAGATGCATATGTACAATATAATAGGGACAAAATAATTAAACATGCATATGCCGCTGGGATTCGTCCAGAGTTACTGGGCGGTGTGGCCTGGATTGAGTCAGGAGGTATGCCTGAAAATTATAAGTTTCAGATATATGAAACAAAAAGAATGATTGGATTGTTAGATATGCCTGAAAATAAAACATCATTTGGCTCAATGGGTATACAAATACGAACCGCAGCGATTACTCTAGGTCTTGACCCTTCAGAATTAACTACCAGAAATCAGTTAGAGTTAGCGACATGCCTAATGGAAGATGATTTTACGTTTCAAATTGCTGCTACTCATTTAAGAGATCTTGCCCTTTTTGATTATCCCTCTTCGGCAACACTGTATATGACGAATGAGCAGTATATTATGGCTGGTATTAGATATAATCGTGGTGTTGAACGAGATTTGGGGTTTTTTATTTATTTAATTAATAATTTGCCTGCGCGTGATACAGATGATTATAAATTCATCTCTTATGGTATGAGGTTGTTAGAGATTAGAGAACATATCAAAAAATTGATTAATGAGTAATCAGACATGTTAAAAAAACAACTACTATCAATATTTGAAGCATTATTATACATAATGCTTACTTATTGGTTAATAGATGCTTTTTTTGCTTTCAATAAGTATGACTGGATGCTTGACTCGGGAGGCAATATTTGCAGTATACCTTCCGTTTCAGGCGAAGATCGTATATTGCAAGCAATGATTGCAGCATTTTTTCTTCTTACGCCACTTATTATTCTTATCTTAAGAAAACTCTTTATGCGGGAAATGTTCGAGTTTTGGGTATATGTATTCTCGCTCGGTATTTGTCTGGTTTGTGGTTGGTGGCTTTTTTGGGGACGGTTTATATTTTGCTATTAGTAAAATCTATGAGAGTCGTTTTAACGGCTCTCATAGACAGAGAAGTTACCAGCTTACCTTCGCCTCAAATCCACCTTGTTCCGCATTCCCAAATTCAACATTCATGCCATGCAATTTGGCGATTCGCTGGACAATCGATAGCCCAAGCCCGCTGCCGGTAGCGGTTTGTCCGGGTGGGCGATAGAAGCGTTCGCCAATTCGCGCCAGTGCCTCTGGTGTCACACCGGGGCCGTTATCCCTCACGATGAAATTATCAGCATTCAGCGTGACGTCTACCACGCTGCCCTGTGGACTGTAGCGCACGGCGTTATCCAGCAAATTTCGCACCAACAAACTTAGCAATAGCGGTTGCCCGGTGCGTTTGATGCTGTGGGCATTGAGTGTCAGTCGCACGTCAATTTTCGCCTGCTGCGCCGTGTGGTAAATATCCATCACCGACGATTGCAGGAGATCTTCAAGCGGGATCTCCGCGACGTCCTGAAGGTTATCCAGTGAGTCCAGCCGCGATAGCGTGAGCAGTTGATCAACCAGACGAGTAGCGCGATCGATCCCGGAATGTAATTGGAGCAGTGCTTTTTTCCGCGCCTGCGGATCATCGTCAGAGAGCTGCGCAACTTCGGTTTGCACTTTCAGCGCCGTTAACGGGCTACGAAGTTCGTGAGCTGCGTCGGAGGTAAAGCGTCGTTCACGAACCATCATCGCATGTGTGCGGGCGAACAGTTGATTTAGCGACTCAACCAGTGGCCGCACTTCGCTGGGTACGCCAGTCGCGTTTAGTGGTTTTTCCGAGTCAGGGTCACGCATACGTAGTGCCAGCGCCAGTTTGTTCAGCGGCGCGAGTTCACGACCCAGTAGTACCATCATGATGATTAACATAATCGGCAGTGCGACCAGCCACGGGATCAATTGCCCGGCAACAATCGCCAGCGCCATGTCTTCACGGTATTCCCATTCCTGGCCAACAACGATGCGATATTTGCCATCAGGTGAGGTCATCCAGACAAAACGCCAAGGATCGTCTTCACCGACCAGTTGCCCGTCAGCAAAACCTTCCCGTTGATAGCTATAGGGAATATCTTCTCCGTTATCGCCATCATTAAGGACCATTCTGCCGTCGTGGGTAAAGATGGCAAAGGTCAGCGCATCGTCATCAACATGACCGTGTTTTAATCTATTTGGCGTCTGTGCCATGCGATCCGCCGCGTTGATTTCGTTGAGATCGAGCGTACTTAACCGCTTGGCAAACAGCATCAGTTGGGTGTCGAACAATTCATCGACGTTATCCGTTGTTTGTTTCCAGGCGACAAAGCTGGAAAGCAGCCAGGTCACCGAGGCCAGAATTAAAAAGATTAGCGTCAGCCTGACGCGCAGACTAAGACGTTGGGTAAATTTCATTTCTCACCTAATGTGTAGCCAATACCATGCACGGTACGAATAAAATCACTACCGAGTTTGCGTCGCAGATGATGCACATGCACTTCAACGGCATTACTGGTGACCTCTTCGTCCCAGGTATACAGTTTCTCTTCAATCAGTTTGCGCGGCAGTACCCGACCAGCGTTACGCATCAGTAATTCCAGCAGGGCAAATTCTTTTGGTTTCAGTGTTAAGGGTTCGCCAGCCAGCGTGGCGATACGTTTGCCGGGGTCGAGCATGACGTTACCGTGGCGCAGCTCGTTGCTGGCCTGGCCGTTGGTTCGGCGCATCAGAGCTTCCAGCCTGGCGGCGACTTCTATCAACGCAAAAGGTTTACACAGATAATCGTCAGCTCCCAGACGCAGCCCTTCTACACGTTCCGCCAGCGCATCGCGCGCGGTCAGGATCAGTACCGGCTCACGCTGACCTTTTTCTCGCCATTCGCGCAAAATATCGCGACCATCCATGCCTGGTAAGGTTAAATCCAGGATCACCGCATCATAAGGTGCGCTATAAAGCGCCTCTTTTCCCTGACGACCTTGTGTAAACCAGTCGACGCTAAAACCCATTTTACTAAGGCCCGTTTTGATGCCGTCGCCAATCAGCATGTCATCTTCTATCAGTAAAATTCGCATTTTTTCATCCCTGCGATAACCGTATTTGCTGCCAGTAAACCGTGTTGTAACGCGCTCTGTACAGCACTAAATTTTATTTTTTTCCCTTAAGAAGTTGTTAAGGACTATCTTGTTAAATGCTCGGAAACAGACATTAAAGGGAGTAATAAACATGAAAAAATTCGCAGCAGTAATCGCAGTAATGGCCCTGTGCAGCGCACCGGTGATGGCAGCAGAGCAGGGCGGTTTTTCTGGCCCATCGGCAACGCAAAGTCAGGCCGGAGGATTCCAGGGGCCGAACGGCAGCGTAACGACTGTAGAAAGCGCAAAATCCCTGCGTGACGACACCTGGGTAACCCTGCGCGGCAATATCGTTGAACGCATCTCTGACGATCTCTACGTGTTCAAAGATGCCAGCGGTACTATCAATGTTGATATCGACCACAAACGCTGGAACGGCGTGACGGTGACGCCGAAAGATACGGTTGAGATTCAGGGTGAAGTCGATAAAGACTGGAATTCTGTTGAAATTGACGTCAAACAGATCCGCAAAGTAAATCCGTAATTGTTACCGCTCCCGGGACGCGTTCCCGGGAATAATTTCGCAGGGAGGCAAAATGATAAACCTGACACTGGATGTAAACATTATCGATTTCCCATCAATACCTGTGGCGATGTTGCCGCACCGCTGTAGCCCTGAATTGCTCAACTACAGCGTGGCGAAATTTATCATGTGGCGTAAAGAGACGGGGCTTTCTCCTGTTAACCAAAGCCAGACTTTTGGCGTCGCCTGGGACGACCCTGCCACCACCGCACCGGAAGCGTTTCGCTTTGATATCTGCGGCAGCGTTAGCGAACCGATTCCCGATAATCGTTATGGTGTGAGCAATGGTGAACTTACCGGTGGACGTTATGCCGTGGCCCGCCACGTTGGCGAGCTGGACGATATTTCACACACGGTATGGGGCATCATTCGCCACTGGCTGCCTACAAGCGGCGAGAAAATGCGTAAAGCACCGATTCTGTTTCACTACACCAATCTTGCCGAAGGGGTGACAGAGCAGCGACTGGAAACGGATGTTTATGTGCCGTTGGCGTGATGCCTGACTCCAGCTTCCCTTATAAATTCCTGCTTCAAACTGGCGCTACTAATGCGCCACTTTCTTATATGGTCAATCACTTTCCTTAAAGAATACGTTTTGTGTGGTCACTATCTCCGTACATCTAACTAACCTTTTAGGTGCTTTTTCATTGCTGTAATTAACCTTTTAGGTTATAACTAAAGTAACAGGGAGGCGGGGGTTATGGAAAAACGCACACCACATACACGTTTGAGTCAGGTTAAAAAACTTGTCAATGCCGGGCAAGTTCGTACAACACGTAGTGCACTGTTAAATGCAGATGAGTTAGGTTTGGATTTTGATGGTATGTGTAATGTTATCATTGGATTATCAGAGAGCGACTTTTATAAAAGCATGACCACCTACTCTGATCATACTATCTGGCAGGATGTTTACAGACCCAGGCTTGTTACAGGCCAGGTTTATCTTAAAATTACGGTAATTCATGACGTACTGATCGTCTCGTTTAAGGAGAAGTAATATGAAATGTCCGGTTTGCCACCAGGGAGAAATGGTTTCTGGCATTAAAGATATTCCATACACCTTCCGTGGACGAAAAACAGTATTGAAAGGTATCCACGGTTTATATTGTGTCCATTGCGAAGAGAGCATCATGAATAAAGAAGAGTCAGATGCTTTCATGGCGCAAGTAAAGGCATTTCGGGCTTCGGTGAATGCCGAAACAGTGGCACCTGAATTTATAGTGAAGGTTCGAAAAAAGCTCTCTCTTACCCAAAAAGAGGCAAGCGAAATTTTTGGGGGAGGTGTAAATGCGTTTTCGCGTTACGAAAAAGGCAATGCCCAACCTCATCCTTCCACAATCAAACTTTTACGTGTTCTGGATAAGCATCCAGAACTATTGAATGAAATCCGTTAATTAATGGAAAAGCGGGGGCAACTCGCTTTTTTCTTTACCGGAGTGTGAGCCAAATCACTCGCGATAAGTTTGAGCGAACAATGCCACAGGCGTATTGTTGTTGGGCTTATAATTTCTCCGGTAAGGAATACCATGTATACGCGAAATTTATTATGGCTGGTCAGCCTGGTAAGTGCGGCTCCTCTCTACGCTGCTGACGTTCCCGCCAACACACCGCTCGCCCCGCAACAAGTCTTTCGTTACAACAATCATAGCGACCCAGGTACGCTCGACCCGCAAAAGGTGGAGGAGAATACTGCCGCGCAGATTGTGCTGGATCTGTTTGAAGGTCTGGTATGGATGGACGGTGAAGGCCAGGTGCAGCCCGCTCAGGCTGAACGCTGGGAGATACTGGACGGCGGCAAGCGCTATATTTTCCATCTGCGTAGCGGTTTGCAGTGGTCCGACGGTCAGCCTCTGACGGCAGAGGATTTTGTCCTCGGCTGGCAGCGCGCGGTTGACCCGAAAACGGCAAGCCCTTTTGCTGGCTATCTGGCACAGGCGCACATTAACAATGCCGCAGCTATTGTTGCGGGTAAAGCAGATGTTACATCGCTGGGTGTCAAAGCGACGGATGATCGTACTCTTGAAGTTACGCTTGAGCAGCCGGTTCCTTGGTTCACGACGATGCTCGCCTGGCCGACGCTGTTCCCGGTTCCTCATCATGTCATCGCTAAACATGGCGATAGCTGGAGTAAGCCAGAGAACATGGTTTACAACGGTGCCTTTGTGCTTGATCAGTGGGTAGTTAACGAAAAGATTACTGCACGCAAAAATCCAAAGTACCGCGATGCGCAACATACAGTATTGCAACAGGTTGAGTATCTGGCGCTAGATAATTCGGTCACCGGCTATAACCGCTATCGCGCGGGAGAGGTCGATCTCACCTGGGTTCCGGCGCAGCAAATTCCCGCCATTGAAAAATCACTGCCTGGCGAGCTACGAATTATTCCGCGTCTGAACAGCGAATATTACAACTTCAACCTTGAGAAACCGCCATTTAACGATGTGCGAGTGCGTCGGGCGCTATATCTTACGGTTGATCGACAGCTTATTGCGCAAAAGGTACTGGGGTTGAGAACGCCCGCAACCACGCTGACGCCGCCAGAGGTAAAAGGCTTTAGCGCGACGACGTTCGATGAACTGCAAAAGCCAATGAGTGAGCGCGTCGCGATGGCAAAAGCCTTGCTGAAACAGGCGGGATACGACGCCTCTCATCCGCTACGCTTTGAGCTGTTCTACAACAAGTACGATCTGCATGAAAAGACCGCGATAGCGTTGTCTTCCGAATGGAAAAAATGGCTGGGTGCACAGGTGACGCTGCGCACAATGGAGTGGAAAACCTATCTTGATGCCCGACGAGCCGGTGATTTCATGCTGTCTCGGCAGTCGTGGGATGCGACGTACAATGATGCTTCCAGCTTCCTGAACACGCTCAAAAGCGATAGTGAAGAAAACGTCGGTCACTGGAAAAATGCGCAGTATGACGCCTTACTAAACCAGGCCACGCAGATCACTGATGCGACAAAGCGTAATGCGTTATATCAGCAGGCAGAAGTGATCATCAACCAACAGGCACCGCTGATTCCTATCTACTATCAGCCGTTAATCAAACTGCTTAAACCCTACGTTGGCGGTTTTCCGCTGCATAATCCCCAGGATTATGTCTACAGCAAAGAGTTGTATATCAAGGCACATTGATGCCTTTATCGCCGTCGGAGCACGTCCGGCGGCGCTATTCACGCTGATCTCCTGTGACTCGACGCGGCAGATAATGTAGTATCTCCGGCAATATTGCCCCTTTGAAGGCTGGCGAATAAGTTGAGGAATCAGAATTAATGAGCGATATGGCAGAGCGCCTTGCGCTACATGAATTTACGGAAAACGCCTACTTAAACTACTCCATGTACGTGATCATGGACCGTGCGTTGCCGTTTATTGGTGATGGTCTGAAACCTGTTCAGCGCCGCATTGTGTATGCGATGTCTGAACTGGGCCTGAATGCCAGCGCCAAATTTAAAAAATCGGCCCGTACCGTCGGTGACGTACTGGGTAAATACCATCCGCACGGCGATAGCGCCTGTTATGAAGCGATGGTCCTGATGGCGCAACCGTTCTCTTACCGTTATCCGCTGGTTGATGGTCAGGGGAACTGGGGCGCGCCGGACGATCCGAAATCGTTCGCGGCAATGCGTTACACCGAATCCCGGTTGTCGAAATATTCCGAGCTGCTATTGAGCGAGCTGGGGCAGGGGACGGCTGACTGGGTGCCAAACTTCGACGGCACTTTGCAGGAGCCGAAAATGCTACCTGCCCGTCTGCCAAACATTTTGCTTAACGGCACCACCGGTATTGCCGTCGGCATGGCGACCGATATTCCACCGCATAACCTGCGTGAAGTGGCTCAGGCGGCAATCGCATTAATCGACCAGCCGAAAACCACGCTCGATCAGCTGCTGGATATCGTGCAGGGGCCGGATTATCCGACTGAAGCGGAAATTATCACTTCGCGCGCCGAGATCCGTAAAATCTACGAGAACGGACGTGGTTCAGTGCGTATGCGCGCGGTGTGGAAGAAAGAAGATGGCGCGGTGGTTATCAGCGCATTGCCGCATCAGGTTTCAGGTGCGCGCGTACTGGAGCAAATTGCTGCGCAAATGCGCAACAAAAAGCTGCCGATGGTTGACGATCTGCGCGATGAATCTGACCACGAGAACCCGACCCGCCTGGTGATTGTGCCGCGTTCCAACCGCGTGGATATGGATCAGGTGATGAACCACCTCTTCGCTACCACCGATCTGGAAAAGAGCTATCGTATTAACCTTAATATGATCGGTCTGGATGGTCGTCCGGCGGTGAAAAACCTGCTGGAAATCCTCTCCGAATGGCTGGTGTTCCGCCGCGATACCGTGCGCCGCCGACTGAACTATCGTCTGGAGAAAGTCCTCAAGCGCCTGCATATCCTCGAAGGTTTGCTGGTGGCGTTTCTCAATATCGACGAAGTGATTGAGATCATTCGTAATGAAGATGAACCGAAACCGGCGCTGATGTCGCGGTTTGGCCTTACGGAAACCCAGGCGGAAGCGATCCTCGAACTGAAACTGCGTCATCTTGCCAAACTGGAAGAGATGAAGATTCGCGGTGAGCAGAGTGAACTGGAAAAAGAGCGCGACCAGTTGCAGGGCATTTTGGCTTCCGAGCGTAAAATGAATAACCTGCTGAAGAAAGAACTGCAGGCAGACGCGCAAGCCTACGGTGACGATCGTCGTTCGCCGTTGCAGGAACGCGAAGAAGCGAAAGCGATGAGCGAGCACGACATGCTGCCGTCTGAACCTGTCACCATTGTGCTGTCGCAGATGGGCTGGGTACGCAGCGCTAAAGGCCATGATATCGACGCGCCGGGCCTGAATTATAAAGCGGGTGATAGCTTCAAAGCGGCGGTGAAAGGTAAGAGCAACCAACCGGTAGTGTTTGTTGATTCCACCGGTCGTAGCTATGCCATTGACCCGATTACGCTGCCGTCGGCGCGTGGTCAGGGCGAGCCGCTCACCGGCAAATTAACGTTGCCGCCTGGGGCGACCGTTGACCATATGCTGATGGAAAGCGACGATCAGAAACTGCTGATGGCTTCCGATGCGGGTTACGGTTTCGTCTGCACCTTTAACGATCTGGTGGCGCGTAACCGTGCAGGTAAGGCTTTGATCACCTTACCGGAAAATGCCCATGTTATGCCGCCGGTGGTGATTGAAGATGCTTCCGATATGCTGCTGGCAATCACTCAGGCAGGCCGTATGTTGATGTTCCCGGTAAGCGATCTGCCGCAGCTGTCGAAGGGCAAAGGCAACAAGATTATCAACATTCCATCGGCAGAAGCCGCACGTGGAGAAGATGGTCTGGCGCAACTGTACGTTCTGCCGCCGCAAAGCACGCTGACCATTCATGTTGGGAAACGCAAAATTAAACTGCGTCCGGAAGAGCTACAGAAAGTCACTGGCGAACGTGGACGCCGCGGTACGTTGATGCGCGGTTTGCAGCGTATCGATCGTGTTGAGATCGACTCTCCTCGCCGTGCCAGCAGCGGTGATAGCGAAGAGTAATATGCCGGGGAGGGCGCTGTTTCCTCCCGCTTGCAAGGAACGCCGGATGAAACGTTAAGTCGTCATCCGGCAGCGTATTCAACCCCCGGAAACGATAAAAATTCCCTTGAAACCGTTGTTTATTCATGCGTTGCGATTAACAATACGCTTTTCCAGAGAGCGGCTTTTAACAATGCCCTAACCTGATTTCAGGTGACGTACAATGCCAGTCTCTCAGACCTTCAGAGGGTGTTATGCTATATATCTTTCGTCTTATTATTACCGTGATTTACAGCATCTTAGTCTGTGTATTCGGCTCCATTTACTGCCTTTTCAGCCCGCGTAACCCGAAACATGTGGCCACCTTTGGGCATATGTTTGGCCGTCTTGCGCCGCTGTTCGGCCTGAAAGTTGAGTGCCGCAAACCTGCAGATGCTGAAAGCTACGGCAATGCTATCTATATCGCTAACCACCAGAACAACTATGACATGGTGACAGCATCGAACATTGTGCAACCGCCGACGGTGACGGTAGGTAAAAAGAGCTTGCTGTGGATCCCCTTCTTCGGGCAGTTGTACTGGTTAACCGGCAACTTATTGATCGACAGAAACAATCGCACTAAAGCTCACGGCACCATTGCGGAAGTCGTGAATCATTTCAAAAAACGCCGTATTTCCATCTGGATGTTCCCGGAAGGAACCCGCAGCCGTGGTCGCGGCCTGCTACCGTTCAAGACTGGAGCATTTCACGCGGCAATTGCGGCGGGCGTCCCGATTATTCCCGTGTGCGTCTCTACAACTTCGAATAAGATTAATCTTAATCGACTGCACAACGGTCTGGTGATTGTCGAAATGCTGCCGCCAATTGACGTCAGTCAGTATGGCAAAGATCAGGTTCGTGAGCTGGCTGCCCATTGTCGTTCGATAATGGAACAAAAAATCGCCGAGCTCGATAAAGAAGTCGCAGAACGCGAAGCCGCCGGAAAAGTTTAAGTCGGCAATCTGTATTTTTGCGGGGAACACTTTCCTGCACGGTATTACTTTAGCCAGTTTTACATGGAGCAAATATGTCACTCAGTCGGCGTCAGTTCATTCAGGCATCGGGGATTGCACTTTGTGCAGGCGCTGTTCCCCTGAAGGCCAGCGCAGCCGGGCAACAGCAACCGCTACCCGTTCCGCCGCTACTTGAATCTCGCCGTGGGCAACCGCTGTTTATGACTGTACAACGTGCGCACTGGTCATTTACGCCAGGGACACGCGCGTCGGTCTGGGGAATCAATGGTCGTTACCTGGGGCCGACTATCCGCGTCTGGAAGGGCGACGATGTTAAGCTTATTTACAGCAACCGCCTGACAGAAAATGTCTCAATGACGGTGGCCGGGCTACAGGTACCAGGCCCGCTGATGGGCGGTCCGGCACGGATGATGTCGCCAAACGCTGACTGGGCACCCGTACTGCCCATTCGCCAGAACGCAGCTACTCTGTGGTATCACGCCAATACTCCCAACCGCACGGCTCAGCAGGTCTATAACGGCCTTGCCGGAATGTGGCTGGTGGAAGATGAAGTCAGCAAGTCGCTGCCTATCCCCAACCATTATGGTGTGGATGATTTTCCGGTCATTATCCAGGATAAACGGCTGGATAACTTTGGTACGCCAGAATACAACGAACCGGGAAGCGGCGGCTTTGTTGGTGATACGCTGCTGGTTAACGGTGTACAAAGCCCGTACGTTGAAGTCTCGCGTGGCTGGGTGCGCTTGCGACTGCTGAACGCGTCGAACTCTCGTCGCTATCAACTACAGATGAACGATGGTCGCCCGTTACATGTGATTTCTGGCGATCAGGGATTCCTGCCTGCTCCTGTATCGGTGAAGCAACTTTCGCTGGCACCGGGCGAGCGCCGCGAGATTCTGGTGGATATGAGCAACGGCGATGAAGTGTCGATCACCTGTGGCGAAGCGGCGAGCATTGTTGATCGTATTCGTGGCTTCTTTGAGCCATCCAGTATTCTGGTTTCTACCCTGGTGCTAACGCTGCGCCCAACCGGCCTTCTGCCGCTGGTCACAGACAGTCTTCCGATGCGCTTGCTGCCAACTGAAATCATGGCTGGTTCGCCAATTCGCAGTCGCGATATCAGTCTGGGTGATGACCCGGGTATTAATGGACAGCTGTGGGACGTCAACCGTATTGATGTCACCGCGCAGCAAGGAACGTGGGAACGCTGGACGGTACGCGCGGACGAGCCGCAAGCGTTCCATATTGAAGGCGTAATGTTCCAGATCCGTAACGTGAATGGCGCGATGCCGTTCCCGGAAGACAGAGGCTGGAAAGATACCGTTTGGGTTGACGGACAAGTGGAGCTGCTTGTTTATTTCGGTCAGCCTTCCTGGGCGCACTTCCCGTTCTACTTCAACAGTCAGACGCTGGAAATGGCGGACCGTGGCTCGATTGGGCAACTGTTGGTCAATCCGGTACCGTAATCTTCATACTCGCCCGAGGAGGGCGAGTATGGAATACCTTTCGATTTCTCTTTCGTTCCGGCTTATAATCCCCGGCCTTTGATTATTTTTTTATCATTTCTGGAAGCAAAATGAGCTCTATCTCCCTGATCCAACCGGATCGCGACCTGTTCTCCTGGCCGCAGTACTGGGCCGCCTGTTTTGGACCGGCACCGTTTTTGCCGATGTCTCGTGAAGAGATGGATCAACTTGGCTGGGATAGCTGCGACATCATTTTGGTTACTGGCGACGCGTATGTCGATCACCCAAGCTTCGGGATGGCGATTTGCGGTCGTATGCTGGAAGCGCAGGGCTTTCGCGTCGGGATCATCGCCCAGCCGGACTGGAGCAGCAAAGACGACTTTATGCGTCTGGGTAAACCGAATCTGTTTTTCGGTGTTACTGCTGGCAACATGGATTCGATGATCAACCGTTATACCGCCGATCGCCGTTTACGTCATGACGATGCCTACACGCCGGATAACGTCGCGGGTAAGCGCCCGGATCGCGCCACACTGGTTTATACCCAGCGTTGTAAAGAGGCGTGGAAAGATGTACCGGTGATCCTCGGCGGTATTGAGGCTAGTCTGCGCCGTACCGCGCATTATGATTACTGGTCCGATACCGTGCGCCGTTCCGTGCTGGTGGATTCGAAAGCCGACATGCTGATGTTTGGTAACGGTGAGCGTCCGCTGGTGGAAGTGGCGCATCGTCTGGCGATGGGCGAGCCAATTAGCGAAATCCGCGATGTGCGTAATACTGCGATTATCGTAAAAGAGGCGTTGCTAGGCTGGAGCGGCGTGGATTCTACTCGTCTTGATACTCCTGGGAAAATCGACCCGATACCGCATCCGTATGGCGAAGATTTGCCGTGTGCGGATAACAAACCGGTGATGCCGAAAAAGCAGGAAGCCAAAGCCGTAACCGTGCAGCCGCCGCGCCCGAAACCGTGGGAAAAAACCTACGTGTTGCTGCCTTCTTTCGAGAAAGTGAAGGGCGATAAAGTGCTGTACGCCCATGCTTCGCGTATTCTGCACCACGAAACTAACCCAGGCTGCGCCCGCGCATTGATGCAAAAACATGGCGACCGCTATGTGTGGATCAACCCGCCTGCTATTCCGCTTTCTACCGAAGAGATGGACAGCGTCTTTGCGCTGCCGTACAAGCGCGTGCCGCATCCGGCCTATGGCAATGCCCGTATTCCGGCTTACGAAATGATCCGTTTCTCGGTCAACATTATGCGCGGCTGCTTTGGCGGCTGCTCTTTCTGTTCTATCACCGAGCACGAAGGGCGCATTATTCAGAGCCGTTCGGAAGATTCGATCATTAATGAGATTGAAGCGATCCGCGACACCGTTCCAGGTTTTACGGGCGTGATTTCCGATCTCGGTGGGCCAACTGCCAACATGTATATGTTGCGCTGCAAATCGCCACGCGCAGAGCAAACTTGTCGCCGTTTGTCCTGCGTTTACCCGGATATTTGTCCGCATATGGACACTAACCACGAACCGACGATCAACCTCTATCGCCGCGCTCGCGATCTGAAAGGCATTAAAAAGATCCTGATTGCCTCAGGCGTACGTTATGACATCGCCGTGGAAGATCCACGCTATATCAAAGAGCTGGCGACCCATCACGTCGGCGGTTATCTGAAGATTGCCCCGGAACATACCGAAGAAGGGCCGTTATCGAAGATGATGAAGCCGGGCATGGGCAGCTATGACCGCTTTAAAGAGCTGTTCGATACTTACTCAAAACAGGCAGGTAAAGAGCAGTATCTGATCCCCTATTTCATCTCCGCGCACCCCGGTACGCGTGATGAAGATATGGTGAATCTGGCGCTGTGGCTGAAAAAGCATCGTTTCCGTCTCGACCAGGTACAGAACTTCTACCCATCGCCGCTGGCGAACTCAACCACCATGTATTACACCGGGAAAAACCCGCTGGCGAAGATTGGTTATAAGAGTGAAGACGTCTTCGTACCGAAGGGCGACAAGCAGCGTCGTTTGCATAAAGCGTTGTTGCGTTACCACGATCCGGCAAACTGGCCGTTAATCCGCCAGGCGCTGGAAGCGATGGGTAAAAAGCATCTGATTGGTAGCCGTCGCGATTGCTTAGTGCCTGCGCCAACCATTGAAGAGATGCGTGAAGCTCGTCGCCAGAACCGCAATACCCGTCCGGCGTTGACGAAACATACGCCGATGGCGACCCAGCGTCAGACGCCTGCTACGGCAAAAAAAGCGTCGTCTACGCAATCTCGTCCGGTGAATGCTGGTGCGAAGAAACGGCCTAAAGCGGCGGTTGGACGTTAAAAAATATCCCCGGCAACTGACACGCTACCGGGGATTTTTTTATCATTCTGCGTACATACGCAAGCAGCGCAGGCAATCAAAATAGTCCTGAGCATCAAGACGCGTATTGGCTCTGTTAGCTTCGGATTTGGCAGCATAGATTTGTGGGCGTAGTGCTTTCATATCCTGCTCAAGCCGGGCGATTTTGGCATTTAATGTTTGCACATTGCTCGCCAGCTGATTGACCTTTTGCTCATTGACGCAGCCACTGAGCAAGCAGGTTGCCAGAACAACAGCTCCCACGGTGAAAATCGTTTTCATATAGTGTTCCCTTTTATTTATTGTTCCGGCTAATTGTTATTTAATTCAGCTCATTGCTTTAATCTGGCGGCAGTTTTTGCCTCAATCTGCTTAAGTAGGCTGCCGCTGTTCGGGCGGATAAAATCAGCGATTTCCCACTTGCCTTCGCGCCGCTGTAAAACCAGTTCTTGCTCTTCGTTGTTGCCATTGGTCAGCGTAAAACGAACATGAATGCGGGCGGAATCGGCGGTTTTCTCCAGGACTCGAATTTCATCAACGCGTGAAAATAGCGACTCTTCGCCAAAACAGATCGGATTGTCGTAAATAAATTGCCGTTCTATTTGCATATCTTCATCGGGATTATTGGCCGTCTTGAAGGTGGTTTTATAGAAGGCATTAACCGCCTGGCGGTAAGAGTCGGAAACCACCCACGTCCACGGCCAGCTATAATCAGCAATATGTTCAAAGAGTTCGGCAACAAAGGCTTCCGGCTGTTCTTTTTGCAACGAAGCTAAAGCGGCCAGCGTTTTTTCATTCTCGCTATTAACTGCTTGTAAGACGCTGCCATGATTGCTGACAATATCGTCAATGACCCAACGACCATTTTCCGCCACCATTTTCAGTGTCTGCGTGGTCTTTTCTTTATCATCTTTAAAGATACGAAAGCGCACAACGGCATCGGCATGATCGGCGTCAGTTTGGGTTATCGCAACGCTTTCTAGCACCAGATCGCCAAAATCCTGACAATCACAAACCGGATCATAATCCAGCCAGCCAATATTGCCCGGCAGCGTAAGATTGTCGTTCAGGGTAAGCGCCTGTTGAATACGCGCAGAAGTTATCGCCCGCTCTCCAGTTTCACCAAAATAAGGGGCAGTGGCATCTGATTTATAGTTCTGATAAATATGCCGGACTGTTTGTTCTACGGTCTGTGAGGGGGGCTGTGCGTGTACGGTAAAACTTGCCAGGGCTGCTAAAAACAGAAGTATTATTTTCATCTGTTTTTCACCTCTCCGTTGCGTTTATCCCGGATATAGATGAGTTGTTCTTTTAAGAGCTTCCGGCTCTGCATGATGATGTCCTTATATTTGGCATTCCTGAACAAGGAAGAGTAACAACGGGCGGGACGCGAGGGGAATAAATGATTTCTGAAAAGTCCGGTAGCGGAACATTACCGCCACCGGGAGAATTTGCATGTTAGCCGCCGAACTGGTCAGGATCGGGACCGAGACGCTTGCCCTGATCGAGTTTTGCAATTTCGCCGAGTTCGTCTTTGTCGAGACGGAAATCCCAGACATCAAAGTTTTCGGCAATACGTGAAGGTGTGACCGATTTCGGGATCACCACCAGGCCGCTATCCAGATGCCAGCGGATAACAATCTGCGCCGGGGTTTTGCCGTATTTATCTGCCAGATCGCGAATGACTTTCTGATCGAAAACGCCTTTCCCTCCTTGCGCTAATGGGCTCCAGGATTCGGTCTGGATTTTGTGTGTCGCGTTCCAGGCGTGTAGCTGGCGTTGTTGCATCAGCGGATGAAGTTCGATCTGGTTTATCACAGGCGTCACGCCAGTTTCATCAATCAGGCGTTGCAGGTGATGGATCTGGAAGTTGCACACGCCGATGCTTTTGATTAATCCCTCTTTTTGCAATTCGATCATGCCTTTCCATGCTTCGACATAATGGTCGATAGCGGGAACGGGCCAGTGCATTAAGTAGAGGTCGATATAATCAAGCTGGAGTTTTTTCAGGCTGTCGAGCAGGGCTTCGCGGGGGCGCTTGTGGTCGTCGTTCCACAGCTTAGTGGTGATGAACAGTTCTTCTCTGTTGACTGAGGCATTTTTCAGGGCTTTGCCGACACCTTCTTCGTTCTTGTAGGCCGCGGCGGTATCAATCGAGCGATAACCCACTTCTAACGCTTTTTGAATGGCGGTGATTACTTCCTCATTACTTGCTTGCCAGACGCCCAGTCCCAGCTGGGGCATGACATTGCCATCCTGTAGCTTAATAACGGTTGGATTAGCCATACGTTCCTCCTTTATATGAACTCACCGGAGCAGGCTCCGGTGAGGTGTTGTGAACTTAAGTCTGGACGAAATGCCCGAAAACGAAAGTTTGAGGCGTAAAAAGCTTAGCGGGCGGCTTCGTATATACGGCGGCTGACATCCAACGTAATGTCATGATTTTCGCCCAGTTGGGTCATGCCGTGCTCTTCCAGTTTTTTCAGCAAAGCCGGGATGGAGCTGCCGTCCAGACCGTAGTCGGAGAGGTGGGTCGGCACGCCTAATTGCTCAAAGAAATTGCGGGTTGCGGCAATCGCGGCGTCAATACGCTCATCATCGGAACCTTCAGTGATGTTCCAGACGCGTTCAGCATATTGCAGCAGCTTAGCGCGCTTGGTATCGCGTTTTTCATTCCACAGTGCAGGCAGGACGATAGCCAGTGTTTGCGCGTGATCCAGACCGTGCATCGCAGTCAGTTCGTGGCCCAGCATATGCGTTGCCCAGTCCTGCGGTACGCCAGCGCCAATCAAACCGTTCAGCGCCTGAGTCGCCGCCCACATGACGTTGGCGCGCACATCGTAGTTTTCTGGCTCTTTCAGGGCTTTCGGACCATCTTCGATTAGCGTCAGCAAAATGCCTTCTGCGAAACGGTCCTGAATTTTGGCATCAACCGGTTTGGTAACATACTGTTCCACGGTGTGTACAAAGGCGTCCACTACGCCGTTAGCCACCTGACGCGGCGGCAGGGTGTAGGTATAAACCGGATCGAGCACGGCAAATACCGGCTGAACATGGGCAGAATGGAACGCCTGCTTGTCGCCTGTGGTTTTACGGGAGATCACCGCGCCTGCGTTGGATTCTGAACCGGTTGCTGGCAGCGTCAGCACACAGCCCATCGGGATGGCGCTTTTAATCTCTTTACCGCCCGTTTGCAGAATGTGCCACGGATCGATATTTTCCGGATAGTTAGCCGCTGCGGCGATAAATTTGGTGCCGTCCAGTACAGAACCGCCGCCAACCGCCAGCAGGAAAGTCACTTTCTGTTCGCGAACCAGTTTCACGGCGTTCATCAGCGTTTCATAAGCCGGGTTTGGCTCAATACCGCCAAATTCCAGCACGTCCATGCCTTTCAGGGCATCCAGAACTTGATCGAGAACGCCGGTTTTTTTCACGCTGCCGCCGCCGTAGGTAATCAATACGCGAGCATCGTGAGGAATTTGTTCGCGTAAACCAGCGATTGCGCCTTTACCAAACAGAATGCGGGTTGGGGTGTGCAGATTAAAGTTGTTCATTACTTGCTCCCTTTGCTGGGCCAATATGAGGGCAGAGAACGATCTGCCTGATGTTTTTCATTGTGATCGCCAGCGCCCTGGCTCTCAATGCTCATTTCTGCCAATGTCTTGCCTATTTCTCCAGAGTGCTGGAGAAATGCTACAAAATTGCGCACAATCAAATTGCCGCATTATTCCTAAGAAATTACGCGATATGAAACGTGAAGAGATTTGCCGCTTGCTGGCGGATAAAGTTAATAAACTGAAAAATAAAGAAAATAGTTTGTCAGAACTGTTGCCCGATGTGCGTTTGTTGTATGGCGAGACACCTTTCGCACGTACACCGGTGATGTACGAGCCTGGCATCATAATTCTCTTTTCCGGGCATAAAATCGGTTATATCAATGAACGCGTGTTTCGTTATGATGCCAATGAATACCTGCTGCTGACGGTGCCGTTGCCGTTTGAGTGCGAAACCTATGCCACGTCAGAGGTGCCGCTGGCAGGGTTGCGTCTCAATGTCGATATTTTGCAGTTACAGGAACTGTTGATGGACATTGGCGAAGATGAGCATTTCCAGCCGTCGATGGCAGCCAGCGGGATTAACTCCGCCACGTTATCAGAAGAGATTTTATGCGCGGCGGAGCGGTTACTCGACGTGATGGAGCGACCACTGGATGCGCGTATTCTCGGCAAACAGATCATCCGCGAAATTCTGTACTACGTGCTGACCGGACCTTGCGGCGGCGCGTTACTGGCGCTGGTCAGTCGCCAGACTCACTTCAGTCTGATTAGCCGCGTGCTGAAACGGATTGAGAATAAATACACCGAAAACCTGAGCGTCGAGCAACTGGCGGCAGAAGCCAACATGAGCGTATCGGCGTTCCACCATAATTTTAAGTCTGTCACCAGCACCTCGCCGTTGCAGTATTTGAAGAATTACCGTCTGCATAAGGCGCGGATGATGATCATCCATGACGGCATGAAGGCCAGCGCAGCAGCGATGCGCGTCGGCTATGAAAGCGCATCGCAATTTAGCCGTGAGTTTAAACGTTACTTCGGTGTGACGCCGGGGGAAGATGCGGCAAGAATGCGGGCGATGCAGGGGAATTAAATACGTTCCCGGTACAGCAGCCGGGAACGGGGAAAATCGTCAGGCGTTACAGTATTTTTTTTTAATCACCACAAACAGCGTGCCTAACAAGCCAGCGGTTAACAAGGCAATTGGCAGGATCATCAGGAACGTCATTACCTGATCTTCATGGCGTTTAACGAACGGAATCATACTTAAGGCATAGCCAAAACTGGTTACCACGCTGACCCATAGCAATCCACTTAACCAGTTGAAAAACTGGAAGCGGCGGTTTGGCAGACCGGAAATTCCCGCCATGGTTGGCAGCAGCGTACGGACAAATGCAAGAAAACGTCCAGCCAGCAGCGCCAGCAGACCGTGGCGGTCAAACATGCAGGTGGCGCGCTGGTGATATTTAGCAGGAAGCTGTGCCAGCCAGCCTTTCACCGTTTTGGTATTCCCTAACCAGCGCCCCTGAATATAACTTAGCCAGCAGCCCAGACTTGCTGCGGCGGTCAGAATCGCAATCGTAGGCAGAAAATCCATAACCCCCTGGGCAATCAATGCGCCTGCCAGTATCAACAAGCTGTCGCCTGGCAAAAATGAGGCGGGCAGCAGGCCGTTTTCTAAAAACAGCGTGGCAAACATGACAAAGTAAACAACGCTAACAATATGAGGATCCGCCAGCGCGGCAAAGTCGTGTTGCCAGAGCGCAGCGATGATATCTTGAATAACAGCCATGGACTTTCCTGTGGAACAGCGTTTAAGCCTTTATCTGCCTATTGTACTCCTGATTCGTCCGGGACGCCTTGATCCCGGACGCAACAATTTAAGACTTTTCACAATTAAATGTCTGCAAAATTGTCCAAAAGTGGCAATGTTATACAATTCGCGCAAAACCGGCGTCCAGATCGGCAATCAGATCGTCGACATCTTCCAGACCAATATGCAGGCGAATCAAGGTCCCGCTAAAATCGATCTCGCCTTGTGGGCGAATGGCGGCGATATGTTCTGGTTGATTCGCCAGGATCAACGATTCATACCCGCCCCACGAGTAGGCCATGCTGAATAAACTGAAGTTATCCAGATAGTTCGCCAGCTCTTCATTACTGAGTTTTTTCTTAAGCACAAAGGAAAATAGCCCGCTGCTACCTGTAAAGTCTCGTTTCCAAAATTCGTGGCCTTTACTGCCAGGCAGAGCAGGGTGGTTAACTCGCGCAACTTGCGGATGTTCTGCCAGCCATTCAGCCACTTTCAGACTGCTTTCATGATGTTGACGCAAACGCACACCTAATGTGCGCAGGCCACGGCTGGTTATATAGGCGGTATCGGCATCGACCATCTGGCCCATCAGATAGGCGTTTTCCCGTAGCTGCTCCCAGCAACGGGCATTGCACACGGCAGTGCCAATCATCGCATCTGAATGCCCAACCAGATATTTGGTGGCGGCCTGAATAGAAACATCGATGCCAAAATCCAGCGCCTTAAACAGCACACCGGCTGCCCAGGTGTTGTCGATCATAATGATGGCATCCGGGACCACACTGCGCACGGCGGCAACAATCGCCGGAACGTCGTGGACTTCCATGGTGATGGAGCCTGGCGATTCCAGAAACACGATTTTAGTGTTTGGCTGCAGATGCTTAACGATATCGGCACCAATCAGCGGATCAAACCACGATGTCGTTACGCCCAGTTTGCTGAGGATTTTGCTACAGAAATCCTGACTCGGTTCATAGGCGGTGTTGGTCATCAACACATGATCGCCCTGTTCGACAAAAGCAAGAATCGAATTAGCAACCGCTGCCGCCCCGCAGGGAAATAGCACGCAGCCTGCGCCACCTTCCAGTTCACACATCGCTTGTTGTAAGGAGAAATGGGTTAACGTTCCGCGCCGTCCATAGAACAACTCGCCATTGGCGCGATTGCGCGTCGCGTGCTTTTTGGCTTCCACACTGTCAAAGACCAGCGAAGAAGCGCGCTGAATCACGCTATTTACCGCGCCGAGAGTGTATTTTTTGCTGCGTCCTGCATTCACCAGTTGAGTATCAAGCTTTTTGTCCGCCATCTCGGGATTCCTGTTTTTATACGTCTGGATGTCTAAACTAGCATGAATATTCGCGGGCGCATCCTGAAGAATTGGCATAAAGCAGAAAATTTTCGCAAATGGCGTGCTGGTGACTTTTTTACTGCGTAAACGCAAGGAAAAGAAAGCAAAGGTACGGCAGTATGCAAATAGTAATGAGAACGACTATCAATTCGACGTCGTTTTGATATTATTATGCGCAGATTTTGTGACTTGCGTCCTGGAGATACACAGTGGGTAATAATTTAATGCAGACGGACCTTTCCGTCTGGGGTATGTATCAGCACGCCGATATTGTCGTTAAGTGCGTGATGATTGGGCTTATTTTGGCCTCCGTAGTCACCTGGGCAATCTTCTTCAGTAAGAGCGTAGAGTTCTTCAATCAGAAGCGTCGCCTTAAGCGCGAGCAGCAACTGCTGGCTGAAGCGCGTTCCTTAAACCAGGCCAACGATATCGCCGCTGATTTTGGTAGCAAAAGCTTAAGCCTGCATTTGCTCAATGAAGCGCAGAATGAGCTGGAACTGTCAGAAGGCAGCGACGATAACGAAGGTATTAAAGAACGTACCAGCTTCCGTCTGGAGCGTCGGGTCGCCGCAGTGGGTCGTCAAATGGGCCGCGGTAACGGCTATCTGGCAACCATCGGCGCGATTTCTCCGTTCGTTGGTCTGTTTGGTACGGTCTGGGGCATCATGAACAGCTTTATTGGTATCGCGCAAACGCAGACCACTAACCTGGCAGTCGTTGCGCCGGGTATCGCAGAAGCTCTGTTAGCAACGGCAATCGGCCTCGTGGCAGCGATTCCTGCGGTCGTTATCTATAACGTATTTGCACGCCAGATTGGCGGCTTTAAAGCGATGCTGGGTGATGTTGCAGCGCAGGTATTGTTGCTGCAAAGCCGTGACCTGGATCTGGAAGCCAGCGCCGCTGCGCATCCGGTTCGTGTCGCACAAAAATTACGCGCAGGATAATATCCGATGGCAATGCATCTTAACGAAAACCTCGACGATAACGGCGAAATGCATGATATCAACGTGACGCCGTTTATCGACGTGATGTTGGTTCTGCTGATTATCTTTATGGTGGCGGCACCGTTAGCGACGGTAGATGTGAAGGTGAACTTGCCTGCTTCTACCAGCACGCCGCAGCCGCGCCCGGAAAAACCGGTTTATCTGTCGGTGAAGGCAGACAACTCGATGTTTATCGGTAACGATCCGGTCACCGATGAAACAATGATTACGGCGTTGAATGCGTTAACCGAAGGCAAGAAAGACACCACCATCTTCTTCCGAGCGGACAAAACCGTCGATTACGAGACGTTGATGAAGGTAATGGATACGCTGCATCAGGCGGGTTACCTGAAGATAGGTCTGGTCGGCGAAGAAACCGCCAAAGCGAAGTAAAGTAGAATTGCCTGATGCGCTACGCTCATCAGGCCTACAAAATCTATTGCAACATGTTGAATCTTCGTGCGTTTGTAGGCCGGATAAGGCGTTCACGACGCATCCGGCATTAGGTGCTCAATGCCTGATGCGCTACGCTTATCAGGCCTACAAAATCTATTGCAACATGTTGAATCTTCATGCGTTTGTAGGCGGATAAGGCGTTTTCGCCACATCAGGTAAGAGTGAATTCACAATGATGCCCGGTTGCTTTTCACAACCGGGCATTTTTTTAACCTAAATGCTCGCCGCCGCACACGCCGTGCACTTCTGCGGTGACGTAGCTCGACTCCTGACTTGCCAGATAAACATATACAGGGGCCAGTTCCGCCGGTTGCCCCGCACGTTTCATCGGCGTTTGCTGACCAAACTGCGGGATCTTATCCTGCGTTTGTCCGCCGGAAATTTGCAGTGCTGTCCAGATCGGGCCTGGCGCGACAATATTCACCCGAATACCTTTCTCCGCGACCTGTTTTGCCAGGCCACGGCTGTAGTTCAGAATCGCCGCCTTCGTAGCCGCATAGTCCAGTAAATGCGGACTTGGCTGGTATGCCTGGATTGACGAAGTGGTGATGATACTTGCACCTTTCGGTAGCAGGGGGATCGCTTCCTGGGTTAGCCAGAACAGCGCGAAAACGTTAATGGCAAAGGTCTTTTGAAACTGTTCGCTGGTGAGGTCTGCAATATCCGGAATGGCAACCTGTTTCCCGGCGACCAGCGCCATAATATCCAGCCCGCCTAACGCCTTGTGCGCTTCGTGAACCAGCGAACGGGCAAATTTCTCATCGCTTAAATCGCCTGGCAGCAGAACGGCTTTGCGTCCGCATTCTTCAATGATCTTTTTCACATCCTGAGCGTCTTCTTCTTCCACGGGAAGATAACTGATCGCCACGTCAGCCCCTTCACGCGCGTAAGCGATGGCGGCAGCGCGACCTATTCCGGAATCGCCCCCTGTCACCAGTGCTTTACGATCTTTCAGGCGACCGCTACCAACATAGGTTTTCTCGCCGCAATCCGGTACCGGTGTCATCTTCGCCTGGATGCCTGGCGTCGGTTGTTTCTGTTTGGGATATTCACCAGTGTAATACTGCGTGGTCGGGTCTTTTAAATGAGACATCGTTTTTCTCCCTTCAGGTTCAACGTCCTTTAAGGGTAGACGTTCTCGATGCGTTGATAAGGGAACCAGGAAGATCCCTAAACCTCAGAATTATGCGACAAAGGTTTAACGTATATGTTGATTTGCTGTTGCGTGCTGTTTACTCAATTGCGATATACTGTTGCCCGTTTTAACTACACGACAGGAATGTATGGAACGTTTTCTTGAAAATGCAATGTATGCTTCTCGCTGGCTGCTTGCCCCCGTGTACTTTGGCCTTTCGCTGGCGTTAGTTGCCCTGGCGCTGAAGTTCTTCCAGGAGATTATTCACGTACTGCCGAATATCTTCTCGATGGCGGAATCAGATTTGATCCTCGTGTTGCTGTCGCTGGTGGATATGACGCTGGTTGGCGGTTTGCTGGTGATGGTGATGTTTTCCGGTTATGAGAATTTCGTCTCACAACTGGATATCTCCGAGAACAAAGAGAAGCTGAACTGGCTGGGGAAAATGGATGCAACGTCGCTGAAAAACAAAGTAGCAGCGTCGATTGTGGCAATTTCTTCCATTCACTTACTGCGCGTCTTTATGGATGCGAAAAATGTCCCTGATAACAAACTGATGTGGTACGTCATTATCCATCTGACGTTTGTGCTCTCTGCATTTGTGATGGGCTATCTTGACCGACTGACTCGTCATAATCACTGATCTGATTCGGGCGCGGTTCTCGCGCCCGTAATTAACAGGTCATTTATCGGAAGACGCCTGCCACAGATTCAGCTCGCCATCGGCGATATGCTGATCAATCTGCGCCAGCTCCTCGGTGCTAAATGTCAGATTATTCAGCGCCTGCACGTTCTCCTCAAGTTGCTCCGCGCGGCTGGCACCAATCAATACCGACGTCACGCGATCATCTTTCAGCAACCAGCTTAACGCCATTTGCGCCATTGATTGTCCACGCTGCTGTGCCATGTCATTCAATAAGCGCAGGCTGTTGAGGTTGGCTTCGGTGAGCATTTTCGGCGTCAGGCCACGAACTTTATTCCCTTCACGATGCATCCGTGAATCTTGCGGAATGCCGTTGAGATATTTTCCGGTCAGCAATCCCTGAGCCAGAGGAGTAAAGGCAATGCAGCCCACGCCGTTATTTTGCAGGGTATCCAGCAGGCCGCTTTTATCCACCCAGCGGTTTAGTAAATTGTACGAAGGTTGATGAATTAACAGCGGAATTTTCCACTCGTGCAGCAACTCGACCATTTTTTGCGTCCGCTCTGGCGAGTAAGAGGAGATCCCGACATACAGCGCCTTACCGCTTTGTACCGCATGAGCCAGCGCAGAGGCGGTTTCTTCCATCGGCGTATTTTCATCGACGCGATGAGAGTAAAAGATATCGACATACTCAAGCCCCATACGCTTCAGGCTTTGGTCGAGGCTGGCGAGCAGGTATTTACGTGAACCGCCAGAGCCGTAAGGGCCGGGCCACATATCGTAGCCAGCCTTGGTAGAGATAATCAGTTCATCGCGATAAGCGGCAAAATCCTCCCGCAGCAGGCGACCAAAGTTCTCTTCTGCGCTTCCTGGAGGCGGCCCGTAATTGTTGGCTAAATCAAAGTGCGTAATGCCTAAATCAAACGCTTTACGCAGGATTGCACGCTGTGATTCCAGCGCGTTAACGTGACCGAAATTGTGCCATAAACCGAGCGATAACGCGGGCAGGCGTAAACCACTTTTTCCGCAATAGCGGTACTGCATCTGCCCGTAACGTTCGGGATTCGCTAACCAGACCATGACCTCTCCTTTCCACCGTTCAATTTCGAAACAATGTTTCTAGTTTAGCGATTCGCCAGCGCGTATCCCGTAGTCTGGCTCACAGAGTGACGAAAAATTGGGCAAAAACACGTGCTTATGCTTTGCTTAAAAAAACACCAGTTGAGGAGTGCAACGATGCCGCGTTTAACCGCCAAAGATTTCCCACAAGAGTTGTTGGATTACTACGACTATTACGCTCACGGGAAAATCTCGAAACGTGAGTTCCTCAACCTTGCGGCGAAGTATGCGGTGGGCGGGATGACGGCATTAGCGTTGTTTGATTTGCTCAAGCCAAATTATGCGCTGGCGACTCAGGTAGAGTTTACCGACCCGGAGATTGTTGCTGAGTACATCACGTATCCTTCACCAAATGGTCACGGCGAGGTACGGGGTTATCTGGTGAAACCCGCAAAAATGAGCGGCAAAACGCCAGCCGTGGTGGTGGTGGTGCATGAGAATCGTGGACTGAATCCGTATATCGAAGATGTGGCACGGCGAGTGGCGAAGGCGGGGTATATCGCCCTGGCACCTGACGGCTTAAGTTCCGTTGGAGGTTATCCGGGTAATGATGATAAAGGTCGTGAGCTGCAACAGCAGGTTGATCCAACCAAACTGATGAATGATTTCTTTGCCGCAATTGAGTTTATGCAACGCTATCCGCAAGCGACAGGCAAAGTGGGTATTACCGGATTTTGCTATGGCGGTGGCGTATCGAACGCGGCGGCTGTCGCGTATCCGGAACTGGCCTGCGCGGTGCCGTTTTATGGTCGTCAGGCACCCACTGCCGATGTGGCGAAGATTGAAGCGCCTTTACTACTCCACTTCGCGGAACTGGACACCCGAATCAACGAGGGCTGGCCTGCTTACGAGGCGGCGTTGAAAGCCAATAATAAGGTTTATGAGGCGTATATCTATCCGGGGGTTAATCACGGATTCCATAATGATTCCACGCCCCGTTATGACAAATCTGCCGCCGATCTTGCCTGGCAAAGGACACTGAAATGGTTCGATAAATATCTCTCCTGATAGGTTTATCTCTTACGGGATTACGTCTTAAACAAGCATGAAAAAATAGCGTGCGCAAAAGTCGTTCTTTGCCTAAAATATCGCTATATATGACAATATATATCGAATGAGGTGAACGATGAATAACCATTTTGGTAAAGGCTTAATGGCGGGATTAAAAGCAACGCATGCCGACAGTGCGGTTAATGTGACAAAATTCTGTGCCGATTATAAACGCGGTTTTGTATTAGGCTACTCACACCGGATGTACGAAAAGACCGGAGATCGCCAGCTTAGCGCCTGGGAAGCGGGTATTCTGACGCGCCGCTATGGACTGGATAAAGAGATGGTAATGGATTTCTTTCGTGAGAATAATTCCTGTTCTACGTTGCGCTTTTTTATGGCCGGTTATCGCCTCGAAAATTGATCAAACATACGTATTATCTTGCTTTAATTAATTACACTAATGCTTCTTCCCTTCGTTTTAGCGCCCCGCCGCAGTATCATGATATCGATAACCATAATAAATATGTGGTAAATGGCGCATCGATCGCATTATTGATTTTGCGATTGAGGCAAAATATATGCCAGGTCTTCGCAACGGAATAACTATAAATGACTGGAGATAACACCCTCATCCATTCTCACGGCATTAACCGTCGTGATTTCATGAAGCTTTGTGCAGCATTAGCCGCCACCATGGGGTTAAGTAGCAAAGCCGCTGCAGAGATGGCCGAATCGGTTACTAACCCGCAGCGTCCGCCAGTTATCTGGATTGGCGCGCAGGAGTGCACCGGTTGTACGGAATCTCTGCTTCGTGCAACGCATCCAACGGTAGAAAACCTCGTACTGGAGACTATCTCTCTGGAGTATCACGAAGTGCTTTCCGCCGCCTTCGGTCATCAGGTCGAAGAGAACAAACATAACGCTCTCGAGAAGTACAAAGGGCAGTATGTGTTAGTGGTGGATGGTTCCATCCCATTAAAAGATAACGGTATTTATTGCATGGTTGCCGGTGAGCCTATTGTGGATCACATCCGCAAAGCGGCGGAAGGCGCAGCAGCCATTATCGCTATCGGTTCCTGCTCTGCGTGGGGCGGTGTTGCCGCAGCTGGAGTTAACCCAACTGGCGCAGTCAGCCTGCAAGAAGTTCTGCCAGGCAAAACCGTTATCAATATTCCGGGCTGCCCGCCGAACCCGCACAACTTCCTCGCGACCGTTGCGCACATCATCACTTACGGCAAACCGCCGAAACTGGATGACAAAAACCGTCCGACCTTCGCCTATGGCCGTCTGATTCACGAACACTGCGAACGTCGCCCGCACTTCGATGCTGGTCGTTTTGCCAAAGAGTTCGGTGATGAAGGCCACCGCGAAGGCTGGTGCCTGTACCACCTCGGCTGTAAAGGGCCAGAAACTTACGGCAACTGCTCAACGCTGCAATTCTGCGATGTTGGCGGCGTGTGGCCGGTAGCGATTGGTCACCCATGCTATGGCTGTAACGAAGAAGGTATCGGCTTCCATAAAGGCATCCATCAGCTTGCCAACGTCGAAAATCAGACTCCGCGTTCACAGAAACCGGATGTTAACGCTAAAGAGGGCGGCAACGTCTCTGCAGGCGCTATTGGTTTGCTCGGCGGTGTGGTTGGGCTGGTTGCCGGTGTCAGCGTGATGGCGGTGCGTGAACTGGGTCGTCAGCAAAAGAAAGATAACGCTGACTCACGGGGAGAATAACCGTGAACAGACGTAATTTTATTAAAGCAGCCTCCTGCGGGGCATTGCTGACGGGCGCGCTGCCGTCTGTCAGTCATGCGGCTGCTGAAAACCGCCCGCCAATTCCGGGATCGCTGGGGATGTTGTACGACTCGACCTTGTGCGTAGGCTGCCAGGCTTGCGTCACCAAGTGTCAGGATATCAACTTCCCTGAACGTAACCCGCAAGGGGAACAGACCTGGTCGAACAACGACAAACTGTCGCCGTATACCAATAACATCATTCAGGTGTGGACCAGCGGCACAGGGGTCAACAAAGACCAGGAGGAGAACGGCTACGCGTACATTAAGAAACAGTGTATGCACTGCGTCGATCCGAACTGTGTCTCTGTGTGCCCGGTCTCTGCACTGAAAAAAGATCCGAAAACCGGCATTGTCCATTACGACAAAGACGTGTGCACCGGTTGCCGTTACTGCATGGTCGCCTGTCCGTACAACGTGCCGAAGTACGACTACAACAACCCGTTTGGTGCGCTGCATAAGTGCGAGCTGTGCAACCAGAAAGGTGTGGAACGTCTCGATAAAGGCGGTCTGCCTGGCTGCGTAGAAGTGTGCCCGGCGGGCGCGGTGATTTTCGGTACGCGTGAAGAGCTGATGGCGGAGGCGAAAAAACGTCTGGCGCTGAAGCCTGGCAGCGAATACCACTATCCGCGTCAGACGCTGAAATCTGGCGACACTTACCTGCATACGGTGCCGAAATATTATCCGCATCTGTACGGCGAGAAAGAGGGCGGCGGTACTCAGGTTCTGGTACTGACGGGTGTGCCTTATGAAAATCTCGACCTGCCGAAACTGGACGATCTTTCTACCGGTGCGCGTTCCGAAAATATTCAACACACCCTGTATAAAGGCATGATGCTACCACTGGCTGTGCTGGCGGGCTTAACCGTGCTGGTTCGTCGCAACACCAAAAACGACCATCACGACGGAGGAGACGATCATGAGTCATGATCCAAAACCGCTGGGCGGCAAAATCATCAGTAAACCGGTCATGATTTTTGGACCGTTAATCGTCATCTGTATGCTCCTGATTGTGAAGCGTCTGGTGTTCGGTCTGGGCTCTGTCTCTGACCTGAACGGCGGCTTCCCGTGGGGCGTGTGGATCGCGTTTGACCTGCTGATTGGCACCGGCTTTGCCTGTGGCGGCTGGGCGCTGGCGTGGGCGGTATACGTCTTTAACCGTGGGCAATACCATCCGCTGGTGCGTCCGGCGCTGTTGGCGAGTCTGTTTGGTTACTCACTGGGTGGCTTGTCGATCACTATTGACGTGGGTCGCTACTGGAACCTGCCGTACTTCTACATTCCGGGTCACTTCAACGTGAACTCGGTACTGTTCGAGACGGCGGTCTGTATGACCATCTACATCGGCGTGATGGCTCTGGAGTTTGCTCCGGCACTGTTTGAACGTCTGGGCTGGAAGGTGTCGCTACAGCGTCTGAACAAGGTGATGTTCTTCATCATCGCGCTCGGTGCGCTGCTGCCGACCATGCACCAGTCTTCAATGGGGTCGCTGATGATCTCGGCGGGCTACAAGGTACATCCGCTGTGGCAGAGCTATGAAATGTTGCCGCTGTTCTCGCTGCTGACGGCGTTCATCATGGGCTTCTCGATTGTCATCTTTGAAGGTTCACTGGTGCAGGCGGGTCTGCGTGGCAACGGTCCGGATGAAAAGAGCCTGTTCGTCAAGCTGACCAACACCATCAGTGTGTTGCTGGCGATTTTCATCGTGCTGCGCTTTGGCGAGCTTATCTATCGCGACAAGCTGTCGTTAGCGTTTGCCGGTGACTTCTACTCCGTGATGTTCTGGATTGAAGTCCTGCTGATGCTCTTCCCGCTGGTCGTTCTGCGTGTGGCGAAGCTGCGTAATGATTCCCGCATGCTGTTCCTGTCAGCACTGAGCGCACTGTTAGGTTGTGCAACCTGGCGTCTGACCTATTCGCTGGTGGCATTCAACCCGGGCGGCGGTTACGCCTACTTCCCGACCTGGGAAGAACTGTTGATTTCTATTGGTTTTGTGGCTATTGAGATTTGCGCTTACATCGTACTCATTCGTCTACTGCCGATACTTCCTCCTTTAAAACAAAACGATCATAATCGTCATGAGGCGAGCAAAGCATGAGCCAGAGAATTACTATTGATCCGGTAACCCGTATTGAGGGGCATTTACGCATCGATTGCGAAATCGAAAATGGCGTCGTTTCGAAAGCATGGGCTTCCGGTACCATGTGGCGCGGCATGGAAGAGATCGTGAAAAACCGCGATCCGCGCGATGCATGGATGATTGTGCAACGTATCTGTGGCGTATGTACTACCACTCACGCGCTGTCTTCCGTTCGTGCGGCAGAAAGTGCGCTGAATATCGACGTTCCGGTTAACGCGCAATACATCCGTAACATCATTCTGGCTGCGCACACCACGCATGACCATATCGTTCATTTCTATCAGCTCTCGGCGCTGGACTGGGTGGACATCACTTCTGCACTGCAAGCTGACCCAACCAAAGCCTCCGAAATGCTGAAAGGCGTTTCGACCTGGCATCTGAACAGTCCGGAAGAGTTCACCAAAGTTCAGAACAAGATTAAAGATCTGGTTGCCAGCGGTCAGTTGGGTATTTTCGCCAATGGCTACTGGGGTCACCCGGCGATGAAACTGCCGCCGGAAGTGAACCTGATTGCGGTAGCGCACTACCTGCAGGCGCTGGAGTGCCAGCGTGACGCTAACCGCGTCGTGGCGCTGCTGGGCGGTAAAACGCCGCACATTCAGAACCTGGCGGTAGGTGGTGTCGCGAACCCGATCAACCTCGACGGTTTGGGCGTGCTGAACCTTGAGCGCCTGATGTACATCAAGTCTTTCATCGACAAGCTGAGCGACTTTGTTGAACAGGTTTATAAGGTTGATACCGCAGTTATTGCCGCGTTCTACCCGGAATGGCTGACGCGCGGTAAAGGTGCGGTGAACTACCTGAGCGTGCCGGAATTCCCGACCGACAGTAAAAACGGCAGCTTCCTGTTCCCGGGCGGCTACATTGAGAATGCGGATCTGTCCTCGTATCGTCCGATCACTTCTCATTCCGATGAATACCTGATCAAAGGCATTCAGGAAAGCGCGAAGCACTCCTGGTATAAAGACGAAGCGCCGCAGGCACCGTGGGAAGGTACCACCATTCCGGCTTATGATGGTTGGTCTGACGACGGGAAATATTCCTGGGTGAAATCACCGACTTTCTACGGCAAAACGGTAGAAGTGGGTCCGCTGGCTAATATGCTGGTGAAATTGGCGGTAGGTCGCGAATCTACCCAGAACAAACTGAATGAAATCGTTGCGATTTATCAGAAACTGACTGGCAACACGCTGGAAGTGGCACAGCTGCACTCCACGCTGGGCCGTATTATTGGTCGTACCGTTCACTGCTGTGAATTGCAGGATATCCTGCAAAACCAATACAGTGCACTGATCACCAATATCGGCAAAGGCGATCACACCACCTTTGTGAAGCCGAACATTCCGGCAACGGGTGAGTTCAAAGGTGTTGGCTTCCTCGAAGCGCCGCGCGGTATGCTCTCTCACTGGATGGTGATCAAAGACGGTATCATCAGCAACTACCAGGCAGTTGTTCCATCAACCTGGAACTCTGGCCCGCGTAACTTCAATGATGACGTCGGTCCTTACGAGCAGTCGCTGGTGGGTACACCGGTTGCCGATCCGAATAAACCGCTGGAAGTTGTGCGTACCATTCACTCCTTCGACCCGTGCATGGCCTGTGCGGTACACGTAGTGGATGCCGACGGCAACGAAGTGGTTTCAGTGAAGGTTCTGTAATGCGTATTTTAGTCTTAGGGGTCGGCAATATTTTGCTGACCGATGAAGCCATCGGTGTGCGGATTGTCGAAGCGTTAGAGCAACGATACATTCTGCCGGATTATGTTGAGATCCTCGATGGCGGCACGGCGGGAATGGAGCTGCTTGGCGACATGGCAAATCGCGATCATCTGATTATTGCGGATGCCATTGTGTCGAAAAAGAACACGCCGGGAACGATGATGATCCTGCGGGATGAAGAAGTTCCGGCGTTGTTTACCAACAAAATCTCTCCGCATCAGCTTGGCCTGGCCGACGTATTGTCGGCCCTGCGCTTCACCGGTGAGTTTCCGAAAAAGCTGACCCTGGTCGGCGTGATCCCGGAATCGCTGGAGCCACACATCGGCTTAACGCCGACGGTTGAAGCAATGATTGAACCTGCGCTTGAGCAGGTTCTGGCTGCGCTGCGTGAATCTGGCGTGGAAGCCATCCCACGGGAGGCGATTCATGACTGAAGAGATAGCAGGTTTCCAGACCTCCCCGAAGGCGCAAGTACAGGCAGCGTTTGAAGAAATTGCCCGGCGTTCGATGCACGATCTCTCTTTTCTGCATCCTTCAATGCCGGTGTATGTTTCTGATTTTACGCTGTTCGAAGGTCAGTGGACGGGGTGTGTGATCACCCCGTGGATGCTGAGTGCAGTTATCTTCCCCGGCCCGGATCAACTCTGGCCGCTGCGCAAAGTGAGTGAAAAAATTGGTCTGCAACTGCCGTATGGCACTATGACCTTTACCGTTGGCGAACTGGACGGTGTTTCGCAATATCTCTCCTGTTCGCTGATGTCGCCGCTTTCGCACAGCATGTCGATTGAAGAGGGCCAACGCCTGACGGATGACTGCGCACGAATGATCCTTTCGCTGCCAGTCACGAATCCGGATGTACCACACGCAGGGCGTCGCGCCCTGCTGTTTGGTCGCAGGAGTGGCGAAAATGCATGAGTTGTCTCTTTGCCAGAGCGCCGTTGAAATTATCCAACGGCAGGCGGAGCAGCACGATGTTAAGCGCGTCACCGCCGTGTGGCTGGAAATTGGTGCGCTCTCCTGCGTTGAGGAGAGCGCCGTCCGTTTTAGTTTTGAAATTGTCTGCCACGGAACGGTGGCGCAAGGGTGCGATTTACATATCGTCTATAAACCCGCCCAGGCCTGGTGCTGGGATTGCAGCCAGGTGGTGGAGATTCATCAGCACGATGCGCAGTGTCCGATCTGTCATGGCGAGCGGTTGCGTGTCGATACCGGCGATTCGCTGATCGTCAAAAGTATTGAAGTTGAATAACCGGAGTTAACAATGTGTATTGGCGTTCCAGGCCAGGTGCTGGCTGTCGGTGAAGATATTCACCAGCTTGCGCAGGTTGAAGTATGTGGTATCAAGCGCGATGTGAATATCGCCCTGATTTGTGAAGGTAACCCTGCCGATCTACTGGGCCAGTGGGTGCTGGTACACGTCGGATTTGCCATGAGCATCATCGACGAAGACGAAGCCAAAGCCACATTAGACGCGCTGCGCCAAATGGATTACGACATTACCAGCGCGTGATGATTAGCTTTCGTAGGCCTGATAAGACGCGGCAGCGTCGCATCAGGCATTGTGCTCGATTGCCGGATGCGGCGTGAATGCCTTATCCGGCCTGGATGGCTTGCTGCGACGAACACCAATCCTTACCCCTGACGCTTATCTTCCGTATTCGTCTCGAAATCACTGGCGTCATGGCGCTCATGCAACTGCTCGTTCAACGGCCCGTTGGTGCGGTTAACAATACGCCCACGCTTCACTGCCGGACGTTCGCCCACTTCTTTCGCCCAGCGTTGTACGTGTTTATAACTTCCCGCATCCAGAAACTCTGCGGCATCATACACGCCGCCGAGCACCACGTTGCCAAACCACGGCCAAATCGCCATATCCGCAATGGTGTACTCATCGCCCGCAACAAACTTATGCTGCGCCAGTTGCTTATCCAGCACGTCGAGCAGGCGCTTGGCTTCCATGGTAAAGCGATTGATGGCGTACTCAATTTTTACCGGCGCGTAATGGTAAAAGTGACCAAAACCACCGCCGAGGAACGGCGCAGCCCCCTGTAACCAGAACAGCCAGTTCAGCGTTTCAGTCCGTTTTGCCAGATCCTGCGGCAGGAAGTAGCCAAATTTCTCCGCCAGATAAAGCAGAATCGATCCAGACTCAAACACGCGGATCGGCGGATTATGGGTATGATCGCGCAATGCCGGGATCTTCGAGTTTGGGTTCACTTCGACAAAGCCGCTGGAGAATTGATCGCCATCGCCAATACGAATCAGCCAGGCGTCGTACTCTGCACCAGTAACGCCCAGCGCCAGCAGCTCCTCAAGCATAATCGTTACTTTCTGACCGTTCGGCGTTCCCAGCGAATAAAGTTGTAATGGATGTTTGCCCACCGGCAGCGTTTTTTCATGCGTCGGACCAGAAACCGGGCGATTGATATTGGCGAACGCGCCGCCAGCGGATTTATCCCACGTCCAGACTTTCGCGGGCTGATAAGTATTGTCTGTCATAGTGAGTTGCCTTCTGAGTGGTAGTGTTGAAGCAGTGTAGCAGGTCACTTGCTGTACAGAATGTGAATTTTTTAACCCTTTGCGCCAGCCGCTGCGATGAGGTGTATGATTAGTCTGACCTCTGTCCGGTTAATGTCGCTGAGCAGGTAATCAGAGCACAACAATTACGCCAACTGCTTAGGTTGTATTGTTAAAGGTAAAGTGATGAGCAAAGGAACGACCAGCCAGGATGCCCCGTTCGGGACATTATTGGGCTACGCCCCAGGTGGGGTAGCAATCTACTCTTCAGATTACAGTTCTCTCGATCCGCAGGAATACGAAGATGACGCCGTATTCCGTAGCTATATCGACGACGAATATATGGGCCACAAGTGGCAATGCGTTGAATTTGCTCGCCGTTTTCTCTTTCTGAATTACGGTGTGGTCTTTACTGACGTGGGTATGGCGTGGGAGATTTTCTCGCTGCGCTTCCTGCGAGAAGTGGTTAATGACAACATCCTGCCATTGCAGGCATTTCCTAACGGCTCGCCGCGTGCGCCGGTCGCGGGTGCGCTTCTTATCTGGGATAAAGGCGGTGAATTTAAAGACACTGGCCATGTCGCCATCATTACCCAATTGCATGGCAACAAAGTCCGTATTGCGGAACAGAACGTGATTCATTCCCCGTTGCCGCAAGGGCAACAGTGGACGCGCGAGCTGGAGATGGTGGTCGAAAACGGCTGCTATACCCTGAAAGACACTTTTGATGACACCACCATTCTGGGCTGGATGATCCAGACGGAAGATACTGAATACAGCTTACCGCAGCCGGAAATTGCAGGCGAGCTGCTGAAAATCAGCGGAGCGCGTCTGGAAAACAAAGGCCAGTTTGACGGTAAATGGCTGGATGAAAAAGATCCGCTACAAAACGCCTATGTGCAGGCCAACGGTCAGGTGATCAATCAGGATCCGTATCATTACTACACCATTACCGAGAGTGCCGAGCAGGAGCTAATTAAAGCCACCAACGAGCTGCACCTGATGTATCTTCACGCAACCGACAAGGTGCTGAAAGATGACAACCTGCTGGCGCTGTTCGACATTCCGAAAATCCTCTGGCCACGTTTGCGTCTCTCCTGGCAGCGTCGCCGTCACCATATGATCACTGGTCGTATGGATTTCTGCATGGATGAGCGTGGCCTGAAGGTTTACGAATACAACGCCGACTCCGCCTCCTGTCATACCGAAGCGGGCTTGATCCTCGAACGTTGGGCGGAGCAGGGCTATAAAGGCAACGGCTTCAATCCGGCGGAAGGGCTGATTAACGAATTGGCTGGTGCCTGGAAACACAGTCGTGCACGTCCGTTTGTCCATATCATGCAGGACAAAGATATCGAGGAAAACTATCACGCGCAGTTTATGGAGCAGGCGCTGCACCAGGCGGGCTTTGAAACGCGTATCTTGCGTGGATTGGATGAACTGGGCTGGGATGCTGCCGGGCAACTGATTGATGGGGAAGGGCGACTGGTTAACTGCGTGTGGAAAACCTGGGCGTGGGAAACCGCGTTTGATCAGATTCGTGAAGTTAGCGACCGTGAGTTTGCTGCGGTGCCAATCCGTACCGGTCATCCGCAAAACGAAGTGCGTCTTATCGACGTATTGCTGCGCCCGGAAGTGCTAGTCTTTGAGCCGCTGTGGACGGTGATCCCCGGCAACAAAGCGATTCTGCCGATCCTCTGGTCGCTGTTCCCGCACCATCGTTACCTGCTGGATACCGATTTCACTGTTAATGATGAATTGGTGAAAACAGGTTACGCAGTGAAACCGATTGCCGGTCGCTGTGGTAGCAATATCGACCTGGTCAGCCATCATGAAGAGGTGCTGGACAAAACCAGCGGTAAATTTGCCGAGCAGAAAAACATCTATCAGCAACTGTGGTGTTTGCCGAAAGTGGACGGTAAATACATTCAGGTATGTACCTTCACCGTGGGCGGCAACTACGGTGGGACGTGTTTGCGCGGTGATGAATCACTGGTCATCAAAAAAGAGAGTGATATTGAACCGTTAATTGTGGTGAAAAAGTAATACATGTTGTAGCAACCCCGTACTGATTATGAAGAATAATCAGTACGGGGATTAATCAAAATATTCAATATTTATATGTTCTAATATTTATTCATTTCATATGTGAATATATTAACCAGTGGAATACCTGTGTTTTGATTATTTCTAAAGGTTTTGAATGAATGCTTATTGTCTGATACACAAGAAATAACACTCTTTTTATCGTTAAAAAATGATATTTCACTTTGCCCATGCCGTTAAAGTCACTGATAATGCGTCCGTTCGTAAATTCAAAATGGCGTAATCTAATATATGCTAAATTTATTTGTTGGCCTTGATATATACACAGGGCTTTTGTTATTGCTTGCTCTGGCATTTGTGTTGTTCTACGAAGCAATCAATGGTTTTCATGACACGGCGAATGCGGTGGCAACCGTTATTTATACTCGTGCCATGCAACCACAACTTGCTGTGGTGATGGCGGCATTTTTTAACTTTTTGGGCGTGTTATTGGGCGGACTTAGCGTTGCCTATGCCATTGTCCATATGTTGCCAACCGATTTGTTGCTGAATATGGGGTCAACCCACGGCCTGGCGATGGTCTTTTCCATGCTGCTGGCGGCGATTATCTGGAACCTGGGAACGTGGTTCTTCGGTTTACCGGCCTCCAGTTCGCACACCTTGATTGGTGCGATTATCGGCATCGGTTTAACCAACGCGCTGTTAACCGGCTCATCGGTGATGGATGCGTTAAACCTGCGTGAAGTGACCAAAATTTTCTCCTCGCTGATTGTTTCCCCTATCGTCGGCCTGGTCATTGCGGGAGGCCTGATATTCCTGCTGCGACGCTACTGGAGCGGGACGAAAAAGCGTGACCGTATTCACCGCATTCCGGAAGATCGCAAAAAGAAAAAAGGCAAACGTAAACCGCCATTCTGGACGCGTATTGCGCTGATTGTTTCCGCTGCGGGCGTGGCGTTTTCGCACGGCGCGAACGACGGACAAAAAGGGATCGGCCTGGTAATGCTGGTACTGGTGGGGATTGCCCCTGCTGGCTTCGTCGTCAATATGAATGCGTCCGGCTATGAAATTACCCGTACCCGCGATGCCGTTACCAACTTCGAACACTACCTGCAACAGCATCCTGAACTGCCGCAGAAGTTGATTGCGATGGAACCTCCATTGCCTGCAGCATCGACTGATGGCACGCAAGTAACAGAGTTTCACTGTCATCCGGCAAATACCTTTGATGCGATTGCGCGCGTTAAAACGATGCTGCCAGGCAATATGGAAAGTTACGAGCCGTTAAGCGTGAGTCAGCGCAGCCAGCTGCGCCGCATTATGCTGTGCATCTCTGATACCTCCGCGAAGCTAGCGAAACTGCCAGGCGTCAGTAAAGAAGACCAGAACCTGCTGAAAAAACTTCGCAGCGATATGTTAAGCACCATTGAGTACGCTCCGGTGTGGATCATCATGGCGGTAGCACTGGCGCTCGGCATTGGCACCATGATTGGCTGGCGTCGTGTAGCGATGACCATCGGTGAGAAGATTGGTAAGCGCGGCATGACGTATGCGCAAGGCATGGCGGCACAAATGACGGCGGCAGTGTCTATCGGTCTTGCCAGTTATATTGGGATGCCCGTCTCCACAACACACGTCCTCTCGTCTGCAGTTGCAGGGACGATGGTGGTGGACGGCGGTGGGTTACAGCGTAAAACGGTAACCAGCATCCTGATGGCGTGGGTATTTACTTTACCGGCGGCAATTTTTCTTTCTGGTGGGCTGTACTGGATAGCATTGCAGTTGATTTAACCTTCCTGAAAATGCCCGGTCCTGGCGATCGGGCATTTCCATTTTTGACTAGTGATAACCACGCGCGGTCATAAAATCCGTAATCGCTTTTTCTGCATCAACCAACACCTGTTCCAGTGGCTGATTGGCATCGATATCAACCAGTTGTGCACCACCAAAGGTTAACTGTGGCGTTATGGCAATCTTCCTCGCCAGCGATTCCCGTTTATGGTCGGGTTTACGTGCACAGGCAACTTCAAGGTCAACATTGAGTTTGATGACCAGATCAGGCTTATGGCTCGCCATCCAGTGAAACGCTTTACGTTCCTGGCTTGCCAGCCATGAGACAAAACGACCACCTTCAACGTTAGGTGGGAACACCGTACCATCGTAAGCGCCAGGAATTTGGTCCTGAGGATAACGGTCGGTTAGAACAATTAACCCGCGACGACGACAGGCAAGCATATTACGAAAGCGCAGTAAGCGACGGGCGACAAACGCTGTAATTACCAGCGCCGGAACTGGTCCAGGCAATTTTTTTGCTGTTTTCACCTGATTTCGTTCAATTGTTTTATGTAAGGATTTTCCCATCAACGGTAATTTTGTCACTGCACGACCGACATTTCCGGCCTGTTTTCCTAAATGAACTCTTTCGGCAGCACCATATTTTTCGACAACGGTAATAAGATGTTCACACACCGTTGACTTGCCTGAACCATCGCTACCAATAACGGCAATTAATGGAGGTGTTATTGACTGCATGAATATATCCTTTAATTTAAATATCCATTAAAAATATTTATTTGGTTAATATGTTTTTATGAAAGCGTAATTCAGGTCAATGTCACAATTAACCATTGTCACAATAAGGTTGAACGGATATTCTGAGCACGGACCACGTAATATTCAATACATTATTTACTGCCGGGTTTTTCGTGAATCAACGTAATATGTCAATAATTAATTCCACGCCAGTGCGTGTTATTGCCATTGTAGGATGTGATGGTTCAGGTAAATCGACCCTCACGGCAAGCCTGGTAAATGAACTGGCAGCAAGAATGCCAACAGAACACATTTATCTCGGGCAATCGTCCGGGCGAATTGGCGAATGGATTTCACAGCTCCCTGTTATTGGCGCACCTTTTGGGCGTTATCTGCGAAGTAAAGCGGCACATGTGCACGAAAAGCCCTCAACACCGCCTGGCAATATTACTGCACTGGTTATCTATCTGCTTTCCTGCTGGCGGGCGTACAAGTTTCGCAAAATGTTGTGTAAAAGCCAGCAAGGCTTTCTGCTCATCACCGACCGCTACCCGCAGGTTGAAGTGCCGGGGTTTCGCTTTGATGGCCCGCAATTGGCAAAAACCACGGGCGGTAACGGTTGGATAAAAATGTTAAGGCAGCGCGAGCTGAAGCTGTACCAATGGATGGCATCTTATTTGCCCGTATTGTTGATTCGTCTTGGCATTGATGAACAAACCGCGTTTGCGCGTAAACCTGACCACCAACTGGCAGCGTTACAGGAAAAAATCGCCGTTACGCCGCAACTGACATTCAATGGCGCAAAGATCCTTGAACTGGATGGGCGACACCCCGCCGATGAAATTCTGCAAGCGTCACTACGCGCAATTCACGCCGCGCTTTCCTGATCACCAAAATGGATAGGGGATGATTTAACGAATGGATGCACTACAAACTCAAACTGTTAATAGTACAACCGCGCCGCAGCCCAACTACATTCCGGGGCTGATTGCGGTGGTCGGGTGTGATGGCACCGGTAAATCCACACTGACCACCGACCTGGTGAAATCGCTGCAACAACACTGGCAAACCGAGCGGCGCTATCTGGGGCTGCTCTCCGGCGAAGACGGCGACAAAATCAAACGATTGCCGTTGGTTGGCGTCTGGCTGGAACGGCGACTGGCGGCCAAATCCTCGAAAACCCAAAGCATGAAAACCAAATCTCCGGCGCTATGGGCGGCGGTGATTATGTACTGCTTCTCGCTGCGAAGAATGGCGAATCTACGCAAGGTTCAGCGACTGGCGCAAAGTGGCGTTCTGGTGGTCAGCGATCGCTTCCCGCAGGCTGAAATTTCGGGCTTTTATTATGATGGACCGGGGATTGGCGTCGAACGTGCGACCGGGAAAATCAGCATGTTTCTGGCGCAGCGCGAACGGCGTTTATACCAACAAATGGCGCAATATCGCCCGGAATTAATTATTCGCCTGGGCATTGATATTGAGACTGCCATCTCCCGCAAGCCTGACCATGACTATGCCGAGCTGCAGGACAAAATCGGTGTCATGTCGAAGATTGGCTATAACGGCACAAAAATTCTTGAGATTGATTCCAGAGCGCCCTACAGCGAAGTGCTGGAACAGGCACAGAAGGCGGTTTCTCTGGTTGCCATCGTTTCTGACCGCCGAAGTTTAACTTAAGGCTGGCGGGATACTTTTTACTATCAACGATAAGGTCAGGCTGAATTGGCGGGTTTTAACATCAAACATTGGTTTGCAGATGGCGCGTTTCGCACCATTATTCGCAATAGCGCCTGGTTAGGCTCCAGTAATGTCGTGAGCGCTTTGCTGGGTCTGTTGGCACTCTCGTGTGCCGGTAAAGGGATGACGCCCGCCATGTTTGGCGTACTGGTGATTGTGCAATCGTACGCCAAGTCGATCAGCGATTTTATTAAGTTTCAGACATGGCAGTTGGTGGTGCAGTACGGAACGCCAGCCTTGACCAACAATAATCCGCAGCAATTTCGCAATGTCGTCTCATTTTCCTTCTCGCTGGATATCGTCAGCGGCGCGGTGGCGATTGTCGGCGGCATTGCCTTACTACCATTCCTTTCCCATTCATTAGGTCTGGATGACCAAAGTTTTTGGCTGGCGGCGCTGTATTGCACGCTCATTCCTTCAATGGCTTCCTCCACGCCGACCGGCATTCTGCGTGCGGTAGATCGCTTCGATTTAATTGCTGTACAGCAGGCGACGAAACCTTTTCTGCGCGCAGCGGGGAGCGTCGTAGCCTGGTATTTTGACTTTGGTTTTGCGGGTTTTGTTATTGCCTGGTACGTGTCGAATCTGGTTGGCGGCACCATGTACTGGTGGTTTGCCGCGCGCGAATTACGCCGCCGAAATATCCATAACGCCTTCAAATTGAATCTGTTTGAGTCTGCCCGACACATTAAAGGCGCGTGGAGTTTTGTCTGGTCAACCAACATTGCCCACTCCATCTGGTCGGCGCGTAACTCGTGCAGCGCAGTGTTGGTGGGGATCGTGTTAGGACCCGCTGCCGCCGGGTTATTTAAAATCGCCATGACATTCTTCGACGCCGCCGGAACGCCAGCGGGTTTGCTGGGTAAAAGTTTTTACCCAGAGGTGATGCGTTTAGATCCGCGCACCACCAGACCGTGGTTGTTAGGTGTGAAGTCCGGTTTACTGGCGGGCGGAATCGGTATTCTGGTGGCGCTCGCGGTGTTGATCGTCGGCAAGCCGCTCATTTCGCTGGTGTTTGGCGTTAAGTATCTCGAAGCGTATGACCTGATTCAGGTGATGCTGGGCGCAATTGTGATTTCGATGCTGGGCTTCCCTCAGGAGTCATTGCTATTGATGGCGGGAAAACAGCGCGCTTTTCTCGTGGCGCAAACCATCGCCTCAATCGGCTACATCGTATTGCTGTTCATGTTCTGTCATCTGTTTGGTGTGCTGGGAGCAGCGTTTGCTTACTTCGGTGGGCAATGTCTGGACGTGGCGCTCTCGTTAATTCCAACCTTAAAGGCATTTTTTCAGCGCCATTCCTTGCTTTATAACGCAGCCGGAGAGAAATCCTGATGATGAGAAAATATTTCCCGCTTGAGGCGAGCGAGCGTCTATTTGTTGCGATTGAAGAAGATGATGTCGTTGATGCACAGGTTAGTTTGCCGCCGACTATTGCACTAAGTTGTACCACCGAAATCATTCATGATAATTACGCGTTATGCCTGCAATTCTGGCTCAATGGCGTTGATCGTCAGGAATTACTGCGTTTAGTTCGCAAACAAGCCAAAGGCGATGAGCTGACTGCTGATGAGCGCAAACAATTTAAATACATGCGAGCGCGCTACAAGCACCTGCGTTTTGCGCAACGGCTGTATTTAAAGAAGCATCAGGCCGGATTTTTATTCGGCAAAACGACCGTTTTTCTGGGGCGTTTTCAGGACGGCTTTCGTAACGGTAAGAAAAATATTGTGTCGTATTACGGCAACCTGTTACGGATTTATTTAAGCTCTCCGGTCTGGTCGTTGGTGAACTATTCATTACGCCATAGCCAGTTAGAAAGCGTAAGCAGTTTTATTGCCTATCGGCAAAAGCAAATGCATACCCTGAAAGAGATTATTGCCAAACCGCGACTAACCGGTAGGGAATTTCATGATGTGCGAAAAATCATCAGCCAGCAGGTTTCTTATTACGACACCTTAAGATCGCTTGATCCTGAAAATAAAGAGGCGTTACAGATATCCCGCTTCCTCGCCGCCATTAATGGCCTGATGGGAGATAAACACGACGACATGGTGGCGGATGATATGGAAAACCGCCAGTCGTATGATGCACCGGTGGCGCTGGATAGCGATATTCGTCAGCGCTTAGAGCTGCTGATTTCGCGTTTTCCGCTATAGCCGGAGGAATGATGTCATCTCGTTTGATTATTGCGTTGATTATCATGCTCTTAGCCCCGGGTGTGCAGGCACACAATTTCGTCACTGGCAAAACGGTTACCCCTGTTTATATCCAGGAAGGCGGCGAGCTGCTTCTGAATAGCGACGACGAAATTCACTACCAAAAGTGGAACAGCACACAATTAGCGGGAAAAGTCCGCATTATTCAGTATATCGCCGGGCGTAAGTCGGCGAAGAAAAAGAACTCACTGTTAATTAAAGCGGTTGAAGCGGCAAACTTTCCGCAGGATCGTTTTCAGCCCACCACCATTGTGAACACCGATGATGCCATCTTTGGTACTGGCTATTTTGTTGTTGGCAAAATCGAAAAAAATAAACGCCGCTATCCGTGGGCGCAATTCGTTATTGACGGCAATGGACAGGGACGCGTTGCCTGGCGCTTGCCGGAGCAGAGTTCAACCATTCTGGTGCTGAATAAAGCCGGGCAAATTCAGTGGGCAAAGGACGGCAGCCTGACGCCGGAAGAGGTAGATCATGTCATTGCGTTGGCGCAGAAACTGATCAATGAATAAAAAACTCAAAGGATTGAGGGCGTTAGTGAGATGAAGCTGGTTGAACACTACATCATGCGTGGTACGCGCCGTCTGGTGCTGATTATCGTCGGTTTTCTGATCTTTATTTTCGCCAGCTACTCCGCACAGCGTTATCTGACCGAAGCGGCAAATGGGACATTAGCTCTTGATGTTGTGCTGGATATCGTTTTCTACAAAGTACTGATTGCACTGGAGATGTTGTTACCTGTTGGTCTGTATGTGTCAGTTGGCGTGACGCTAGGGCAGATGTATACCGACTCGGAAATTACCGCTATCTCTGCGGCGGGGGGCAGTCCGGGACGCTTGTACAAAGCCGTTCTTTATCTGGCGATACCGCTAAGTATTTTTGTCACCCTTCTGTCGATGTATGGTCGTCCGTGGGCTTATGCGCAGATTTATCAACTGGAGCAGCAGTCGCAGTCGGAGCTGGATGTTCGCCAGTTGCGGGCAAAGAAATTTAACACTAACGATAACGGACGAATGATCCTTTCGCAGACGGTTGATCAGGATAATAATCGCCTGACTGACGCGCTGATTTATACTTCTACTGCCAATCGAACCCGCATTTTCCGCGCCCGTTCGGTTGATGTGGTTGACCCATCACCCGAGAAACCGACCGTTATGTTGCACAACGGCACTGCCTATCTTATCGATCATCAGGGGCGTGATGACAACGAACAGATCTACCGTAATCTGCAATTACATCTGAATCCGCTGGATCAAAGCCCTAACGTCAAACGCAAAGCGAAATCGGTCACGGAGCTGGCGCGCTCCGTCTTTCCAGCCGATCATGCCGAACTGCAATGGCGGCAAAGCCGTGGCCTGACCGCATTGTTGATGGCGCTGCTGGCCATTTCATTAAGTCGGGTAAAACCGCGGCAAGGGCGATTTTCAACGTTATTGCCACTGACGTTGCTGTTTATTGCCATTTTTTATGGCGGTGACGTCTGCCGTACGCTGGTGGCTAACGGCGCGATTCCCCTCATTCCTGGTTTGTGGTTAGTACCCGGACTCATGCTAATGGGCCTGCTGATGCTGGTCGCACGCGACTTCTCTTTGCTGCAGAAATTTTCCCGATGAATGTTTTCAGCCGCTATTTAATCCGTCATCTCTTTCTCGGTTTTGCCGCCGCCGCAGGGCTATTGCTGCCGCTTTTTACCACCTTCAACCTGATTAACGAACTGGATGATGTCAGCCCGGGCGGTTATCGCTGGACTCAGGCGGTGCTGGTGGTGCTAATGACCTTACCGCGCACACTGGTCGAACTTTCGCCATTTATCGACTTATTGGGAGGGATTGTCGGCCTGGGGCAGTTATCGAAAAACAGTGAGCTTACCGCCATTCGCAGCATGGGGTTTTCTATCTTCCGTATTGCACTGGTGGCGCTGGTTGCAGGGATATTGTGGACTGTTTCGTTAGGCGCGATAGATGAGTGGGTAGCGTCGCCATTACAGCAACAGGCGTTGCAAATCAAATCGACCGCCACCGCGTTGGGGGAGGACGATGACATTACCGGCAATATGCTGTGGGCCAGGCGTGGTAATGAATTTGTGACGGTGAAATCGCTGAACGAGCAGGGCCAGCCGGTGGGCGTGGAGATTTTTCATTATCGCGACGATCTCTCGCTCGAATCCTACATTTATGCACGCAGTGCCACCATTGAAGACGACAAAACGTGGATCCTGCATGGTGTGAATCATAAAAAATGGCTGAATGGCAAAGAAACGCTGGAAACATTAGATAATCTTGCCTGGCAATCGGCCTTCACCAGTATGGATCTTGAAGAGTTATCAATGCCGGGCAATACTTTTTCTGTCCGTCAGCTTAATCATTACATCCATTATTTGCAGGAAACCGGGCAACCCAGCAGCGAATACCGCCTTGCACTGTGGGAAAAACTGGGGCAACCCATCCTGACCCTGGCGATGATTTTGCTGGCTGTGCCGTTTACCTTTAGCGCCCCGCGCTCGCCAGGGATGGGTAGCCGTCTCGCTGTAGGTGTCATCGTTGGCTTACTCACCTGGATCAGCTATCAAATCATGGTCAATCTGGGATTGCTATTTGCGTTGAGCGCACCTGTTACCGCGCTCGGTTTACCGATAGCGTTTGTGCTGGTGGCGTTGAGCCTGGTGTATTGGTATGACAGACAACATTAAACCCGCCGTGGCGCAACACCACGGCGGGCTCACATTACTGCTTCAGAGTAGCAAATGCCTGAATGATGGCATCGATTTGCTCACGACTGTGAGCAGCGTTTACGCTACAGCGCAGCAGCGTGATGCCTGCAGGCGCGGCAGGTGGCAGGATAAGATTCACATAAACGCCCAGCGAAATAAGCTCGCGCCAGATGCGTAAACCGTCCTCTTTCGAACCGATTATTACCGGCACTACCGGGCTAATATGTGAACTTAACTCATAACCCAGTTTTTGCAGACCGTCATACAGATGGTTGGCATTATCCATCAGCTTTTGCCGCAGCTCTGGTTGTGTGGCAATAGTTCTTAACGACGAGCGCACGGTCGCAATGCAGGACGGAGAAGGAGAGGCGGTAAAAATATACGGGCGGCTGCCGTAGCGCAGCACTTCCATCGCTTCCGAACCGACAGCAAAACCGCCAATCGAGGCCAGACTTTTACTGAAGGTGCCAACGATAATATCCACATCATCTTCAACGCCGACAGCTTCAGCCAGTCCGCGCCCCGTTGCGCCTAACACGCCAAACGAATGCGCTTCATCGACAATCAAATAACCACCGAGACGACGTTTGATATCAACAATTTCCGCTAACGGCGCAACGTCACCGAGCATGCTGTAGATACCCTCAACGATGATAATCGCCTCTTTCGCCCGTTCACCGAGGCGAACCATGCGCCGTTCCAGATCTTTAGCATCGTTATGGCGGAAACGAATAATTTCCGCGCCACCGAGAGAACAGGCGTCATAAATACTGGCGTGGCTGTCGGCATCCAGTAACACCACGGCGTTATGGTCGGCAAGTGCGCTGATGACGCCTAAATTAGCGGTATAACCGGTTGAAAAAACGATAGCGGTAGGGCGATTGAAAAACTCGGCAATCTCTTTCTCTAACGCCAGGTGCGGCGCATAACTGCCGTTTGCCATACGAGAACCGGTGGTGCCGGTGCCTTGGGCCGCTAACGCTGCCTGACCTTCGGCGATGGCATCATGATTAAAGGTTAAACCGAGGTAATTATTGGTCCCGGCCAGAATCACTTTTTTATTGCCGATCCGGCCTTCGGTGGCGGAATACACTTCATCAATACAGGTGCCAAACGGTGTTAACCTGTTGTCACTAAATTGCAGTCGCTCGCCAGCAAGGCGCGCATATTTATCGTATAGCCCCATTATTTATTCTCCAGCCATGGAAGTAGAGTTTCCATTAATTGCGCAGGGGTTTTGACATCCAGCAGAATATTAATAGGAATGGAAATATCGAATCTGTCTTCCAGCATCATTAAGAGATCCATCACTTTGATCGACTCCAGGCCAAGATCGTTGACGAGATCGCTGTCGGGCTTAATTTCCACACCGTTTTCGACCAAATCCTGTAAACAGGAAAGGATGTAATCCATTACTATTTCACGATTTACCATAGAAACGTTAACACACCTTTAAACAAGACAATCAAAATAGCCCGTTGCGTAATGCGTGTTCCAGGCTAATCCCGGGAAACCAATTAATATCTTCAGAAATACGGTTATTACTTGCCGACCAGTCGGCGTGGGTTAATTCACGAATTTTCGAGCGGGTCAGCATAGGTTCTTTACCTGCCAGGCGACTCAACGCGGTACTGATATCCGCAAGGCAGGTGAGGACCGGCAGAGGAATACCAACCATTCGCACGGAACCGCAACGGACGTTGGTGGCAAGTTGCTGTATGCGTTGCCAGTCATAGCCGCCAGCGACGCCATCGCATAATTCATAGGTTTGCGTCTGTACAGTTTCGGCGCTTAACCACTGACCCACTGCTTGCGCAAAATCGGTGACGTGCAGGAAAGAGAGCTGTGTATCTGGTGCACCAAGTCGTGGCAGCAGGCCGCGCAGCATCCAGTCAAACAGCGGTTTTAACTCTTTATCGCCGGGACCATACACGGCTGTCGGGCGAAAAACGCCCAGCGTAATTTCGTCAGCCATTGCAGTCAGCCGTTGTTCGGCGACGTGTTTGGAATTTGCGTACCAGGAGAGCTCGGGATGGCGCGCCGCCAGCGAAGAGATAAACAGAAAACGTTGGCAAAAGCCGCTCTCTTTTGCTGCTTGCATCAGGCGCAGGCTGCCGTCAACGTTACAGTGGGTAAAAATCTCTTCTTTGTGTCCGCGCACTTGCCCGGCGCAATGGACCACCGCGCTGGCTCCGGCAACCAGTTCGCTAAGCGAATGTGTATCTTCCAGCGAACCGCACACCCAAGTAAGATTATCATTGACGTGAGCGCGGGCAGTACGCGTCAATGCGCGAACGTGAAAGCCGCGGGCGAGCAGGTTATTGATAATATATTTACCGATAAACCCGGTAGCGCCCGTCACCGCGACAGTTTGATTCATGCCAGGGATTCCTGCACATGAAGACTGGCAGCATAAGCCTTCTGATAACGTTTTTTCGCTTCCGCACGGGCAGGCTTGCCGGAGGACGTTCGGGGAATACTGTGGGGCGGCAACAGCTCGATAGCCGCGGTCACGCCAAATTCGCTTTGGATCCGTGCCGCCAGCGCGTGGATAAGCTGCCCGCGACGTTCTTCGTCGCTGATCCGACACTGGATCTGCAAAATGATTTTTTCCTGGGCGGTAACAAAAGCAATCGCATCGCCAGAATGAATTTCCGGTTCTTGTTCCGCAATATATTCAATATCCTGCGGCCAGATATTACGGCCACGAATAATAATCAGATCTTTAATGCGTCCGGTGACATACAGATAACCGTCCAGCAGATAACCGAGGTCGCCGGTGTCTAACCAGCCCGTCGCGGCAATCTCGTCTTGCGAAGCCTGGTCGCCAAAGTAACCGCTCATCAGACTGGGACCGGAGATGCAAATATGGCCTACCACACGTTCCGCGACCGGCATACCTGCTTCATTGCGGATTTCAATACCATGTTCCGGCAACGCTTTGCCGCAGTTGACGAAAGTCGATACGGCGCGTGTCTCTGCACCCGGCGCGACGGCTTTACCCTGATATTCGAGGATGTCGCGATCCACTTCGTTAACCACAACCCCGGAGGCTTCATCAGAGAAGCTGACAGCCAGCGCATTTTCTGCCAGTCCGTAGCACGGCATGAAAGTTTTATTGTCAAAGTTAACCTGACGGAAACATTCAGCGAATTGATGGAGTTGTTCTGCGGAGATGGGTTCTGCACCAATACCAGCGACGCGCCAGCAGGAAAGATCCAGTTCAGCGAGATCTTTTTCATTCACGCGGCGCTGGCACAATTCATAGCCAAACGGCGGCGCAACGGAAACGGTGCCGCGATTTTTACTGATCAATTTAAGCCATTGCAGAGGACGCATGGCAAAATCCTGAGTGCGCAAATAATCTACTGAAAGCTGCGTGGCGACGGGGGTCAGGAGAAAGCCGACCAGTCCCATATCATGGTAGAAAGGCAGCCAGGAGACGCAGCGGTCGCCAGGGCGTAATTTAATGCCGTCGTGGCTTATAGCACGTAGATTAGCCATCACTTCGCGATGGGTGATAATGACGCCACGGGGAAAACGGGTGCTGCCGGAGGTGTACTGGAGGTAGGCGATATCGTTCGGAACTGGACGCTGGAGCGCAACATCGGCTTCCGGTAATGCCTTAAACCAGGCGTGGCTTAAAACATGTAATTCGGGGTTGTCATGCGTCGCGGCATTGACCAGTGGCAACCACTCATCACCAGTGATAATGGCTGCGGGCTGGCAACTTGCCAGTAAACCCTGCAATTTGGCGCTCCAGGAATCCCGCTGACCAACGCCCATTGGAATCGCCAACGGGACGGCGACTAAGCCGGCATACTGGCAGGCAAAAAAAGCCTCTACGAACCCGCTACTTGTTTCGGCAATCAGTGCCACGCGATCGCCTTTTTTCAGGTTCAGCGATAACAACCGCTTCGCACCAGCTTCGGCACGTGCTTTTAACGTCTGATATTCCAGTTGATCTTCAAGTTGGCAACGTCTGTCATAAAAATTCATTCCGGCGCTACTCAGAGCGGCGTAGTCCAAAGCATCAACCAGCGTTGGAAAATCGGCATAGCGCATAGGTAGGGAATGCGTAAAGATTTTATTAGACATATACACCACGAAAAAATTGGATATCCAAAATAAAATGACAATAATGCGGTGGATTATATAGGCATAAAAGATAAATGAGATAGTATTTTCATCAGTGTGAAAATGAACATTGATTTAAATAATGAGTTTGAGTTTTTTTGTTTTTATTGTGAATGATATTTAATTTATGAATATATTAAGAAGAAGCCTTGTCCGGTCGCCTTAAATCGACAAAAGGCATTGTGGCGCTTCTGTGTAGTCTCTGACCTTATCGTAATCATTAATAAATACTATTTATTCGTCGTTTGTATTCATTGGGTTGATTATTAAGGTGCCGTTCGTTGCTGTTGCAACCTGTTTGTCACCGTTAATTATTTGTTACCCACAGAACAGAACTATGGAATGCGATCTGCTGATGATTAAAATTGAAAAAGTAATTAATAAAAATGACCTTAAGGCATTTATCGCTTTTCCGTCATCACTTTATCCCGACGATCCAAACTGGATACCCCCTTTATTCATTGAACGCAACGAGCATTTGTCTGCGAAAAATCCGGGGACGGACCATATCATCTGGCAGGCGTGGGTGGCAAAAAAAGCGGGGCAGATAGTTGGGCGTATTACCGCGCAAATAGATACCTTGCACCGCGAGCGTTACGGCAAAGATACCGGTCATTTCGGCATGATTGACGCCATTGATGATCCGCAGGTTTTTGCCGCGTTGTTTGGCGCAGCGGAAGCGTGGTTGAAGTCACAAGGTGCAAGTAAGATCAGCGGGCCTTTCAGCCTGAATATCAATCAGGAAAGCGGATTACTGATTGAAGGTTTTGACACACCACCCTGTGCGATGATGCCACACGGCAAACCGTGGTATGCCGCGCATATTGAACAACTGGGTTATCACAAAGGCATTGATTTACTGGCGTGGTGGATGCAGCGAACCGATCTCACTTTCTCTCCGGCGCTAAAAAAACTGATGGATCAGGTGCGCAAAAAGGTGACCATTCGCTGCATCAATCGTCAGCGGTTTGCCGAAGAGATGCAGATCCTGCGTGAGATTTTCAACTCTGGCTGGCAGCACAACTGGGGATTTGTGCCGTTTACCGAACATGAATTCGCGACCATGGGCGATCAACTTAAATATCTGGTGCCGGACGATATGATCTATATCGCTGAGATTGATTCTGCACCCTGCGCGTTTATTGTCGGCTTGCCGAACATCAACGAGGCGATTGCCGATCTGAACGGATCGCTCTTTCCCTTCGGCTGGGCAAAATTGCTGTGGCGTTTGAAAGTCAGCGGTGTGCGAACTGCGCGAGTACCGCTGATGGGCGTGCGCGACGAGTATCAGTTCAGCCGCATCGGCCCGGTGATTGCGCTGTTATTGATTGAAGCCTTACGCGATCCGTTTGCCCGCCGGAAGATCGATGCGCTGGAGATGTCATGGATCCTCGAAACCAATACAGGCATGAATAACATGCTGGAACGCATTGGGGCGGAGCCGTACAAGCGTTACCGATTGTATGAAAAGCAGATTTAATACCAGCTAACTCAGGTTCATCTCCAGCGGCACCGCCGAGCGAATCAAATGGTGGCCTTCCAGCTCGATATCGTGGAGATTCTTTTTCACGGTCCGCACATGATCGCGTGCTGCGCGCTGAGCGACGTGCGGCAGCCGCTGCAACACCGCGTTGTAGATCCTCGCATGCTGGCGATCGATCTGCTTTTTTTGCTGTGGTCGATGGTAGAGATTATTTACGCTGGCAAACACTGAATTAAACATCAGATCGGTCAATGATTGCAGCGTAAACACCAGCACCTGATTGTGAGAAGCCTGACAAATGGCGAGATGGAAAGCGTGATCCAACTGCGCATGTTCGATCAGCGAAATCTCTTTGTTGTTCTCACTGGCGGCGAGCATTTTTTCATAACAGCGGGTTATCACAACAAAATCAGCCTGCGTTCCCAGCGTTGCCGCCAGCCTTGCCGATTCGCCCTCCAGTAATGCGCGAACGTCGAGCAGATCGTACAGCGTTCGCGGCTGCGTACTGAACAGATGGATCAGCGGGCTGGTGTCCTGCACCCGATTAAGCCGTGCGACACGAGAATCGCGACCCTGCGCCGTTTCAATAATTCCGCGCCCGCGCAGCACGGTCAGCCCTTCACGCAGTGCGGAGCGTGAGAAGCCGAGCTTTTCACACAGTCGACGTTCCGAGGGAAGTGGCTGACCGACCTTCAGTACGCCGTCGATAATTAACCGTTCGATACTCTCTGCAACCACTTCGCAAATAGGGCGACGTTCATCTTTCATTCCCGGACCTCGTGCACAGGTAGGACCAATTTTTCTGTTCTTAACTCGCAAAACACGCACATCACGTAAGTGATTATGTTACATCAATTTAACATTGAGTTAACCAAGGCAAGGTCACAGAGCTGGAAAAAAAATGGTCTGACCGGTAGCTAAAGAGATAGACGAAAACGAAAAGCCCGCTTAATAACTGTTCACAGAAGCAGCGCGCAAAAATCAGCTGCCACACAACACAACAAAGCGAAGCCTACTCATGAGCATCTTGTACGAAGAGCGTCTTGATGGCGCTTTACCCGATGTCGACCGCACATCGGTACTGATGGCACTGCGTGAGCATGTCCCTGGACTTGAGATCCTGCATACCGATGAGGAGATCATTCCTTACGAGTGTGACGGGTTGAGCGCGTATCGCACGCGTCCATTACTGGTTGTTCTGCCTAAGCAGATGGAACAGGTGACGGCGATTCTGGCTGTCTGCCACCGCCTGCGTGTGCCGGTGGTGACCCGTGGTGCAGGCACCGGGCTTTCTGGTGGCGCGCTGCCGCTGGAAAAAGGTGTGTTGTTGGTGATGGCGCGCTTTAAAGAGATCCTCGACATTAACCCCGTTGGTCGCCGCGCGCGCGTGCAGCCGGGCGTGCGTAACCTGGCGATCTCCCAGGCCGTTGCGCCGCATAATCTCTATTACGCGCCGGATCCTTCCTCACAAATCGCCTGCTCGATTGGCGGCAATGTGGCGGAAAATGCCGGCGGCGTCCACTGCCTGAAATATGGTCTGACCGTACATAACCTGCTGAAAATTGAAGTGCAAACGCTGGATGGCGAGGTGCTGACGCTGGGATCGGATGCGCTGGATTCGCCTGGTTTTGACCTGCTGGCGTTGTTCACCGGATCGGAAGGTATGCTCGGCGTGACCACCGAAGTGACGGTAAAACTGCTGCCGAAGCCGCCCGTGGCGCGGGTTCTGTTAGCCAGCTTTGACTCGGTAGAAAAAGCCGGACTTGCGGTTGGTGACATCATCGCTAATGGCATTATCCCCGGCGGGCTGGAGATGATGGATAACCTGTCGATCCGCGCGGCGGAAGATTTTATTCATGCCGGTTATCCCGTCGACGCCGAAGCGATTTTGTTATGCGAACTGGACGGCGTGGAGTCTGACGTACAGGAAGACTGCGAGCGGGTTAACGACATCTTGTTGAAAGCGGGCGCGACTGACGTCCGTCTGGCACAGGACGAAGCAGAGCGCGTACGTTTCTGGGCCGGTCGCAAAAATGCGTTCCCGGCGGTAGGACGTATCTCCCCGGATTACTACTGCATGGATGGCACCATCCCGCGTCGCGCCCTGCCTGGCGTACTGGAAGGCATTGCCCGTTTATCGCAGCAATATGATTTACGTGTTGCCAACGTCTTTCATGCCGGAGATGGCAACATGCACCCGTTAATCCTTTTCGATGCCAACGAACCCGGTGAATTTGCCCGCGCGGAAGAGCTGGGCGGGAAGATCCTCGAACTCTGCGTTGAAGTTGGCGGCAGCATCAGTGGCGAACATGGCATCGGGCGAGAAAAAATCAATCAAATGTGCGCCCAGTTCAACAGCGATGAAATCACGACCTTCCATGCGGTCAAGGCGGCGTTTGACCCCGATGGTTTGCTGAACCCTGGGAAAAACATTCCCACGCTACACCGCTGTGCTGAATTTGGTGCCATGCATGTGCATCACGGTCATTTACCTTTCCCTGAACTGGAGCGTTTCTGATGCTACGCGAGTGTGATTACAGCCAGGCGCTGCTGGAGCAGGTGAATCAGGCGATTAGCGATAAAACGCCGCTGGTGATTCAGGGCAGCAATAGCAAAGCCTTTTTAGGTCGCCCTGTCACCGGGCAAACGCTGGATGTTCGTTGTCATCGCGGCATTGTTAATTACGACCCGACCGAGCTGGTGATAACCGCGCGTGCCGGAACGCCGCTGGTGACAATTGAAGCGGCGCTGGAAAGCGCGGGGCAAATGCTCCCCTGTGAGCCGCCGCATTATGGTGAAGAAGCCACCTGGGGCGGGATGGTCGCCTGCGGGCTGGCGGGGCCGCGTCGCCCGTGGAGCGGTTCGGTCCGCGATTTTGTCCTCGGCACGCGCATCATTACCGGCGCTGGAAAACATCTGCGTTTTGGTGGCGAAGTGATGAAAAACGTTGCCGGATACGATCTCTCACGGTTAATGGCCGGAAGCTACGGTTGTCTTGGCGTGCTCACTGAAATCTCGATGAAAGTGTTACCGCGACCACGCGCCACCCTGAGCCTGCGTCGGGAAATCAGCCTGAAAGAAGCCATGAGTGAAATCGCCCAGTGGCAACTTCAGCCGCTACCCATTAGTGGCTTATGTTACTTCGACAATGCGTTGTGGATCCGCCTTGAGGGCGGCGAAGGATCGGTAAAAGCAGCGCGTGAACTGCTGGGGGGCGAAGAGGTTGCCGGTCAGTTCTGGCAGCAATTGCGTGAACAACAACTGCCGTTCTTCTCGTTACCAGGTACCTTATGGCGCATTTCCTTACCCAGCGATGCGCCGATGATAGATTTACCCGGCGAGCAACTGATCGACTGGGGCGGGGCGTTACGCTGGCTGAAATCGACAGCCGATGACAATCAAATCCATCGCATCGCCCGCAACGCTGGCGGTCATGCGACCCGCTTTAGTGCCGGAGATGGTGGCTTTGCCCCGCTATCGGCTCCTTTATTCCGCTATCACCAGCAGCTTAAACAGCAGCTCGACCCTTGCGGCGTGTTTAACCCCGGTCGCATGTACGCGGAACTTTGAGGAGCAGGCTATGCAAACCCAATTAACTGAAGAGATGCGGCAGAACGCGCGCGCGCTGGAAGCCGACAGCATCCTGCGCGCCTGTGTTCACTGCGGATTTTGTACCGCAACCTGCCCAACCTATCAGCTTCTGGGCGATGAACTGGACGGGCCGCGCGGGCGCATCTATCTGATTAAACAGGTGCTGGAAGGCAACGAAGTCACGCTTAAAACGCAGGAGCATCTCGATCGCTGCCTCACTTGCCGCAATTGTGAAACCACCTGTCCTTCTGGTGTGCGCTATCACAATTTGCTCGATATCGGGCGTGATATTGTCGAGCAGAAAGTGAAACGCCCACTGCCGGAGCGAATGCTGCGCGAAGGATTGCGCCAGGTAGTGCCGCGTCCGGCGGTCTTCCGTGCGCTGACGCAGGTAGGGCTGGTGCTACGACCGTTTTTACCGGAGCAGGTCAGAGCAAAACTGCCTGCCGAAACGGTGAAAGCTAAACCGCGTCCGCCGCTGCGCCATAAGCGTCGGGTTTTAATGCTGGAAGGCTGCGCCCAGCCTACGCTTTCGCCCAACACCAACGCGGCAACTGCGCGAGTGCTGGATCGTCTGGGGATCAGCGTCATGTCAGCTAACGAAGCAGGTTGTTGTGGCGCGGTGGACTATCATCTTAATGCGCAGGAGAAAGGGCTGGCGCGGGCGCGCAATAATATTGATGCCTGGTGGCCCGCGATTGAAGCAGGTGCCGAGGCAATTTTGCAAACCGCCAGCGGCTGCGGTGCGTTTGTCAAAGAGTACGGGCAGATGCTGAAAAACGATGCGTTATATGCCGATAAAGCGCGTCAGGTCAGTGAACTGGCGGTCGATTTAGTCGAGCTTCTGCGCGAGGAACCGCTGGAAAAACTGGCAATTCGCGGCGATAAAAAACTGGCCTTCCACTGCCCGTGTACCCTACAACATGCGCAAAAGCTGAACGGCGAAGTGGAAAAAGTGTTGCTTCGTCTTGGATTTACCTTAACGGACGTTCCCGACAGCCATCTGTGCTGCGGTTCAGCGGGAACATATGCGTTAACGCATCCCGATCTGGCACGCCAGCTGCGGGATAACAAAATGAATGCGCTGGAAAGCGGCAAACCGGAAATGATCGTCACCGCCAACATTGGTTGCCAGACGCATCTGGCGAGCGCCGGTCGTACCTCTGTGCGTCACTGGATTGAAATTGTAGAACAAGCCCTTGATAAGGAATAACAAAATGAAAACTAAAGTCATTCTTAGCCAGCAAATGGCGAGTGCAATTATTGCCGCAGGTCAGGAAGAGGCGCAGAAAAATAACTGGTCTGTTTCCATTGCTGTTGCTGATGACGGCGGTCATCTGCTGGCATTAAGTCGCATGGACGATTGCGCGCCGATTGCGGCTTACATCTCCCAGGAGAAAGCGCGTACTGCCGCGCTGGGGCGTCGTGAAACTAAGGGCTATGAAGAGATGGTGAACAACGGACGTACCGCGTTCGTGACTGCGCCGTTACTGACGTCGCTGGAAGGCGGCGTACCGGTTGTTGTGGATGGGCAAATTATTGGTGCCGTGGGCGTTTCTGGTTTAACCGGAGCACAGGATGCGCAGGTCGCGAAAGCGGCAGCAGCGGTGTTGGCGAAATAAGCGAAAACGAGGAGATAAACAATGAGTCAAACCATAACCCAGGGCCGTTTACGCATTGACGCCAATTTTAAACGTTTTGTGGATGAAGAAGTTTTACCGGGCGTAGAACTAGACGCTGCCGCGTTCTGGCGCAATTTTGATCAGATCGTTCACGATCTGGCCCCAGAAAATCGTCAGTTGCTGGCAGAACGCGATCGCATTCAGGCGGCGCTTGATGAGTGGCATCGCAGTAATCCGGGGCCGGTAAAAGATAAAGCGGCCTATAAATCTTTCCTGCGTGAACTGGGCTACCTGGTGCCGCAACCGGAGCGCGTGACGGTGGAAACCACGGGCATTGACAGCGAAATCACCAGCCAGGCGGGGCCGCAGCTGGTGGTTCCGGCAATGAACGCCCGCTACGCGCTGAACGCGGCGAACGCTCGCTGGGGCTCACTGTACGATGCGTTATACGGCAGCGACATCATCCCGCAGGAAGGGGCGATGGTCAGCGGCTACGATCCGCAACGCGGTGAGCAGGTTATCGCCTGGGTTCGGCGTTTCCTCGATGAATCTCTACCGCTGAAAAACGGCAGCTATCAGGATGTGGTGGCGTTTAAGGTGGTCGATAAACAATTACGCATCCAGTTGAAAAATGGTAAAGAAACCACGTTACGTACCCCGGCACAGTTTGTCGGTTACCGTGGCGATTCCGCTGCGCCGACCTGCATTTTGCTGAAAAATAACGGCCTGCATATTGAACTGCAAATTGATGCCAACGGGCGGATTGGCAAAGACGATCCGGCGCACATCAACGATGTTATCGTCGAAGCGGCCATCAGTACCATTCTCGACTGCGAAGATTCGGTCGCGGCGGTTGATGCGGAAGATAAAATCCTGCTGTACCGCAATCTGCTGGGCCTGATGCAGGGGACTCTGCAAGAGAAAATGGAGAAAAACGGTCGGCAAATCGTGCGTAAACTGAATGATGATCGTCAGTACACCGCCGCCGATGGCTCTGAAATTTCTCTGCACGGACGCTCGTTGCTGTTTATCCGCAACGTGGGTCATTTGATGACCATTCCTGTGATTTGGGACAGCGAAGGCAATGAAATCCCGGAAGGCATTCTTGATGGCGTCATGACTGGCGCGATTGCCCTCTATGATTTAAAAGTGCAGAAAAACTCGCGCACTGGCAGCGTCTATATTGTGAAACCGAAAATGCACGGTCCGCAGGAAGTGGCGTTCGCCAACAAACTGTTTACCCGCATTGAGACAATGCTCGGTATGGCACCGAATACCCTGAAAATGGGCATTATGGATGAAGAACGTCGGACCTCGCTGAACTTGCGTAGCTGTATCGCTCAGGCGCGCAACCGCGTGGCGTTCATCAATACCGGTTTCCTCGACCGTACCGGCGATGAAATGCATTCGGTGATGGAAGCTGGCCCGATGCTGCGTAAAAACCAGATGAAATCGACGCCGTGGATCAAAGCCTACGAACGTAATAACGTGCTTTCCGGCCTGTTCTGTGGGCTGCGCGGTAAAGCGCAAATCGGTAAAGGCATGTGGGCAATGCCGGACCTGATGGCAGACATGTACAGCCAGAAGGGCGACCAACTGCGTGCAGGGGCAAACACAGCCTGGGTTCCGTCACCAACCGCTGCTACGCTCCATGCGCTGCACTACCACCAAACCAACGTACAGAGCGTGCAAGCCAACATTGCCCAGACCGAGTTCAATGCTGAATTTGAACCGCTGCTGGACGATCTGCTGACTATTCCGGTGGCTGAAAACGCTAACTGGTCGGTGGAAGAGATCCAACAAGAGCTGGATAACAACGTGCAGGGGATTCTGGGGTACGTGGTGCGCTGGGTGGAGCAGGGGATTGGTTGTTCAAAAGTGCCGGATATTCACAATGTGGCGCTGATGGAAGACCGCGCAACGCTGCGCATCTCCAGCCAGCATATCGCCAACTGGTTACGTCACGGTATTTTGACTAAAGAACAGGTGCAGGCGTCGCTGGAGAATATGGCGAAAGTGGTTGATCAGCAAAACGCTGGCGATCCGGCTTATCGTCCGATGGCGGGGAATTTCGCTAACTCGAGTGCTTTTAAAGCTGCCAGCGATTTAATCTTCCTCGGCGTGAAACAGCCAAACGGTTATACCGAACCGTTATTACACGCCTGGCGTTTACGCGAAAAAGAAAGTCATTAATAGCGTCAAAAAAGCCCCGGCAAGTTTTATTGTCGGGGCTATGATAGTAACTGCGGTAGTACATTTATCCCGGAAATAACCGGAGCGATTATCAGGGTTTAACAATATTAAATACCCGTAGCGCATTACTAGCGGGCCTAAAACAACAATATGGACATCTTAACGATACTCTGCGCCTGCGTGTGCGGAACAGAAACCCTTACCCGATATACTTGTTATGCCAGAGGTAGCAATTGCGTTAGCAGCGTACTGTTGCTGTAAAGTATAACGCCTATATTTTACAGTTCAGTCCTCTTTTGCTTATTACAACCTTAAGTATATCAAGCATATAAAGATAATAAGAGACTGAACAATATGGTTACCTGGACCCAAATGTATATGCCGATGGGAGGGCTGGGGCTATCCGCTCTGGTCGCCCTGATCCCGATAATATTCTTCTTCGTTGCACTCGCGGTATTACGTCTGAAAGGACATGTCGCTGGAGCAATAACCCTTATATTATCTATCCTGATTGCAATATTCGCCTTTAAAATGCCGATTGATATGGCATTTGCTGCTGCGGGCTATGGCTTTATTTATGGATTATGGCCAATTGCGTGGATTATTGTCGCGGCGGTGTTCCTGTATAAATTAACCGTTGCCAGCGGGCAGTTCGATATTATCCGCAGCTCGGTTATCTCCATCACCGACGATCAGCGTTTGCAGGTGTTACTGATTGGTTTCTCCTTTGGTGCGTTGCTGGAAGGAGCGGCTGGCTTTGGTGCGCCGGTGGCGATTACCGGTGCGCTGCTGGTGGGCCTGGGCTTCAAACCGTTATACGCGGCGGGGCTGTGTCTGATTGCCAATACTGCGCCGGTGGCGTTTGGTGCGTTGGGCGTGCCGATTCTGGTCGCCGGTCAGGTAACGGGAATCGATCCGTTCCACATTGGCGCAATGGCGGGACGTCAGTTACCGTTCCTGTCGGTTCTTGTGCCGTTCTGGCTGGTAGCAATGATGGACGGCTGGAAAGGGGTGAAAGAGACGTGGCCAGCGGCGCTGGTTGCTGGGGGAAGCTTCGCTGTCACTCAGTTCTTTACCTCTAACTATATTGGTCCGGAACTGCCGGATATTACTTCGGCGCTGGTGAGTATCGTCTCACTCGCTTTATTCCTTAAAGTCTGGCGGCCGAAAAATACCGAAACGGCAATCAGCATGGGACAATCCGCAGGTGCGATGGTGGTAAATAAGCCATCTTCTGGCGGTCCCGTGCCTTCAGAATATAGTCTGGGGCAAATCATTCGTGCGTGGTCACCGTTTTTAATCTTAACGGTGCTGGTCACCATCTGGACCATGAAGCCGTTTAAAGCGTTATTTGCTCCGGGCGGCGCGTTTTATTCACTGGTGATTAATTTCCAGATCCCTCATTTGCATCAACAAGTGTTGAAAGCGGCACCCATTGTCGCCCAACCAATGCCAATGGATGCGGTGTTTAAATTCGACCCTCTCTCGGCTGGCGGCACCGCTATTTTTATTGCGGCGATTATCTCTATCTTCATCCTCGGCGTGGGCATCAAGAAAGGTATTGGCGTCTTTGCCGAAACGCTAATTAGTCTGAAGTGGCCGATATTGTCGATTGGCATGGTGCTGGCGTTCGCCTTCGTCACCAACTATTCCGGCATGTCCACCACGCTGGCGCTGGTACTGGCAGGTACAGGCGTGATGTTCCCGTTCTTCTCACCGTTTCTCGGCTGGCTGGGCGTATTCCTTACCGGCTCGGACACCTCCTCTAACGCCCTGTTTGGTTCACTGCAATCGACCACGGCGCAGCAAATCAACGTCTCTGACACTCTGCTGGTGGCAGCAAATACCAGCGGCGGCGTAACTGGCAAGATGATCTCCCCGCAATCTATCGCCGTGGCTTGCGCCGCGACGGGCATGGTGGGCCGAGAATCTGAACTGTTCCGCTACACCGTGAAGCACAGTCTGATTTTTGCCAGCGTTATCGGCATTATCACCCTGCTGCAGGCGTATGTGTTTACCGGGATGTTAGTCTCGTAAATCAATAAAGCCGGATGATCGTTAATATCATCCGGCTTCATTTACATTATGCTGTCTTATTAATTGAAAATTATTTCTCGCTTTATTATCCATGCAGCAATAATGTTTTGCGTTCAGATAACCTGCTAAATAATTAAGAGCGTGAGAACATCTATTTTTTTATCACGCAAAACAAGTCTGTATTAATTATGTTCGCTTGATGAGCAAACACCGTTCTATCTGTTGCTTTTGCAATCTTAATCGTTAAAACTACCAACAAATTTATATAGTTACGTTGTGAAATGTTGTTAATTTTTTGTTTATTGAAATTTCGTAAAAATAACCAGCCAGACATCAAATAGGGGTTGTTCTTATAAATTTCACCTGTTTTCTATCAATGATGTCGTTTTCTTAAGAATGGAGGAAATTATTAAAGAAGATAAAGCATAAAACTATTTCTCCCAGTTACGAATTTTTTAACATTTTTTTGTCACTTGCGTTATTAATGAATAAGAAATTTAAATATAAGAAATCGCTTTTAGCGGCTATTTTGAGCGCAACCCTGTTAGCCGGTTGTGATGGCGGTGGTTCCAGATCTTCCTCCGATACGCCGCCTGTAGATTCTGGAACAGGGTCTTTGCCGGAAGTGAAACCTGATCCAACACCAAACCCGGAGCCGACGCCTGAGCCAACGCCGGAGCCTGAACCTACGCCGGAACCGACACCTGATCCAGATCCAGAGCCAGAGCCAGAGCCAGAGCCTGTTCCTACGAAAACGGGTTATCTGACCCTGGGCGGAAGCCAGCGGGTAACTGGTGCTAAATGTAATGGTGAAAACAGCGATGGCTTTACATTTACACCTGGCGAGGACGTTACTTGCGTGGCGGGTAACACGACAATTGCCACCTTCAACACTCAGTCAGAAGCTGCGCGTAGCCTGCGTGCGGTTGAAAAAGTGTCGTTTAGTCTTGAGGACGCGCAAGAACTGGCGGCTTCCGACAACAAGAAAAGCAATGCGGTTTCGCTGGTAACGTCCATGAACAGTTGTCCGGCGGATACAGAACAGGTGTGCCTGGAGTTCTCCTCAGTGATCGAGAGTAAACGCTTCGACTCGCTGTATAAGCAAATCGATCTGGCACCGGAAGAGTTCAAAAAGCTGGTCAATGAAGAGGTGGAAAACAATGCCGCGACCGATAAAGCGCCATCCACTCATACTTCACCGGTCGTGCCCGCCACCACTCCGGGAACAAAACCGGATCTAAACGCTTCCTTCGTGTCGGCTAACGCGGAACAGTTTTATCAGTATCAACCCACTGAAATCATTCTCTCTGAAGGTCGACTGGTCGATAGTCAGGGGGATGGTGTTGTTGGTGTCAACTATTACACCAATTCCGGCCGTGGTGTAACCGGAGAAAACGGGGAATTTTCCTTTAGTTGGGGGGAAACCATCTCCTTTGGCATCGACACTTTTGAGCTTGGTTCTGTGCGTGGTAACAAGTCGACTATTGCATTGACTGAACTGGGTGATGAAGTTCGCGGGGCAAATATCGATCAGTTGATTCACCGCTATTCGAAGGCTGGACAAAATCACACGCGTGTAGTTCCGGATGAAGTACGCAAGGTTTTTGCTGAATATCCCAACGTGATTAACGAGATTATCAATCTCTCGTTATCCAATGGTGCGACGCTGGGGGAAGGTGAGCAAGTCGTTAATCTGCCTAACGAATTTATCGAGCAGTTTAAGACGGGTCAGGCCAAAGAGATCGATACCGCGATTTGTGCGAAAACCGACGGTTGTAACGAGGCTCGCTGGTTCTCGCTGACGACGCGCAATGTTAACGAAGGTCAGATTCAGGGCGTTATCAACAAGCTGTGGGGTGTGGATAAAGATTACAAATCGGTGACGAAATTCCACGTCTTCCATGACTCTACCAACTTCTATGGCAGCACCGGTAATGCGCGCGGTCAGGCGGTGGTGAATATCTCCAACGCGGCCTTCCCGATTCTGATGGCGCGTAATGATAAAAACTACTGGCTGGCCTTCGGCGAGAAACGGGCCTGGGATAAAAATGAGCTGGCGTACATTACTGAAGCGCCTTCCATTGTGCGACCAGAGAACGTGACACGCGAAACCGCCACCTTCAACCTGCCGTTTATTTCGCTGGGGCAAGTGGGCGATGGCAAGCTGATGGTTATCGGTAACCCACACTACAACAGCATCCTGCGTTGCCCGAACGGTTACAGCTGGAACGGGGGCGTTAATAAAGATGGGCAGTGTACGCTCAACAGCGACCCGGATGACATGAAGAACTTCATAGAGAACGTGCTGCGCTATCTGTCAAATGATCGCTGGTTGCCGGATGCAAAATCCAATATGACCGTGGGTACTAACCTGGACACGGTGTATTTCAAAAAACACGGGCAGGTTACAGGAAATAGTGCTGCGTTCGGCTTTCATCCGGATTTTGTGGGTATCTCTGTTGAGCATTTAAGTAGCTATGGCGATCTCGACCCGCAGGAAATGCCGCTGCTGATCCTCAACGGCTTTGAGTATGTGACTCAGGTTGGTAACGATCCTTATGCAATCCCGCTGCGTGCAGATACCAGCAAACCGAAGCTGACCCAGCAGGATGTGACCGATTTGATCGCCTATATGAACAAAGGTGGATCGGTGCTGATCATGGAAAACGTGATGAGCAATCTTAAGGAAGAGAGCGCATCTGGCTTTGTACGTCTGCTTGATGCCGCAGGTTTGTCGATGGCGCTTAACAAGTCGGTAGTAAATAACGATCCGCAAGGGTACAGGCGCTGAATCCCGGCTGGTCGGTACGTACCAGTGCGTATTTTTCAACGAGAAAGTTCACCGCATCACACAGTGAAATGCCAGCTTCAATATGCTGCTCAATCACACGTTCATCGGCGAACGGTGTGTCATTCAGCGTAAGGCCGTAATGCTGGTCCAGCAACCGGGACAGCAGTGTCTGCCAGATGGTGACGGGAGACGGGCAGCGCGATGCCTCCCGTACGTGTGTGTCGGGTAATGTTTTCATACTGAAGATTTTCCTGATATGCAGAGATGAAAAATGGAAAAGTGGCGTGGTGAAAACACCAGGCCGGAGCAGAAGATTATTCTGATGATTTACTTTTTCGTTTCGGGCGTCGGATAAACAGCCAGATAAACGTAACCACAGGAGCCGAAGGTGTCGGCTTCGCAGGTTAAATCGTTGTGGTACAGGGTAACGCAGTGGGCATGGTGGGGGCTGAGTTCACCGGTGGTCAGCATCGATTCCATCTGGCGGATAAAGTGCGGGAATGTTTCATCCAGCTTCCGGCATTCGATGTCACTGAACTTGCCGGTGATGCTGGCCCGGTCAGCCAGATAATGCAGTCGGTTGCCTTCCTGCACCAGACGGGCTCCCAGGCGCAGTGTAATCTCCCGCTGCAGGCCCCTGGTAGGGTTGCTCATTACAGTTCTCCACTATTGTCAGTTCAGGGTGATGCTCATCAGGCAGGTATAGGGCCCATTGCGGTCCTGGCGGC